>Ga0209713_10002588_pt1 | contig 11241 bp, 6 predicted proteins | sample ArcOceMetagenome_3_FD_187444 | JGI IMG/M metagenome (GOLD analysis project Ga0209713, IMG submission 187444) | Marine eukaryotic phytoplankton communities from Arctic Ocean - Arctic Ocean- Svalbard ARC20M Metagenome (SPAdes) (version 2) | ecosystem: Environmental > Aquatic > Marine > Oceanic...
ATACATAATCCCTCTATTGGCGAACATAGTGCATAGCGGAACTTTCGCATATGCGCAGTCTGAGCGTTGCCAGGCTCGGTCGCGTGCCGTACGCGCGCGCGCAGGCGTTGCAACGCGAGCTCGTCGGGCTGCGGCGGAACCGCGACATTGGCGACACGCTGCTCTTGCTGGAGCACCCGCCCGTCTTCACGCTCGGCCGGCTGCAGTCGTGCGACCAGAACGTGCTGGCGACTCGAGAGGAGATCGCCGCAGCGGGCGCGAGCGTCGAGCAGTCGGAGCGAGGCGGCAACGTCACCTTCCACGGGCCGGGCCAGCTCGTCGCGTACCCGATCCTCGACCTGGCCGACCATCGCAAGAACATGCACTGGTTTGTCCACTCGCTGGAGGACGTGATGATCGAGACCGCAGCGTCCTTTGGCGTCACGGCGCGCCGCGGAGAGCCCGGTGAGGAGGGCGTCTGGGTCGAGGACCGCAAGCTGGGCGCGCTGGGCGTGCACGTCAGGCGGTGGGTGACCTCGCACGGTATCGCGCTCAACGTCGAGCCCGAGCTCGGCTTCTTCGACATGATCGTGCCGTGCGGGCTGCACGCGCGGCCGGTCACGTCGCTCGCGCGCGAGGTCGCGCCGGGCCGCTCGGTCAGCATGCACGAGGCGACCCAGCAATTCACCCGCGCCTTCTCCGCCGCCTTTGCGCTGGAGGTGGTCGAGGAGGAGACACCGGCGTGGCTAGCCGCCTGCCAGGGCGAGTACCCGCTGAGTACGTGGCGCGGGTTTTAGCGCGTTTAGCGGCAGGCGCGCGAGGCACCTTTTGTCACCTGCGGGGGTCACAACAGCGCAGCGTGCTTCCAGTGCCATCAGCTGTCGGCCGCCACCCATCGTGCCGCCGCCGCAGCCGGTAACGAGCGCCAGATGTCACCGCGCGCCGTGCCGCAGGGCTGGTCGGTGACGCAGGAGCAGCGTGGCCAGAACACCGAGACGTGCTTCTACCCGCCCGAAAGCGATCGACGCCTGGCGTCGCTTGGGGCGGTGCACAGGTATCTCCGCGACGAGCTGGGAGAGGAGTTCTGCAGCGAGGAGGAGCTGCTGTGGCTGCATACGCTCTCTCGCTATGGCCACTCGTACAAGCACTGGGCGCTTGCCAAGTCTGGGGACGATCTGCCGGAGTGCCCCACCTTCCGGCCGACGGCCGAGGAGTTCAAGGACCCAGGCCGCTACATCGAATCGATCATGCCGCAGGTCGTGCCGTACGGCATCTGCAAGGTGGTGCCACCCGATGGCTGGGCGCCGCAGCCGTGGAGCGGGCGCCCGCCCAAGGGCGCCAAGGACTTGAGCCCGCTCGAGCTGGGCGGCGACGGCGACAGCGCGGTGGCGGCCTGTGAGACCCTGTGCGGCGGCGAGGGGCGCCAGGTGCGCGTGACGCCGCGGCTGCAGCCGCTGCAGCTCTTCAACAAGGCCTTTGAGCCCGCGAGCGAGGTGAGCGCCAGCGAATTCCGTCGGATGGCTGAGACCGCATGGCCCGCGGACGATCTGGCCACGAGTGCGGATGCAAACGAGCGGGGCAGCCGGGCGGAGCGCGTCTTCTGGGACCTGATGGCTCGTGAGCGCAAGTCAAGTGAAGCCGTGCCGCTCGGCCTCCACGCCGGACGCCTGCGCATCGAGGCGCAGCAGTATCAGAGTCGCGTGCAGGAGGCACAGGCCGAGCCCGGTGGCAGCTGGGGCTCGCAGACCGGGCTCAGTGCGAACGTGGTGCTCGAGCTGCCTTGGGAGCTGCAGGACGCGCCACCCGTGCAGGCGCAGCTGTACATTCCGCCCGATCCCGAGGAGGAGCGCCGCGCCAGGCTGGCCCAGGCCCAGGCGGCACGGGCGCGAGCGCAGCAGCAGGCGCGGCAGCAGCAAGTGCAGCCGCCAGCGAGTGCCACGAAGACGGTGACCGTCAAGGTGCCCCCCAACTGGGTCGTCGGACAGAAGCTGCAGCTCAAGCTCAACGATGGCCGCCAAATTCAAGTCCTCCCGCCTGCGAATGTGAGCGTCGGTGGCAGCTTCAAAGTGATCATCACGTCTCCGCAGCAGCCGACGCCGCAGCCGCAGCCGCAGCCGCAGCCGCAACCGCAGCAACAGCCGCAGCAGCAGCCGCAGCAGCAGCCGCAGCCCACGCATTCGGCCGATCTCGCGCGCCCGGAGGCGGTTCCGCCGCCAGCTCCTGCGCCCCCGACGCTGACGCCTGCGCCTGCTCCTGCGCCCTCGCCCGCGCCCGTGCCTGCTCCTGCGCAAGCGCTGGGTTCTGCGACGGCGGCTGCGCCGGCATGTGCACCTCTGAGCGCGCCAGGAGCCCACCCAGCTGCTCAAGAGCCTGTGCAAGCCCCACCCGCTGCTGCCAATGGCCATGGGGTGCCTGAGGAGAGCTACAATCCGGGTCAGTGGGTGCGCGTGCACGGCTTGACGAGCCGTCCAGAGCTCAACGGGCTCACGGGCAGGGTGCACTCATTCGATGAGCCCAAGCGGCGCTACAACGTGCACGTGCAGGGCCGGGCAAAGTGCTTGGCGCTTTTGCCGCGGCACATGCAGGTGGTGCCTGCTCCTGGTCCGTCGACGCAACCGACAGCCGCAGGCGGACAGGCACCGCCCAGTGAACCGCCGCCATCAGTGCCACCGTCGCCAGCACACTCGGACGACGCTTGCGACGCTGCCCCCACCGCGCCAGACGAACCCACGCCATCAGCTTCCGACGAACCCATGCCATCAGCTTTGCCAGATAAGGATTGCAAAGCTGAGGAAGTCCAGATGGCAGCTGCCGCAGCGGAGGCCGATGCGCTCGCCTTGATGCAGCGCGAAGCCAAGGGCGAGGATGCGATTGGTGACGCCGGCGGTGCCAACCCTGACCAAGACGTCGACATGGCGGATGCGGGGGCGCAGGTGAAGGGCGAGCTCGGCGCGGATCCGCCGCAGCCCGACTCATCGCAATACTGCGACGCATGCCACGGCAAGCACCGTGCCCACACGTGCAGCAAGGGCCTCGTCGTAAGCAATGGGACAGGTCGTGGAGGCGGCCGTGGAGGCGGCCGTGGAGGCGGCCGTGGCCGTGGCGGACGCTCGTCGTTGGACGGACCGAGCTGGCAACCCAAATCGAGCGGTGGAGGTGGCGAGGATGGACCGGAGGATAAGCCTCAGGGCGAGGTGCGCACGTCGTCCCGCCGCGCCTCGAAAAAGACCACCAACTATGCGTGGCTCGCCGACGAGGAGGACCCCGACCCGTCAATCACCGGGCAGAGCCCGCAGAAGGAGTACGAGCGAATGATCAAGCGGCAGCGCCTGCTCGAGCAGAGCGCGAGCCACCTGACGGCGGGCGGCCTTGGTGGCGGGCGCGGCTCGACGTCGACGCACGAGCCGGGTCTCGTCGGCGGCGCCGCCAACGGCGCGTACTCTGGGCACGGCAACCACGTGACGCGGATGCTCGAGCACCTCGACGCCTTCGCGAAGGGCACGCTCTCGGCGCTGTATGCGTCTGACATCACGTACCCGGAGGAGCTGATGCCGGAGCCCAACACGTCTCTGGGCGAGGCGGCGCCGACGACGACGCGGTCGGGCGTGATGGACTCGCTGCTGCAGGCCTCGCTGCTGCGGTTCTCGCCGCTCATCCCGGGCGTCAACTACCCGATGACGTACCTCGGCGCGCGCAACACCTTCTTCTGCTGGCACGTCGAGGACAACCACCTGTACGCGACCAACTACGTGGTGGCGGGCGCGCCCAAGGTGTGGTACGGCGTGCCGCTCTCGCACATGGGCCGGATGGAGAAGGTGTGGCAGGAGAGCCTGCCAAAGCTATTCGAGACGCACCCCGACCTGTGCTATTACAAGACGTGCATCTTCTCGCCGCAAGTGCTCGCGGCGAACAACGTGCCCGTCTATCGCGCGGTGCACGAGGCGGGCACCTTCATGATCACGACGCCCGGCGCGTACCACACGGGCTTCAACACGGGCTTCAACGTCGCCGAGTCGACCAATTTCGCCTTCGCCGACTGGCTCCCCGTCGGCGCGCGCGCGCTCAGCCGCTACCGCACGCCGCCGACGCGCGACACCACCGTGCTGCACGACGCGCTCATCGTCACGGCCGCTCAGCATGCGCTGCCGAGGGAGCTGCCGCCGTTGCTCGACGAGCTGCGCGACATGCTGCGCAACGAGACCGACGCGCTGCGGTCGCTCGCAGAGGCAGGCGTGATGATGCCGCCTGCCGCGGCGCTCGAGCAGCTCTCACCGCCGTGGGAGGACGGCTCCTCGGACGACAGCTACATGCTGCGCTGGCGCTGCCGCGTGTGTCGCCACCTGTCGTACTTTGCCGTGGTGCGCTGCAACTGCGGCGCCGATGGCTACCTTTGCCTGCGGCACGGGCTGCACATGCAGGACGACACGCCCACGCCGCGCGCCTACATCCACCGCGACGAGGACCCCGAGGGCGCGGCGCGGCAGGACCTGGCTGCCAAGCGGGCACGGCTCTCTTCGGCGGCGCATTCCGGCGCGCCAGCGCCCGCCGTTGCTCCACCGGCCGCGGCCGCGGCCGCGGCCGCCATTGGCACCGCACCGGCCCAATCTGGGGTCATCAATCCGGCCCCCAGCGTGCCACCACCCGCTGGCCATCCCCCGCCGTCGTTGCCGCCCTCGCCGGCGCATTCTGAGGCCGACGAGACCATGCCCATGGCGCCTGTCCCACCACAAGCTGCTGCAGGCGCTGGCGCCGCCGCGACTGGAGCTGCGCCGGCCGCGATGGCAGACGCCGCTGCAACGCCTGCAACCTGCCTTCCGTGCAGTGCTCCGTCCTCCGCAGCCCCACCGCTCGCGCCGCTCGCGCCGCCTGCGCAGCAGCCAGCCACGCGCTGCGTGCGGCTGACGTGCACGGGCTGCCAGACGAAGCTCAAGGCGCAGATCCCGCTGCATGTGAAGCGGATCACCACCAGCTGCACGGCGTGCAAGCGGCAGCTGACCGCGGTGGTGCAGAGTGCCGCGCAGACCTCGGGCGCGCAGTCGGTTGGCCAGTCGGGACGTGCGCGCCACCTCGCGGGCGAGCTCGAGCGCACATCGTCGCACGAGCCCGGCGCTGGCGCGTTCAGTGCGGAGCGGAAGTGCGCCTGCGCGCCCTGCACGCGCCGCGTGCTCGTGCAGCACCCCATGCAGCAGTTGCAGCGGCTCATCGACGAGCTCCAGCTCAAGTGCCTCCCATCCTCCGCGTAGTCTAGCGCGCCCCGCCGGCACGCCTTCCCGTGTCCAGCCGCGGTTCCGCGCCAGGAGCATCTGATGCTCCACGCGCTGCCGGCGCCGCGTCGAACCAACGAGAGACGGATCGGCAGCTCTATAGCGAACACATGAGTCGGTTATGATAAAAGCTCGGCGTGATTGAACACGCGCCTGCGTGTGCTTTTAAATTTTTGAGATGACTGGCTTGAGTCGTGGCTGTCCCAAGACAGCGCGTTGCGTGCGCGCGCAAAATCTACGCATTGCGAACGCGCACCAAACAACACGCGACGCGACAACGAAGCCTGCCACACACGAACAGCATACACAATGACGGAGAGCTGCCCGCACATGGTCGAGCCCTCCGAGGAGGCGCTCGCTGTCCTCCGCGACCCATCGCTCTGGTCCTGCAAGGCGTGTGGCTCCACCGACGGCGTCTGGGTCTGCATCGAGTGCGGCCACGTCGGTTGCGGGCGAATGGCGCGCCACCCGCTGCTGGGCGGCGGGCACGCGCGACACCACCACTTTGCGTCCGGACACGGCGTTTGCATCGACGCCGTGAGCAAGCACGCCCACTGCCAGCGATGCGACGACTACGTCCTGCTGGAGCCGCCGTGGCTGAAGGAGCTGCGTGAGGAGCTGCGTGCAATCGAGGAGCTGCCGCCGCATCGCACGCCGAGCAAGCACACCGAGGCGGGGGAAAATGGGGAGGCGTCGTCGGTCGTCCCGGGCCGCGCCGGTTTGGCCAACCTCGGCAACACATGCTTCATCAACGCGACCTTCCAGGCGCTGTCGCACTGCGTGGCCTTTCGCACCTTTTTCCGCGACTTTGTGCGGGCGGAGGCGCCGCTGAGACTGGGGACCGTGCCGATCTCACGCATGAACACGCCCGCCTGGAAGCAGCAGGTGGAGGCGGTGCCCACGGATGGTGCGCACCTGGCGACCGCGGTGCACGGCCTGCTGCGCGTCCTGTGGAGCGGCCGGTACGCCTGCTGCTCGCCGCACGAGCTGGTCCAGGCCGTGTGGAACGTGGGCGAGCAGTTCGCCTCGCGGCGGCAGCACGACGCGCAGGAGTTCCTGACCTTCCTGCTCAGCGCGCTCGAGGACGAGTGCGGCAGCGAGCGCGCCGACTCGGGCGCGCGCGCCTCGAGCGTGCTGCCGCCCGCGCGCGAGCTGATGCGCGAGCTCTTCGGCGTCGAGGTGCGCCAGACCGTCCGCTGCCACTGCTGCGGCAGCCGCTTCCGCCGCAGCGAGTGGTCGAATGGGCTGCTGCTGCCTCTGCCCGACGCGGCGGCGCCGGAGGCGGCGGTGGGCGGCGCCTCGGAGCCGCCGGAGCCGCCGGAGCCGCTGACGCTGCGGGCGTGCCTGCAGGCGGTGACGGCGGGGCAGTCGCTCACCGGCGGCGACCGCTACCAGTGCGACCGCTGCGGCGGGAAGCGAGACGCGACGCGCTCGTGCGCCTTCGGCGCGCTGCCCGCGTCGCTGCTGCTGCAGCTCGGGCGGACGCGGTACGAGCCGTCGACCGGCACGCTCGTCAAGGACACGCGGCACGTCGGCTTCCCGTCGCGCCTCGAGCTGCACACGTCGCCCGCCGCGCACGCCACCTCGCCCGTCGCCGCCACCGTCGTGCCGATCGCCGGCCGGACGCGCTCGTCGGGCGCGGGCGTGCGCGTCGTCCTCGGCGTGCGCAAGCAGCCTCGCGAGCGGCCGCCGTCGTTCTCCCTCGAAGAGGGCGGCGGCGACGGCGCCGGAAGCGGCAGTGGCGCCGGTGGGGGCGAAGGCGGCGGCGGGGGCGAAGGCGGCGGCGGGAGCGGCGGTGGCGGAGGCGGTGGCGGCGATGTTGGCGGCGGCGGCGGAGGCGGTGGCGGCGTGCCCCCCGACGCCGAGGGCGACGGGGCGAGCCCGGGGAGCGTGCTGCCTCCGGAGGGCCTGGTCACCCATCGGATGCGCCTGGCGGCCGTGGTGTGCCACACGGGCTCCACGACCGACTGTGGCCACTACTACGCCTACGCCAGGCGGGAAGCCGGCGGGTGGGACCTGTTCAACGACGCGCGCGTGACGCGGGTGAAGCGCAGCACCGTCTTCAAGGCGGAGGCGTTCGTCCTCGCGTACGAGCAGGCTCCAGCGGACGATCCGATGGAGGATGAGGAGGACGACGACTACGAGGAGGAGGACGAGGAGGATGGCGCCGGTGAGGGCGCTGCCTATTGGACGCGCGCACTGATCTGTGCGCTTGTCGCCGCAATCCTCGGCTTGGTCGTGCGCAAGCTGCGTGAGCCACTGCTGAAGCTCCATGTTGAGCTGTCGGAGCAGTCGGGATGAATCGTGCGGGTGTGCGACTCGCGCTCTCGATTTGCGTTTGTATAAGCTGCGGTGGTGCGCCCCCTCCCAGACCCTACTTGCCCCGGGTTGCTGCGAATAGAATACGACATGAGCGGCGAAGAGGCCGATTCCACAGCCAGGAACTCGCTTCTCGCTGCCATCCGCGCGAGGCCGGTCTCCACGGACGCACAGAAGGTCGACTTCAACAGGCAGGGCTTCGAGAAGCGCTGGCAGGGTACCCAGAGCTACGCGTCGCTGGTGACGCCCGAGCGCTCCGTCGAGCTGCGGTGCCACAGCGGACACATCGGCGGCGCTGTGTACACGACGGCGTTCGCGATGGCGCGCTACCTCGAGTCGGCCGAGGTCGCGGCGAGGCTGCCGATGGGCGGCTCCGTGCTTGAGCTGGGCGCCGGCACCGGCATGGTGGGCATCGTGCTGAGCAGCGTCCTGGGCCGAAGCGTGTACGTCACCGAGCTGGCCGACAACCTTGAGAATCTGCAGCACAACGCGTCGCTCAACGAGCGCCCGGACGCGCCGGCCGCCATGGTGCGCGAGCTCGAATGGGCCGCGGCCGGCCAGTGGCGCCCGCAGGCCGCGGGCGACGCGGGCGTCGACGAGCCCACGGCGCGCACCATGGAGGAGCTGCGTACCGCCGACATCCGGCTCGTCGTGGGCGCCGACCTGGTCTACAGCAAGGAGATCGGCGCCAACCTGCTGCGCGCGTTCGAGCGCGTCTCCGAGGTGGCGCCCGCGGCGAACATCCTCTTTGGGTACGACCTCTGCGGGCGGCCCGGCCTGAAGGACGTGCTCAAGGGCGTGTACGAGCGGTACGAGGTCGAGAAGGTGCTGGCGTCGACGCTCAAGAGCGTCGCGCCCGACGTCGAGACGACCAACGTCGAGATGCTTTGGCTGCGATTGAAGGCCGCCGAGAAGTAGTGTAGGTCGACGCTAATGTCATCACAAGAGAAGAGTGATTTTGTCGTTGAAATATGTTGGGCATTGTTGGTTTTCTAGTGCAGTCTGAGAGACTACCGTACGGTACCTTGGAACAAGCCACACCAGGTATTGCATTGCACCTACCACACACGCGTTCAATCACACTCGGCGCCTCTCGACAAACAGAGAACATCTGAGAACTCTCGAGCGGGAGCGCTCTGTCGCTAATACCAGCCATGCTCGCGCACCATGCGGTCGTAGGCGACCTTGGCCTCCATCTCCGAGTAGTCGTGCTTGTTGTGCGGGTCGAGCCGCGCGCCGCCCACGAGCATGTTGGTGCGGATGCCGAGCAGCACCGACTCCATCGTCATCGACGGCAGCCACCCCTGGCCCGAGAGCATCTCGGTGCAGATGGAGCCGCCGATGGTGACGTGGCCCGTCCGGAAGGCGAAGCGCGGCCGGATGACGCGCACGTACGGCGGCGTCGCGGGGTAGGCCGACGAGAAGGCGACGCTCAGCACGATGCGCTTGCCCGGCACCTTCTTGAGGTCCTTGTCGAGCGCGGAGCCCTTGTCAAAGTTGAAGAACTCCGCCTGCCACGTGTACACGTCCGACTCGTCCGGGACGCTCACGTCGAAGCCCTGGCTCTCGGGGTCGGCCTTCTGGATGGCGCGCAGCTCCTTCATGAGGCGCTTGGTGGCGGCCGGGTTGCCCTGGACGCGCGGACGGCTCATGCTCGGCATCGGCACGCCTGCCATCTGCGCCAGCATCGCGGCGTGGCCGCCGCCGCCGCCCATCCACGAGTCGTCGGGCCGGGCGCGCTTGCCCGCCGGCTCGGCCGACTTGGCGAGGTCGTTCACGTTGCGGATGGACAGCTGCTTGCCGCACGTCGGGCAGCCGACCTCGTGCGCCATCATCTCCGCCACCTTCGTGCTCACGTACTCACGAATGCAGCTCTCGCGGAAGACGTGGCCGCACTCGTCCAGCGCGTACAGCTCGCGCTCGCTCGGCCAGCGGCCGCACAGCCCGCAGCCGACCGGGTCGTTGGAGTCGTCGGTCAGGTCGACGGCGCCGGCCGCGGCGCTCGAGCTGGAGGCCGCGCCGGCGCCGCCGGCGCCACGCTGTCTTCCAGACTTGGCGGGACGCGCGCCGCCGCCGCCGCCGCCGCCGCCGCCGCCGCCGCCGCCACCACCACCACCGCTGCTGCTGCCGCTGCTGCTGCCGCTGCAGGCCGCGGCCGTCGGCGCCTCGTCGTCCGAGTCGAGGAGCTCGACGGGAGCGTCCTTGCTCGTGCCCTTGCCCGAGGCCGCCGCGGAGCGAGGAGCAGGAGCCACCGGCGCAGGCTCGTCGTCGTCGGAGTCGAGGCTGATCACCGTATGCGATGCCATGGCGCGAGGTGCTGGAGTAGGTGGTGCTCGTGTTCGTGCTCGAGTTCGTCGCGCGGGCGGCAGCTCAACAGGACAAGTTCAGAGCACAACACATCACCGCACACGGCGCGTGCTTAGCCTGAGGGCTGAGGCTTCAGCTTTTGAGCCCACCGGCTACGCAACGTCACGTGCAGGCGATGACTCCCGGCGAACTCTCAACTGTCTGCGTAGGCTATGTGGGGTGCGTGTGCGTGTGTGATGAGGGGGGCACGCTGCCCCCCGTGGGGACGTTGGGGTGCACATTTGGGCGAAAATGTTGTTACGTTTCCAATTCTTTTTGGGTTTTCGACATGCCACCTCCTCCGGCGGGGGCCCTACGCCGGCCCGAGAAGGTGAAGCGGCGCGACCACCGCGCGTCGCTCGGGCAGGAGTCGACGCTCGAGCAGGTGCTGTACGGCCGCTCCACGAGCCCGTCGCACAAGGCCAAGCACGGCGGGCTGACGTCGCTGCACCCGGCCTCGCACAACGCCGCGGGCAAGGCGGTCAAGGAGACTGAGATACGCCCAGGTTCGTCTTCTCCCGCGCTCGCACGCATGCTCGGGCCATGCCCAACCGCCCCGGCCCCCACCCGTCGTGTGTGAACGCCACCTCCTCACCCCAGACTTCTCACCCCGCAATTACTATGGAGCGCCCGCCGCCCGCCGCCCGCCGCCCGGTGCCCTCTCCCACCCACCGACGCCCCACCCCTTGCTGACGCTTGCTGACGCGCGCGGCCTCGCCCTCGCTCGAGCAGGCCGGCGGCGCGACCTCAAGGTGCGCGATGCGGGCTCGGGCGACCTGATCTTCTCGGACAAGGGCGCAGCGCGGCGGCACAACTCGCACCAGATCACCACTGGCACCGGCGCCGAGGAGGAGATGGAGATCGGCGCGGGGTTCTGGCTGCACGGGCAGGACTACTCGGACGCGGCGGGCACCAAGTCGCACGAGCTCGAGCACGTCAACACGCAGCTCAACGACGCGCGCTTCCTGCGGCAGCTCAAGCAGGCCGAGGAGGCCGACCGCCGCAAGCAGTCGGAGGGCGCGGCGGGCGCGTCGTCGGCCGAGATCGGCAGCAGCTGCTCGACGGCGACCTTCTTCACGGGCGACGCCGCGCCCAAGGACAGCAGCATGTACGCCGACTTTGCGGCGAGCAAGAAGGTCTTCGCCGACTCGCGCAAGAAGGCGACGATCCCGCTCTCGGAGCTCAACGGCGACGGCGATGACCCCGAGTGGATGGGCGCGCACGTCGTGTACAAGGCGGAGGACGTGCGCGCGTCGCTCGGCGCCTTCCGCGGCGCGGCCGGCTCGACGACGCACGCCATGGAGAAGCGGCTGCAGGCGGAGCGCGGCGAGAG
>Ga0209713_10002589_pt1 | contig 11238 bp, 7 predicted proteins | sample ArcOceMetagenome_3_FD_187444 | JGI IMG/M metagenome (GOLD analysis project Ga0209713, IMG submission 187444) | Marine eukaryotic phytoplankton communities from Arctic Ocean - Arctic Ocean- Svalbard ARC20M Metagenome (SPAdes) (version 2) | ecosystem: Environmental > Aquatic > Marine > Oceanic...
GTGGGTGACTGGTGAAGTATAGGTCGAGACGTACGGCGGCCTGGCGGCCGAGCAGACTCACGCCTTCGAGGGTTCCTACCCGACGCCATGCATAGAGGAGTGCGTCGCCACGCCGACGTGCCACGGCTTCGTTGTCACGGGTCAGAACTGCTGGATGGAGCTTTTTTCACACCGGAGAGCATCGCGGCGAGCCGTGTCCCCGCCGGCGACGAGTACACCCTGTATGTGCTCTACGACGACACTGCCAGCAGCATCGGCCTGGTAGTGCTGGCGTGTGGCATGTTCGTCCTCTGCTTTGCCTCGACGGTCTACTTCAAAGTCACTGAGATGTTTGAGAAAATCCCAGACGCCAATCCGGCGGGCGCGCCCGCTGCCGCGTCAGCCGCAGATGATCCGACGCTGAGCCGCTCGGCTCGTCTGTACAGCTACGTCTCGAACAGCTACAGCGAGCTACGTCAAGCAGAAGGTCGTCGGGCCGTCGGCTTCAGCCGAGCTGGTGTGAGCGCTCGCCACACGCCAGTAATTGCTCGTTCGTCAGCTGTCAATTCACGCCGCGGGTGCTGTTTTGCAGCTGGGCTTGCGTCCGAGAGTCGCGTATAATATATACCGCGTGCAGGGCATCGGAAGCGCTCAGCGGCCAAAAGGCAAAAAACTCCAATATTAGATTACAATTGTTTGGTTAACCGTGTCGCCAAACCACAGTACAGTAAAGTACCCCATGTCCCGAGGGTGCTATGGCCGCCTCAGAGGGCGTCGGTGTGCGACCTCGTGGTGAGCGACTTGATCATCGCGTAGTGCTGCGACAAGCCCGTCCGCTTGCGCCGCACCTGCTCGCGCGCCTTCGCCTTCTTCACCTTCTCCTTCTCCTTGGCGATCTGCTGCGCCTTGGCCTTGGCCACCTTGGCGGCCTTCGCCTTGGCGCGCGCCCGCGTCGCGTCCCGTGTCGCCTTGGACTTGGCCGCGTCCCTCGCCGCCTTGGACGTGACCGCCGCCTTGGCCGCGGGCGCCTTGGCCGTCTGCGAGGCGTGCGCCATCGCCGACGCGGCCTTCGAGGCCTTCAGCGACGGCAGCGCCTCCGTGTAGTACTTGGCGTGGCTGCGGAAGGCCTCGGCCGACGCGAGCAGCGTGTAGCCGCGCGGCACGTCGCCGCCGTGCGGCGCCGCCGACGCGGCGGCGCCCTTGCGCGCGAGGATCCACACCATCGAGCGGCCGACGTGCTTGTCGGTCGCGAGGGCCCTCGCGAGCATCGCGCGCACCTTGGCGAGCGTCACGTCGCCCGCGTCGAGCCGCGCCGCGAGCTTCTCGCGCACGTCGAAGGCGTGCGAGCCGTCGACGACGCGCGTCCACAGCGGCTGCGCGGCCTCGGAGAGGCTCGTCGGCTTCTGGAGCAGCGCGGCGCGCGCGGCGCCGATGAACGAGTCGACCTCGGCGGCGGAGATGTTCCGCAGCGCCGTCGGCGCCTCGTCGTCGAGGAACTTGTGCATCGAGGCCGTCACCTCCGCCGGCGTGTTGGTCGACGACTGCACGACCATGTACAGCGTGTAGACGCCGTGCACCTCCGACAGGTGGAGCTGCACGATGTAGCCGAGCTGCTGCTCGGTGCGCAGCGACGAGAAGAAGCGCGGCGAGAGCATGTCGCCGAGCACCGTCGCCGTCGCCGCGTCGGCCTCGTTGAGCTTGCCCAGCTGCACCGCCAGCTCGACGGCGCAGTTGGTCTCGGCGCCGTTGGAGTGCGCCACCGCCAGCAGGTTCCACGCGCCCGAGAGGTCGGCGGCGCCCTGCAGCGGCACGTCGCCGTCCGCCGCGGCGGCGGCGGCGGCGCCCTCGGAGCGCTGCAGGAAGGACGCCGCCGCGGGTGCGACGAGCGCGGCGTGCGACGAGGCGTGCGGCACGTGCTTCTTCGAGTAGCTGCTCGAGAGGGTGCGCGCCGCCGGCAGCGTGTCGTCGTTCATCGTCTCGCGCATCGCGACGCGCTCGTTCTGCAGCTTGCGCCGCTGCGCCTTGGCGTCGGACGCCGCCTCCTTCGAGCGCGCCGTCTTGGCCGTCTGCATCGCCACCTCGGCGTCGAGCGCCGCCGCGCGCGCCTTGACCACGTCGGCCGAGCGCAGCCGCAGCGTCTCCGCCGCCTCCATCTGCGCCGCCGCCGCGTCGTCCGCCTCCGAGTAAGTGAAGAGGTGCGACGCCGCCGCCACCATCTGCGCCGCCTGCATGCGGCCCACGTTGCCCACCACGAGCGCCTGCACGCGCGCGTCGCTGAAGGCGGCCGCCGAGAACCGGTCGATGTCGGCGGCGGTGAGGCCGTCGAGCGCGGGCAGCAGCGTGTCCGGCATGAGCGAGATGCGCGAGAGCATCCGCTCCGAGTACTGCGACGCGAGGCCGGCCGAGCCCGAGCCGCCCTGCACGGCGTCGTGGTACTCGTTGCGCAGCAGGCCGAGCTGCGTCGCGAAGCGCGTCGAGTCGACCTTGAGGTTGCGCGCCGCCTTGACCGTAGAGTTGAGGTAGGCGGCGATCGTGTCGCTGAAGCCCTCGCACTCGAGCAGGAAGCCGCGCGCCGTCAGCGACGTGACGTCGCACGAGACGCCCGCCGTCGCCGCCTGGAAGGCCGCCTCGCGCATCTGGTCGCCCACCACGCGCCGGAACAGCTCCGAGACGGCGACGGTGCGCGGCGCCGCCGCCGCCCACGCCTCGCCGCCGCCGCTGCTGCTGCTGCCCTCCTCACGCTGCAGCATCGCCACCGCAGCGGAAGTGGGGTTGTCGGTGTTGAGCTTGCGCAGCTCGTCGAGACGCTTCTGGAAGAGCGTCGCCACGCCCGCGCCGCCGTTGCTCAGCGGGCCGAGGCCGTTGTCGACCTTCTTCTCCTCCTCCTTGGGCTTTTCCTCCTCCTTTGGCTTCTCCTCCTCCTTTGGCGTCTCCTGCTCCTTGAGCTCGGCGCCCTCCTTGGACCCATCGATGGTCTGCTGCTGCGAGATTTCGTTCTCCGACGAGGTGCTCTTAGCGTTGGTGTTGGTGACGCTGCTGTCGCCCTTGTCGGCGTCGGCGGAGGAGGCGGAGCCGGCGGCGGCGGCGGCGGCGGCGGCGGCGGGCAGCTCAATCTTGAGGTAGGCCACCGTCGTCGGCCGCTTGAAGCGCGTGTCGACGCGGTGCCACATCACGCCGCCGCCCGACTTGCGGTGGTCGACGAGGCTGAGGTCGAGCTGCTCCGCATCCATATGGGCCATGTCGAGCACGTTGAAGTCCTGCGGCATGAACGGGTTGGGCGGCGGCGCCGTGAGGCCGCTGATGTCGTGCGTGTCCTTGAAGGCCGCCTGGCGGAGCGTCGCGAGCAAGTTTGCGTCCATCGCGAGGCGCTGGTACTCGGTGCCGTACCACTTCTCGCTCAGCCGATCCGCGGCGAGGCTGGTGCCTTGCGGCGCCGTCCACGCGTTCTTCTTGCCGCCGTCGCCGCTCACCAGGCCGACGCCGCCGGCGCCGCCCGCCGCCTGCTGACCGCCCTGCTGCTGCTGCTGCTGCTGCTGGGCGGCGCCGGTGAGAGACGACGACGAGAGGAGCAGCAGCATCCGCCCGGGCGTCAGCATGTCGAGCAGCGACGAGACGAGAGTCGCGTTGGCCTCCTGCGCGACGCTCGGGCCGCGCAGCAGCTCGTGGGGCGGCCAGTAGACCTGCGCGTTGGTCGAGAGCTCGCAGGCGGCGTCCTCGGGGTCGGCCTTGTCGGCGTAGTCGAAGTCGAGCTTCTGCTGCGCCAAGAGCGCCTCGTGCTGCGGCTGCGTCACCGCATGCTTCGCGACGTTGACCGCCTCGAAGACGTGCGCGAGGACCTCGTCCCAGTGCTCGACGCCCGCCGCCGACATCTCGACGTCGATCGTGAAGAGCGTCACGTCGGCCTCCGCCTCGTCGGCGCCCGCCCACACCTCCTCCGCCCAGCCCTTGTCCATCAGCAGCGACGCGAGCGAGCCGGCCGCCTGCTGGCCGAGCAGATGCGAGAGCGTGTCGAGCGGCAGCGAGCGCGCGGCGGCGGCGCCCTCGAGCCCGGGCAGCTCGAAGACGAGCGAGAGCGACTCCGAGTGCAGCACCGGCTGCACGAGGTACAGCCGCGGCATCTCGTCGTCGCCAAACGGGCGCGGCGCCAGCTCGAACGACGGCGTGGAGACGCCCTGCCGACGCGGCACGGGGGAGAAGCTCTCCTCGACCCAGCGCTGCAGCATGTTGAGCGGCTGGCTGCCCACCACCGCGAGCGCCATCCCCGGCGCCGAGTAGTGGTTGTGGTACCAGTCGGAGAGGCGGCCGGTGATGTTGGGCACGTTGAGCGTCGAGTTCGAGCCCGTCCCAAACTTGTGGTACGGGTGGCGCTCGGAGGCGAGCGAGCGCTGCAGCTGGTCGCGCCGCCAGCCGTCGCTCTGCTGGTTCTTGTCGTTCTCCGAGTTGACCGCGAGCACCTCGCGCGACACCTGCGACTCGGCGAAGATGGGCGCGACGAAGAACTGCGCCAGCCGGTCCAGGGCCTCGCGGAAGACCTTGCCCGACTCGGCGACGTCGTCGTCATCGGCGCCCTCGCTCGCGGCGGCGGACTGGATCGAGAAGAAGTAGTTGGTGTGCGTCGATGCCGTGTACGCGTTGGCGCCGCCGCCGTTGCTCTCGAGGAAGGCAGCGTAGCCGTCCTCCTCGGGATACTTTTCCGACGAGAGGAAGAGCATGTGCTCGCAGAAGTGGGCGACGCCGGGCAGGTCGGTCGGGTCGGAGTAGGAGCCGATGTGCACGTCGACCGACGCCGCCGCCATCTCCGCCGTCGGGTCCGACACGAGCACGACGCGCATGCCGTTGGCCAGCGTCAGCCCACGGTAGCTGTTGTCGTCGAGCGCGGCCTGGGCAATGTCGGTGAAGGTGGTCGGCTCCGACGGCTGGTCCATCAGCTCGAGCAGCGCCGTCGGGGGCAGCCCGCGCGACGCATGGCGGCGGTGCGAGGTGGGCACCGCCGCCACGAGAGAGAAGGACGCGAGCATCGCAGAGCGTTCCGTGGGTTGCCTAAGAAAGCTCTGGCGTGGAGGAGGGTGCGGGTGCGGTGATGCTCCCAGACACCAACAACATCTCAATACCCAGCGGACGCCACGGGCTAGACACACGAGTGAAGTCTTCTCCAGGCAACAACAGCAACCCCCACCAACTAATAAGGCGACGCCGCATAGTTCTGCATGGGAGAAGCTTTTCACGCTTCTACCGCAAAGCCGGAAGGAGCAGCCGACAGCCTCGGCATGGTAGCACAACCACTGAAGCTCTACTGCCTGAACGCGACGCTGCGCATCAAGCCGGAGCGCCGCGACGCCTTCCTGACGTGCATCGGCAACGCGGTGGTCGAGACGCACAAGGAGCCGCTCGCGGTCTCCTACCTCTTCGGCGAGGACGAATCCGAACCGAACGTCTTCCACGTGCATCAGGCGTACCAGGGCCGCGAGGGCTTCGATGCGCACCGAGAGACGCCTCACTACGAGGCGTGGCAGCACTTTGCGGCCACCGACCCGTTTGTTGCGTTGCCAGAGGGCTACGTCTTCGTGGCCGACCTCGTGCCGTCGGCAGCCGCACCGACGGAGCCTCCGGTACTGTGCTTGAATGTGCGCTTCACTGTCAAGCCCGAGCGGCGCGACGAGTTTCTGCGCGAGATCGACGCCGATCAGCGCGGCACGATGAGCAACGAGCCGCTCGCCAAGGTGATGCTCGTCGGCGAGGACGTGAGCGCGCCGAACACATTCCACCTCCACGAGCAGTTCTGCTGTGGCCGCGAGGGGTTCAAGGCGCATCTCGCGGCGCCGCACTTTCAGCCGTGGCAAGCTTTCGTCGACTCGGAGCCCTTCACCGACGGGCTGATCTCGGCGAGCTACTATCCCATGGGCTCCGTCGCGAGTGATCCAGCCGCTGAGCTACCCGCGAGCTGATCCTCAGGGTCTACTCTCCCAGTAGTGTACATTACCAGTGATATCGTGTATCAATCAACTGTAGAGCTACCGTGTACTCACACGACGAGGAGCTGCTCTGTGCCGAGCGGCGCATATCGCGCAGGCCCGCTGCGCATGCGCGCCACAGCAGCAGGCGCTGCACGACGAGCAGCCCCGGCCGACCACTTCGGCAGGCGCGCTGGCGGTGGCTTGAGCCTCGCTGCGGCGGCAGCCGCGTCGTCGTCGTCATCGTCGTCGTCGGTTTCGCTCTCGTCAGTGTACTCACTGCCGCTTTCGCTGCCACTCGTGCTGCCGCCACCATCGCCCTGGCGCGCGCCGGCGTCGGCTACCGCTCCAGACCGCGCGGCCGGGACGGTGACCACACCACCCGCCTGTCGCTTGGCGTCGCGCGCGGCACGCCGGGCAAAGGCCACGCGGCACACGATCGCAACTAGCAGTGCCACCGTCACCGCCGGCGCCGCGACGGCCGGCGGCAGCGGCCACTGGCCGGCATCGAGCCCACTGGACGGCTGCGACGGAGGCGGAGGACGGGGCGGGTGCGGCGGCGGCGGCGGCGGCCCTCGCGGCGGCGGTGGCGACGGCGGCTGCGGGGGCGGCGGGCGCGGTGTGTAGCCGGCGCAGTCAAACGAGTGCGGGAAGGCGAGGAGCGGCGCCTGCGCCGACGAGCCAAAGCTGAAGCCGCTGCTCGGCGCCGCAGCCGCCCCGCCTCTGCCGCTGCCGCTGCTCGTGCCTGGCTCGTCGAGGACGAATGTGAGGCGGCCCTGCGCGCTGCGGCCCAGCTCGAGCGACGCCCCTCGCACGTCGCGCACCGCACGCGGCGCTGGGCCGGCGGCGTCGCCGTCGCCGTCCCACAGCAGTGCCACCGACGCGCCTGCGCGCCACAATCGCATCGTAACGACGGCGCGCGCCTCGCCGCCGACAAACCGCACGCCGTATCGCGGCGTAAGCGAGCAGTGCTCCCAAGCCGCGAGCTCGGTGGGCGGCGGAGGCGGCGGCGGCCTGGGCTGCGGCGACGGTGGTGGTGGCGGCGACTGCGGGTCGTCGGGTGGCGCCGACGGCGGCGGCGGCGTGGGTGGTGGGCGTGGCGGCGGCGCAGCGGGCGGCGGCATCGCCGTTAGGCACTCGACGCCCTCGAGCCTCACCTTGCCCTCGCCAGCAGTATGCGCCACAAAGAAGAAGGATCGGCGTGGCGTCGGCAGCAGCACGAAGGTGTGCTGCCGCGCCGCCACCGTGCCCTTGGCTAGCGCGGCGACGGGCTGGCCCGGAGGTGCGAGCGCCTGCACCTCGGCAGCGAACGTGAAGCGCAGCAGCGAGCCATGCACCCACCTAGAAGCATCCACCGTCACGCTGCTCGACACTGCGTGGCTGGAGAGCGGCTCCGCGGTTGACGTGAGGCCGAGGACGGCGCATGACGGCGAGATCATCGTGGATGCGCACGCCCAGCGACGGAGCGAAGTCGGAGACCGGAAGAGCGCTAACTAACCGATGACGCGGCCGCCGAGGGGCGAGTGCGGTGGAAAAGGGCCATCAGAAAGTTAGAATTTCAAAATACGATTTCGCAGTCGTTGCGCAACACAAACACAACCGCGTTCCGAACGAGACGGGCACCAACCGCGGGCACCAACCGCGGGCACCAACCGCGGACGAGATGTCGGCACTACCCAACGCCCTCGCCACCGTCGCTACTACGGGCTGCTCCTTCCTCGTCACGAGCGGCAACCTCACGCGGGACCAGCTGCGCGTCGCGAACCGCTTCCTCGTGCGACGGGGCCCCGACCACACCTCGCACATCGAGCGCTTCGGCGTGCACTTTGTGCACAACCTGCTGTGGCTGACGGGCAAGTTCACGCCGCAGCCATTCGTGGACGACGCCGCTGGGCTCGTCGCCCTCTTCAACGGCGAGATCTACAACTACCGTGAGCTCGGCAGCGCGCTCGCGGCCGACAGCTGGGCGAAGCTGCAGGGCGAGGGCAGCTCGTCGTACAGCTTCACGACCGACGGCGAGGCGCTGCTGCCCATGTATCGGCGTTTCGGTGAGACGTTTCCGCAGCGGCTGCGCGGCGAGTTCTCCGTGGTGGTCGCCGACGCGCGTCGCGACCTGCTCATACTCTCGACCGACGTCTTTGGCACGAAGCCGTTCTGGCGCGTCCACGAGGGCGGCGGCGGCGGCGGCGGCGGCGGCGGCGGCGGCGGCGGCGGCGGCGGCGGCGGCGGCGGTGCGACGTGGGGCGTGTCGAGCTACGCGTCGGGGCTGCTCAAGCTCGGCCACAAGCAGCGGCTCGTGCTCGAGATGGCGCCGAACACGATCGAGGTGCGCCGGCTGAGCAGCTTCCGCCTGCTGCGCACGCACACGCTGCACTCCTTCGAGCTGCGCCAGCACAAGCACGACCTGGCCGACTGGAGCGCCGCCTTCCACGCCTCGATGGCGCGCCGCGCCGCCACGCTGCAGCACGGCGTCTTCGTGGGGCTCTCGTCGGGCGCCGACAGCGGCGTCATCGCGCTGCGCCTCGTCGAGATGGGCGTGCCTCACCACCTCTTCTCGCTGACGGCGTCCGAGGTGCCCGGCGTGCTGCGCGCGCGCCACGCCTTCGCCCGCAACGCCTCGGAGCACAACGTGCCGCACCCGATCGAGGCGCTCAAGGAGAAGCACTTCGAGGCGGCCTTCGGGTGGGTCGCGAGGCACGTCGAGCCGTACACGTACACGCAGCAGCGCCGCCGCATCGCGCTCGCGCACGACCCGGGCGCCTCTGCGCTCTCACACATCTGCTCGCTCGCCAGGCCGCTCGGCATCCGCGTCTACCTGTCGGGCGCAGGCGCCGACGAGATCTACGGCGACTACGGCCGGATCGGCGCCGCGGCGAGCAGCGACGGGCGGGTCCGGGCGTGGCCAGCCAACCTCAGCGCGATCTGGCCGTGGCCTTCCTTCTTTGGGCAGGAGATGCGAGACTACCTGCGCAAGGAGGAGTACGTCGCCGGCGCGCACGCCATCGAGGGACGGTTCCCCTTCCTGGACGTCGACCTCGTGCAGGAGTTCTTGTGGCTCAACACGAGCCTCAAAGGACGCGCCACCAAGTACCCGATCCATGCATACATCGCGAATGCCGGCTACCCGACCGAGAAGAAGAAGCACGGCTTCTGGACGGCGGACTGGGAGAAGTGGAAGCGCAAGATGCCCAAGGAGCGTTGAAATTTAGCCGTACAATATACCTTACAAAGTTACAAAAACGCTATCGCTGAAACACGAGGGATAAAGTAAGGGCGGAGCGAGTAGAACGGGCGTGACCGGCGCCCGGGTCCAGCTCGTCCCCGCACCTCTCTACACCATCGGTGGCGGCGGGCCACCCTTGCCTCCCGGTGGACAGCTCTTCTTGAGCGCGGCGAGCGCCTTGAGGAAGTTGTCCTGCACGACCAGCTGGAACGTGTTCATCACAAACGGCGTGAAGAGCATCACGACGAACAGCTCGCTTCTGCTCTGCAAGCTGCCGGGCTCACCCGCCGCGTTCCACTGTATCAGCGGCGCCAGCGCCCACGCGGACAGCGGGATCAGCCAGTCGCGGAACGCGTACGTCAGCGCGCCCATCACCACCTTGGAGATGGAGACGAGCAGCAGCCACATCCAAAGCTGCTTGAACCACCGGCCGACTTGCGGTGGGTTGCCATACTCGCCGCTCTTCATGTCGGTCCAGCCCAGCTTGTCGAAACACCACAGGCTGAATTTGAACATGCAGAAGGTGATGAAGACGCGTGCCGTCGTGTCCAGAATGACGTTGATAAAGTACAACTGGCAAGGGTCCGAGTTGGCATAGGAGATCGAGCCGGGCATGCCCTTCATCGACAGGTACATGTTGAAGATGTCTGCGCGCAGCGGTCACGAGAGAGGGCGCTCAGGAGGCATCGGGCGGGCACGATGGCCGCGGCTGGGGAGAGCGGCGGCGCTCGGGCGAGCGCACGTGCCACCGCGAAGCCGCCGCCCTGCTTGGAGCCGTCCATCGCCGCCACCTTGACCGGACGCCTTGGCCTCTCAAACCACCACTTCACCACCAGGATGAGGAAGGAGGTCAGCGCGAGCAGGCCCTGCATGAAGACATCGAACGAGCTCTCGAGGATGGTGCAGTGCATCCAGCTAGTAGTTTTCGGGCTGTTCGCTAAGTTTCGCGTCGGAACTCGTCGGGTGGGGCATCATCACCACACGCGAAAAAATCGGAGATCTAAAGTAATCTAAAGCAAACGCACAAAGAACATCTAAATGAAGTAGTATCACAAAATCGACATGCGCTTTCTCGGACGGCAGACATCCGCATCAGCCCAACAGCAGCGACGGAGGTGCAGCTGGCGGCGGCGCCGCCGGAGAGGACGAGCCCTCTGATGGACAGCTCTTCTCGCACGTCAGATCGTCAATGGCGCACAGCAACTCGATGCAGTATTTGCCGTCCGGAGGGCGCAGCTCGCCATCTTCGCAGCCGCCGTTGCTGCCCACGTAGCCGCCGGCGCCGGCGGGGGCGTTGTGGCACGGCATTTCGAGGTCACGGATCCAAAAGTCGTGGCTGAAGCTCATCATTTCAACCGTCACCTTGAGGTCCAGCAGCCACGTGGCATCCGGGTCGAGCACCTGGCCGAGCGCGCCGCACTGCTCGGTAAAGTAGCTCACGGCGCTCCCCAGCTGCGCGGCGCTCAGGTCGGCGGGGGCGAGGGAGACGTTGAACGAGCTGCTACCCCTCATCTTCAATGTCAGGTCATCGATGCTCCCCCGCGAGAGCGCTGCGTCGTACTCGCCCTGGTAGTATCCCTCCACACCGACATTCTTCAAGGTCACGCCCCAGAAGTTGTCCGAATCCACACTCACGGGCATGTCAAAGGAGACCGAGGCTTGTGGCGGCGCGAGCGAAAGTTGGATGTCCGTCGTCGTGCGGCTGTAGTCCACGCACATGAATATCTTGCGTGGCCAGAAGACGAAGGCCATCACGCCCAGGAGCGCGAGAATGAACGGGCAGCACCCATAGCAGCACCGACGGAAGCGTTTGCAGCAGCCCGGCTTCTCATCGCCGCGTTTGTGGAGCTTGATCGAGTTTGGGTCCGTCGAGCCAATCATGCGCCCGCGGTCGGTTCCAATCATCGGGGCCATCCGTGGTTCGTCCGCGATCGTCCCGAGCCGTCTCGTCGGGACCGGAAGGTCACCGACACAACGCGAGATGAGGCGGAGGGGGCATTTAGTAAAGGTGCACGCGCTAAAGCCCTGGGCTCGCCGCCTCAGTGAAGATCTGCGTTTATCACTCACTCACTCACTCAAGGAGCC
>Ga0209713_10002590_pt1 | contig 11235 bp, 4 predicted proteins | sample ArcOceMetagenome_3_FD_187444 | JGI IMG/M metagenome (GOLD analysis project Ga0209713, IMG submission 187444) | Marine eukaryotic phytoplankton communities from Arctic Ocean - Arctic Ocean- Svalbard ARC20M Metagenome (SPAdes) (version 2) | ecosystem: Environmental > Aquatic > Marine > Oceanic...
TACTGTGATACTTTAGAGCCTTTAGGACCAGTACTTTATTCTGGCAACTTTTCGGGCGGAGCCTCCGGGGTAGCGAGAGAAGTTTCGTCATGCAGAAACTCGCACCATGTTCGGCCGCTCGAAACGCTCCAGCGCCGACGACTCGACCGTGGGCTTCATGCGCGTGCCGGAGAATTCGGATGTCGAGGTGCTGGCTCACGGCTGGGTGTCGAAGCAGAGCATCAAGGGCCGCTTCGGCAAGAAGTGGACGACGCGCTACTTTGTGCTCCACAGCATAGAGGACGGCGTCGAGCTCCGCTACTACGAGTCCGCCCACTGCACCGGCGCCAACCTGCAGGGCGTCATTGAGCTCGTGAAGGACTCGATTGCCGAACCGATCGTGGCGGCGTCGCCGCTCCTGCGCAACGTGCCCACGACAGACGGCCCCGTGCACGGCTTCAGCTTCTCGTTCGTCGACGTCAAGACGCGCAGGCCCGCGGAGATGGTGTGCTGCGTGCTCGAGCAGGAGCAACGGGACAAGTGGATCGCAGCGTTCAACGCCGCCGCCAAGGCGCTGAGCGAACCGGCCGCGCTCAACGCGGCTCAGAGCAGGGAGCGCGCCGCGACCCGCGAGATGAACTGGTCGCGGACACTCTCGATCGGCGCCGACACCGCCATCGCCGGCCCGAACGGCTCCGCCTCGACGCCTCGCAGCGAGAAGAAGAAGCTCAGCGAGAAGAAGGAGGCCGCGCCGGAGGCGAAGGCGGCCGACGCCGAGGCGCGCAAGCGCATCGAGGCGGTCCAGCAGAAGAAGCGAGACGCCGAGGCGCAGTTTCGCGCGCGGATGGCTGCCGAGGGCGTCTCGCTCGACCCGGTACCGGCCGCGCCGACGCGTCCCAACCGCACCGAGTCGCGCGACAGCGACGGCCATCTGAAGGACGGCGCGGCCGGCACCGACCCACAGGGCGACGACGACGACGACGAGGGCGACGAGGAGGAGGAGGAGGAGGAGGAGGAGAGCGAGCTCGACAAGGCGGCGTTCCTCGCGTCGCAGGCGAAGGCGACGATCGACGAGGCGACGGCGCAGGCGCGCGAGTTCGCGCTCGGCGTGATCAAGCGGTGCGTCGCGGGCAAGCACGGCGGCAACTTCCTCAAGAACGCCGTGAGCGGCAACAAGAAGCGCTACGTCGACAAGCGGCACAAGCTCGACCTCGACCTGACGTACATCACGCCGCGCCTCATCGCGATGGGCATCCCGTCGGTCGGCGCCGAGGCAGTCTACCGCAACGACCTCGACGACGTCCAGCGCTTCTTTGACCTGAGGCACCGCGACAAGGACACGCCGGCAGCGGCAGCGGCAGCAGCAGATGGCGGCGACGGCGAGGCCCCCCGGGGCGTTGTCGCGGCGCCCGGCGGCTCCGGCACGCCTCGCGCGCGTCCGTCGGGCACGCCGCTGTGGCTGATCGTCAACCTGTGCATCGAGGAGGACCGCGGCTACGACGTCGAGCTCTTCGGCGGCGCGCAGCACGTGCGGCGGATGGGCTTCTTCGACCACAACCCGTGCCCGTTCGAGCTGCTGCCGCGCATCTGCGAGGCCATCCACTCGTGGCTCGGTGCCGACGAGCGGCACGTCGCCGCCGTGCACTGCAAGGCGGGCAAGGGGCGCACCGGCATGGTCGTCGCGGCGTACCTCGTGCACGCCGGCGTGTGCGCCGGCGGCGACGAGGCGCTCGAGTACTTTGGCAAGGCGCGCACGCACGACAGCAAGGGCGTCACGATCCCGTCGCAGAAGCGGTGGGTGCGCCAGTACGCCAATCTCGTCAAGGCTGGCCTGCACCGGCCGCCGCTCGCGACGCCGCCGACGCTGCGGCTGCGGCGGATCGTCCTCAACGGCGTGCCGCGCTTCGACGGCAAGTCCGACCCCGGGTGCGACCCCTACTTTCGCGTGGCGGTGCCGCCGCCGCCCGACGCGTCCGAGGCCGAGCAGCAGCAGCTGGTCGAGGTGTACGACTACCGCCGCCACCTCGGCGGCGAGGTGCCGCACCTCTCGCCCGCCGACGGCGGCTGCACGCTGCCGCTGCTGCACCCCGCCAACGTGCCCAAGCCCGCCGGGCTGCTCGTGAGCGGCTCCTTCAAGGTCACCTTCTTCGACGAGGACGCGCACGTGATCAAGTCGCTCGACAAGGACGACAAGATGTTCCACTTCTGGTGGCACACCGCCTTCGAGGCCGAGCGCACGGCCGACGGCGAGCTGCGCGTCGTTCTCGCCAAGCACGAGCTCGACAAGGCCGTCAAGGACAAGAAGCACGCCAAGTTCGACGCCGACTTCTCGATCGAGCTCTACATGGCCGACGACGAGACGCCGGCGCCGCCGGGCGAGGAGGCCGCGGCCGCACCGGCGATGGCAGCGGAGATCTCGGCCGAGGCATGATTTGTGCGCGCACGATTTTCCCGTAAAGCCTGAAATATGATTCAATAGCGAGTAGGATCCTAGGAGGATCCCACGCGCAGTGAGTTCATGCCGTTTTATATCGATCGATACTTTAGATACTTTAGATACTTTAGATACTTTAGATACTTTAGATACTTTAGATCATTGCTTTGCCTAAAGCCGCCGGTCAGGAGGGCCCACGCGGGGAACACTGATCCCGAGCGAGTTTTCAGGTGGTGTAGCCCCTCGCTCGGGCCATGCATCCATTGCCACAATAGGCAACGCCCCCCCGCCCTCCGCGATCATGCTCAGCCTCGTGGCGCCTCTCGCTGCGTCTCCCGCATCGTCTGCGCTGACAGAGGGAAGCAGTAAGGACCCCGATCGCCCCACTGACGTGTCGTTACTATTCAATGGCTTGGACGGTATCAACATCTGGTCGAAATATCTGTGTCGTGAACGACGCGACATTTATGAGGGCAAGCGTGAGCTCCGCTTGGCGGATTTGCATCTCCCCGCAAATACTCACCTGCTCTTGTACGGACCTAGCTATATGCGACAATTCGAGCAGCTCCTGTTGACAGCCCACTGCATCGGTAACCCCAACAGCCCCAACGAATGCAAGATGGACCCGACCAATTCTCGGCCCGGTCCGGGCGGCGAGACCTGCGGCTTCAGTGATTACCCATGCCATCATCTGGCCTATGATGTGGCGACCTGGTTCCTGGGCCAGAATCGCTCGCTTACGACCGTCACCAACCACGCGCCGCTGCAGCTGCCGCCCGACTCCCGGCTGAGGCCTAGCAACTTTGACCGCATCGGAGAGACTCTCTATGCCAAGGGCAAGACGCACGCGTGGATCATGGAACCACATGACGTCAACTGGTGGCAAAACTTTTTCGACATAGGTCACCCGCGTCACAATCTTGCGGATGAGCAACGAATGGCGCGCTTGGAAGCGGCATTGGCAGCGGGTCAGAGCGAGACCCTCAGCTGGTCAAGGCAGTTCTGGCAAACGATCAAGCGCGACTTCGGTCACGCCAAGCTGCTCAACCTACGCTCGTGGCTCGAAGAGAGTCCAGTGGCTGCCCCTGGCGCAGAGGGCATCGAGCGGTGTGAGCTGCAGCAAAAGCTTCCGGAGAACACCGTCTACTGTGAGCCGGACATGGCCGCCGCTGCCCCCGGAAGCGCCCACGGCCCCCACATCTGCGCCTTTGTGCAGGACTACTCGTCCAATAGCGGCGTGACGACAGGGCCCCTCGTCGAGCTGGCGAGGGAACTCGTATCCGAGTATATTTGATCTGACATCGAAATGCGTTTTGCGCATCGCGGCGCGCTCTCTGGCAAACCAACGCAACCAGGTACTACACCGGAGGTGTAGCAGTTTGTTGGCCAGGGGAGGTGGGAACGGACGACACGAGTCCACACCACCCATCAACACTACCCGAAGGCGTAAGCCCACACGAAGAAAGCATGCTCATGTGCGGTAATGTTACCCCTCCGGGTCAGGTTAGACAACCTCATGGCGCCTGGACCGGCCTGACCGACGCGCAAGTCATTCACGACAGTATTTCGTTAGGCCTCCGTGAGCGGAGCCATTCCGCTCATGACGGACCCCACCCCCACGACCAGCACGCGACCGCCGGGACTGTGTACGGCCTGCGGCCGGGAGCTTCCGACCGACGCCTTCACGACGGCGCAGCAGCAAAATGACGGCCACGTCCTGCCGGAGCGCCGCTGCTTGACGTGCGCCACGGCCGACAAGGCGCACTTCAGCCCGATCATCATCCGAAGCACCGGCGACTCGGACATCCGGACCACCGGCGAGAGCTTGCCGCCGACGCCGACGACCAGTGGCCCAGTGGCGTCGGTCGTGGGCAGCTGGCAGGAGCTGGGGCTCCTCGAGCCGGGCCGGTGCATCTACCCGTTCGAGTTTGGGAACACGCTGCACGTGTCGACGACCATCGTACGCTACGGCAAGGGCGAGAAGAACAGCCACACGCTCTACGACGTCGTGCTGACCGTGTCTCCGCAGACGGCGCGGCCGGACTCACGCACGCAGGACTCGCAGCCGGTGCCGCTCGCGGCGGTCGAGAGCGCGTCGCTGTTCGAGGCGCTGCGGCCGGGCGGCCACTTCTACGGCCTGCGCGTCCAGCGCAACTACAACCACTTCGAGTGGCTCGACAAGTACCTGCGCGCGGTCGACCCCAAGCTCAGCGCGCGGCTCGCGGCGCTCGAGATCGCGCTGCCCGTCGAGCAGCGGCCGCGCCGGCTGTGGGACATGTCGTCGTGGCTCTCGCGCCGGCCCGACGCGGGCGTGCGCGCCGAGGGCCTCTCGGCCTACCTGCAGGCGCTGCTCCACCAGGTCTTCTGCGCGCAGGGCGACGCGGCGCGCTGGACCAAGGACGAGCGGCAGGCGTGCAGCCTGCTGCTCAAGGTCTGGTTCTCGCCCGACGCGCTCTTCCGGCCGGTGCGCGCGGCGCTCAAGCACAACGTGCTGTACGACGCGCGCGGCGCGCTGCTCGAGGCGCTCGCGCGGCTGCCCGTCGCGTCGGCCGACGAGTTCGAGCCGAGCTGCGGCGCGTGCCTCGTCGCCGAGCACGCGCTCCACCCGGACCTGCGCGCGTGGGCGTGGCTCGCGGCGGACAAGGCGGCGCTCCGCGCGATCGGCGTCGAGCTGCAGCAGGCGGAGCGCGAGAGCGCGCGCCTCGAGGCGGCGCGCGCGGGGCGCTCCGCCGACGCCGAGCAGCTGCGCCGCCTCCTCGACGAGCGCGCGCCGCAGCTGCGCGCGCGCGGCGCCACGACGGCCGCGTGCGCCACCGAGCTCGCGCAGCTCGCCGGCTGGGCGCAGCGGCTGGCGGCGATGCAGCAGGGCGCGGCGGAGGAGGTGCTGTACCTGCCCAACATGCAGGGCGACGCGACGGCCGCGCAGCTCGACACGAAGCTGATGCGGCTCTCGGCCGAGTACGCCGTCGGCGTCGCGACCCACGAGGGCACCGCCGCCTTCTGCGCCGCCGCGCTGCAGCGGGCGACCGACGCGAGGGACGCCCTCGCGCGGCAGCTCGGCGGCAACCGCGACGTGGCCGAGCTGCGGCTGTGGCTCGCGCTCGAGCGGCCGTCCGTCGGCTGGGCCGAGCAGCTCGCGCTCGTCACGACGGAGGCGACGCCCTCCTCTCAGCAGCAGCTGCCGCCGCTCTCCGCCGCCGCCGCCGCGGGCGACGCGGCGGCGCCCGGGCCGCCCGAGCCGGCCGAGCCGGCCGAGCCGGCTGGGGCGGCTGCGACGCAGACGCAGACGCAGACGCTGGGCGTGGCGCGGCTGCGGCGGCTGCAGCTGTCGAAGAGCGAGCTGCGCGCGCGTCTCGGCGCGGCGCGCGGCGCGGCGCGGCAGCAGCTCTCGCAGGTCGAGGCGGAGCTGCGCCGGCTGCGCGAGCTCGACGCGCGTGTCGGGCACGAGCGCGCGGCGCTCGGCGACGAGGAGGCGCGCGCCTTCGAGGCGCGACGGCTCGTGGCCGAGCTGCGCCTGCACCGCTCGCGCGAGAACGAGAGCCGCGCCGCCAAGCTCTCCCGCGTGGGCGACGACCTGGGCGCGCGCGAGGCGCAGCTAGCGCGGATCGTGAGCGCGTGCGGCGCGCGCGCGACGCGCGCGGCGGAGCGGCTCGAGCGGCAGGCGCAGGGGCGCGCGGCGCTACAGCCGATGGCGACGGCGCACTCGAGCCGCCTCGCCGACCGGCGGCGGCGCGTCGGCGCGGTGCGCGACCGCGTGCGCGTCGAGGCGGAGCGCAACGCGCGGCAGCGCGCGACGTCGAGGATCCTCTTCTTCGAGCGCGAGAAGAGCGAGGCGGCGCGCGGCGAGGAGGCGCGGCTCGGGCGCGAGGCGGAGGAGCGCTTCGGCCACTCGATGGACGACGTCGCGACGCTCGCGGCGCAGGCGGAGGCCGACGACGAGGCGCTGGCGCGCGACGCGGCGGCGGCTGCGGCCGAGCGCGCGCTGCTCGAGCAGGGCAACCCGCGGCTGGCGCTCGAGGTCAACAGCAGCGGCGCCTCGGCGGTGCCGCGCGCCGACGGCCGCCCGGCGTCGCCGTACGACGGCCACGTCGACGACGAGGTGGTCGGGCTGCGGCGGCGGCGCTCGGCGCTCGACGGCGTCCTCGCGGAGCTGCGGGCGACGGCGCGGCAGGAGGCGGCCGAGGCCGAGAAGCTCGCGCACGAGTCGCGCGGCCACCGGCGGCGCGCCGACGAGCTGCGCGGCGCCATGGAGGAGGAGCAGCGGCTGATGGCCGAGGAGCGGCGGCTCGCGGCGGAGGAGGAGGCGCTGCTCGAGGAGGGCGCCGCGCTGGTCAGCGACAAGACCGACGGCGTGACGGCCGAGCTCGAGCGGGGCGTCGCGGCGCTGGGCGACGCGGTGGCCGAGGTGCGCGCGCGCGCGCCGTGGGCCGACGAGGCGGGCACGGCGCTCGCGCAGCGGCAGCGCCTCGAGGCGACGCGCGCCGAGCTGCGGCGCGGCTGGGCGGCCGACGCGGCGAGCCGGCGCGCGCGGCAGGCGGCGCGCCTCGAGCGCGAGCGCGAGTGGCTGCACCAGGTGCGCTCCACCGCCGGGCTGCCGCACCTGCCCGAGCGGGCCGACCCCGCCGAGCAGCGCTCGGTCGACGCGCTCTCGTGCGAGCTGCTGCGCGGCCAGTGCGCCGAGCAGCGCGCGGCCATCGACGCGGAGCGCGCCGCGTCGGCGGCGGCGTCGGCCGAGTGCGCGGCGCGCGCCGGCGCGTCGGCGGCGCTGGTGGCGATGCTGCGCGGGCGCGATCTCGACGCCGAGATGGCGGCCGTCGACCAGCAGCGCAAGGTGGCCGGCGGCGGCGGCGGCGGCGGCGGCGGCTCCTTCTCGAGCCCGAGCGATCGCTCCAAGTCTCCAGGCGGCGGCGGCGGCGGCGGCGTGGGCGGCGGCGGCGGCGGCGGCGGCGTGGGCGCGCCTCCGTGCAGCGGCGACGGGTTCGCGCCGGCGCTGGAGCGCGCCTTCTGGCACCGCGTGCAGGGGATGCGGCAGGAGCTGCGCGGGCTCAAGGCGACGGGCCTCCGCGCGGCCGAGGTGGAGGGCAGGGGGCTCGACGAGCTGGGCAAGCGGCTGGGGGCGGAGCGGTACGCGCTCGAGCAGACGGCGACGGCGGCGCTCGAGGCGGCGGAGGGGCTGCTGGGCGAGGAGGAGGCGCGGCTGCACGACGAGCGCGAGGCGGTGGCGGCGGCGCAGGCGGAGGAGCGCGAGCGGCAGGAGGGGCTGCTGCTCGAGCTGGGCAGGGCGCGGCAGGCGGTGGGCGAGACGCAGGCGCGCTGCGACAACATCGACGCGCGGCTGCGCACGCTGCGGCTGCAGTCGTCGCCGTCGGAGCTGACGACGCTGCACGAGCTCGACCCGGCCGCGGCGCGCGCCGTGGCGGACGAGCAGACGGCGGGGTGGGGCGAGCACGCGGCCGAGCTGCGCGGCGTGCTGCAGCGGCTGAGCTGCGCGTCGGAGGACGACGCCGACGACCTGCACGACGCCGAGGCGCGGCGGCGCGAGGTGGAGGTGATCCGGAGGGACATGGAGCGCCGCCAGCTCGAGGCGCGGCGCGTCAAGGCGCAGTACGAGGAGGCGAACGCGCGCCTGCCGCGCTGGCTCGAGGCGCGGCGCGAGGAGCAGCTCGTGCTGACGCGCGCGCTCGACGTGCTGCGCGACGACGCGCACGCGCTGCACGAGCTGCGCCGCGGCACCGGCGGCTGGTTCGACGCGTGGAACGGCGCGCCGATCGCAACGACGCTCGAGGCGGCGCTCGCGCAGCGCGCGCAGCTGCGGCGCGAGGCGGAGGCGGCCGACGCGCACGTGGCCGCGCTGACGCCGCGGCTCGAGGCGGCGCAGGCCGAGGCGAGCCGCGGCGCCGCCGAGTGCGAGCGGCTCGAGCGCGAGGTGGCGGTGGTGCTCGCGATCTACTGCGAGGTCGAGGCGGCGGCGCGGCGGCGGTGCGAGGACGTCGCGGCCGAGGCGGAGGACAAGCTGCGCCAGTACCTCCCCGCGGCGCAGCAGGCGGTCGCGCAGAAGAACCTCGAGCGCGCCGACCGCGTCCGGATCAACGAGATCCGCGACGCGCTCGAGACGCAGCGCGAGAGGGACGAGAGGGAGGCGGCGCGGCTCGGCCGGCTCGTCTTCGAGGCGAGCGGCGGCGGCGGCGTCGTGGGCGTCGGCGTCGGCGGCGTCGTCGGCGGCATCGGCAGCGGCTTCGTCGGCGGCAGCGGCCTCGACGTCGAGCGGCTGCGGCAGCTCATCGCGGAGCTGGGCAGGCTCGAGTGGCAGGACGCGTCGCTCTCGGTCGGCCACGCGCTCGACTGGCGCGACCCCGACTCGCACGAGACGGCGCTGCTCGTGGCGTGCGGCGTGCGCGGCCTGCGGACGCCCGAGGTGGCCGAGCGGCTGCTCAAGCGCGGCGCCGACCCCAACGTGCGCGGGCCGGGCGACGCGTGCCCGCTGCACGCGGCGGCGGCGTGCGGCCACCACGAGGCGGCGGCGCTGCTGCACGACCACCGCGCCGACCTCGGCGCGCGCGACGGGCTGCGCCGCACGCCGCTGCACATTGCGGCGGCGGCGCTGCGGCAGGCGCAGCAGGCGCAGCGGAGCGGCGAGCCGATCGACGGGCTCTCGCTGAGCGGCGCCGCCGAGTGCGTCGCCTTCCTGAAGCTGATGTCGCCCGGCCACGTCCTCGACGAGGTCGACAAGGAGACGGCCGCCGAGCAGCAGCAGCAGCAGCCGCCGCAGCAGCAGCCGCCGGAGCAGCAGCAGCAGCAGCAAACGGAGGTGCCGCCGCCGGAGCAGCCTGCGCTGAGCAGAGTCGTGCAGGAGCAACCGTCACCGCCGAAGCCGGAGGCACCGCCGAAGCCGCAGCCACCGCCACCGCAGCCACCGCCGCCGCAGCCGCAGCCGTCGCAGCCGCAGCAGACCGACGAGGACGCCGCCGCCGCTGCCTTTGCCGCCGTCGCTGCCGCCGAGCTGGGGTTTGCGCCCGGCCAGCATGGCTCCGGCGCGTTGCCGCAGGTGCCGCCGCCGCCCGCCGTGCGCGAGACCCCGACCAAGGAGCCGGAGCCCCCGACCAAGGAGCCGGAGACGCCTCCGCGGGAGCCGGAGACGCCTCCGCGGGAGCCGGAGACGCCGCAGCGGGAGCCGGAGACGCCGCAGCGGGAGCCGGAGACGCCGCAGCGGGAGCCGGAGACGCCGCAGCGGGAGCCGGAGACGCCGCAGCGGGAGCCGGAGACGCCGCAGCGGGAGCCGGAGACGCCACCGCGGTCGATCATACGGGAGGACAAGGCCGAGTCCGTTGAGCCCATCTCGCCGCCGCGGTCGATCCCCGGATCGCCCACGTCGACATACGAGCCCAAGCAAGTCTCCTTCTCCGACCATCCGTCGAAGCGGGGCCGCGTCGCCATCAGCACCGGCTCCGCCGCGGCGAGGGACGAGGCCAATCCGCCAGCGGCTCCCGCCAAGGCCCCAGCCGCCGAGAAGGTGGGCTTCTGGCAGGGGCTCTTTGGCGGAGCCAAGAAGTCCCCGACAAAGCCCAAGGCGGAGGATGAGGACCCGGGCCTCTACGCGAGCTTCCAATGAAGTAGGTAGAGACTCAAATGCCGCGCGAGCAAGCATGTAGGTTTGCCTTGGTGGCTCTGTCCAAGGCAAATAAATATGAAAATTACTGTTAAAATACTGTAGCACGTTGACCGTTGCCTACAGTCTACTCCGACGCTCCTCGGCGCACGCCGCGGCGGCGACGCCGCGCAGGTACGCGCACTCATCGCGGGTCGGCCTGCGCAGCGGCGGCGTGCCGTGCGGCTGCATGAGGCGCGCGTCCGCCCACAGCTGCGTGGGCTCGGCGGGCATGCAGACGGCCTCGACTGGCACGCTGCCGAAGATCGTGGCGTGGATCACGCACGCCTCGAGGTAGGTGCCGAGCGGCGACGGGTGGAAGCCGTCCGTGTGGAAGAGCTCGGCCCACAGCCCGGGCCGCTCAGCATGCACGGCGGCGAAGGCGTCGCCGACGGGCGCAACTCGCGGCCGCTGCGACGCGGGAAGCGCGGCGCCCAGCGCCACGGCATACGCGCGGTAGCCCTTCCTCAGTCGAGACGTGAACTCGACCGTGTCGCCCAGGTCGCCCGAGCCCTTGACGACCTCGCGGTACGCCCACGTCTGCAGCAGGACGGGCGTCGCGCCGCTGCGCTGTAGGAGCGGCAGGTACTCGGACGTGAGCACGTCGAGCGACGCCTGGCGCGTCCGCATCCGTGCGGGCGCCTGGGTGTAGTCGTTCATCACGACAAAGTCCCACGGCTCGGCCAGCAGCGCGGCGACGGTCGGCGCTCCCGGGTCGTCCGCACCGAACTTGTCCCTCATGCCGTTACCCTTCTGGAGGAGCTGGGCGAAATTGACGCCGCCGCGCAGGCAGCTGTCCTGCACGACCGAACCGCCCAGGGTCGCGATCAGGCGCGGCAGGTCGTTGTAATAGATGATGCTGTTGCCCACGAAGGCGACGCGGGTCGAGGGTGGGTCGCCACGCTCGCGCCGCAGCCGGCGCCAGAGCACGAGCGTCGCCAGCGCGCCTCCGGCGGCGGTGAGCGCGAAGAGCGTCGAGCGGACCATGTCAGGCTGTCAGCCTCCTGTTAATCGCAACTCGGCTGTGAAGTTCTATAAACAGCGTAATGCAGAAAGGGCAACTACAACATGCTGAGGGACAACCGGACGCTCCCGGCGGGGTAAGCGCCGGCTAGGGAGGCCACTGGAGGCGTCTGACGTCGCCACCGCGGCTTTTGCCCGCGGGCTTCGGGAGGGG
>Ga0209713_10002592_pt1 | contig 11234 bp, 7 predicted proteins | sample ArcOceMetagenome_3_FD_187444 | JGI IMG/M metagenome (GOLD analysis project Ga0209713, IMG submission 187444) | Marine eukaryotic phytoplankton communities from Arctic Ocean - Arctic Ocean- Svalbard ARC20M Metagenome (SPAdes) (version 2) | ecosystem: Environmental > Aquatic > Marine > Oceanic...
AGCGTGCTGAGATCCAGCTTTAGGTGCGTTACTTCGACCCCTGGCTACAGACGTAATCTCGCCGACGCGGCGCTTTCAGCAATTGCTTCTAATTGCCCCCCTTTACCGCTCAGCGAGCCCCACGCACTGATCTACTCGGTGCACTACGACTACGCCAGTTCTCTGGAACCGTGCAAGACCACCACCGTGCCCCGTATCATCGACATAGGGCATCCTCGTCGGCTTCAAGCTTTCCTATCCAGCATGGCGGCCATCTGAAAGCACTCGGCGCTCTTACAGAGATGGTTGTGGCCCATTTCAGGGCTCGATGTGGCGTTCGCGGAGCGTATCCAGCATTGGGCCGCCTGTCGCATCTGCTCCGCCGCACGCGACGCCCATGCATCTGGGGGAACATCCCTCTGAGAGTCCACCGCACCGCGCAGGACTATCGCTGCGGATGTGAAGTCATGTCGGGCGGCGAGCCCAATGGCAGTGTTCATGAGCATCTGGAATTGTTGCACCTCGAAGCTGTCATGAAGGCTTGCGTGACCTGCGTTCGGTCGGACCTGTTGCTGCTGACCCCCGATGGGGGCCACGGGCGGCAGTGAGTCTCCCACAGACCCCGCATCGTATTGTTGCCCCGCAAATGCCTGGCTCGGCCGAAATGGGGTCGAGTCGTAGCCCATATAATCCGAGCTCAACGCAGCAGAGATGCTGAGTGCCGCACGCTCGCCGCTCGAGTCTGCACCGCTGCACCAGATGCAGATGCAAATTACGCTTTTTTCTCACACTCTTTTTTTGTAAATTACGCTTTTTTGTAAAAACCTATGAACGCAATCGCTTGCGCTATAACGAGCTTGCCGGATGTATTCGCGCCCTGAGGGCTGTGGATGTCGGCTCCGGTCGCCTGGCCGACGCTCTACATCACGTCTACTCGCTCGATCGGCGTCGACATCGTCCCGGCGCAGGCCGTGGCGTCGGAGGGGAGTCTGGAGCTCCATGTGTGCCAGGATCTCGCATGGCCTACATGCGCAGGGTGGCTCATCGTCTCCTCTGTGCGTGTCGATACGCCGGCATCATCAACGCAGCCACGAGATTTAAGCTTGCGCACCATGCATGTTTTGCATGTCGGCGCGCGGCCGAGCGTGGCGCATTGCTATGGACAGCCCGCTTGGCCACAACTACTCGCTCGACACCTTGGCGCTCGCGCGGTCACTTGTCCACCTGGGCGACACAGGCGGCAGCCTTCGACGGCTGCGGACGGACCTGGATGCCGGCTCACCGCTTACCATCGGTGTCATTGGCGCGTCCGTCGCTCAAAACGGAGGCTGCATCAACCAGCCGGGCCAGCGTTGCATGGCGTACAATGGCCAGGTTGTAATGAAGCACCCATGGGGCGAGCGCAGGCCTCACAAGGGCTTCGCTGTCCGCCTCCTCGAGCTGGTGAATGCCACGTGGCCGCACGCCGGACATCGCCTGGTCAACGCGGCGCACGACGGCACGCCTGCGCAAAACATGCTGCCATGCCTCTTCACGCACGTTCCTCGGAAGGTGGGGCTGGTGGTCATTGAGTTTGGCAGCCTCGCGCTGCACTTGCACCTTCCCGCCGTCGAGGCTGTTGTGCGGAAGCTACAAGGCCTACAGCCGCCGCCCGTAATTGTCTTCCTCACCATACGCGGCCTGTGCAAGCGAACTCCACGCCAGACGCCACAGACGATCCGGTACGTGCTCAACAGCCACTGGGAGCTTTACACGCGCAACGAGACCACTGCTTGGGTGCGCGCCGAGCACGAGTTCACGAGTGTGTGCAAACACTATGGGGTGGCCTGCCTCTCGCTTTATGAGGCCACGATCGACGCGATGCTCGCGCGTGCGCCAGGGTTCAGCCTCGAGGACGTCTCGCTCGACTGTCTGCACCCGAGCAACGGCCGGCGCGGTACCGACTACCTCTTCGACACCTTGGTTAACTGGCTGGAGCGTGGGCTCGGCCTGCGAGAGCAAGGCGACGCGGCGAGCAGACAAGGGCCGACGGCGGCGATTGGAGCCGGCACGCTGCCGCAGCCCATGCACCCGCAGAACGAGAACGTCGGACCCGATGGCACGTGCTACACCTTTGGAAACGCTGGCAGCACCAAGTCCCCGATCTCGCAGCGCATGCGCAACGTGCCGTGGCGCTCGGCGCAGTGCGACGCCGAGCGGTGCGAGTTTGTGCGTGCACGTGAGTGCCCCGATGCGAATTCGCGGGAGTTCCGCACGGGTGGGCCACCGCCCGGCTGGAGCTTCTGCAAGCGCTCCCTCAACATGCGCGGCGGCGCCATCGGCAAGATCTCACCCGGCGTGCTCGCGCTGAAGCCCGGCGCCGAGCTCGAGTTCACGCCTGACACGCGCGTTCAGTCGAGCGGCGCCGCCGACGACCCGCGCCTCAAGGTCCAGGCGGGACTCGAGTTTCTCGTCTCGTGGGAGGGCATGGGCCGCGTGGCGCTGCGCTGCGTGCGCGGCTGTACGTGCCACGAGCAGCGCCTCGACGCGCACCGCACGAGCAACGTGCACAACGAGTCGATCTTTCTGCGCCACTTCTTCCACCTGCGCGGCGCCGCCGCCGACTGCACCCTCGCACTCCGCGTGCTCAACGAGTCGTCGAGCGGCGCGCACAAATTCAAGGTGCGCTCGCTCTTCGTCGCCGCTGGCGACGCCGGCGCGCGCGAGCTGATGAGAGACGTGTACGGTGGGGATAGGGGGGAGCGTGTGACCTTGGCTACCACCAGCTCTTGACTCTATCTATCTATCTGATAGCTCAATTTTTTTCTGGCGTTGACCCTGGCTCGCGTGCTACTTTACGCGCGCTGCCCTGAGCAGCGTGCGGTGCTAATGTGCCGAGACGTCGGTCTCTCCGCTCCTATCAGAATCGCCATGTTCGTTGCGTCCGCGGTGGCTTTCTCGGCGCCCACTAGCTCCCCCGAGGCGGAGGTTAGCTTCCAGTCTCGCTGGGACTCCTCGCGCGGCTCCGCGACGAGCAGCGTCACGGCGACTCCCACCTACCCCAAGCACTGCGATCTTGCTGTGGTCGGAGCTGGGTGGGGAGGCGCCTACCTGGCTTGGCGCCTCTCAGTCGACACGAAGACGGTCGACGCATCGAATGTGTGCGTGTTCGAGGCCAACGGCCGCGTTGGCGGACGCATCTATTCCGTCCGCGACCTGCCGCATTTTGGCGATCTCACGGTCGATGTGGGCGGCTATCGCTTCCAGGAGACGCAGAAGCTGCCGGCCGACCTGGTGTTCAGCGCGCTCAAGCTTGAGATGGCGTGCTACGACTACTCGTGCCAGGCCAACTGCGAGGGCACCGTCTGCCACGTGATCAAGGATGCGTACGGCAACAACCGCGGCTACGCCACGGTCATCGAGCGCATGCTGGGCGAGGTGGAGGCCGCCGGCGCGGGCACGCAGGTCTACTTTGGCGCCTTGCTTACGGCGGTGAACGCCGCGCCGGCCACCGCCGGCAAGCGCGCGACGCAGCTCGTATTTGCCAATGGCGAGAAGGTGACTACGAGCAAGCTGATTCTCAACCTGCCGGGCAACGCCGTCGAGGGCCTCGACCCGTCGTCTGTCATCTTCTCGGACGCGACGGCCAAGGCGGCCAAGTGGATCGGTAAGGTGGACGCGTTCCCGATGACCAAGGTTTACGCGTGGTACGACGACGCGTGGTGGTCGACCCAGCTCGGCATGATGGAGGGCTACTTCGGCGAGGGGAAGACCAACACGAGCAACTCGACGGGCCACCACTTCCCGATGCCCGCCGACTACAACGGCACGGCGCCGCTGCTCGGCCGCTACCACGACGGGCCGCAGCGCTGCCGTGTCGGCAACGACACCGCCGGCAACCCCGTCTACTCGGGCAACAAGGTGCCGTACGGCGACTGCGCGGGCGCGCTCGAGGTCTACTACGGCTACGCGCCCCCGTATTACGCCGCGCTCATGCCGACGCCGCTCCAGCCGCTCACGGTCGCGACGGCCGAGGACGGCAAGGACTCGAGCAAGCAGCTGATCTCGGACGTGCACGCGTCGCTGATGGCGTACCACACCAAGGTCCTCCGCAAGAAGAACATCGACCCGAGAACGGTGCCCGCCCCCAAGGCGATCGTGATGGGCAACTGGATCTCCGACGGCAAGTACACGCCGGGCATCGGCTCGCTCTTCCGCAGCGGCGCAGGTAGCTACCTGCCGGCCGCCGAGCAGGACAAGATCCGCCAGGCCATCCGCGCGCCGACGTCCGACTACGACGTGTACTTGGCCGACCAGGACTACGGCTACCAGTCGGGCTGGGCGGTCGGCAGCCTGATCATGGCCGAGAAGATCCTGCAGGCGGAGCTCGGCCTCGCCAAGCCGGCGTGGCTCAACAGCTCGTGGTACCAGGACAACATCCTCGGCCATGTCTGAGCAACGCCAACGGAGCGAGAGCAGCCGCCCACTCCGGGCGGCCCACCTGTACTATAGTGTGTGCGGATTCAGTATGTGCGCCGGCCCGACGAGTGGCCGCACGCGTGCGAAGGTGGGGAGGTGAGAGAGAGAGACGAGAGAGAGAGAGCGAGAGAGACCGGAAAAGCAAGGGCGCAAGAGAGCGTGTTCCTTTGGTGTGCACCTTTGTTTGGTGGTTATTCTGTCTTTAGAATCAAGCTACAATTTCACACGACCGACGCGGCGTCCTGCGCGGCCATGGGGCTCGTCTTTCGTGCTCGCTTCTGAAGCAGATGGTCGATGATCGCGACGCCGACCGCGTCGCCTGTCACGTTGACCGTCGTGCGCAGCGAGTCGAAGAGCCACTCGATGGCGAGGCAGAAGGAGATGAGCAGCTCGACGCGCAGCGTGAGCGGCACGTTGGCGTTCTGCACCATCGCGAGCAGCGTCGAGATGCCCGCCGACGGGATGGGCGACGAGCCGATCGAGAGCAGCGCCGACGTGAGCGCCACGACGAGCTGCTCGCCGGCTGAGCGGGAAGCCGGCGCAGTGCGCAATCCACAGCACGACAATCGGCCGCTCGAGCGCCGAGCCGTCCATGTTGACGGTGCAGCCGATCGGCAGCACGAAGTTGATCGCCTCCTTGCTCACGCCGAGCGCCTCGCAGCAGCGGCTGGTGGTGCTGAGCGTCGCGGCGCTCGACGACGTCCCAAACGCCGTCACCCACGCGCGCGGCAGCCCCGCAAAGTATTTGAGCGGCGAGCGGCCGACGGCGACAAAGTAGCAGCCGCCGTAGAAGGCGAGCGAGTGCCACACCTGGCCGAGGAGCACAACGCCAAATAGCGCGCCGAGGTTGCCGAGCACGAGCTCCAGCTGCGACGAAGTGGCGATCGAGCCGGCGACGAGCGAGCCGACGCCGATTGGCGTAAAGAGGATGACGAGCTTGATCATCGCCACAAACGTCGCGAAGGTCGCCTCGAAGAAGTGCACCACCACCTGACCGTGCGGCGCCGCCTCGAGCATCGTGCCGAAGAAGATGGCAAACGTGATGACGCCGAGCAGCTGGCTCTTGTAGAGCGCCGCCACCAGGTTGTCGGGCACCAGATCGAAGCCAAACTTGAGGAGCGTATCGAGGATCGTCAAGCGCGCGTCGCCTTCGCTGTCCACCGCGTGCTCCTGCGAGGCCACGGCCGCGGCGGTGCAGTTGTCGTCGGTGTTCAGCTCGCCCATCTGTGCGAACGAGGCCTTGAACACGTTGAAGAGCACGATGCCGGCGCGGCGCAGACGGTGGTCGCCATGTAGAAGCGGATCGCGAGCGAGGCCATCGCGTTCGTGCTGCCCAGCTTGGAGACGGCGCTCACGCTCACGATCATCGACGCGAAGATCATCGGCACCACCATGAGCTTCAGCGCCCGCACCCAGAGCTGGCCGGGGAAGCTGAGCACCTTCACAAAGTCGTGCGGCTCGGGCTCCGGATCGGTGGGGCAGCGCTTGGCGTCGTCGTAGGACAGCAGCGCCTTGCATAGGATGCCGGTCGCCACGCCGAGCGCCGCGCCGACCAGGGTGAGCGTCGTGAGCCACCGCTGCACGAAGGCCTTGAGACGGCCGCAGCTGCCTCGCGAGGAGGTGGTGGTGACGACCGTGGCGGTGGAGGTGGACGTTGCGGCGGCGGCGTCCGAGTCGCGGCGACTGCTGCTGCTGCCGGCAGCGGTGTCGGGTGGTTTGCTCTCCAGCTCCATGCTCGGCAAAAGCTTGTGCGTGGCGAGCTGCGCGGCTGCGAGCGCGGCCGTGGCCGCACGCTGAATAGAATATTCGCTCGCGCCGAGATGGCGGTGGCGCAGACTTGTGCGTGAAAAAATACGGACTGAATGAAATCCGCGGTTGCATCTTCAGACTTCCGCTCGTCCTTAATGGCACTACTATGGACATCTGTAGACGCGAAGTGTGACCGCCGCCTGGAGGGGCAACATCACCCACGCGAGACGCCAGCCACGCAAGTAGGCTCGGTCGGCCAGGCTAAGCTCGTACGTCGCCGCCGTCGCCACGGCCTCATCTCCTCCTCCCAGCACCGCCCGCTCGTGCTGCAGGCTAACACCTCCTGCCCATCGCTCTCCCGCGCAGGCTATCTCACCAGGAGCAGCCGAGACATGCCGATCCCGGCGCCGCTGCAGGCGATCTTCGATGAGCTGAGCATCGCGCCGAAGACCAAGGACCACGAGCCGGTCATGACGGTCGAGGCCGGCCTGGAGGCGACCAAGGACATGGGCTGCGCCTTCAGCAAGAATCTGTTCATCAAGGACAAGAAGGCTGGGATGTATCTGCTGGTGGTGACGCACGACCGCAAGGTCGACATGAAGGGGCTGCCAGGCCTGCTCGGCGTGTCGGCGGCCGGCTTCCGCCTCGCCGACGAGGCGGCGCTGCAGGAGAAGCTGGGCGTCAAGCAGGGCGCCGTCTCCGCGCTCGCCGTCATGAACGACAAGGCGGGCGAGGTCAAGCTGGTGATCGACTCGGAGCTGATGAGCGCGTCGGGAATCGGCTGCCACCCGCTGACCAACGACGCGACGTGCGTGCTGACGCCGGCGCAGCTCGAGGCGTTCGTCAAGCACACGAGCCACGAGCCGATCGTGCTGGACTTCAAGGGCGCCACGGCCGGCGCGGCGGCGCCGGCCGGCGAGGCGAAGCCGAAGGAGCCCAAGGCGCCGAAGGCACCGAAGGCGCCACAGGCGCCGAAGGCCGACGGCAAGAAGAAGGACGCGGACACCAAGGGCCTCGAGTACACCAAGGACGGCAACTTCGCGGAGTGGTACCAGCAGGTGATCACCAAGTCGGAGATGATCGACTTTTACGACATCTCGGGCTGCTACATCCTGCGGCCGTGGTCGTACATGATCTGGGAGGCCATCCAGAGCTACCTCGACGGCCACATCAAGACCATCGGCGTGCAGAACTGCTACTTCCCGATGTTCGTGTCGGCGTCGAAGCTCGAGGCGGAGAAGGAGCACGTCGAGGGCTTCGCGCCCGAGGTGGCGTGGGTGACCAAGTCGGGCGATGGCGAGCTCAACGAGCCGATCGCGATCCGGCCGACGTCCGAGACCATCATGTACCCGGCGTTTGCCAACTGGATCCACTCGCACCGCGACCTGCCGCTCAAGCTCAACCAGTGGAACAACGTCGTGCGCTGGGAGTTCAAGCACCCGACGCCCTTCCTGCGCACGCGCGAGTTCCTGTGGCAGGAGGGCCACACGGCGCACAAGTCGCTCGAGGAGGCCGGCGAGGAGGTGATGACCATCCTCGGCTTCTACGCGGGCGTCTACGAGGAGCTGCTCGCCGTGCCCGTCATCAAGGGCAAGAAGACCGAGAAGGAGAAGTTCGCGGGCGGCCACTACACGACGACCGTCGAGGCGTACATCCCGGGCACCGGCCGCGCCATCCAGGGCGCCACGTCGCACTGCCTCGGCCAGAACTTCGGCAAGATGTTCAAGATCGAGTACGAGGACGAGAAGGGCAAGAAGGCCATCCCGTGGCAGAACTCGTGGGGTCTGACGACGCGCACGATCGGCGTGATGGTGATGGTGCACTCGGACGACAAGGGCCTCGTGCTGCCGCCGCGCGTCGCGCCGATCCAGCTGGTGATCGTGCCGATCCCGTACAACGATCCCGAGATGACCAAGCGCCAGGAGGCCATGTGCCTCGAGGCCGAGGCGGCGCTCAAGGCGGCGGGCGTGCGCGTGCGCTACGACGACCGCAAGAACTACAACCCGGGGTGGAAATACAACTATTGGGAGCTCAAGGGCGTGCCGATCCGCCTCGAGGTCGGCCCCAAGGACGTCGAGAAGCGTCAGGTGCGCGCGGTGCGCCGCGACACGGGCGCCAAGGAGGACGTGCCGCTCGGCGTGCTCGTGCAGAACGTGGCGCTGCAGCTGGTGACGATGCAGCACGAGCTGCTCGAGAAGGCGCGCGAAAAGTCCAAGGTCGAGCACGTGACCGAGTGGGAGAAGTTCGTGCCGGCGCTGCAGGAGGGCAAGATGGTGCTGACGCCCTTCTGCGACGAGACCGAGTGGGAGGAGGCCGTCAAGGACAAGAGCAAGGCGGAGGCGCTCGCCGCGGCCGGCGGCGAGGAGGAGGACGACCGCTGCGCCACCCCCGTCGCCGCCAAGACGCTGTGCATTCCCTTCGACCAGCCGCCGCTGCCGGAGGGCACGCCGTGCTTCGTCAGCGGCAAGCCGGCCAAGTGCTGGGTGCTCTGGGGCCGGAGCTACTGAGGTGGCCCCTGCGCGTGGCCAGTGACGACTGGGGCGTGGTGCGGTGCCAACCCGAGAGAGAGAGACGTATTGAGAGAGAGAGAGAGGCAGGCGACAGCATCTGAAGAGAGAGAGAGGGAGAGCCTTTAGGGTAGGAGAGTCTGTTTGTCAGAGAAGAAACACGCTACGATGGCTTTCAAAATAACGGTGCGGTGTCGAGCTGTTGCAGGCACATGCACATATGGCTGCTGTCGTATCGGTCCTCACGCCCACGTGTCATAGAGATTCTCGGCGTCGTGCACGTGCTCGTCGTGGGCGCCCGCCTTGGTCGAGATACCGTGCGTGCGCGCGAGGTGCAGCCTCGCCGTCGCCGTCGACTCGACGGGGCACACCGCCGCGATGCGCTCCATCGTCTGCTTGTCGGCGTCGCTGAAGCGTGCGAGGATGGCGAGCTTGGCCATCGATCGCAGCTCGTCGCGCGACGCGTCGAGCTGCGGCGCCGCGTCCGCCGAGGTGCCGTGGTGCGCGAGCGTGCGCTCCTCGGTCGCGGCGTCGACGTGGCCCCCGCAGCTCAGCTCGCCCGTGATGTTCTTCCAGTACGCGTCGGCGTCGTTGACGCCGGGGGTGACACTCGCGAGGCAGACGTTCCGCACCTCGGCCGTGCCCGCCTCGCGGGCCGCCTCGAGCGAGTAAAAGTCTTTGAGCATCGGCGCCAGCCCGTTCTCGGAGTCCATCGTTCTCACCAGCTCGGCCTCGATGCCAGCCTTGGCGTCGTTGGTGCGCAGCAGCTCGCAGTAGCTGATAGTGTTCGGCTGAGTATCCCCGAGGAGCTTTCGCATCTCGTCGGCGGCCTCCTCCGAGGTGAGGAAGAGCACGCCGCTGGCGATGGGCTTGCCCGCCGCCTCGTTGCAGTCGCGGTGGTAGAGGTAGCCCGAGACGACGACGTCGACGGGGTGTCGGATGAAATTGGTGAACTGGCCGACGTTGCGGTCGGGCGTGCACTTCCCACCCCCCATAGGTGCGCTGTGCAGGCCGTTGTTGCACAGCCACCACTGCTGCTGCTCGCACTGCGCGCTGCAGACGGACCACGTCGACCAGAAGTCCTCGGCGGACTCGCCGCAGCAGCATGCGCCCAGCATCGCGAAGGCGGCGAAGGTGCCGCTCTTGTGGTGTGCAACGATGGTGTGGACGCCGGCGCTGTCGCTCGCGTCCAGGACGAGGCCGGCGCGAGCGAGGGCAGACGACACGTCGGCAACTGGTGAGGCCACGGAGGCCGAGAAGAGCGACAGCATGGTAAGCAAAAAGCCAGCCTCCTTCTTAGGCAGGTTTTGCGCACTGCGCAAAATGGCCTTGGCCCTTGCATCGCTCTTCGCCTTCACCTTGCTCTCGCTCGGAGCGGCGACGCCGCACGGCGCGCGGGCGGCGCACGAGGGCTCGGCGATCAGCCTCTTCACGACCGCCACGGGGCACAGCTTCACGATGGTGGCGCACCACAAGAGTGGGACGTATTGCGCCGTCGCGCTGATGGGCGCGTGCTGCTGTCCGCAGCAGGCTGACGAGGAGTGGTGGAACACGTGGAAGGTGTGCACCGAGGCGTGCGCCGACGTGGACGTGAGCATGTGCAACAACGGCTTGCACGGCACCAACACGTCGCGGTGCGAGCACGACGCGGCGGCGCTCAACGTGAGCTTCGGTCGTCAGGTCGTCAACTTCGTGCGCCACCCGATAGACGTCGCCGTCTCGGGCTACCTCTACCACCGAGGCTGCCACGAGGAGGCCAACCAGCCGCCCGCGTACGGGAAGCTCTTCGTCGACTCGGAGGAGGCCGCCGCCGAGGTGCGGAGGCTGCTGGGGGCGGGCGCTTCCAACAACAAATCGTACTGCGAGCTGCTGCAGGCCAACCACGCGAGCGTCGGCGTCGAGGCGGAGCTCGTGCGCTCGATGGGGTCGACCAACGGCATCGCCGACATGCTGCGCGACTTCGAGACCCTCGAGCACGCGCGGCACAACGGCACGGCCACCGTGCAGCAGGTGTGCCTCGCGACAGTCACGCCGGGGCAGGACGACGCCGAGAAGTATTGGGCCGACATCACCGGCCCGCTCGGCTGCAACTCGGTCGACCTGTCGGTGCAGGAGAACACGCGCGAGGCGCACGGCACCAGCTCGGCCAACGTGGGCGCGACGCACGAGGAGCTGCGCCAGTTTGCGACGGACGCGCTCAAGGCGCGCTTCAGCGAGCACGAGAGCGCCATCACGGAGCAGATCGCCGAGATGTGCCCCGTCGAGGAGGTGACGGCGAGCACGCCTAAGGCGCGGCTGCTCTCGCTCTCGTCCGGCTGGGAGACCGACGATCCCTTCGCCGAGGTCGTCCACTTCGATCGATGGTCTTGACGGGGCGGCGTCGCCGTTTGCTTTAGTGCCGTTGCTTTTTTGATGGTCATGTTATTAGCGTCAGTCCATGCGTCATGTGACTAGTGTGTCAGTCGCTTAAATATTTTGCCTTTTCATTTCAACGGTGTTGAGAGGCACCCTGAGTCTGGCTTACAAACAGTACGGGTGCCT
>Ga0209713_10002593_pt1 | contig 11232 bp, 4 predicted proteins | sample ArcOceMetagenome_3_FD_187444 | JGI IMG/M metagenome (GOLD analysis project Ga0209713, IMG submission 187444) | Marine eukaryotic phytoplankton communities from Arctic Ocean - Arctic Ocean- Svalbard ARC20M Metagenome (SPAdes) (version 2) | ecosystem: Environmental > Aquatic > Marine > Oceanic...
CCCAGGTCGGACGACGTCACTCCAACCGAGCACGACGAGAGCCGGATGGCGACTTGCGGACGGCCTGACAGCCGCCGCGCGACCAGTCATGCTGCATGCGGCACTGATACCTCGCCTCCACGTCCACTAGCAGCTGTCATGCAGTGGAGGGGCTCGATGAAGGCCTTTCCGCGGTGTGGTGGGCCCGGGCCCACAACCCTCTCTCGGACGTCTGGTCCGCACGCGAGGCCAACTGCCGACCGGCCGTTGCCGGCCAACCTGTGCTTCCCTGCGTGGCACAGCACCGTATTTGGGCCTCAACCATCATTTCCAGCCGTTGGAGCCACTGTGCCGGCCTTTGGGCCTCGTCTCCACCTCGACCACCCGACCGAGCGGCACCGCCCAATGTGACACGCGAGCAGATTCGCTAGTTCGGGACTTTCTTGCGTGACGACACCTAGATTCCTTTAGCCACGCAGTGAGATCTCATCACGGGCATATAATTAGAATCAACAATCACTCCAATCCGAAGAGATACGCGCTCGTGGCGGCCGTTGCCAGATCGGCTTCTTGGGGGTAAGATACCGGAGAGCGCGCGACGCCGCCGCCGTCGCAGCGCTGCCTCGCGGCGTCCGGGGTGTCGAAGCTCGGCGCCGGGGCGCGTGCCGCCGCCGCCGCCGTCAGGCCGCGCTCGAGCTTCGGGAGGAAGATGATGGCCTGCTCGATGCACGCCTTCTGCGCCGGGAACAGCAGCGCGTACTTAGGCTTCTGCGCCTCGAGCCACGCCTTGACGCCGGCGGACAGCCACGCCTCCTTGTCCTTCACCGAGAAGAGGTAGCATAGCAGCAGCTTGCCGCCCGTCTCGCCCGTGACGGTCTCGTCGTCCCCGGCGCACATGCTGACGTCGGCGCCGAGCAGCCGCGAGACGATGGCCTTGGGCCCGAGCTCCGCGTAGCGCGCCTTGATCACCTCCATCTTGCGCTCGTACGTCTCGAGCATGGTCGGGCTGCAAGAGCGGATGAAGGGCCCCCGCTACGATGTCTTTGGCCCGTGGCCGGTCTGCCCGCCACATATTGCAGCACAGTATCCGTAGGTTATGTGTTCATGTATTTTAGATGATAGAATGCGCCCATTATGGTCCCTATCAACTGCCTGTCAACAGCGCTCAACGGTGTCGTGCGGCCCCGCGGTCACGTCATCTTGGACGGCTCACGGCTGTCCCGAGCGTCCCGACCGACCGGCCCCGACACTCCCGAGCGATCTCGAGCGATCCCGAGCGATCCCGAGCCATCCCGAGCCATCCCGAGCCGCATCCCGAGCGCCGCTCGCCCCCGCCGACTTGCTAGGCGCACGCGGACTGCGCTTGCGCGCCGGCCCGCGACGATCGCGGGCGAGTTGTCTACTCGCGATGACCGAGGCCCCATTTCCGAATTATTCCTAATTCCAAAATCAAAAAAAATGGAGTTCCGACGTTTATACGTTCGTGTTCTCGGGGCGCGGGACCTGCGTCCAGGCGGCGGCGGCGGATGCCACACGCTGGTGACAACCGGGGCCGGCCCAGGCGCCTCGTCCAAGGCGCAGAGCGAGTCGGTGCCGGTTGGGACGGCGCCGAGCTGGAAGTTTGAGTCGACACTCGATGTGCCGCCGCTGGAGCACGCACTCGATGGGGCATCGGGCCTCGAACAGGATGCGAACAGCACGGTCCAGTTCTCCGTCCACCGAACCTACGGGATGCTCAATCTGGGCGAGGAGCTGCTCGGGATTGCGACCATCCCGCTCACGACGCTGCGCAACCAGCGGATGCACGATCTTTGGCTGCCGCTGGTGGACCCTTTCAAAGAGGAGGAGCGGAAACAGCGCAAGCAGTTCTTCGCACTGGCGGTCAAGCACCAGATTGAGCTCGAGGAACGCGAGGCGCAGCTGAGCCACCGCGCCGAGGGCGGCGCGTCGACGGGCCCGGTGCTGCACGTGCAGCTGCTGCTCGCCGACTACAACGCGCTGCGGCTGGCCGCGCTGGGCGACGGCGACGGTTTTGCCAGCTTCGAGGAGGAGACGGTCGAGAGCGAGATGGCACACGCGCAGGACCGGCTGGCAGCGGCGGCGAGGCGGCGCGGCGAGCTGTGGGCAGAGATGGAGGCGGAGCTCGGCCGCGAGGAGAGGCAGCTGCAGAAGGAGACGCACGTGCTGGGCGAGTACCGCGCCACGCCACCGCCGCACCCCTCGGGTGCCGAAGCGGTCGCCCACGCCGCGTCGTCGTCTGCCGAGGTGGTGCAGGCGCGCGCCGAGGGTCAGCGCACCATCTACCGACTGCTGGAGATGGGGCTGGAGGAGAACCTTGGGTGGGAGAAGGACGTGGCGACGATCGCCAAGGCCCTCGCCACCAAGCTGGGCGGCGAGCTGGGAGGCACCAACGAAGGCGCGAGGGGCTCGAGGGGGGCGGAGCAGGGCGCGAGCGCCCGCTCGCCCGTCGGCGGGCGCAAGGCCACGACGGCCGCCCCACGAAGAGGCAGCTTGTTCGGCCAGAAGTGCTGGCCCGGGGTGAGGGGGGGGGCGTGTGCAGAGCAAGGCAGCGCCCACGCCAAGGCATCGCCCGCACTTTCGCTGGTTTTCCTGTGGGCACACGACCGGGCCGCATGCCCTCCCAACCACCCTTGCCGTGCCAAGTTTGTCGGCTCGTTCGCTCAACGCGTGTCGATCCTTCTGTCTGTCCCAGGCGAGCGCGACGAGCTGTCTGTGATGCAGCAGGCCAACTACAATCGGCTGCAGGGCGAGCTGCAGCGGCTCTCGGCGACCAAGGCGCAGCTGCAGGCTCAGCTCGAGCGCGGCAAGGGCGAGCTGCTCGTCATCAAGCAGGAAGCGGCGGGCGCCAAGTTTATGCACAACGTCTACGCATCGCGCGTCAAAAAGATGGTAAGCGAGCGGCGGGAGATCTCGCAGGAGATGACGGCGCTGCAGCAGGAGCGTGCGCTGCTGCACGGAGAGAACATGAAGCGCAAGCCAAGCCGTCCGGAGAATGCGTACCATGCACTGACGTCGGCGAGCGAGGAGACGGTCGCCAACCAGCTCAAGGCGCTCGAGGAGGCGGAGGCACGACACCAGCAGCAGCTGACGCGCGCCAAGCATGAGCACCTCGCCTCGATCCATCAGATGCAGAAGGAATTCGTCACCGGCATCGCGCCGCAGTGCCTCACCATTGCGCCGCCTGCCGGATCGGCCACCGCCACTGCCACCATGGCCACCGCAGCGATATCGGACGCCACGGCCGCCAATGCACCAGGCGCGGCCACCGCGGACACCGCCGGTGCGACGGGCGGCGCCGAGGTCGAGGACGCGGCCGAGAGTCTGCTGGGCACGTGCACGGGGGCTGCAGGGGCAGTTGCTGCGGTGGCGGCGGTGGCGCCAAGCGAGGCGGAGGCGCGGCGTGTGGCAGCGGTGCTCGAGCAGGAGCTGTCGCGGCTGCAGGCGCGGCTCGCGGCGAGGGAGGATGCGCTGCGCCGCGCGGAGGACGAGGTGCTCTCTCTGAGGGAAGAGGTGGCGCAGGCGGCAGCCGCGCGTGGCGAGGCGGGGGAGCGCGCCCGGGCGGCAGCCGACGAGCTGGCGAGCAAGGCGGAGGCTCTCACCGTTGCGCAGAAGGCTCTGCACGAGGCGCGCGCGACCAACGAGCACCTGAGCGTCGAGGGCGAGCAGTGGCAGCAGCAGAAGGCCGAGATGGAGGCGCGTCTCGCCGAGGCGGATGAGAAGGCGGACAGGCGCGTGCAGGCGGTCGAGGCGGAGAAGCAGAGGGCGCTCAGCGAGCTCGAGGACCAGCTCGCGTATGAGACGGCGGCGCGCGATGCCGATCGTCGCGAGGTGGTGACGCTGCAGTCGTCGCTCAAGACACGCGAGCAGCAGGCGGACGGGATGGTGCGCCAGCTCGAGCAGCAGGGCGTGACGCTGCAGCGCCAGCAGCAGCTGCTGGAGACGCCCTCAAAGGACGCCCCGCAGCAGCCGACGCAGCCGCCCGGCACCACTGATGGACGGCCCGTCCGCCCCGGCCCCACTCCGCCCCGCGCCGCCAAGCGCCCCTCTGTCGTGCCGACCGCGCCTGCCTTCAATCCCGCGGCGACGACGCCATCGCCACCCGCGGGCGGCAACGTCTCCACACCAGAGACAGCCGCGCCGATCCCATTCAAAGCCGAGACGCGCGAAAGGAGGGCTGCCGAATCCTCTTCCTTTGCTACGTCGCAGGTGGTGGCACGGCCGACGGAGAAGGGGCCGAGAGCGCGGCAGCGGCCGCCGGTTGCCGGCGCGGCCACAGCCGAGGCGCCACCAGGCGACGGAGGACCACTGACGCCCAAGCGAAAGAGCAAGGCGTTGCCGAGCGGCAAGGCGGGAAGCGGCTCTGAAGACAGGGGCGGTGTATCTGCGTCGAGTGGCTCCACCGGGGCAGGCAGGGCGGCGGTAGGCGTGCGCAGCGGCGCTGTGCCGAGCCTCGGTAAGGGTGGAGGTGGCGACGGGCCGGGTGGCAAGGGGCGCCGGGGGCCCGAGGCGGCGTCAAAGAAGGAGCCGCCCAAGTCGCCGTCGCGGTCGCCTCCCCCAGGCTCTCCGCCCGCCTCAAAGCGGGACGAGCCAGATGGAGCACCACGGCAGCAGCAGCAGCAACAACAACCACAGCAGCAGCAGCGTGCTGGTGCGGCTGCGGGTGGCAAGGAGCGCGCTGTTGCCGCATCCAATGAGCGTGGCCTCGCTGCCACCAAAGAGCGCACGCCGTCTGCGCCGAAGGAGCGCCCTGCATCTGCTCCCAAGGAGCGTGCTGCTGCGGCCCCTGCCAAGGACCGCGCGCCCAAGGCCAGCAGCAGAGCCGGCGCATCCACCACGTCCGACGCGAAGGCCGAGGGCAAGGTGGCAGCCGACGCCGACGCCGACGCCGACGCCGATGGCGACGCCGACGCCGTCGCCGTCGCCGACGCCCACACCGACGGCGTCACCGTCGCCGACGCCGATCCTCACGCGCCCCCAGTCGCCCCGGCCGCCAAGGCCACGGCGGTGCCCTCTTCCAGTGCCGCCGCCAAGAAAGCGAGCAAGGCGCCGGCAGCGCCCGTGAAGCGGCTACCACCCCCACCCAATGCGTCGGGTGCGGCCAGCAAACAGTCCGTTGAGGCCGCGGGCAAGCGAGGGGCCACTGCCGACCCCAAGTCACGCGCTGGGGCACCGAAACCAAGACCGGCAAATAGTGAGACAAAGTGAGACGCGGGCCCGTCGGCGATGCTGGAAGGACAAGGAGGCTGACTCTAAGTCTGGGAGGTAAAGATCGCTCACAAAACATTGAAGAAGCGCGGAAACGAACTTTTTTGTCATTCGGGCGCGCTCGCACGGCCGCGCACGGCACGGCCAGAGCTCCTCTTGCCGAATGCTGCACCCACGCGCACCCACAGAGTGCAGGAATCAGTGAGTTCAACAGTGCCAAGCTGATGGCCGCGCACAAGAGCGCCCCCCAACGCGCCGGGCGCCATCATTGACGAGACCGCCGCAGCTAGCACTGGTGCTGATGCAGGCTCGGCTAGAGGCTGGGCTGCCTCAGGCAGGTGCACACTGCTTCCGCCTCCATGTCCCAGCCTCCATGGTGACACCCCATCAGCCCATTCACCTTCACTCACCAACTCGCCCGGTCACGAGAGACAACGGCGGTGCCGCACAGCCGCAGCCTGAGCCTGTGCGCGCGATTGGTATGGCAGGTGCTGCTGGAGCTCGAGCATGTGGACCAGTTCTAGTCGCGCGCAGCTTGGCTGAGCTCAGCGTAACCGGGTAGGGGAGCTGTAGCTCGCGAGGTGTGCTCTGCCCGTAGCCGCGGGCGGTGCCAAGCCAGAGCCACGGGGCTCGATGGTGAAGGTTGGTTCTGGTGGTTCCAGGGTCATCGTTGACTCCGTCAGTATAGTCTGTGTTGATGTGGGTCTAGTGGGCGCCTGCAGAGCGGCTCAAGTGTCGGACCTCAGAACAACACTCACTGTGGACCTCTGTGTTTGGTTGTGGGGTGCTGTTAAGGTCACTATCTAACCAACGCAAACCCCTTGTAGCACCTGCCCGGGCCCTTTATTCCCTCTAGTCCGCAACGGCGTTGGGAATATATGATTGAGCAAAAGCTAAGTTAGCCTGCGCCTGGTACGACGTGGTAGGCATTGCCATGCACCAAGAGTGCTTCAGCATGACCACACCAGTCGCGGCTGCAGCTGACAACTTAAGCAGCTGACAACTTACTTGCAAGTATGAATCACCAAGTTTTGCGAACCAGAATTGTTGCGTGCTCCGATTGCCTCTTCTCGCGTGCCACTGGCGCCTCGTTAGCCTTCCACTGCTTGTACTGCTCGTCGTCGAGTATCGGTGAGAGCATGGCGCTCCCGCCACGCGCCGTGGTGCGCGCCACTCCTGCCCAAGCACGCAATCATGAGCTGCGTCATGGGCCTTGCCTGCTCCCTGTTGCCCATGCTGCAGCGGGCACCCCTGTCGCCGGCGGTCGTGCGGCTGCAGCTCCAACTTCACTATGGCGAATTGACGCTTGCGAAAGGGCAGCCGCGAGCTCCTGGCACGCTTTTGGACGCACTGCAAGCCTTTCAGGTTTTCAGCGCTGTAAGTGCGGCTGCAGAATCTTTCGCAGCAGCGCGACCGCTTCACCGACGCAGCGCATCTCCTTCCACTCGAGCATTGATATGTCAACGATCGCCCACCCCTGCTTCTCGAGCAGTCGTTGTTTGAGGTGCAACGGCCCGAGCAGCTCACGCGTTCTCGTCACATAGTGCGTCGGCGGGTGGACCAGCAGCGCAACGAGCGCACCGCCCAACGCCTCGGGCGCGAACGCGACGTCGATTAAGAAGGCACTCTGCAGCTGCTTGAAAGGGATCATTGGGCAGACCTGCACGGCATGCTGCAGCCCAAGCACGTTGAGCGCCTGCGCGAGGTTACGCAGCACCTGAGACGGCTCGGCTGCCAGCTGCTGCTGCTGCTGATAGGTGGTAGTCGCCTGGAAGGCAAGCTCTTGCGGCAGCGCATTCTGTGCAAGCGCCTGCGGCGCCTCGTCGCGCAACATCAGAGCAACTTCAGCAAGTAAGCGCACTTGGAGTGGCCGGCGCGCGCCAGCGCCCGCCTTGCACAGCGTCATGAGCAGCGGCGGCAGCAAAGCATGTGCGTACAAACGCAGGTATAGCATCGACCAGGCCGCGCCGATCGCCACGTGCAGGTCGCGCATGCGTTCGTGCTCAGGCAGCGTGTGCTCGGCCTGCAGCTGCTGCAAAACGCCAGCCGCCTGCTTGTGCACCAGCTCCCGCGCGAGCTCGTCGTGTCGCAGCTCGATCAGCGACATAATGAGCTTCGTGAGCTCAGACATGTCGAGCGAGAGAGCGCTCGCCTCCATCAGCTGGATTAGCTGGGCGCAGCCGTGCGGCGCTACTGCAGGGTCCGGCACGAGGCGCAGTTGTGCAAGACCGTGAATGGCGGCGGCCGCTGTGTGCGGCAGCAGCAGTGGCGCTGCGTGTAGCCTCGCAAGTAACATATGCATTAGCCCGCCCTCAACAGCGCGTTGATAATTGAGCAGACCGAGCGCCTCTAGAATGCAGCCGACTTGCGCCTCATGCAGCGCGTTCAATTTGAGCAGCTCGCTTGCATGGTGCTCGAGCGCCTCGAGCACCATTGGACCCTTGTACCGCAGCCGCGCCAGCGCGTCATACAGCTTCACGAGCTGATCAGGCTCCACCGTAGGCACCGTTATCATCTGCTTGACGAGGAGGTCGACGAGGGGCAACGGCCGCCTCATTGGCAGAGCCGACACTACACCAAAAGCCTCGACGAGCATGTTGGTCGCGCTGACGCCTTTGGTGCTGCGCTGGATAAGCTGGCCAACCTCGTCGACTAGCCGACGCGCGACTGGGTGTTCACAGCCTGGATGGAGCTCGTAGAGCGCCCAGCCTGCCTCCAGCATCTCTGGCGCGCGTAGCCGCGAGCGCTCGAGGCGTGCCTCGATCTGCGAGAGCATGCGGTGGAGCAGCGACCCACCGCGCCGCAGCCGCGCCTGCACATGGATCACGTCGCATAGAGACTCGCTCGGCAGCGACGCCAGGTCAGATATGAGCAACTGAAGCTGCATTATGAGTGGCGTCAGCTGCGGTGCAAGCTGCGAGTAGGGCGCCTGCGCCCGTATTAGCGGCAAGTGGCGCACAAACAGCCAGAGCGCAGTCACCAACTGACGCGGCGTTAGATTGCCTGAGAGCGAGGTGCCCTCTCCCTCGCCTGAGCATTCACTGGCGACGACGTTGCACAGCTCGACGAGCAGCGGTTCAGGCAGCGTGGTGCGCCGGCAAACCTCACGGGCTGTCGTGAGCAACATGTCAAATGACGGCTTGGGCGTTGCGTGGACGAGCGCATCGCACAGTTTGGGCAGCAGCCGCGCGCATGCCGCGCTGCGGCCGAGTGGGACGATGGCGCACACGAGCTGACATAGCAGCTTGGCGGGCAGCGAGGGCAGGTGCTTTTCGAGCGCGCGCATCATCTTCGGGTAGGCGGGCGCCTGCAGCAGGTTCAGCGTGCAGAAGGCCCACAGGCAGCGCGCTGCGTCCGTCGAGGTCAGCACGTGCAGCCGAGCCGAAATCTGCTCGCCGAAGGCCATAAGCAGCACTGGCTGCCGCACGCGCAGTGAGGCGAGCGCACAGAGCGCGTCGCACTGCTGTGGCGCGTCGAGTCCGCCGCTCAGACAGGCCTCGACGTTCCTGAGCACGAGACTGAAATCAGCGCTCGACGTGAGCGCAGCAGCTCGTGGCTCCGGGTCGGGGCATGCCTCCACTAGCTCCGCCAGCCGCGTTAGAGCCACCATCAGCTGCGGCGCGCTGATGAGTCGGTCGGCCTCGCGCAGTAGCCGCAGGACGCTTTTCTCGTCAGGTGCAGTCCCCAGTGCGCTGCGCAGCTGCTCCTGCAGCAGCACCTGTCGCTCTCGCACGAGCGTCAAGGCTGGTGCTAGTCCGGCTCCGTGCGCGTGCAGCTCCTCCACTGCCGCCCCCAGCTGCGACGCCTCGATGCGCGCAACACGGTAGCGCAGCTCCTGGTCGAGGGCGAAGGCCAGGCTGTGGTCGGCCACCGAGAGGCGGTGCATCGCGCGCAGCAGCTCAGAGACGCGCGGCAGCGCCAGCCGCGCGGCATCTACGTCATGCTGCAGCCCATCACAGAGGGCCTTAATGAACTCGGCGGGTGGCTCAGGCGTCATCACAGCCGCCGAAAGCGCAAGCAGCAGTGATGCGCCTGCGTGCAACATACTCGTCCGTTGGACTGTGGGCGACACGCCAGGCGGCTCGCAGTCAGCGCGCAGGAAGCTGTTGGCGCGCTTCGCAAGGATCTGGCGCAGCAGCATCTCTGCGCCTGAGCCAAGCGCCTCCGCCAGCCAGCGCGCGAGCGAGCCAAGCTGCGCCGCGTTGAACTCGTCAAGTCGCGCCTGCACCTTAGCAGCTAGTGCAGCGCCAATGCTGCCGCCGAGCATCTTCAGATGCGCAAGCGACTGGACAATAGCCGTGAGCTATTGCGTGCTCACGTCACTACGTGTGATGAAGAGCATGACCCGGTTGATGAGCCCCTGCAGCTGAGTGTTGTCGGCTTGCTCTACCAGTGCGAGTGCCCACAGGATGCTCGTCATGCCATGCAGGTCGGCGTCACCAGTGCCATTCAGCTGTGTCCCTAGCTGCTGCATGAGGTTATCGAGCAAGGGTGTGTTGGCCAGCTGTGAGCGCTCGTCTTTTCCCAGAGGCGCCGCGGAGAGAGCCAGCACATGCAGCCCAATGGCGGCCTGCGCCGCTGAGAGATCTGGGCCCTCGTGCTCGATCGCGCGAAGGACGTCCTGCACATTGTGGCAGCTGCAGAGCAGACGATCAACGAATGGATCGTGTAGTTTCTCCATGACCGATTCAGCCTGTCGAGAAGATCGCGTGCACCGCTGCTCCCGCAACAACTTTCTGTCCAGAAGAACTCGTCGGACAGATACCGTCAGACCTAGAGCAACAAACACAGACTAGGCAGAGGGGTAGCATCACCATCTCCCCGTTTCGGCTATACTAGAGAACAGAACAGAACAGAACAGGGTGGCGTGGCGTTCGGTGGCTGCCTCGGCCCCGGCGCGTCCATCAACAGTGGCGAGGTAGCAGCGGCGATCGGCTGCCTGCGCGAAGCCATCCACGAGCGTCGCACGTTTGGTAAGGCCGGCCGCTACTTCAATGTCCTCTACGGCATCGATTCCGACTCGTGCGCCGACGAGATGGACCGCTACTGGATGAGCGGCAACCTCGCCGCCGTCGCAGCCTCCGCCATCGCGCCGCTGGTCGAGACGTGGATCCACCTCCGCCGTGAGTTCCAGGCGCTTGGTGGCCACTTCCAATTCGTCAAATTCCCAGGCCACCAGGGTGTGTCTGCCATGGCGGGCGCCGATGCCTGCGCCAAGGCCTGCCTGGCCATGGAACCAGCCCCAATCGAACTCATCGTCCACAGCACTCTCGCCATCCTCCGTGCCATCCCCCTCAGCCCGCACATGCGCAGCGACGTGCCCGAGGGCGAGCAGTGGTCTCACTGGTCGGGCACACCGTCAGCCCATGCCTACACCACAAAACCCATCCAGTACTTTCGAGGGCGCATGCAGGGGCAGGTGGCGCGCGGGCTGCTACGCAAGTACGAGGCGGAGCAGCCGGAGAGCCTCGTCGTGATCGACAGGGTGCAGGCAGGGCTCGAGCCGCCGTCGCAGCTCGCGTGCTCACCGTGCTGGGGCGCACTGCTCAAGCACTTCAACACGGGCGTCTGGCTCTACGGCGCTCAGGACGGCTCGGCCAACAGCGGCACCGTCGCCAGAGTGGCTGCTGGCGGCGGTGCCATCGCTCACGGCGTCCACGTCTGCCCGTGCGGCTTCCAGGGCCGACCCACCGCCTTCCACTGGCTCAGAGACTGCTCCCATGGTCCCACAAAAACCCAGAGAGACGAGGCCGCCGCCATCCTGCGCTCCATCTGGACCGAGGTCTTGGAGGTGGCTCCGGACATGCCCCAGACGATTGCCACCGCGATTGAAAATGCCGTGCAGGTGCTGTGCCGGCGGAAGCACTTCAGCACCGACAAGCTCGCCAAAGCCAAGTGGACGAAGGCGGTGCTGACGGCGAGCGGCGGCATGCCGCCGCCGCCCTTGGCGGCGATCGGGCAGGCGGTGGAGAGCCTGCAGAAGAAGGGCGGCAACTACGACGGCACGACCACGGCGACGGCGGAGGG
>Ga0209713_10002594_pt1 | contig 11231 bp, 5 predicted proteins | sample ArcOceMetagenome_3_FD_187444 | JGI IMG/M metagenome (GOLD analysis project Ga0209713, IMG submission 187444) | Marine eukaryotic phytoplankton communities from Arctic Ocean - Arctic Ocean- Svalbard ARC20M Metagenome (SPAdes) (version 2) | ecosystem: Environmental > Aquatic > Marine > Oceanic...
GCCGTCGTCGGGCGCGACAGCTAGCTGGACGAGCCTCGCCGAGCCAGTCGGGCTCACCACCGACCAGCCGCTGTCGGAGTGCTCGCCGTGCATGATGCGCTGTCCGAGCGCGGTCCGGACGACAACTCCGACGTCTCCAGGCCGTCCGTCGAGCAGCGACGACGTTGATGGCTGGGCGCAGCACCGCCTCGGAGAGCGGGTCGGAGACGGTGCGACGGATGTGAGTCGGGGCATCGCCGAGCCTAATAGTCACCTGGCTGACGCGCGCGGGCCGCACGGTGCCGGAAGTGGTGCTCTTGAGCCCGAAAAGCCGCTGGTACGAGCTGCAGCTGTCCGTACAGTCGTGTCCGTACAGTCGTCCGTACAGTCGAGCCAGCACCAAATGAGTGCCGGAATAGCGACGCCAACTGACGGCCGGAAGGGCTTGAATGAAGTCATTCACGCACGGTGGCCTGAACACGCAGCGGCCAAGTGACGCGCCGCCACGCCGAGCGGAGGAACATGATCCGACTCACAATCATATGCCTCTTTGTCGCTTGCGCCAGCGGCGAAACCGGCAGGGAGGCGTGCGAGGACCACGACTACGACTCAGACCAGTGCGCCGCGGTGGGCTGCTGCCATTTCGATGATAGTGGGTGCTGGTCGGACGTTGGCACTGAGGCGTGCGACGGCGGCAGCACCGCCGTGCTGCTTCACCTAGACCAGGGCTGCGGCGCACAGGGGCCCAACCTGGGCACCGGCTTCGACACGGTAGACGAGTGCCTAACGGCGGCCCTGCAGACCGATGGCTGTGGTGACTCGATCATGTGGTCGGAGCCGTACAACCACGCGTGGGGATGTCGTTGCTGCACCAGTGACGAAGGGGGTGGAGCCAACAGCAACTGGGCCGTCTGGACCTGGCACCGCTCTCCGCCGCCACGGCCTCCCTCGCCACCGCCGTTGCCGCCCTCGCCGCCGCTACCTGGCCCTCCGCCCAATCCGCCAGGCTTGCCGCAGCTCGACCTGGGCGAGTGCTCAGCGGAGATCGTGCCGCAGCCGGTATGGGGGTCGACAGCCTCGGCAACAGCACTCGCTGGCAGGATTGAGTTCGGGCAAACGCATGTCGTGGCGTCTGATGAGACTCGCATCGCGCCACGGCTGATAGGGTCCCGAGAGACGCTCGTGCTCTTCACACCCGATACGCCACTCACAAACGCGTCGTCACTGCTGCTTGCCGCCTTCGACGTCAGCGATGCACAGCTCGGCACGCTGGAGATGTCGTCGCCAGCCAATCCACTCGCGATCCTGGAGCAAGAGCTCACCGACACGCCACTCGAGCCGTATTCGTCCTCCGCATGGCACACGATGGTGCCCGCGACATGGATGCTCGAGGGGTTCACGCTTCGCATCGGCCGCAAAGCCGCGACGCCGTCCGTCTTCAGCGCCGACGCCGACGCTGATGACGCGCTCTCGGAGGTGCTCGCGTTTCAACTCGTTGACCTGGGCGCACCTCACGCGTTCACCGTCTCCCGCGCAAAGTTTGCGCTCTTCGGCGTCGCGGACGAGGTGGAGACGCTCGATACCGACACCGACGACGGCGGCGAGATCGCGCGCGATTGGTTTCCGACGACCCCGTTCGCTGAGCTGCGATGGGTCGAGGCGCCGCCGATCGTTCTCGACGCGATTGTCGTCACGACCGCAGCGGGCGCCGAGCTCGTCTCCTCCGAGAGCCGGCTTGCCGAGGTGTCGAGCCGCTTCAATGAGCGAGACCCGGGCGACCATTGGAGCATCCTCAAGCACCAGTTCACGTTTCGCCTGGCGCTCGCCAACCAGGGCCGCGGCCTGGGCATCACCGACTTTGAAGGCGACAACTCGCCCTACTCGTCCGGCACCACGGTGGGGCAGGGGTGGTTTCGAGACGACGCGGGCAGCTACACAGACATCGACGACGCGCCGTGGGCGGCGGGCTGGACGGGGTGGACGGCCATGTGGCTCGGAATGTGCGGCAACGGCTTCACGCATGAGCTTGGCCACTCGTTGACCTTCAACCACTTCACCGAAGGCACTGCAGCCTCGTGGGGCATCGCCGATGAGTACACCAATGGCGACGGGACGCACGTGGATGGCCACCCGTGGGGCTACGACTGCGTGCGCCGCCAGTTGAGGACGTGGTATCGTGTCGACGCCAACGGCCCGGTCTACACCGATCAGAGCGAGCTTCAGGGCAAGCGAGATCCGATGAACGGCGGCGAGTCGGCCAACGGCGCGACGTGCTTCCCGCAGTACACTCCGTACCACGCGCGCAAGGCGCAGGAATGGGCGCAGGCCACCGCCCTTCCCATGAGCGTCGATGGCGTGGCCGGCCTCTACGTATGGGACGAGACCACTCACGCCTACGTACCGCACACGCTGGGCGCTGATGCCCAGCATCTGACGGCACACGACGCTCCCGCACTCACGATCTTCGGAGCGTTGTCGGCGACAGTGAGCAGGATCTACCCGGAGGTCGCTTGGCGTGCTGCCAATCTGTACGAGCTGCCCGACCCGCGGAGCGCAGGGCTGGCCTCGGTGTACAACGGTGCCCAATACTATCTCAGGGTGGTCTACGCGGATGGCAGCGCCGACCTGGCGCTCATAGCGCGCCAGCTGATCGACGACGACGACGGCGAGGTGTACCTCTTCTCAGTCAACATCGACCTCGCCCGCACACCGAGTCGGATCGAGCTGCGCGAGGCGGCCGCCGCGTACACGGCGAGCGGCGACGCCAGCTTCGAGGACGGAGCGACGCTGCTGCACGAGCGCGAGCTGGAGGCGGTCGAGGTCGACGCCCTGCCGCCGCTGCTGCGACTCGGCGGCGCGCGGCTGGGGGCGGAGGCAGGCCTCGAGCTGAGTGCCGTCTGCGTAGAGGGCTTCAGCTGCGACACCTTGGCAAAGCCTCTGTCGTGGCGCCCCGGCGACAGTCAAGTGTACTTTGCGCTGGCCGACGCCGACGCGGCGCCCACCGCGTGTGGCGACGCCGAAGCAGTCTCCGAGTTGACGATATCTGTGGTGAGCGACACAGGAGCGACGCATGATCTCGTCGTTCACGCTCAGCGGGTCGTGTCGACGGCCGGAGGCTTGACGGGCTCGGGTGATTCGGAGGCGCAACAGCGTGCCGCGCAACTCTCCGACGCCACGCCCTGGTTTGGCTCGCCGAATGCGGAGCAGTCCCTGCATGCGTGGGTTCCTGCGACGCCAAACAGCGCGCTGACCACGGGCCGCTGGCGCTCGACGGAGCCCGCGAGGCTGCGGGCTTGGTCGCGCGGCGGTGGGACCGCCGCCGTCGCCTCTGACGAGCTGGTCGACGAGATCACGATCTCGGTGGACCTGCAGCTGCGCACGCCAGAAGAGTTCGTCACGCTCGACACAACCGCCGACACGTGGCGAAGCAGCCCGCTGCTCAACGACGCCTCCATCGGCGCCTCAGGCATGTGGTTTGCACCGGAGGACGCGGCGGTGGGCTCGACTGCGCGGGTGTGGTGGGGCAGCTCGGACCACTCGATCCTCCGCGTGGCGACCTTCGACGAGTCACAGCCGACGCGCCATGCGACCGTCGTCGTGCGCGCGTGGCACGAGCGGTGCGACTCGGGGACGCTCATCACGCTCGAGGCGGGGCGGTTCGCCACCGACTGCGAGCACCGCGTGGTGCTCACGGTGGCTGCGGAGGACAATCCAGACCTCGAGCCTGGCTGCACGTACACCACGCCGTTCACTGCGCCGCTCGTCATCCAGGGCCGCCGCTGGCATAGCCCCTCCGCCAACGCACTCGTCGGCGAATTCGTCCTCGGCTTTCGGTTCACCAATGGCGTCGCTTCGCCTTGGCCATCGCCGCCGCCACCACGCTCGCCTTCGCCTGCGCCACCTCCGCCCTCGACGCCACCTCCCTCGCCATCCCTGCACTCGCCTCCGCCCTCGCCTCCGCCCTCTCTGCCGCCACCCTCGCTGGCAGCGACGCCGCCATCGCCGCCTCCAGGTCCGTCGCCTCCACCTCCGTCGCCCCGACTGCCGGAGCCAGCTCCACCGCCACCGCTAACTCCATCACCGCCGCCTCAGACCCCTCCATCGCCGCCACCCTCTCCATTGCCAACCCCGCCAGTTCCACCGCCGCTGCCACTGCCCTCGGCGCCATCACCCTCGCCGGAGCTGTTCACGGACGAGGGCAGCAAAATCTCGGCCGCAGCCGCAGATGCACCGCTCTATGCTGGGATTGCGGCGGGCGTCGCCGCACTGATCGTGCTCGTGCTCGTCGCCTTTGCCTGCCGCAAGCGGCGCAGGCAACTGACGGAGCGCTCCCAGCTCACGGAGCGCTCCCACGTCGAAGCGACGGCGACGAGGAACGACCCGTCGAGTCTGCTCGCGAAGAGCAGTGTGCCTTCTGGCAATGCAGGCGAGACGCCTAGTGGCGGCGCGAAGCTACCGAAGCCGGTGGCCATACATCAAATACCGTGGCACTCTGAGGTCACCATCGCATGCACGGGGACGGGGACGGACCTTGGGTCAACGACTTCCGTTTAGACCGCGCCGCGGGGCCATGTGGTTTTTTGAGGGGTCAGATAAAGTGTAGTTCCTGCAAAAGAACGAAACCCGGAGGTTTTTCAGGACTAGAAACTTCCGGCACACGCGTTAGGAGGGGAAAAACCACGGTGGCTGCGTGCATACATTTGCCGAACCTGCGGCTTCGCTCAACGAAGCGGTTCCACCGAACAGGCGACAGCTTCTGTCTCGGGCTGTCAGACATGGAGATCACATATCCCGGCCGCACCGACCACGCGATCCGCAACCGCTACCATCGGCTGCAGGCCATCATGCAAAAACAGAAGATTTTATATTAATTTTTTTTGAGCCAGCCAGCACGGCGCGCCCGCCGAAGACCAGCGCAGCGTTCGTGCCGGCCGCGCCGGCCCCCACCTGCGCCTCCGACGCTCAATGCTGCACACCGCCTCGGCGCGCCTCTACGCGGCCCGCTGGTCGCTGCAGTCGGAGGAAGCGGTGGCCATCCACCTCCGTCCCGAGGGCCAGTCGGCGCTCCTGCGGGCGCTGCTGCTGTACGTGCCGCTCTGGCTTCCCTGGTGGCTGCTCTCGCTCGTGTGCGCGGTGGTCTGCCCGCACCTGGATGCGCGTGAGATCACCGACGGCAACGTCAACTACTCGTTTGTCGTGGAAGGGCGCAACGAAGCCAGGATCTTCATCAAGCAGGCCGAGGCGTACCTCAAGTGGCAGCCGCAGATGGCTCTCGAGCGCGAGCGGATGCAGCGCGAGGTGCAGTACTTCCGCGACGTGGCGGCTGCGCTGGGCGAGCACGATGCCGCGCGCTACCTGCCGCGCATCTACGACTTCGACCTGCAGAGCACCACGTTCGTGATGGAGTACCTCGACGGCTTCATCGTCGCCTTCGATCAGATCTTCGCGATCGGTCGCGTGAGCCGGGCGGCGGCGGCGGGGCTGGGCGAGTTCATGGCGCGCGTGCACGCGCGCACGCTCGACCGCGGCCAGCCCGAGGACAAGGTTCGCGCGTCCGCGTACTCGAACCCGTCCATGCGTGCCATCCAAAAGGAGCACGTGTACGAGGTCTGCCTCGAGAAGAGCGCGCGCGGCCGCGAGCTGGCGCGCGACGAGCCGCTGATGGCGGAGGTGCAGCAGCTCAAGGCCAAGTACCTCGGCCGGTCGTTCGACGAGCTCGACCGCTTCGCCCTCTGCCACGGCGACTTCCACCCGGGCGGCGTGATGGTGCGCGGCGGCGCGGTCAAGGTGATCGACCCGGAGTTTGTCGTGTGCGGCCCGCCCGGCCTCGACGTCGGCTCGCTCATGTCGGGCTTCGTGCTCGGGTTCATCTACCACAAGCAGCAGCGCACGGTGTACTACGACCAGCTGTACACGTCGCCGCGCACGCCCTCGACCGCCGCGGCGTGCGCGGCCGGCGGCGCGTCCGGCGGCGCGTCCGGCGGCGCGGCTGGCGGTGCCGGCGGTGCCGGCGCGGCCGGCGCGGCAGTCGCCGCGGAGGAGGAGCTGCTCGAGCTGCACGCGGCGCTGCGGGCGATGTGGGAGGCGTACGAGGCGACGATGACGGCCGAGGGCGTGAGCAAGGCGCAGCTCCAACGCGTCTCCGAGGACAGCGCCGGCTACGCGATGATGGAGGTGCTGCGCACCTCGCTCGGCTTTGCGGGCGCGCGCGACCCGTCGCGGCGCATCTCCGACGCCGCCGAGCTCGAGCGCTACCAGGACGTGGCCGTGCAGCTGGTGCGCACGTGCCTGCTCGGGCGGCGAGGGCCGCCCACGCGCGACGCCATGCGTGGCGTGCCGCTGCTGCTCGAGCTGCTCGAGACGCTCGACGTTGCCGCGCTCCGCGCCCCCGACGACTATCGCGACGCCAAGAAGGATGCGTGAGATCGCGGCCGACGCCGGCGCTTGGGTTCGCATGACTCGCTCTATAGATATTCGGTCGATCCTCCTACCCTCATAAACGCGCAAACCACACCAAACAATAACCATCATTCTTCCAGACCCGAATCATGTCGGCCGGTTCATAACTCAAATGTTGAGCAACCTCCTCCTCGATCGAGCTCCAGGCTCCAGGCTCCAGCAGGGCCCAGGTTCATGGCCTCGTCATATCAGGCCACGGGCTTGGGAAGGCAGCTATCGAAGTGTAGCCAATGGACGCAGCGCTGCAGCAGCGACTGCACCACCGCGTCGACCAGCGCGGGGCGACGCGCCTCGGGCCCGGCCGCGGCCATCTCCGCGACGAGCGATTCGGCGGCGCGAGGCGAGCCGAGGCTGAGGCGCACGCCCTCCTCGAGCACCGAAGGGTCCTGCGCGTCGCCGTCCACCGACACATCGCTCGGCTCGAGCACGACGGTCACGGACGGCGGCGAGGGCTGCTGCGCCGGCCCCGCCGTCGAGGGCGTCTTGAGGGCGCCGCCCGACGCCGCCAGCGACCTTCCTCCGCTCGAGGCGATGACGCTGAGGCGCCCCAGCGGCGTCGGCGCGTACGGCGTCGGCGCGGGCGGCTGCGCCTCGGCCTGCGCCTCGGCCTGCGCCTCGGCCTGGGCCTCGGCCTGCGTCGCCGCCACCACCACCTTCTGCACGGCGGGCGGGATGCACTCAGCAGGCGAATCCGCCGCCACTACTGCCAACGTCTCCGCCGACGGCGCGTCAGCAGGCGCGGCGGTCACCGCCACCTCCCGCTCCGCAGGCGGAGTGGCCTGCGCTGGCGGCGGCGGCGGCGGTGCCGGCGGCGGCGCCGCCACTTGCCGAATGCTAGGCACGACGACCCCCGGCGTCGCCAGCGCCGCCGGCGTCGCCAGCGCCGACGGCGTCGCCGACGGCGTCCACGGCGGCAGCGTGTCGTTGTCCGATTCGCTCTCGTAGACAAAGCTCGACCCCTCCGACAGCCGGAGGGCCGGCGGCGGCGAGAGGAAGCTAGCGGCCCCACCCGCCGCTCCGGTCGCGGCGGCCGTCGAGCCGGCGGCACCAGCGGCAGCGGCGGCAGCGGCGGCAGCGGCGGCGGCGGAGAGCAGCGCGACGCGTGGGCTCTGCGCCGGCGCGGGCGCCGCGGCGGGCGGCGCGCTCGCGCCCGTGGGCGGCGCCTCGGCGGTGCCTTCCTCTGGCGGTGACGTCGGAGAGGGCTCGTCGACGCCGCCCGGGTGCGGCGCAGCGGCGCCCGTCTTGGGGTCGGAGCCCTCGATGGGAGCCGCCCTGGCCTTGGGCGTCGGCGGCGGCGACGCCAGCAGCGCGTCAAGGTCTGCTCGCCCGAGGGCGGCGGCAGGCCGTCCCGGCTGCAGGCTCGTGCCGCGGCTGCGGGGCGAGATGACCTCACGCATCGACGAGGCGCGGCGGCGCAGGGCAGTCGCGAGGAGATCGTCCTGGTCGGCACACTCCAACTGGAACCGCGCGGCCAGCGTCTCGTCGCGGTGGCCAAAGCCCTCGACCGCCTTAGCCGGAACAGCGCTGCACCACAGCTTGAGCCACGCGACGCGGTCGCCGGCGTCCTCGAAGCTGATGGTGACGACCGAGGTGGGCTTGCCGGTGCTCTTCTCAGAGATCACGAGGTCCACCGCATCCGCGATAGAGGAGGTCCGCACCTCAACGACGTGTCTCAGGTCGAAGCAGCCCTTGCGCTGGCCGAGCGCATCCGTCTCCCAGTACTGCACGTTGAAGCCGTCGCTCACGAAGAAGCGGCGCAGTCCGGAGCGCTTGTGCTTGACGAGGTAGCCCTTGCGGAATAGGGGAGAGCTGCAGCCGGCGGCGGGCGTCTGGGCGAGCATCGCAGGCTACTTTGTGCTTCAAAGCGACCGCTGCTCGCTGTCAGCGTCAAGATGCGGTGGTATGCACCCAGCAGCATGTTTGCGGCCAGTGTACATGTATCATATTATAGAATCAAAAGGCACCATCTTGGCGTGCCAATCGTGCGCTGCTGTGCACCCTTGCGCCAGGACAGCGCTACGTCATCACGTTGGCAACGCAAAGCTCGCGTCGGTCTCCGACCAAAGAGGGTCCGAAGTTTACAACGAAAGGACGAAATGGGGGAAAGCCTCAAGGAAGAGCGCAGCAAGGAGCGTCGCCGCAGTGGTCGACGCGGCGAGCGAGACAGCGGCGAGCGAGACAGCGGCGAGCCTGACTCTCCGTCGACGCTCCCGCGCTCCGGAGCAGCTGCCAGTGCGCACGCAAAGCAGCTGCGCAAGGAGGGCCAGCGCCGCTTGGAGAAGAAGACCGAGCGCCAGCTCGAGCGAAAGTCGAGGCAAAGTGCTAGTCCAAGCCCGCCAGTTTCAACGGAGCTTCGTCCCGCGACGGCGCCGCCTCTGCTGCCGCCGTTCAGCCTGGCCGATCACACCGGCGCCAAGAGCGGCGCCCCCGCCGGCGTTGAGAGCGGCGCCCCCGCCGGCGCCGAGAGCGGCGCCCTCGCCGGCGACGCATGCGACGACCTCGCCGGCATCGAGTGCAGCGCCCTCGACCGCTTCCCCGAAGGCGTCTGGCTGATCATCTTCTCGGCGCTGCCCATCCGCACGCTCGGTGCTGCGGCGTGCGCCGCGCACGACCTCCATCGGCTGGTCGCCACGGATGCGGGCCTGTGGCAGGCACTGCACGTGTCGCTCTTTGGGACCGCTCCGGCCGACGGCGGCGGCGCTTCCGAGGAGCGCCGGCCCGAGTCGGCGAGGGCCCCTGCGAATGTCGCTGCCGCTGCTCGCGCCGCCGCCGCCAGCGTGCGCCGAGTTTGCTGCGAGAGCGAGGCGCATATGCTGTCGTGGGAGCGACTGCTCACCTCCGCGCCCACGCCCCTGCCGCTGGCGCACACAACCGCTCTCTGCCTCCTAAACGAGGAGGTTGGCGCGAGCGTCCACGAAGGCGGGGTCGTCCGGCTCTGGGCGCAGCGCTCGGGCCGCCGCCTCGCGTGCTATGCGCCGAAGCACCCGCCTCGGAACGCGATCACCTGCTGCGACGCGGCCATCGTCGCTGGCGCCGGCAGCAGTCGCATGGACGGGGACGAAACGCTCGAGGACGTGTTTTGGCAACGCTCGCCTACGTGGACGCGGATTGACGGGGGCGATGGCGGCGCCAACGACGACGGCCTGGCCAGCAACGAGGGCGGCGTGGAGGACGGCCTGGCCAGCGAGGGCGGCGGCGGCGGCGTGCTGGCAGTGGGCGACAGTGGTGGGCTGCTGCAGGTCTTTGAGACGGAGGCGACGGACTTCCACCCGCGGCGCGTCCAGCTCGAGCGCCCGCTGCTTCACACGCTGCTCCTGCCGACGGGCGGCGGCGGGCTGCTCGGCGTCGTGTGCACCGCTGACGAGGTGGGCGGCGCGCCCGCCGTCGTCGAGGCGTACGACTGCCACCTCGGGCGGACGTCGGGCGGCGTGCGACTGCAGTGGACGCTCGACCTCCGCACAGCGCTCGCGCCCGCGGACGGCATGTGGCGGTTCCGAGGCCCGTCTGGACTCGCTGGGGGCGAGGGTCGCGCGTTCCTCACGGGCGGAGCCTCCGCAGTGGCCATCGACGTCGAGCGTGGCGTGGCGACGTGGGAGGCGCTCGGGGCGGACGACCCCGGGGAGCTAAGCTTCGGGCTCGGCGCGCTCGCCCTGGCGCCGGCCTCGCCGGACGCGCCTCCGCACGCTGGCCCAACCGGGCGGCTGGCCAGCTTCTGCCCAAGCCTCCACCTGCTCGTGGGGGCCTCGCCGACAGGCGGCTGCCGGCTGTGGGACGTGCGGGCCCCTTCGCGGCCGGTCGCGTACATCTCGACGGCGCCGCAGCGCATCAGCATGGTCAAAATGGCCGCCTTGGCAGCGGCACAGCGGGCGGGTGCGGCCCGAGGCTTGCGGCTGCTCTACTCACCCCTCCTGGGCGCCGCTGATGCCAGCAGGAGCCCGTGGCCCTCGATCAAGATTGCTGGTTTCACTGTGATTGTGACCATCCAGGCGCACGGGGCTCGTCCATCTGGACGGCGGGGCGCTGCTGCTGGCCGCAGGCGGCGGCGCGCACCTCTACGACGTCCGCCGGGTGGCGAGCGCCTCGACGCGCGCACATGCAGTTGCCGAGCTCGCTCCTCCGGAGCCGCCGGCCGTCGCTGCCCTCGCCCAGCGCCCAGCGGGCGCATCTCTCACATGCTTCGCTGCGGGCCAAGGCGTGCTAGTCGCTGCGGGTGGCGGCCCCTCGACGACATCGGCGTGTTGGCAGTGGCGCGCGCGCGGCGGAGGCGAGGAGAGCGCGGTGGACGCAGCGATCGGCACGCCGGCGAAAGCCCGCATGAAGCCCGCACGGATGGGCAGCCGCCAAATCCCAGACGCGCAAAAGTTCGGCCGGCAGGGGCCAAACCGGCGCGCCCGCTAGAGGCCATAAGGTTGTGGACTAGCGCTCGTTCTCGCTCGCGCGCTCTCTCTTTCAGAAAGAGACACGCTGCACGAGTCCCTACACACGATGGTCCATGGTCTCGGCCCTGTGCGCTGTGCCTACCGCCGATCACCTCTGCCCCCCGGCTTGGCTGCGCCTGCGGATCTCTGAATCTGCTCTCGGTGGAGGGTTCGCCCGGAGTCACCTAAGCCTGCATTACTTTAGATCTTAGAGCGGCGAGCTGCTGGTTGTTGTCCCCCCGCGAAGTCAACTTGGCTTGCAGCCGCCGACGCATGTCCGGTCCCTCGTCCGACGCGGCGGTCCGCTCGCTCTGGATCAACGGCCTGTCGAGCGAGGTGAGCGTGGACGCGCTGCAGGCCCGGCTGCAGGACCTG
>Ga0209713_10002595_pt1 | contig 11231 bp, 1 predicted proteins | sample ArcOceMetagenome_3_FD_187444 | JGI IMG/M metagenome (GOLD analysis project Ga0209713, IMG submission 187444) | Marine eukaryotic phytoplankton communities from Arctic Ocean - Arctic Ocean- Svalbard ARC20M Metagenome (SPAdes) (version 2) | ecosystem: Environmental > Aquatic > Marine > Oceanic...
AATGCTGTGGGCAGCGGTAACAGGTGCCATTTTCTGAGCGATACATATCATCACAGAAGCAATCTGACACTCTGTCTGAGCCCTCCAGCGATGTTTTCATGGGCGGACAAGACTGGCATTGCAGACTGGCATTCATTCCAACGCTGTCAAAGTAGAACCCATTTGTGCATGCACAGTTCGTCAGTGAAGTAGAGCCTGCCGCTGATGTTGAATGTTCAGGGCAGGGTTCACACCCTCCACCCAGCTTGTAGAAATTTCTGGGGCAAATGCAATTAGATACATCTACATTGTCCCCTGGTATCGATGTCGCATTCACCGGGCACTCGATGCAAAATATGCCGTCTCCAAAATATCCTGGGTTGCATTCACATTTTGTGCAATAATTCTCATCAACTCCACAGACTGCAGGTTTCCACTTGCTTTCCTGGTGGCATTCCATGCAGCCCTCCGCGCCGTATCCTGCAAACCCGTTGTTGCACTTGCAGTCATTGATATGTTTACTGTCGAATTCCGAAGTCGAGTCACGCGGGCAATCCACACATTCAGATCCATCCTTGTATGTTCCTACGGCACAACGACAATCGTTTTCATCTCGGCTACCAAATGTCGAGAAAGAATTTGCCGGGCAAGCTTGACATTGTGTCACGTCATTTCCGTAAAATCCTGCATTGCATCCGCACCCGTCTATGGTGGATGCGCCTTGCGGCGAAAAGGAATTAACAGGACATTGCTCGCATTTGATTCTGCCATATTTGCCAGATGGAACGGCACCGTAGTATCCCCCTGGGCATATGCAAAGGGGAAGACCAGACGCTTCATCTTCACCCAGCTCTATTGCAGGACTGAGGCATGAGCAATAACCTCTGGCCCGCAATACAGTGCCATCATCCTCACATTTCACAGTGATTAGGCCGTCTAGGAAATTCTTGGGATCTTCGAGCAACATCAGACCGGGAACAACGCCTGAAAATCCTGCAGGACAAGCTACAGTCACCTCTTCACCCGCGCTCAAATTATATGGGGCCCCAATGCCTTTCAGGCGATCTGGAAGGAGATCCTCCTGTACAGTCTGTGTGCGATGAGGCATGTAGGGTGGGCAGACTCCAGGTGCATCGGAACATTCGATGCAAGTGTAATTGGTGACGAATGCGCACTGATCACACTTCATTTCAAACACCCGGCCGGCTTTGCACCCCATGGTCGACTGACCACGAGGTGCAGGCCTGTACCCAATATTGCAGGCTGCCTGCGTCCACTCATGGAATCCAATCGGACGATTATGGGGCAAATAGCTGTTCTCATTAGGGATCATGGGACATTGAATGGGTATACATGTTTCTTCGGCCTCGCGAACCACGGCATTCTCATCACAGTCCACTTCGTACTCTTGAATACACGAATCCAACGAGGGATTGCTTGCAAGCTTAAAGCCCTCATGGCACCTCACCTTCACTTTTTGAGGATAGTGAATGGTAGTTGGTTTCAAAAAGTCCGAGCTGTTGACAAAATCTCCATCGCCCAAGTCAATACCAACCACGTATGCGTTAGAAGGGACCTTCCAGGCTGGACATGCAACGGGCTTACACACTGGATCTGGGAAGACTGTAGTGCATGTTTCCGAACAAGTGGTGTCGACCTCAATCAGAGACGATACATTATGATCCCGTGGCCGATAACCGGGCTTGCATTCGATATGGATAGGTTCTCCATAAAGCACAATCTTCCCTTCAGGCGAAACACGGCTGACACCTTCCATCTTCCGGATGGCCTCGAGATCGCACTTTATTGGATTGCATGTCAACCATTCATCGTTGCTTTCCCACGACCGCATGTCGTAGCTGCAATCATTGCACAACGACAAAAAAGATTTCGGAAAAGAGCAATCTGGGTGCCTGGAATTTGGGTCTGCGGCAGCTCGAAGGGTTCCGTTTGTTGCCCTGTATCCAGGATTGCAATAAATCCTTCCGTATTCACCATTCATAATGGCTTCCCTGGTCTGGGTACTGATATTAGAAATAGGGTCGCACGCAGGATCTACACACTCCTCTCCCGAGTAGCTTGCAAGGAGGTTGCTCCCCACGCACTCATCACACGTCGCATTTGCTGTTCGTCTTGCGCTGCAAAACCCGTAATTGCTTCCCTTTGCCGCAGCTCTATAGTTATTGCCACACTCCAGCGATACATTTTGTCCATGGATCGAGGATGCTACGCTTGGAACAAACGAATAAGGTGAGACCATGGTCAACCTGGCATCACTCGTACTCGTAAAGGTCAGATTTCGAATCAAATTGTTTTCCAAATCCGCAACATACACCAGAGAATCTAGTATGAGTAAACCCTCGGGGTGGGCAAATGCGACATCAGTTCCCTCTGACAAGAAGCCTCTGCTTCCAGAACCAGCAAGTGTAAAAACTCGACCTGACAAGGGGTCGAGCATTCGAATTCTGTTGTTTGTTGTGTCGGAAATCAGAAGTCTTGTACCATCTGGAGTGACCGCAACACCACGAGGATTGTGGAAGCTGCTGGCGGTGCCAATTCCATCTGCAGATCCGGGCTCGCCTGAGCCAGCCAGCGTACGCACACTCCCGTCAACAATATTAATGGCACGTATCCTGTGATTGCCAGCGTCAGCGATGTAAAGAGTGCTCCCGTCCGGGGAAAGAGCCAGTGCTTGAGGGTCAAGATATCGCGCAGCCGTGGCCGGACCATCCACAAACCCGGATGTACTTGAACCTGAGAAAGTAGTGACCTCATTCGTGCTCATGTTCAACTTTCGAATACGATTGTTGCCAGAATCCGCAATGAATGCAGCTTCGGCGTTCGGTTGGAAAACGACATCTCGTGGGTGGCGGAACTTAGCATCTGTTCCCACTCCATTGCTAAATCCCGCCTGTCCTGAGCCTGCCACTGTCGTGACATCTTTTGATTGTACCACAACCCGACGGATCCGATGATTCCCTGAGTCTGCAACCAAGGCCAGATCATCACAGTAGCTGCTCTGACCAATTATTTCGCAGACCTGACCTACAGCAACACCTGCGGGATTTAGAAACAAAGCAGCTGTTCCCCTCCCATCCTGAAGGCCATTTTGATTCGACCCTACCAATGTACCGAATTCACCAGATTTCGGGGAAAGAGTCCTGATATGATGCTGGTCAGAAATGAGTATTATCCGCTCATCAGGTCCTGTAGAAGATTTTTTAGTCCAGAGAGACATTTTCGTAGGTCTTCTTAATCTGGCTCTGGTGGCAGAGCCATCTTGATAGCCAGGTAGCTGACCGTCTGCAAATCCATACACTGAATATTCTGGTAGTGAGCGCCGTCCTGGCAGCAAACGGAATCGGTCATGCTCTGGATATTGTCGTGGTCCCCCACTGTACTGAAGGATATCAAAGTGCCCACAGCGCAAAGGGGTGCAAACGTTCGGAGCTGTTGCATTAATGTGGTAGTATCCCAAGTCAGACGCGCATGATACGTTATACGCCCTTTCAGTCACTGAACAGTTCACAGGAGAAGCGCCAAGTGAAGTCCTTCGATACCCGTTGTCACAAGTAGCCACTGCTTCATCAAACGTATTTGCGCCCTTTGCCGGCTGGAGCGCACCCAAGTGTTCCCCGTTGTATTCACCGCAATTTGCTCGAACGCACCTCTGCACCCCAACCAAGCCACCTGTGTCATTGCAGCCTACCAGAAACCACGTTCTGAGATCTCCATAGGAGCTGCCTTCCACCATATACCTAGGATTGCACGATATGTTCACGAATTCGCCGAAGTGTGTGATAGTGGAGTTTTCCAACCAAGCCATGCCTACAACACGTGCATTGGGGGGGGGCAACGCTGAGGCGTTGCATCTTACAGGCTTGCACACCGGTACGGACTGAAAGTTGCAGTTTGAAGGATGGCAAGTGGTCGATGCATTGCGAGGTCCACCCACATCGGAGGTATTTATACGATAGCCAGTATTACAGGCAACAACAATGTCTTGTCCTCCCGGCACCCCGCTTACGTTGGAACTCAAGCGTGTGATAGTACCCTCGGAAAATAGGCTGCTATTAGAATACTCTGTCGACTGCACAGCGTAAACCACAGTTTCATGCCAATGACTTGAAGCTCTTTCAAAGAGACGCAGGTCGCAGAATGGAGGCACGCATTGGAAGGACCCTAGGGCGCTCTCAACGCTGCCGTCGTCCACACAATCGACCCTGTAGGTGGTTTGGCAGGCACCAGGCGGTCCATTCTTGGCAATCAGACTATCATTACAGTGAAATTCAAAATGCTGGTCTGCATCCAGTGTCAAATTCGGGGCGAAGGTTCGGTTTTTGATACCAAATTCCAATGTGCCCTTGAAATGTAACCATGATGCATTGCATGTAATGGGAAGACAGACAGGATCCTCAGAAAGGCTGCAGCTTTCATTGCACGATAAAGTTCGATTCTTAGGTCCATCAACAGCCTGACTCTTGAAGCGATAGGCACTTTTGCACGCGATGATCAGACTTTCATTGAAGAAACTGCGCGCAGGATGTGGTGTGCCCTCAAATTCAGGAATTGGACACTCAACAGGCTGGCAAAATCGAGTCTGAGTGTATGTGCATTTCTCCCAATCGTCGCAAGTTATGTCATACGACGAGGGCATACCGCATTGCGCAGTGCTGGAGGCTGCCAGAAAGCCTGCTTTGCATTTGACAGTGGCAGATGACCCAAAATCAACAGTAGCATTTTCCACAGAATCCATGTTTGGATCGTCGGCGTATTGAGAGCACACAATCGGCGTGCAAGACTCGTTTTGATTGTGGATCAGGCCCCGTTCAGAGCAGGTAACAGTGTAGTTGTCTTTACACACCCCAGGAGCAAACAGGCTTGCCCTCGTATACCCTGGATGGCAGGTGACCGAAATGGTATCGCCAAAAACTAATGATTGGGATCCGACAAGTTCTGGAGGTGGAGTAGACCCTTTCGGCGCAAATCGCACATACTTGCCTGTTTTTGTTATGGAAGCATTTCCTGGAATGGAAAATGCCATACAGGCCACTGGAGAACAGACGGGAGAATCAACATGGTCCTTAAAAGACAACTCACAATCACCAGCACAAGTCGTATTCAAGGTTCGGACCTCCTCAAGTGAGCAACCACATCCGCAATCATAGCCCTTCGAGCTGTGAGTCGTAGATTGCCCATATGCACAGCTGCAATTTGATGCGCTGCATCGCGCTCTTGATGCTACCTGACATGAACATCCGCAAGATTGAAATGGGCTATTTTTGATTGGGGTAGCCACAACGCCATTTGGTGTGTCGGTGGTCGAGCAGCTGCAGTTGCTTGCTCCGCATTTAGCCCGGGTCGCCTCCACGCACCTGCAGCCACATGACTTACTTATTGGACTGTGCGTGACTGCCTCGGCCACAACGCCATTTGGTGTGTCGGTGGTCGAGCAGCTGCAGTTGCTTGCTCCGCATGTAGCCCGGGTCGCCTCCACGCACCTACAGCCACATGACTTACTTATTGGACTGTGCGTGACTGCCTCGGCCACAACGCCATTTGGTGTGTCGGTGGTCGAGCAGCTGCAGTTGCTTGCGCTGCACTCAGCTGTGATCGCCTCGCACGCGCATCCGCAATCTTTGCCCCATGGTGAGATGGTGCTTGACATACCATTTTCTGAGCATGAGCAGTTGACGGCCCCGCAAGTCACCGTCATATTGACTGTCGTGTTCAGACCGGAGGCGACTTCAATGACATAAGATTTCGAGCTGTCGTACAGGGCCCGCCAAGACGTAACGTAGGACAACGAGGCATTGTGTACAGACGTCCATGCTGTGACATAAGACAATGAAGCGTTGTGCTCCGACGTCCACGAAGTGATATAGGACAATGAAGCATTGTGAACAGACGCGTACGTCTCAGGGTAGGAGAGATTTGCATCATACGTCGCAGTCCAACCAGCCATTTCGCTCATAGGTCGGAATCCAGGCAAGCATGAAACTAAGATTTGGTCTTCGTAAACAGCATATGGCATATTAGGCGCCAAAGACTCCAAACCCTGAGAGCTGTGGATCGAGCTTAGATTGCACATGACTCTGCTACATTGGGTCGAGGCGGTCAAATACTGGCAGTCAGAGCAATTCGCTGGAAAGGTCGTCGGACTTTGGCACGACGGTGGCATTTCACCGGCTTTATTGGCCCTGTACCCTGGTTTGCAGCTCATCTTGCCGGTAGCACCATGAATGATCTGTCCTTGCGAAGTTGTGCTGGCATTGTCAATGACATCGCACACCACAAGCCTGCATCTGTGAGGAGAGGTGAAACTGCAATCATTACACGTTGCACTGAGCGAGGTATTTCTGAAACACTGCGCATACGTCTCATTTACTGGAGCTGCACGATGGGCGTACGCACAAGGCACATCTATGCCTTGTCCTTGGAAAGGACGGCTGTTACTGAAATCCATATACCGATCAAGAGGCTCTTCCCAATGGGTCAGATTGAATGGTCCGCACTGAGCGATGGCACAATGATGCGGGCCTATGTCATACTGGCAAGCACCACACGACACGTTGTAAGACAAAGGTGCTGCACATGTTGTAGAAGTGTTTGAGACCGGGGCCACGCGATAACCTCCTTTGCAGGTGACTGATGCTTGATGACCTGTGTACGCGCCCTCGACCGGATTCATTGCTCCTCGGTTTTCGTCGGATTCGTACTCACCACAATTCACCCGAACACACCTCTCATATGCACCTACCAGCAGTCCAGTATCATTGCAGCTGACCTCAAACCAGCGCCTGCATGTGCCTGGCGGGCTACTTGCTACCATGTACCCTGCATTGCACGTCACATTCAAAATCTCCCCAAAGAACAGCTTATTGGATGCTACATTGTTCGACCAACTCCTGCCCGACACGAATGAGTGGGGGGGGGGCATCAACGCTGCTGGACATTCCACCGGCTTGCACGAGAGTGCAGGGTCGAAGTTACAGTTGGACAGGCATGATGCGGATGCGTTACGGGGTGCACTAGGAGAATGACTCAGAATTCGGTAGCCCGTATTGCAGGAAACCTGCACCTCGGCACCCTCACTTACACCGCGATCCAAATGAGGGATTACTGTCAAGTTCTCGTCGTAAACAACAGTTGCATTCCCAGTACCGTTGCCTGCCCACAGCAAGCGCAGGTCGCAAAACCTTGGCACACATTTCAACGATCCTCCTACGCTGCCCTGGATGCTACCGTCATCTAAACAACTGGCTACATAGCTCGATGCGCAAAGCCCAGGCGGACTCGTTTCAACAACTGTGTTGTTCCTGCAATATACCCGTAGTTCTTCGTAAAAGCCTAGAGAAAAGTTGGATGACATATCTATTGCCACCCGATCCTGGATGTTTAGCGACCAAGTCCGTGACAGGACGCTTGCGTTACAAACAATGGGTTGACACTCAAGTGATTCAGAAAGCCCACAATCATTTTTGCATTTGATGGTAACATTCTTCGGAGCAGATGAATCCCTGCTCTTGAAACGATGCCCCAATTTGCAAGCTGCAGTCATGGTCTCGTTGTAAAAAACTCGAGAGGGCACAGGCGTTCCATCGAATGTTGGGATCGGGCACTCGACTGGCTTGCACGCTTTGTCGAGTGTGTATGTGCAGATGTTGATACAGGTTGCCAGATATGACGACTCGTTTGAGCATGCCGCAGTTGACCCGAGCGAGACGGCACGGTATCCAACTGAACAGTTCTCAACATGTTCATAGCACCTCTGATGCTCAACACAGTAAGGCCTTCCTGTTGGACTGACCCACTCGCCATCTTCATTGCATGTAATATTGAAGTGCTCTCGGCAAGATCCATGTGCTTGAACGTACCCTGCATTGCACGACACTTGGAGCGTCGTCTGCCATTCATAAATGGAATCGCTCGTCCATCCAGCTGTGACCGTGGCGCCTGCTGGGGGCAAAGCTGACGCATTGCACTGCAACTTGACGCAAGTCTGTGAATCATCAAAAGGACAATCGCACACGACTTCAGCACGTCTCGGGCTTGATGGCGCAGGATGTACAAATCTGTAGCCCATGTTGCAAGTCACATTGAACGCATCTCCATAGGTGAGGGTGTTGTTCGGATACTGCATCACACCCGTGCCGTTCAGACTGCTCCTAATTCTTTCGATACCGCCACAAATCGCAGGCCGACATGTTCTCTCCTGGGACCCTGCTGGATGCGGTTGATATGTGGATTCTCGACACTGCACTCTGTACATTAAGTTTCCGGCGGCGGTATTACTGCAGACGAAATGCGATTTCGAGGGAAGAATGGACCTGTAGCCGGCGTTGCAGGTAACTGTTACCGTGCTTCCGTAGACAGGCACATCGGGACATGTCCCGTCACCAGGGGTGTGTCCATCTGGACACCAAGTTTGGTTGCCATGGGGATCTGCCTCTCCACAAGATATTCTCAAGCACTCTTCTGTAACCGGACGGCTCACATTTGACATGTAGCCGTCGTCCTGACAGGTGGATACGACTTTGTTGCCACCGCGTTTATGATAGTATCCAGGATTACACTTGATCGTGAATGATGTTCCATACTCCACAAATTGGTTGCCGTTCCAAGTTGTCTCAAGTACAGTAGCCTTTGCATTTTCGGGCAAGATGGCGGCAGAACACCGCACCGGCGTGCAGTTTGTGTTGCTGGTTAGCCAAGGACACGCACAAGTGACTGTTGCAGAACGAGGATTTCTGTTCGCATCGGATCCTCCGAATCGTGTTCCATAGTTGCACTCAACGTCCACAGTGTCACCGTACTCAAAGCTTGCCGATGAGGAAGAGAGATTTCCATCTAGGCTTCCACGTATGGCCTCTAGATCGCAAAAGACCCTCTGGCATGACGTATTCGTCTCGACGGGTACAATATCCCAAACATTGCACTTCGCATCATAGTGTTCAGATTGCTCGCATGCAGACAAGGATGATGCAGACGCTCTGTATCCGTCGTTGCAAGTAATGACGAGGGCGTCATCGTGGAACGTGGTGCCACTTGGAACTTGTGCCTTTTGGTGCAGATCTGCCCGCGGCGTGTTGTGACACGGAATACGTTCGCATCTCTCTGCTGTATTTGTCAGCATACCATCGTCTCGACAACGCATAGTGAATTCGGTAACATAGTTCGACCTATCACGTCCCCCGCTCCGCAACAAGTAGCCAGTATTGCACTGAATAGCATACTCGCCGAATGAAGGATACCCATCCGTCCACCCCGTTTTGACGCTTGCATTCCCTGGAGGAAACGACGAGGATGGACACTGCACAGCAGAGCAATTGACTGTGCTGGGTAACCAAGGACAACTGCATGAAACTGTCGCAGACTTTGGACCAAAGGTTGAATGATTGGAAAACCGGTATCCCTCTTTGCATGTGACAGTAAAAGATTCCTCGTATGCAATCTCCGAGGCGGAGCTCGTCATTGAGCCTTTTCCTGCCAACGAACTCCTGATGGAATTGAGATTGCCACACATAATCTGCTGACATGCTGTGCCTGGTATGATGGGGGTGTACTCGAACCCCGTGCAATTGCTGTTGTAAATCTGTTCATCATCGCAAGTGGATGACGTTGTCGTAGAAGCACGGTATTCTTTTTTGCAGGTCACCAGTACATCCGCGCCATAATATAGCGGCGAGATTGGAGATTGAGATGCTTGGTTTGCGTCGGCGATCCCAGTACAATTTCCTGGAACGCATCGCCGGTCAACGTTTGTCATCTCACTGTCGTCGTCACACATAGAGCTGAAACTTTGCGCAAAAGACTCGCCATCTACCCTGTACCCGTAATTGCACTGCACCGTGAAGCGTGACCCATAGATTGTGGTATTCTCTGTTGGCGGCCATCCCGGTGTGGTCACAACACCAGTGATGTTGGGAACGGCCCTTTTCAAACCCCCCAAATCACATGTCACGCTTGCGCAGTTGATATTTTGTGGGATCCATGGACAGCTGCAAGTCACGGTCTCTCCGACAACATCAGCCTGGCCACCAAAGCGGAAGCCGGTGTTGCAAACGATTTCAAGTGATTCGCCGTACGCAAGTGCAGAGGCATTCGAAGATGCGATTCCCTTTCCTTCTAAATTCGAGAGGACAGATGTCATATTACAAAACACTTGTTTGCACTTGTATGACGAATGGTAATGAAAACTATGACAAGTTGCACTGTACGTGTCCTTGTTGGAACATGTTGCAGCCGAACTTGGGACAGCCGCCGCCCTGTATCCATCCTTGCACGTCACGTTAACAGAAATCCCATAAGACACCCCCGCAGCTGGATTTTGTGATGCTTGATTTTCGTCCGCTGATTCACATGAAATCTCTTTGCATCTTTCCTGAAGATTTGTCATAACCATGTCACTTCCGCACGTTGACGTATAACTTGTCTGGCAATGGCTACTATTGCATGGGCCACTTTCAACATAGAAACCCTCATTGCACGTAATATCTATAGTGGTGCCAATGATTACTGCCGCGTCGGCTGTCCCTGCCCCCGCATTGGCAGGAGGAAGCATGCTGCTGTTGCATTTTGATCGTACACATAGGGAACCCACGTCATAGGGAACCCACGGGCATGCGCACGTCAGCGTTACTTCCGTTTGGGCTGAAAGGGGCGAGTTATAATAAGTGTAGCCACTGTTGCACGAGATGGTAACTTGATCTCCATAGGACAATTCGTCTGTCGAGGAATTCATAATGCCCTTACCGGACAGTAGGGATCTAATATTCGCCAAACCTGAACATACAACAGGGTTGCAGGACATGCCAGATGCGTTAAGTTTGAATGTTGCACATGTCCCGTGGTATGTGGTTTTGTCATCACATTCAGCTTTCAACGACGTAGACGCAGACGCACGGTAGCCGTCGTTGCAAGTCAAAATAACGTCATTTCCGTACACAAGATCTGAGAGAGAGTTTGCTGTTTCGAGCAGCTGACGACGTCTGGCTGGCGCCGGTGTGGAAAGGGTTGCACTTGAAGTGGTCGTCAGGGCTGGTGTAGAACTGCTGGACGTCGTTGGCGCTGGTGTGGAAGTGATTGATGTCGTCGGGGCTGGTGTTGTGCTGCTTGATGTTGCACTTGAAGTGGTCGTCAGGGCTGGTGTAGAACTGCTGGACGTCGTTGGCGCTGGTGTGGAAGTGATTGATGTCGTCGGGGCTGGTGTTGTGCTGCTTGATGTCGTCGTCGCTGGGACGTACAACCGA
>Ga0209713_10002596_pt1 | contig 11230 bp, 2 predicted proteins | sample ArcOceMetagenome_3_FD_187444 | JGI IMG/M metagenome (GOLD analysis project Ga0209713, IMG submission 187444) | Marine eukaryotic phytoplankton communities from Arctic Ocean - Arctic Ocean- Svalbard ARC20M Metagenome (SPAdes) (version 2) | ecosystem: Environmental > Aquatic > Marine > Oceanic...
TGTAGAAGAAGACCGGGCACGTCTCGCACGTGTACGTGTCGATTGCGGGCGATTCGCAGAGGTCCTCCCCCTGCGTCCGCGTCATCGCGAGCAGCCGTTGCGTCGAGCGTGCAGCTGCTGCGCCCGATCGCCTCTTACGCGGCTTTGGCCACCGGCTGAGACTGGCGCTGGACGTCAGCTCAAGCATGGCGGATGGAGGAGCCTCTTCGAACTTGCACGGGAGGCCGCTGTTCCAGCCCGCGAGCTCAAATGTATGGTCCACATGCTTGCTGAGGCAGTCTGGGCCCGCTGGATGGTGCGTCGGTTCAAAGTAGCCCAGGGTCAGGCTCAATGTGAACGTCTCATGGTAACGTAGCAATGCGGCGCGGCCAAGCTGGTGCTCCGTCAGTTGGCCAGGCGAGATCAACGGGTAGTCCTCAGGCGACGGTCTGTTGTTCGAGAAAACCCGAAGCGACCCGTCTGGCTCGACCTGCGTCTTCACCAAACTGGACGCCTCCAGAAAGAAGCCCTCGAAACTTCTTGCCGCCGTTGGGGTTGAAATCACCTCGCGACAGAAGAGGTCTCCATTGTCACCATTCCCCATGCCGAAGATGCCCAGGTTGAGACATGGCAGCTCGACGGGCGAGCTGGTGAGCGAGTCCACAAATGCGAGCTCGAGGTCCACTGCCGTGCCTTCCTTGACGCTGAGACTCAGAAACTGCCCGTCCTGCACCAAACCATTGACGCTTGATGTGGAGTGGTACTCAGTGGTGTTGACAATGTACAAGTCGAATGCACGGCCGTTGAGAATGCCCACAGGGCCAACACGTAGCTCTGTGGTGCCGCTGTCAGGCCCAAGACCGCCCAGGTTGTTCTGGATCAGCGTGCTCCCTGCAATGCTCACAGAAACCTCGGTGCACGCCTCGGCGCATACCAAAGGCGGCGGCGACGGCGGCTGTGGCGCGGAAGGTGGGGTCTGCTTCGATGCTGAGCTGGAAGCTGCACCTTCAGCGCCATCCTCGGCACTGCAAGGGTAGGACGGTATGATCTTGCTCGGTGCAGGCGGCGGCGATGGCGGCAGCGGAGTTGGCGGTGGAGACTGTGGGCACGACGTTTGGCCATCCGGCTCGACGCTGAAGCAGTACTTGGACAAGAGCTCCATTGCCTCCTCGACGTATGATCGATCAATGCAGTCAGGAAAGATCGGCAGTCCAGTAATGGGATCAACCTTATGCGTGCAGTTGTCCTTGCATGGCTCGGGCGGCGGACTCGGAGGGCTGGGTGGACTCGGAGGGCTGGGCGGACTCGGAGGGCTGGGCGGTGCCAGAGGCGGCAGCGCTCCTCCCCCTCGGGCGGGCGGGCTGGCGGGCGGGCCAGTGCATCCATCGCACGTTGGCAGGTCACCGCACGTTCTGAATGGGCTGCCACAGCTGCTGTTGCCGTTGTTGGCGGCATACTCGGCGAGCTTGTGTGCAGAATGGTTCTTGACGGTTGCCGCAATTTCGGTGCAGTACGGGCATAGGCCGCATGGGCAGCTGTAGTTGGCCAGTTGCACGTCTCCCACCGGCATCTGCAGTCGGCAGTACGCGCCCATGTCTGCCACTGCCAACATGCATGCGTCGCAGCTGATGCCCTTACCCACCGACCAAGGCGTCTCCTTCTGCTTGGGAAGCGGCATGGCTGTCTCCAGCATTCCGGACGCGTAGTATGGCGTCCTCAGCTGGCAGTGCGCGTCCTCGGAAGCAAGGGTAGTCACCAGGCGCTCTTCTGACCCCTCGTCAAGCGCGTTCTGGTCCTCTGCCTCCTCCCGCTTCTTGCGCTCAAAGTAACCCACGTACTCATCAAGGGTAACGGATCCATCGCCGTCTGCGTCGATCTCGTCGATGATCCTCTCGAGCTCTTCCTCGCAGGGCACGTCCTTCAGGGACTTCAGCGCATTTGCAAGCTCCTTTGCAGTGATAATTCCGTTGCCGTCACAGTCGAACCCCGAGAATTGGCGCCTCAGCTCATCTAGTTCCTCCACAGTCAGCCCAGGTGTTGCTTTGTTATGCCTGCTGCTGCTGGTTAGGTTGCAAGTAGGGCACGTAAGATTTGGTGGCGTCTGCAGGCCGTCCACGACTACTTGAAGCTGGTTCAGCTTGTAATTCAGCTCTGGATGGTTCGACAAGGAAGCGCGCAGCCGATAGGCCAGCGCGCGAAGCTGCTTGGCAATGCAACCTCCAGTGATGTTTGTGGCGTTAAGCGGGCAAGGACTGACGTACGTGGGCAACGGGCCGCGGTGCCAAGGAGGAGGCGTGGCGGGCGGCGGATAATCCTCGGTGACGTGGAACGAGTCCCTGAAGGCAACCTCGAACATGAAATTGCGCCCGCCCTCGTTCTTGTAGCAGTAAGACTCGTCGTCAAAGAAGAGCTGGTCCGCCCTAGCGGTGAGCGGCTTGGCAAAGGCAAGCGTGAACTCCACTGCAAACGTCGTGTGGAAGATGGCGATGATTGAGCGCTCTTTCTCGTCGTCGCTGAGGTCGTATGGGTCAGTCGGGTTGTCGGAGCTGTCGCCGATCGACGTTGACATGAACCATTTCTTGGTGCCGTTGATCCGTTCAGCCATCTGGTCGCCGTGGAACTCGGTGAACTGCTGACCTGCTGTATCGAGCCCAATCATCTCGGCGCACTCGGCGACCCCTTTGCCCGTGTCGAAGTCGAAGAAACCGAACACGAACTGCTCGAGCGGCAGTGGCGTGTTCGTCTCGGTGTCCTTGAACTCAAACTTGAGGTCGACGTGAGAGCCGTACCCGACGTTGATGATACCAAAGTTCTCAGACAAGATGCCGTTGACCTTGTAGCCGTTGTGACTACTGTACTCGGAGCTGTTGGACAGGATCAGGTCAAACGGGCGACCGTTCTTGTAGCCAACGTGCTGGTACCGAATGTTCTGCTCGCCCGTGTCCGGTCCGCCGCCACCAAGGTTGTTGTGACTGATGGTTGCGTCGTGGATGCTGAGGGTCACCACATCAGACCCCGCTTGAGCGCCCGCGTGCGTGAGCGAGGCCAGCTGGTTCCGGCATGCGGTGCAGTCCAGGCACTCCCTGGTGGCCGTACTCGCATCATCGCACTGCGTCGGGCAGTCAGCCTTGCACGGGTCGTTCTTATCGTACGGCTGCCCAGCATAGCAGTCCGGCGTCGGCGACTGTATCGAAACCGCCGCTGGAGTCAACCTCTCGCCCGTCAGGAGAGAGCATGCCGCGCAGGTCGTCTGGCCTTCCTTCGTGCCCGCCTCCACGGTCGACAGGTCTTTGTAGAAGAAGACCGGGCACGTCTCGCACGTGTACGTGTCGATTGCGGGCGATTCGCAGAGGTCCTCCCCCTGCGTCCGCGTCATCGCGAGCAGCCGTTGCGTCGAGCGTGCAGCTGCTGCGCCCGAACGCCCTGCACTCAAGCGCAGCTTGGTAGACGACTGCACTCCGACCAGCCCAAGCTCACGTAGGTCGCGAACCGTCACCGTGCGGTCGCGCCCACCGCTCGCGACATACAGCCCGTTCGGCGACGCCGCAACAGCGTAAATGTCCGCCTGCTGCGGCAGTACCAGGCGCTCCTCGCCCGACGTCACGTCGTGGAAGGTCAGCTGCCGATCTGCTCCGCCCACCACCAACAGCGTGCTCTTCGGCACAAAGCTGCCGGAGAACAGCGTGCCATTGTGCTCGGCAACGCCGATAGACGAGCCACTTTTCTTGCTCCAGGTTGCGTCTTCGACGCGACGCACCGTCACCTTGTCGTCGAGCCCACCACTAACAAGATACGCACCGTCTGGAGAGAAGCGGATGAAGGTCACTTCGTCTTCAGCAATTAGGCCAGAGACATGTCCCTTCTTTGTGACTGGCTTGCCAGCTGGATGCGTCGGTTGCCCTGCAGGCACCCCTCCCAGCGCGTCGCGTACGACCACCTTGGCATCACGCCCACCACTTGCGAGGAGCAGCCCATCGGGCGAGTATGCAACGGCGTTGACGTCATCTTCGGAGGAGAAGGAGTCGGCGAGCGTAAAGTCGCTGAGCTGCACCACCTCAATACGCTTGTCGGCGCCACCGCTTGCAAGGAAGCGCCCATCGGGTGAGAAGGCCAACGAGCGCACCTCGTCTGTCTTGGGGAGCTCACGCAACAGTTTCCCGTCGCACAGCGTCCACACCATCACCTTACGGTCGCGCCCACCGCTCGCGACAAGAGAGCAGTCAGGTGAGACATCAACGGTCAACACCTCGTCATCCACCGCCAGCCGACGCACGACCTCGCCACCGGCACTGATGTCAAACACGGTCACTTCCTCGTCGCGCCCACCACTCACGAGCAGGGAGCTATTCGAGCACCACGCGAGAGCATTGACGGTGCGGCTGACGCTCTTTCGGAGCAGTGCGCCGGGCTCAGCTGGCAAAGGCTTCGCCAAGCCCAGCGGACTCGTCGTTCCCGGCAGCCCACGAGCATCACATGGATGGAGCCCGCTGCCCCCAGCTACATCCGCGTCCGCAGAGCCTGATGCGGCTGCATCGCAAGCTGGGTCCGGCGACGGTTGGTAAAGCCGCACAAGCTGACCCTTGGTATGACCCTGCTTGACCGGGCTCTCAAGCCGCAGCCAGCTCGGCGCGCTGCGCATGCACTCGAGCGTGCTGCTCCGCTGCGTCGTGTTGCTTGTCGATCCGGTCAACAGACGCCGCTGCACGACGCTGGTGACCGAAAGCACCTCCTCGGAGTCGCCACGCGGATCGATGGTCAGTTTTGAGCCCGCCGCAAAAGTGGTGCCGGAGCAAGCGAGGGTCTTCGAGTAGAGCGGCGCGTCGCAGAGCAGCATGCAGCTGCCAGCGCGATTCAACAGCTCGAGACCCGGTGGGGGTGGCGGACTTGGTGGCGGTGGCGGTGGACTCGGCGGAGTGGGTGGCTGTGGCGGAGGCGCGGGTGGCGCTGGAGGTGGAGAGGGAGACGGAGAAGGTGGGGGCAAAGGTGGTAGCGGTGACGGTGACGGCGGTGGGCTGGATGGGTCCGGTGGCGCAGCGGGCGGCGCAGGTGAGGCTACCACAGCCCGTCGCGCGGTGATGAAGTGGTCACGACCACCCAGCTGTCGCACCGTCAGTAGGGCCGTACCCGCGTCGAGGCAGGCGACGCTGAACTTGGCTTCGGCCTCCGGTCCCACGGATAGTTCGAGCGTCGAGCTGGCCGGCTGGGACTGTGACTCCGTGAGGTGCGAGAGAACGCACGGTGCTCCGTCAATGCTGCTGGCGCTGCTGCTCACGATCAGGCGGGTTCCGTCGAGCGACGCTGCTGGGAGGTGCAGACTGAAGTGATACGTGTGGTTGACCAGCACCATCCACTCAGCGGAGTCAAGCCCAGGCGTCTCGATCAGCTGCTGCTGCTGCTGCTGCTGCTGCTGCTGCTGCTGCTGCTGCTGCTGCTGCTGCTGCTGCTGCTGCTGCTGCTGCTGCTGCTGCTGCTGCTGCTGCTGCTGCTGCTGCCCCAGCTGAGATATATGGCGGGTGCGGGAGACGAAGTCTGTCTCTTCAGGCGTCGACTCGGCCGATACAGTGAGCGCAATCCGACCCTGCTGCACCACCGTGACAGGCTTAGCGCTGCGCCAGCTGGCCGGCTCGCAGCCAAGCTGCGCATTGATCCAAACGCCCTTCCGCACGCTGGTGTGGCATGTCAGGTGGAAGACTCGCTGGGCCTCAAAACGATGAAGCGCGAGCTCCAGCAGTGCACCACCGTTGGACTGGCGATCGCCGCGCTCCTTGCCATGATTGACGGCCGAGAGCTGACAGCCACCCATCTCCTCTGAGCTGTCACCAGCTGGCGTGAGCTGCAGCTGAACGTGCGTCGGGTGTGGTTGTGGCTCACTCAGCGCTACAATGAGGCTGTAGGAGCGCCTCGCTTCGACCTCAATGTCGTCAAACTCCGTGACCGCGAGATTCGTTCCTGTCTCGTTGAAGACGGCGATGCGCACCGCTTCCAGGTGCGGATGCTGTGATGACATCGGCACCGGCGGCTGCACGACGTCCTCCACTGCATCTCCGCTCGATGACAGCTGCAGGAACGAGGATGTCAAGGCAGCCGCACGAGATCCACCAGTCGAACGAACGTAGCAGTCCCTCCCAGTAAAGGGCGTGCGCTTCTCAACGCTCGAGCGGAAGAAGCAACTGCCGCCGTTGCTCGCGGTGCGTTGGACCGTGCCGTTCTCTGCTTCGTGCCCAGCATCTCCCTTGTTGGGCGTCCAAATGAAGCCACGACAGGTGGACCCCTGCTTGGTGCACGCCGCCTTGCACTCGGTAGGCGCCGCAGCCAGCATCGAGCGTCGGCCCTTGAACTTGAGCGCGGTCTTGAAGCCGCACTGCGTGTCCTTCACCACCTGGTACTCGGCTGTGGGTGGATGCACGCGCTCGGAGGCGACGTCGGCAGCAAGCATGATTGCGCCCGGAGCGTTCTGGTTTCCCACCACGCGGCTCTGCGAGGCATGGCACGCGGCCCCCACCCGAGACGTCAGCTTGCGTGTGGCATCGCCCATGAGCGAACCAAACGTGGAGGCGTTGAAGCAGTCCGTGTGTGCCATCAGGCCCACAATCGCCTCGTTGCACGTGGCACACATTCCAGCTGCGCCACAAACATCGCGCACGTCGCGATACAGATTGGCGCAGCGCTCCTCCTCGCAGTCAGCCTCCGACGTGCAGGGCGAAGGCGCAGGGCAGAATGGCGTCACTACCCGCGCCACCGCCGCCGCCGCCGCCGCCGTCGGCACCGTCGGCACCTCGGGCGGTGACAGCAATGGTGATGCCGGGTCGGGAGAGGAGGCCTGCATGCATTCCGTCGCAAAGGTCCTGTGTGGCTCCTCCACGCCCTGCGCTGACAGCGTGTTCATGAGCGCAGTCTCCGCATGTGCGAGAGCCGCGCCATCGGCAGTGGCGCAGTATTCGGTGACGCAGGCGCCGAACGCCAGGTCGTCCTGCGGCAGCAGACGCCCGCACGCGGCGGTGGCGTGCTCAAGGCGAACCGCTGTGTCGCCGCATCGCTTCACAATGCTGCTGCTGACAGGCTCAAACAGGGCGCTTTGGGGGCCGCTCGCGCTTGAGCACAACGCTTCGAGCGACGCGAGCGTGCCGCCGTCGAAGAGGGACTGCGAGGGTGGTACATGCACCGCCGTCGAGTTGCTCGGGCCAAACATGCAGACGCCCCGGTCACGACTCGGGGCCGGGCCGGGCACGTGCAACTCAAAGTCGTTGACGTATCCCGTCGGCATCCCGCCGTGCGAGACTTCGTGCGCGAGCAGCGCAAAGCCCCGGGGATGCGTCAGCACGACGCCCGAGACGTTGACGTTTGACCGACCCACGCGGCGCGTCGCCGAGGACAGTTTGATCTGCACTCCACCGACGAGTTCGGTGTCGGTGCCATGGGGCCTCCCGTCGACGATTGCCTGACGCCCGATGAGCTGCACCACGTGGCCCTCGAGCGCCACGGCGAGGCCGACTGACGCCGAGGCGCGGCAGCCTGAGGTCGTGTTTGCGGGGCAGAGCATCGGGCACTGGAAGGCCTGCACCCTGAAGGCGCGCGCTGCTGTGTCGTCCTGATAGAGGTCGACCACGCCCTTCCCCAGCGATGCATACCCCATGCCCGACGCCGACTCGATCACCGAGCCGTAGCCCCTGCAGCTGGCGACCTCGCTGCCGCAAGGCGGCCTCGCAGCGCATTGGCCATCCGGCTGTACGACGCACGCGGCTCCATCGGCGCTGGAATGGCGCATGCATCTGGCCGCGCAGCTGCCAAAGGCCTCGCAGCCGCCATCTGCTGGCGCTGCGGAGCGCAGGAAGACGTTGCGCTGGAACTGCGGCGCCTTCCCGCTGATCGTGTGGCACGTCGGCAGTCCCGGCATCGGTGTCCTGGTGGCTGGTGGCGGCTCCTGCCGCCGCAGCTGCACCTGCTCCGGCTCCAGCGACATGCCTGCGCATATCATGCTCGCTGACAGCCGGCACGCGCCGTACGGCATCCACACGCACGGGTTGAGGCCGTCGTGATGCTGCTCGCAGTTGCCCCGACCAAGGGCGGAGCACTCCACGGACGGGACGAGCCCCTGCAGGTCCACCCTGCCAGCGCAGCTCACCGTGTGATTCGACGTCGTGGCGTCCGGCTGCCTCGCCGTGGCCGAGCTGGCCACGAGAAGCAGCGCGACGAAGCCGCGCGTCTCCGCCATGCTGCAAGAGGACTGCCGAAGATGGAAATGGGATGGAGGTGCGAGGTTGAGGTGGTTTTCTACCCCCCGCGCTGGGGCCAAAAAAGCGGTCTATACGTCAGTCAGTCAGTCGCTTGACAAAAAAATGGAATAATACAAGAGGGCGCGTGTACGTGCATGTACGCTCTACATGGTCTATATGGCAGCTGACGAGCGTGTGCCTGCGACAGTCGCTCGCCCTCCACGCCTGCGCGCGGAGTTTCGAAGGCGGCTATTCTCACCTGGTGATCGACCGCATCCGCTCGACGCACTCGCAAAACTCCTTTTTCGTGATCGTGCCGTCGTGGTCGACGTCGAAGAGCGCCGCGGCGTTGTCGATCTCGTCGTCGCTCAGCTCGAAGCGGCGGAGCAGGTTCTTGAGCTCCGCCGTCTCGACGGTGCCCGAGTTGTCGTGGTCGATCATGTTGAAGATGGCGTCGGCCACCTCGGCCGCGTCGGTCTCGTCGCCGGCCTGCCCCTGCGCCATCACGCCGCAGAACTCGTCAAAGTCGATCGTGCCGCCGCCGTCGACGTCCATCTCGACGAAGAGCAGGCGGAGCTCGTCGGCGTCGAGCTCGGCGCCGAGCGAGCGCATCACGGCGGCGAGCTCCGCCTCGTCGATGGCGCCGCTCCCGTCGGCGTCGAAGAGGTGGAAGGCCGAGCGGAACTCCTCCCTGCGCGCCGGGTCGAGCGGCGGGCGGCGCGACGACCCCGGCGGCTCCGACGACGACCTCGACGGCGACTTGGCCGGCGAGGCGGGCGTGCCGCTGGCGAGCGCCGCCGCGCGGCGCGCCCTGCGCTCGTGCGTCCGGCGCGCGTGCACCTGCATCGTCGTGAGGAGCTTGAGGATGTTGAGCGTGTGCTCGGTCTTCATCTCGAGCAGCGTATCCTTGACCGCCTGCGGCTTGCGCAGCTTCTCGACCGACGTCACGAGCACGAGCTTGGCGACGAGCCGCATCCCGCCGCCAAACGCGACGTGCAGCAGCGGCAGCAGCGCCACGAGCAGCCACCAGCCGTCCTCGGGCCGCTTGCAGAGCCACGAGTAGGCGACGGCGATGGCGACGGCGTTGAGGAGCAGCGACGTGCGCACGAGCGTCAGCAGGACCTGCGGGCCGCGCCGCCCGCCCCAGAAGAGCTGCTCGTGCGGCGAGTTGCCGCGGGCGTCGAGGCGGCTGCCGCCGTGGAAGGCGGGCGGCACCGCCAGCTGCAGCTTGGCCTCCTCCATCTCCTGCGCCACGCTCTGCTTGCGGTACTTGGTCGCGCTCGCCGTCGACGCGCGCGACTCGTGCCCGTGCGGCGGCTTGAGCGGCGAGCTGGGACCCGACGACGGCGGCCGGTACGACGACGACGCGCGCCTCGACGCCGGCGGGTTGGACGCCTCGGCGGCGGCGGCGGCAGCGTCGGAGCAGCGCGTCGAGTCGCCGTCTGAGTCGCCGTCTGACACACGCTGGCGCCGGGAGGAGCACGGGCGCCGCCAGCCGCCGTCGGGGTCGGCCACCCGCCCCTCGCCCACGGGGGGTGGTGCCCCCGCCCCCACGCCGTTGTGGACCGCGCCGAGCGGCGGCGGCAGCAGCAGCGGCTCGGCGAGCGCGATCGACGACGAGCGGTCCGCTCGCTCTCGCTGCGCGCGGTAGGCGTCGGCGGCCTGCAGGGCGGCCCTCCCAGTGGGCGAGAGGAGGGGGTGTGGCGGGGTGACCATGCGCAGGATGTGCGCGAGCTTGGCGTCGAGCACGGCGATGCCGACGCAGAGCAGCGCGGAGAAGCCGACGAGCCAGCCGACGTGCGTAAAGTCGGGCGGCGTCACGTGCACGTGCAGGACGCGCGCCACGACCGCCGCGCCGAACTGCTTGCACGCGACGGGCAGCTCGAGCGCAACGAAGATGGTGAGCACGACGAAGACCCACGTGAGCTCGGTCACGTGCAGCAGGTGCGAGACCGTCTCGGAGAGCAGCGTGCGCTGGTACACGCCAAAGTTGAAGTCGCGCGGCAGCGGCTCCTCGTTGGGCAGCCGCGGGTGCAGGATGAACCGCTGGCGCAGCAGCGCGTACTCGAGCGCGAAGCGAGCGCGGCCGAGCTCGCCGCGCGCGACAAAGTCGAACGGGCCGAAGCGCGAGCTCTCGGCGTCGCGCTTCGCGACGAGCATCGCGTCGACGCACTTCTGCGCGTGGAAGTCGTGGCCGCCCTTCGAGATGAACTCCTCGATCTCGCTATACCGCCGCTCGGCGCGCATCGCCGCGCCCAGCAGCATGTACGCCTGCACCAAGAAGGTCACCATCACGAAGAAGAGCGTGAAATGGACCGACTCGAACTGCTCGACGAGCTCGCTCTCGTCGTGGTACACCCACGTCGAGATCTCCGGCAGCACGCCCGTCTGCAGCATGAAGTACGTGTACAGCGCGATGAAGCCGAGCACGGTCAGCTCGCCAAAGAGCGCCGAGATGACTGGCAGCATGTGGTGCGGGAGCGTGTGCTCCACGTGGTGCTTGAGCTTCTCGAAGCCGATCGTCACAAGCACGAGCGACACGCACACGCCGAGCACCACCTGCACGTCCTTGATGGTCTCGACCTTCTCCTCCTCGACGGGCTCGCCGGCCTGTGGGACGCAACAAAGGACCGCGTGGCAAGAGCGTCAGCGGGTGTGGAGCGTCAACGGGTGGAGAGTTGGTGGGCCCAGGCAGCATGGCAGCATGGCAGCGTGGCCTGGTGCCCAAGCTGATCAGCTGCCACTGCGACTCTAGCAGGCCAAGCCGGCCTGCTCCTCCGCCTCCTCGGTCACATCTCGCCTCCAGAGCATGAGCTTGGCAAGACCATGCGTGACGGCCAGCGCGATGACGATTTTGGCCAGCATGGGGTCGGTTTGGACGGCCATGGCTCAAGCGTCTGGTGGCGGTTTTGAGTGTGAGCACGGCAGCGCGACTCGGTCGGCCACGCGCCCGTCGCAAGCGGAATTCTTAGTTTTGCACATTGCGGTGATTTGCCAGCGATAGAGCGAGGTGTGTTGCCGAGGGGTGGGTGGTGGGG
>Ga0209713_10002597_pt1 | contig 11227 bp, 11 predicted proteins | sample ArcOceMetagenome_3_FD_187444 | JGI IMG/M metagenome (GOLD analysis project Ga0209713, IMG submission 187444) | Marine eukaryotic phytoplankton communities from Arctic Ocean - Arctic Ocean- Svalbard ARC20M Metagenome (SPAdes) (version 2) | ecosystem: Environmental > Aquatic > Marine > Oceanic...
CCATAACTAAACCCTGCGCCACCTCTTATGCTAATCTGTTCTTCCTGAATGTGTAATCCCGGAACTTGTGTAATAACATCCCGTGCATTGGTAGCTGCTTTTTCTTTTATTAACGTATTATCAATGACTAGTGTAGAAACGGTTTCGTCTGCAATTTTTTGTTCGTATTTTTTTGCAGCCACAATAAATTCATTCAATTCTATGTCTTTCGGAATTAGTTTGATGTCTTGAAAAGTAGGGCGATTACTTTTAACAGTTTTTTCTTTTTCAAAATCTCTATAACCAATTACTCGAACCTTTATTTTATAAACACCCGGTTGTATTGAGTTAATCAAATATCTTCCATCCAAATCAGCTTGTGCGGTTCCTTTTATCCTTTCCGCTTGACTTATAGAAACATAAGCAAAAGGAATAATATCGCCAGTTTTTATATCTGTAATAACTCCTTGTAAAAATCCAGTTCCTCCTTGAGAGCATAAAAAATAAGGAATACTTAAGAAAATGGCAAATAAAAATGTCTTCATAGAATTTGGGGCTTGGAGTTTTTCTTTTGAGATTTATAAATGAATATTTATTTATCTAAATGTAAGGAATTTTAAATAAATTGAGATAAAATACTTAAATTCAAGGTTCAATAATATTTACATCAGTCTTTTATGCTAAACTCCGAAATCAAATATGCCATGGCACTCACCTTAATAGATGGAGTGGGAAATATAAATGCCAAAAAATTATTGGCTTATTGTGGCAATTTCACCTCAGTTTTTAGTTCCAATAAAGTGAAATTGTCAAAAATTCCTGGAATTGGAACTGTATTGGTTCAGAAAATATTCAATCAATTATCCGAGAAAAAGATAATGGATAGGGTAGAAGAAGAGATTGAATTTATTAAGAATAATGACGTTCAAGTTATTTTGTATACCGATAAAAATTACCCAATAAATTTAAAGCAATGCGAAGATTCGCCTATTGTTCTTTATGGTAAAGGAAACTTTAATTTTAATAACTCAAAAATTGTAAGTGTTGTAGGAACAAGAAAAGTAACGCAAAGAGGAAAGGATATTTGCACAAAGATATTGGAAGATTTGAAACCACACAATCTTCTTGTGATTAGTGGAATGGCTTACGGAGTAGATATTCATGCGCACAAATGTTGTGTTCAAAACGAAATGGCAACTATAGGAGTTTTAGCCCACGGCTTGGATAGATTGTATCCTTCTACACACAAACCTACGGCAGATAAAATGATGAAAACAGGAGGTTTGCTCACGGAATTTATGAGTGGAACAAATCCCGACAGACAAAACTTCCCAACCAGAAATAGAATAATTGCAGGTTTAGCAGACGTCACAATTGTAATAGAATCAGCAAAAAGAGGAGGCTCATTAATTACAGCCGAAATTGCAAATAGTTACAGCCGAGATGTTTTTTCGATTCCCGGAAGAATCACAGACCAATATTCGGAAGGGTGTAATTATTTGATAAAAATAAACAAAGCTCATTTACTAAATAGTGCGGCCGATATTGTTTACCTCATGAATTGGGAATTGGTTGAAGGGAAGCCAAAATCAATTCAAAAAAAAATGTTCCCAGAACTACCTGCCGTCCAACAATTAATTTACGATTCTCTAGATTCCGAAAATTCCATAGGAATGGACGAATTGAGTATGAAAACAAAATTATCTACAAGTTTATTGTCAGTTGGTTTGTTGCAATTAGAATTTGCAGGATTGGTGAATGCTTTGCCGGGCAGTTCGTTTCGGTTGAGTTAGTTTTTTTAGTCTACAAAAATTAATAAAGCGTAGCTTACTCTAACAAATTTGTTTTTGTGCTCACCTGGTATCCATCTTGGCATTGATTTTAAAGCATTTATATCTTCATTTTCACAACTATCATTCATAGGCCTATAAGCTTTAACATTAGAAATACTCCCATCTTTTTCTACAACAAATCTCGTATATATCTTACTGCTATGAAAAAAGCCTTTTTTCGAGTCTAAACATTTGATATTCTTCCCTAAATATTTAAATAATTTAGCTTCTTTTCCAGGATATTTAGGCATTTTTCCTAAAGTTCTATAAACTTATTTTCCTTGTTCAGATGGAAAATAGTTATCAAGGATTGCCTCATTTTTTTCTATTTGCAAAGTGTTATTGCTTTTAAAAATAGAATAACTTATAAGTGACATTGTTAGGGTAAACAGGATTATCTTTTTCATAAGAGTGAATTATTTTTTTAAATATAAAAAAACTCCGAAACTAAAATATAGAATCGGAGTTTAAAATACTGTAATTTAATTTATTAGATATGCAAAGCTCTATCTTCTGTAGTGGCTAAGGCGGCTTCTTTTACAGCTTCTGCATAGGTTGGGTGAGCGTGAGAGAATCGAGCTAAATCTTCTGCACTTGCTCTGTATTCCATTGCAACAACTGCTTCTGCAATTAAATCGGCAACTCTTGGTCCAATCATGTGAACTCCCAATACTTCGTCCGTTTCTTTGTCGGCAATGATTTTTACAAATCCTTGAATATCCATACTTGCTCTTGCTCTTCCTAATGCTTTCATTGGGAATTGACCCACTTTAAAATTTACTCCAGCTTCCGTCAATTGATCTTCTGTTTGTCCCACAGTAGCTACTTCTGGCCAAGTGTAAACTACACCAGGAATCAAATTATAATTGATATGAGGTTTTTGTCCAGCCATTATTTCTGCTACCAAAACTCCTTCTTCACTTGCTTTGTGTGCCAACATTGCACCTTTTACCACATCACCAATTGCATAAATTCCAGCAACATTGGTTTGTAACTGTTTGTCAGTTTCTATTCTACCAGCTTTGTCAGTTGTAATTCCTATATTCTCCAATCCTAGTTGATCTGTGTAAGCTTTTCTTCCTACAGAAACTAAACAATAATCTCCTTCAAATGTTACTTCTTCTCCTTTTTTATTGTCAGCAGTAACCACGACTGTTTTTCCTTTGTTGGTTACATTTTTCACTTTATGGTTAAAGTTAAACTTGAAACCTTCTTTTTTCAAAGCTCTCATCAATTCTTTTCCTAGCGATTTATCCATTGTTGGGATAATAGAATCCATAAATTCTACTACATGTACCTCAGATCCTAGTCTTGCATAAACTTGTCCAAGTTCCAATCCAATAACTCCACCCCCAATTACAATCATTTTTTTAGGAATTTCTTTCAATTCCAAAGCTTCCGTAGAAGTAATGATTCTTTTTTTGTCTGGCTCCATTCCTGGAAAGAAGTTTGGTTTAGAACCGGTAGCGATAATTACTTTGTCAGCAGTTATCATCTCTTCTTTTTTGTCTTTCGTTATTTTAATGGTGTTTTTATCCACAAAAGAACCCATTCCGTGAAGGACGTCAATCTTGTTTTTGTCCATTAAGAAATCAATACCTCCTGTAGTTTGAGAAACAACTTCATTTTTACGAGCTATCATTTGTTTAATGTTAGGCGTAATAGTTCCTTTTATATCAATTCCGTGTTTTTCGAAATTATGTGTCGCTTCATGATAATGGTGCGAAGAATCCAGCATAGCTTTAGAAGGAATACAACCTACGTTTAGACAAGTTCCACCTAAAGTGTCGTACTTTTCTATAAGTGCAGTTTTCATTCCTAGTTGTGCGCATCTTATTGCCGCCACATATCCACCAGGTCCTGATCCTATTACTACTACATCATATTTGCTCATAACTTTGTTTTTTAATCAAATTGTTAAACAAAATTAGGGATTTAATAAACTATATGAAAGTAAAAAGATTTATAATTGTTCCTCGATTTTGTTCGTTAGGGATTTATTAAAAATAAATGGAAGAAATTTATTTCTCCACATTGAATTTGAAATCTATAATTTATAGAAATTCATTTTTTTTTATTAATAGTTTGCTGGTTTTTTGTTAGAACAACTTTCCTTGCGAAAGGTTCGGTTTATTCCAAGGAAATGTAACAGTAAAATGGTAGATATACTAGTATTAAATCACCATTCATATTTAAAAAAAATTCGATTACTTTTGTTTCATGTCAGAAGATTTAAAAGGAATAAAAAATATTATTTTCGATTTGGGAGGAGTAATCCTAAATATCGATTACCAAAAAACGATTAATGAATTTGAAAAATTAGGAGTTTTAAATTTTGAAACTATTTTTTCTCAAAGTAGCCAAAATACAATTTCAGATAAATTTGAAAAAGGAGAAATAAACGAGCAAGAATTTTATGAATCAATAAAAAAGATTTCAGGAGTAGAATTTTCTTTTTTTCAGTATCAATTTGCATGGAATGCTATTTTGTTGGATTTGCCACAAGAAAGAATTAGTGTACTCAAAGAATTAAAAAATAAGTACCGCTTATTTTTATTCAGTAACACGAATGAAACGCATTACAATAAATTTGAAACGTTAGTAAAATCAGATTTTGATTCCATCTTTGAAAAAACCTATTATTCGCATCAATTTGGAGAAAGAAAACCAAATACAGTTGCTTTTGAAAAAATAATAAATGAAAATGGATTAAATCGAGAAGAAACACTTTTTATTGATGATTCAATTCAACATATAGAAAGTGCTAAAAGGATTGAGATTCAAACTATTTTTTATAATAACACTTCTTTACATAAGATTTTTGAGGAATAATGTAATTCTCTTTCTTCAATAGTTTGTCAAGTGGGTAATAAATTATATTTTTGCTTATGTTTGAGGCGAGTATTCAATTTGCTCATTATCCAGTTTTTTCTTTTGTAAAAACAGATGAAAATGAGGAAACAGTTTTAAAACAAAAAATTGTAAACCAAGAAAGAGAACAGTAAGAATATGGCAGATATATTAGAACAAGGAAAAGTAGATCAATCGATTGCAAATGGAATTGCAACTGTTACTTTTTTCCATCCTTTAAGTAATTCGCTTCCAGGAAAATTGCTGAATGAATTAGCAAAAACTATCACAGATCTTGGTAAAAATGACTCGGTAAGAGTTGTTGTATTAAAATCTGCAGGAGAAAGAGCATTTTGTGCAGGAGCATCTTTTGATGAGCTGATTGATATCAATGACCTTGAAACAGGTAAAATATTCTTTTCTGGATTTGCTAATGTAATTAATGCTTGCCGAACTTGTCCAAAATTGATAATAGGAAGAGTACAAGGAAAAGCTGTAGGGGGAGGAGTAGGAGTTGCAAGTGCAGTAGATTATTGTGTGGCAACAAAATTTGCTTCAGTTAAACTAAGTGAATTAGCAGTTGGAATTGGACCGTTTGTGGTGGGGCCAGCTGTAGAGAGAAAAATTGGAGTTTCTGCAATGAGTCAATTGGCAATAGATGCTACTGAATGGCAATCTGCACAATGGGCAAAAGAAAAAGGATTATACACAGAAGTTTACGACACGATAGAAGAAATGGATAAGGCTGTGAATGAATTGGCAAATAAACTAAATAATTCAAATCCAGAAGCAATGAGATTACTAAAACAAATTTTTTGGAAAGGAACCGAAGATTGGAGCGATTTACTAAAACAAAGAGCTGCAATGAGTGGAGAGCTGGTGCTGTCCGAATTTTCTAAAAATGCAATAAATAAATTTAAGAACAAATAGTTCGCAAATTCCTACTGCCATGAAAGCTGAGATTATTTTAAAATTAACCGAATTACTTCAAAACAAAGATGTTAATGCTATAAATGCAGAAGTAAATGAACAGATTAACTCTTACAAGAGTTTAATTTCTGAGAAGAAACTAAAGGAGAAACCTGTTGAAGAAGAAACGACTGAATTAGAACAAACTGAAGAACAGTTGTCTTTGATTTTGGAGAACCGTAAGATGGATACCAGAATTGAAGAATTAATTGTAACCTTTAAAGACAGAAGAAAAGCTTTCAAAAAGAAAAAAGAGGAAGAGGAAAAAGTAAATTTAATTTCGAAAAAAGCAATTCTTAATGAGTTTGTAGAATTAGTAGAAAACGAGGAGAATATTGGAGCAGCTTTCGCTAAGAGGAAAGAAATTCAAGAGAGATGGAGAGACATTGGGAATGTTCCTCAATCTAGTTTTGAAGGAATACAAGCAGAATATAGTAGGTTGAATGACTTTTTCAATTACAATATCAATATCTATAAAGAAATCCAAGAGCACGATTTGAAAAGAAATTATTCTTTGAAGAATAAAATTATTTTTGATTTGAAAGAATTGCACAATGAAAAATCTATAAAAACTTTACAGAAGAGTTTAAATACTTTGATTACAGATTGGGATGAAATAGGACCAACATTTCAAGAGAAATGGGAGGAGTTGAAAGAAAATTTCTGGGGAAATGTAAATCAATTAAGAGATAAAATTAAAGCTTTTTATGTAGTGCAATCAGAAAAACTGAATCTAAACCTAGAACTAAAAAAAGGCTTGGTTTTGAAAGCTAAAGAGTTTTCTCAATTGTCATTATCATCCATCAAGGATTGGAATTCTGAAACAGAAAAAGTGGTGTCCTTGCAAGAAGAATGGAAAAAAATAGGGCCAGTAGCAAGAGAAAAAAACAAAGAAATTTGGGAAGAATTTAGAGCAGAATTTGATTTGTTTTTTGGAAAAAAGAATGACTATTTCAAGGACTTGAAAAAAGATAGTTCAAAAAACCTTAATTTAAAAAAAGATATAATAGCAAAAGCACAAGAAATAAAACTTTCTGATGATTGGAAAAACACAACAATTGAACTTAAAAAGCTACAAGAAAATTGGAAAAATATTGGGCACTCAGGAAAAGGAGAGCAAAAATATTGGGCTCAATTTAGAGAGGCTTGCGATTTTTTCTTTAAAAACAAAAAGGAATACTTTGCCAATCGAGGAACAATTGAAGCAGATAATTTAGCCAAGAAAAAAGGAGTAATAGAAGAGATTACTAAAGTAAAATTGCCAGACAATTCAAATGAAGCAATTCAAAAATTGAAAGAATTCTCTACCGAGTTTTTGGAAATTGGTAATGTTCCTTTTAAAGAAAAAGATCTGGTATATAATGCTTACAAAGCAGCATTAGATCTCCAGTATGATAAATTAAAGCTGGATAGGAAGCAAAAGACAACCCTAACCTATAAGTCTAAATTAGACGGAATGGTTAAAAAAGGAAATTCGATTACAATTACTAAGGAAAAAGATTTCTTGAAACGAAAACTGAATAACTTAAGTACTGAAATTGGTCAATACGAAAATAACATTGGTTTCTTTGGAACATCAAAAGGAGCAGATAAAATGATTGCCGATATCCAGAAAAAGATTGATAGAAACAAAGTGGAAATTGAAACGATTAAACAAAAACTTAAATTGATAAGTGATGTTAAATAAACTTTTTACATTAACTTTCTTGTTGCTATTGTTTTTTTCGTGTAAAAATGCAAAAGTAACGGATGAGTCAGTTAACGTAAAAGAAGAAAAATTAATTACTACTAATTTAGATTGGTTAGTAGGAACTTGGATAGACTCCACCTCTTTTAAGATACTAAATCAGACTTATGTAGAAGTCTGGCGAGCTATAGAAAAGGATAGCTATAAGGGTATGAAGTATTCGATTAAAGGAGGGAATAACGGAGATACCACAAATTTGAAGATTGATAAATCGGAAGGGAAGTTTTATTACACAATAGTTGAGGGTAACGAGAGCTCTATTTTTATTCAAACAAAAGGAGCTTCAAGTGAATTGGAATTTGCTAATACCAAGGATGAATTTCCTTATAATATCAATTACCTGAATGTCAATAATAAATTGACAATAACTGCATCAGGAAATCTGAACGGGGAACAAAGAGCTATAAAATTCAATACATTAAAAAAATAGATTGAATGAAAATAGAAACTAAATTATTGCATGCTGGTTTAGAGCCAGATCCTACAACAGGAGCAATCATGACTCCAATTTACCAAACTTCAACTTTTGTTCAAGAGGGAGTAGGAAAAAACAAGGGATACGCTTATTCTAGAACTCAAAACCCTACAAGGCATGCTTTAGAAAAAAATCTTGCAGCCATAGAAAACGCGAAATTTGGATTGTGTTTTGGAAGTGGATTGGCAGCAATTGATGCAGTGATAAAAATGTTGAATCCTGGAGATGAAGTGATTTCAACTAATGATTTGTACGGAGGGTCTTACCGTATATTTACTACTATTTTTGAAAAGTACGGTATCAAATTTAATTTTGTTGATATGACAAATGTCAATAATGTAAAGAATGCCATAACGGGTAATACTAAATTGATATGGGTAGAAACACCTACCAACCCAATGATGAGCGTAATAGATATTCAAGGAATAGCTAATATTAAGAATGAAAATATATGGTTGGCAGTAGATAACACATTTGCTAGTCCATATCTACAAAACCCGATGGATTATGGAGCTGACATAATTATGCATTCTGTTACAAAATTTATAGGAGGGCATTCGGATGTTGTAATGGGTGCTTTAATGTTAAATGATGAAGCTGTAGCTAATGAATTATACAGAATTCAAAACAGTAGTGGAGCAATATGTGGGCCACAAGATAGCTTTCTAGTCTTAAGAGGTATAAAGACTTTACACGTAAGAATGGACAGGCATTGTCACAATGCTAAAAAAGTAGTTGAGTTTTTACAATTACATGAAAAGATTGATAAAATATACTATCCGGGAATAGAAAGTCATCCAAATCATGACATAGCTAAAAAACAAATGAGAAATTTTGGTGGAATGATTTCTTTTACTTTAAAAAATGATATTACAGCCGCAGCATATTCTATCTTAGAAAAAACAAAATTATTTTCATTAGCAGAATCTCTAGGAGGAGTAGAGTCACTAATTGGACACCCTGCATCTATGACTCACGCTTCAATTCCGAGAGAAGTTAGAACCCAAGCAGGTGTGGTTGATTCATTAATAAGATTAAGCGTTGGTATAGAAGAAGTAAGTGATTTGATAGCTGACTTAAAGTTCGCATTAGATTAACTATTAAAAAAAAGGATAATAAATGTTGTGAAAACCATTTAGGACGTTTATATTTGCGCAATATAATTTCAAAACATTATGAAAAAAACTATTTTCAATATAAAACTAGCTGCCTTAAGTTTGTTTGCCTTAACACTCTTAAAAACAAACACTTCATTTGCACAACAAGATGCTCAATATAGCATGTATATGTTTAATCCACTAATTGTAAACTCAGCTTACGCAGGTACTAGAGATGCATTAAGTGTAACAATGATAGGAAGAAAACAATGGGTTGGTTTTGACGGAGCACCTTCTACGGCAACTTTATCAATACATTCTCCTTTAAGAAATGAAGCTTTTTCTTTAGGATTATCTATAATTCAAGACGAAATTGGACCAACAAAAAACACGTCTTTTTATGGAGATGTTGCTTATAGATTTGATGTTTCATCAAAAAGCAGATTAGCTTTTGGATTAAAAGGGGGGTTAGATATGTTCTCTGCAGATTTTGGGCAATTGAGAGTTGCAAATGCAGATGACATTCAATATACAACTGCAATAAGGAATCAATTAATGCCAAACTTTGGATTTGGAGCTTACTTAAATTCAGAAAAATATTATGTTGGATTTTCAGCGCCAAAACTTATCAGAAACACTTACAAAGGATCTCTTCAAGGTGGAGGAGGATTAGAATCTATTCAAGATAGACACTTTTTCTTAACTGCAGGATACACATTTGATTTGAACAGTGTAGTAGAAATTATTCCATCATTTATGGTGAAAGCAGTTGAGGATGCACCTTTGTCAATAGATGTAAATGTAAACTTTTTCTTCTACGAGAAATTGTGGATAGGAGGAGGGTATAGGATTGATGATTCATTTATAGCTAATGTGGTATACCACTTCACACCAAAATTTAGAGCTGGTTATGCTTATGATTACACAGTGTCACAATTAGGAGATTACAATACAGGAACTCACGAAATCATGATCAACTATGATTTAGATTTCTTAGGAAAAGGATTCAGAACACCAAGAAGGTTTTAAATAAAACTTAAAAAAACTATTAAATTAAAGAATAAATTCCATAAGTTATGATACAAAATATTACTCAAAAAATATTTCTAGTTTTATTTGCTGGACTTTTAAGTTTTCAAGCTCAATCTCAAGGAATGAAAGAAAGAGCGGCAGACAAAAACTACGATCTTTTAGCATATTACAAAGCTGCAGAAATGTATTCAGAATTGGCAAATAAAGATGCTGCAACTGATAGGCAAATAAGAAGAGCAGCAGAATGTTTTAGATTCTTAGGAGACTCTAAAAATTCTGAAAAATATTACTCAAAGTTAGTTTTACATACGGGAGTGAAAGCAGATGATTTTTACAACTACGCTCAGATGCTTAAAATGAATGAAAAATATGCTGAAGCTGATAAGGCAATGGCTACTTTTGGTTCAAAAAATTCTGAAAACTCTATAGCAAAAGAACATGCTGAAAATGCTGATTATCTATCAAGGATAAAGTCAATGCCTAATAAATATAACATTGCAACATTTAATGTAAATTCGATTAAGTCAGATTTTGGTCCAAATTATTATACTAAAGACGGAGAGACACATTTGATTTTTGCTTCTGCAAGAGTTTCTAATACTTCTCTTGTAAACAAAGAGTCTCAATGGGATGGTTCAAATTTCTTTGATGCTTATGAATCTAGCATTGGTGTAGATGGAGAAAGTACAGGAGTAAAAAGATTCAATAGAGGATTTAAATCAAAATACCACGAAGGTCCTGTCTCTTTTAGTAACAATGGTACAGTGATGTATTTAACTAGAAGTAATTATTTAGACAAGAAAAAGGGTCTAGACGCTTCAAGACATAATAATATTAAATTATATATATCTACAGTCAATTCTAAAGGAGATTGGAGTGATCTAGTTAGTTTTTCATACAACAGTGACTCTTATTCTTTAGGGCATGCTACTGTTACTGAAGACGGAAAAACAATGTATTTTTCTTCTGATATGCCAGGAGGAAAAGGAATGACTGATATCTGGATGTCTAAGAAAATTGGAACTAGTTGGTCTATTCCAGTAAATATGATTGATTTAAATACAGAAGGAAGAGAAATGTTTCCGTTCGTAGGACAAGATGGGACACTTTATTTTTCAACTGATGGATATGCAGGTTTAGGAGGTCTTGATATTTACAGAGCTACAGCAGCAGGAGAAGGACTGTTTGACGAGCCAGAAAATATGATGTACCCATTGAATACAAATCACGATGACTTTGGATTGAT
>Ga0209713_10002599_pt1 | contig 11223 bp, 5 predicted proteins | sample ArcOceMetagenome_3_FD_187444 | JGI IMG/M metagenome (GOLD analysis project Ga0209713, IMG submission 187444) | Marine eukaryotic phytoplankton communities from Arctic Ocean - Arctic Ocean- Svalbard ARC20M Metagenome (SPAdes) (version 2) | ecosystem: Environmental > Aquatic > Marine > Oceanic...
CCCGGTCAATGCGACATCGAATCAAAGCCCGCTTTTGGCTCGTTTGTCCATTGCGCAAGCCGGAGCCAATGCTGCTTCTCCTCTCTTCTCCTCTCTCGATGCAGCCGGGTTGGCCTGGCTGGCCTGGCACGGACGCGGCCGACGGCGCGGTGTCTCCTCCGAGCTTTGGGGTGGGCGGCTTTGGCGCCCACCACCGTGGCCGGCGGCTGGGCGGCCTGCCGGACATGGCCGGCACTGTGGACGACGTGCCGGGCGAGGGCATGGCCGGCGCGTCGGCCGACCCGTTCGCCGGTGCGCTCGGCTTCGAGGCTGGTAAGGCCGGCAAGGACCCGTTTGCCGGCCTGGGCCTGAACATGGGCGGTGCTGGTGGCATGCCCGGCGGCGGCATGCCCGGCGGCGGCATGCCCGGCTTCGGCGCCATGGGCATGGGCGGCTCGCTGCCGGGCATGGGCATGGGCATGGGCGGCGGCAAGGCGGGTGCGGACCCGCTCGGTATGGCGGGGATGATGGGCATGGGCATGCCGGGCGCCGGCAAGGCGGGCATGGACCCGTTCGCCGGCCTGATGGGCGGCGGCATGCCGGGGAGCGGCAAGGACCCTCTGGCGGGCCTGATGGGCATGGGCGGCAAGGACCCGCTGGCGGGCGCGGGGCTCGGCGGTATGATGGGTGGCCTGGGCGGCCTGGGCGGCCTGGGCGGCGGCCTGGGCGGCGGCCTGGGCGGCGGCCTCGACGCGGCGCCGGGCAAGGACCCTCTCGCGCTGCTCGGCTCGCTCGGCGGCGGCGTGCAGCAGGAGCAGGCGACCGAGCTGGTGGGCGGCGGCGGGCCGGCGGCGGCGGCGTGGCGCAACCTGACGGCGGCGCAGCAGAGCATCCTCTCGGCGATGCTCGCGACGGGCGAGGGGCGCGCCGCCGTCTGCGCCGGCGTGCGCGCGCAGCTCGACGACGTGCGCGCCTCGATCGCCGAGCTCAAGGACGACAAGGACGACAAGGACGGCGTCAACGGCGCCGGCCTGCAATCGATGGCGCTGCACGTCGAGAAGATGCTGAGGAAGACGGAGCGGCAGCTGCAGCTGCAGGAGCACGCGGCCAACTTCAGCGTGAGCGGCCGCTTCGTCGGCGTGCGTGCAAACGACCTCGACGTGCAGCTGCTGGGGCGCCACCTCACCGTGGGCGTCCGCTCCGAGGCGGCGGCCGCCAAGGAGGCGGCGGCCGCCAGGTCGGGGGCGGCGGGCGGCGGCGCGACGGCCAAGCAGAGCGCGGCGGCGATGGCGGCGTCGGCGGCGGCGGCCGACCCGTTTGGCATGTCGGGGATGGCGATGATGGGCCTGGGCGGCATGGGCGGCTTGCCGGGGATGGCCGGCGCGGGCGGCTGGCCCGGCGTGATGGGCGGCGGCGCGGCCGGCGACGACGACGCGCCCAAGGCGTACATGTACCTGCCGGAGACGGCCGACACGCACGGCGGCAAGCCGCTCGTCGAGCTGCGCGACGACGTGCTCACGCTCACCTTCCCCAAGCTCACGCCCGTCACGCTCGAGGTGCGCGAGGCGTGAGTGAGCCCGGAGCGCGGAGACCGCGGCTCCACTGGAGCTTCGTGCGTGCGGGTGTGTCGTGTGATAGTAGGGCCCTCGTGAGATGTCAGAACTGAAGAACTCCAACCGGCGTTCGTTCGCTGCGGTGTCCCTCTCTATCACCTCACGTCACTGACCCTGCCGGCTGCTCCTCGCATTGGATTTCGGATCTCGTCCTGATCTGACGGTCTCATCGCCTCGCGTAACCTCCGCCTCCCGCCGGCGGCGGCGGCGACTTGGACTTGGCCCGCGAGCCCCCCGGCTTCTTGGAGGGGTCACCGTCGACGGGGAGGCCATTCTGCTTCCGCCACACGCGCAGCTCGCCGGGCGACGCGCCGATTGGCTCCTGCAGCCCCTCGAGCCTCCCCGCCTGGTTGACGCGCACCTGGCTCCCTCCACCCCCTCCGCCGCCTCCTCCACCCCCACTTGCACGCGCGCCTCCACCTCCGCCACCTCCACCTCCGCCACCGCCACCACCTCGGCGCCTCGCCGCGCTGTTGTTGGATGCGGGCGGCGGCGAGCGTGACGACGAGCGCGACGAGTCGCGCGGCGGCTTCGGCGAGCGCGAGGCGTCGCGCGGTTGCCGCGAATTTTCGCGCGCTTCCCGCGCGTTTTCGCGCGGTTGCCGCGAGGTTGACCCGTAGACGCCGCTCGCCGCCAGCATGATGGCCGTGCGCCCCCGCTGCTGCGGCGGCGAAGGCGGCGCCACGCCCGCCGCCGCCGACCGCTGGTACGGGCCGCCCGCGCCGCCGCCGGGAGGCTTGTACCGCTGCGGCGAGGGCGACGCGCCGGCGCCTCCCCCCGTTGGGTGGGGCGCGCACGCCGTCGCAAACGGCGCGCCCAGGTCGATGCTCGGCAGCCGGGGCGTCGCCCCGACGCCGCCCAGGTTCATCCCCGGAGGAGGGGGCGGGAAGCCGCCCGGCGGTGGCGGCGGCGGCGGGCCGTGGCTATGGTGCGGCGGCGGCGGCGGCGGCGGCTTGGCGCGCGGCGGCGGCGGCTGGAGCGCCGTCGTGGCGAGGTTGCGCAGCTCGTCCTCTACGGAGAGCAGCCGCGCCTTGGCCTCGAAGAGGTAGCGCGAGAGGTCGGCGAGCTCGCCCAAACTCTTCGCGGTTGCGAGGCGCGACAGCATCGCCTCGACGACGCCGCGCGACTGCGAGAGCTGCGCGGCGCCCTGCCGCGCGCCCGCCACCGCCGCCTCGGCGCTCGAGCGCCAGTGGTGCGCGTCGGCGCTCGCCGCCTCGAGCACGTACTGGTGCTCGACGCTCGAGCGGCTGAGCGCCTCTGCCGCCGCCTGCTGCGCCTGGTGGATGGCCTGCCGCGCCGCGTTGTTGGACGAGTGCTCGCTCTCCGCCCTCCGCTGCGCGTCCTGCTCGTGGCGGCGCGCGCCCTCGTGCGCCTCGCGCAGCTCCTGCTCGAGCGGCGCCACCATCGCCGCCTGCGCCTGCGCCGCCTGCAGCCTCCCCTCAGCCTCCGCCACCCGCTGCCGCATCGCCAGGTCGCCCTGCCGCAGGCTCTGCTCGGTGCTCTCCTGCTCGTGCTGGCTCTGCTCCCACCCCTGCTCCGCGCGCGCCCGGTAGCTCGCCTCCGCCGCCGCGCGCCGCTCGGCGGCGCCGAGGGCCTCGCGCTGCTCCTGCGCCATCGCCTGCAGCCTCGCCACCTCGCCCTGCAGCTCGCGCATCCCGCGCTCGCACCCCTTGCGCTGCCGCTCGAGCGCCTCGTCCGTCGCGTGCTTCAGGTTGATCAGCTCGCTCTCGCACAGCTGCCGCCGCGCCCGCTCCGACACCAGCATCGCGCGCGCCTCGTCCGCGCCGCTCGGCTCGGCCCCCGCCGGCGCGCCGCCGCCGCCGCCGCCGCCCTCCGCCGCCTCCGCCGCCTCCGCCTCGCCCGTCGCCGCGGCGGCCGCCGCCTCGAGCGCGCCGCTCCGCGTGGGCAGCGCCGCCTGCTGCTGCAGCGCCTCGAGCCGCGACTGCTGCGCCTTGACGGTCGCCTCGCTCTGCTCGAGCATCCGCCGCAGGTGCGCCTGCTGCTCCTGCAGCTCGCGGTTCGCCGCCTGCATCGGCCGCAGCCCCGCCTGCGCCGTCTCCGTGTCGGCCCCGGCGCGCGCGACGTCCTGCTCCGACTGGCGCAGCTGCGTCTGCAGATGGACGACGACCGACTGCAGCTCGTTGATGCGCGTCTCCTGCTGCACCGCGCCGAGCGACGACGCGGGCGCCTGCCCGGCCACCGCCCTCGCCGCCTCGAGGTCCTGCTTGAGCTCGGCGACCAGCGCGTCGTTGGCCTCGACCGCCGCCTGCGAGGCGCGGTGCGCCTCCTCGGCGTCGGCGAGCTTCTGGCGCAGCTCGAGCACGAAGGCCTGGTCGTCGTCGCCCGCGGACACCGCCCGCTCGCTGCTCGTCACCAGCTCGATCGCCTTGCGCGCCGCCTTGGCCTCCGCCTCGAGCTCGGCCTCGGCGCCGGCCGGCAGGCTGCCCAGCACCTCGTTGAGCGCCGCGACGTTGCCAGCGGCGATCGCGGCGAGGAGGCGCGCGCGCGTGACCTTCACGTCGGCCTCGAGGTCGGCCATTGTGCTAGACAGCGGTCTTCAAGAGCTAACCTTTGCAGTTAAAGTCGTCACGAAGGAACAACGCTTGCTCAGAGTTGGCAAGGCAGGGTAAAACCACCAGATCAACTAACTCAGTTCGCAATGCAGCAGCGCGACGCCACCAAGCTGATCTCCGACCTGCCGGCGCGGGGTAACCCGCGGGTCCGGCTGGCTCGGGATCAGTGTATCCCTCCTGGGGCCCTCCTGACCGGCGGCTTAGGCAAAGCCAAGATCTAAAGTAATCTAAAGTTCACCGCCGGCGCCGCCCTGCTACGTCACCAATCCACCTCCCACCACCTCCTCCACCTCACTCACCCACCCACTTAATCACAATAGAAGCAAGCAAGCCCTGCTCCACCACCAGCGCGCCGCCCCGCAACGTTATTCCTCATACCTTCTCCCACCCAGTGCCGCTTCGCCGACCCCGCATTCCATCACGCCTCGCCTCCGAGTCGCTCCGCCGGGCGCTAGGCGCGGCGCTCCGCGACCAGATTCGTTAGGTGCGCTACTGTAGCCCCTCCACACAAACTTGGACATGCTTGGACGTGGCCTCTCTGCTTGCTGCGACCTTGATGAGGCTCGCCAGCTACTCGTACAGCGCGCCTGCGCCGGCCAGCTACAGCCGCATGCTGCCCGCGCTCTGCTGCCTCGTCTCCGGCGCCGCGGCGTCCGACGGCGGCGCGCCCGCCGCCACCTCGTACCACGCCTCCGACTCGTACCTCGAGGAGTACGGCACGCTGTACGACCACATCGGCATGCTCTCCGACCACGAGCGCATGCGGGCGTACCACGACGCGATCCGCCTCAACTCGAAGGCGCACTTCAAGGACAAGGTCGTGCTCGACGTCGGCACCGGCACCGGCATCCTCGCCATCTGGGCCGCCCAGGCCGGCGCCAGGCGCGTGTTCGCCGTCGAGGGCACGAGCGTCGCCAACCACGCCGAGTCGATGGCGAAGGCGCACGGCGTCGGCGACGTGGTGACGGTGCTGCGCGGGCGGATGGAGGACGTCGAGCTGCCCGAGAAGGTCGACGTCATCGTCTCCGAGTGGATGGGCTACTTTCTGCTGCGCGAGTCGATGATCCAGTCGGTCATCTACGCGCGCGACCGCTGGGCCAACCCGGGGTGCGTCATGTACCCGTCGTCGGCGCGGCTGCTGCTCGCGTCGCTCCACGACAAGCCGTTCGTCGCGGCGCGCGAGGCCGAGGCCGAGGACGCGATGCGCTCGTGGGACGACTCGGCGGCCGACATGCTCGCGCGCTACCAGATCGACTTTGCGGCGCTTCGCTCGCAGTACGAGAGCGAGCACCACGCGTACGCGTACCGGCAGGCGTGGCAGGGGCGCGTGCCCAAGAGCTCGGTCGCGCAGGACGAGGTGCTGCTGCTCGAGCTCGACATGCACACCGCCGTCTCGGACGACCTCTTCGGGTGGAGCCGCGACATCTCGCTCGAGCGGCTGCCCGGCGCGCAGGGCGTCGTCGGCTACTTCGACGTGCGCTTCTGCGGCCACGCCGCCGCGCCCGCCGACAAGTGCGTCGAGCTGACGACGACGCCGCACGCGCCGCCGACCCACTGGGGCCACTCGGCGCTGCTGATGGACCCGACGCCCGACGCGAAGACGCTGACGGTCTCGCTGACCAGCTGCAAACGCTCACACCACGACCTCAACTTCACGATGTGGTACGGCGCCGACGGCCACGCCGCCTCCTACTCGATCTCCAACGACTTCCGCGGGTACGACGAGCAGGCGGGCGGCAACGGCGGCGACGCCGACGCCGGCGACGAGGACGCAGACGACTATCCGTACGGCGAGGGCGAGGACGAGGGCATGGACGAGCCCGACTACGAGGAGGAGTGACGCCTGGAGTGACCGTTGCGCGACTGAGCGTTGTGGTGGGGGGGGGGACTTACAAGTGTGGGGGAGAGAATTTTTTTTGAACGAACCCTTTAGCTTTACCAACCACGCAAAAACGACCGCGACTCCTCCTCGATTCCGCCCAATTCTCGCATGCAAACTGCGTCGTAACCCGCCCAACCCCACCGGCCGGTGCAGTTGCTCACACGCCCCACAAGTCCTTGCCCTAAAGAGACAGTTTGAAGCCCCTGCGGCCGTAGTCGGCCTTCCGCAGCGCCTTCTCCCCGGCGTCGCCGATCTTGTTGAAAGACAGGTAGAGGGTCGTCAAGGAGCGGTTGGTGCGCAGCATCGCCGCGATCGCCTCGGCGCCCGCGTCTCCCAGCTGGTTGCCCTGCAGGTGGAGCACCTTGACCTCGTACTTGTTCACGGCCTCGCACAGCGCCTCCACGTGGCAGTCACGGATCATCTTGCGCTCGAGGTCCACTGTGCCGCCCGCCCCCGCCTTGCACATGGTCTCCACGACCACCGGGACGTACGCCTCGATCATCTTGTCCTCGAGGTCCTGCACGAGCGCCCTGTCGTTCGGGTTGGAGAGCGCGCCCTGGCTCGGCATGTCCCCGTCGCCGCTCATTTTGACCCTCGGGTAGTGCCTGAGCGACCCGTCGCGCTGGATGCCGTAGAGCGGCGCTCCCGTTCCAGGTACGACAGCGCCGTATGTTTTGCCGTTCGCGCTTAGCGCCTGGCGCCCGCGCATCTCGGCCGCCAGCGAGAAGATGAAGTACTCGACCCGGCACCAGCCGCGCGAGCCGTAGCCGGGGATGGCCGCCGGACCAACCCGAACGAACAGCTCCTCCTCCTCGGTCGGCACGAGCATGTAGTCGCACAGCGTCGCGTACTTGATCAGGCTGCGCACGCCCTTCATCTTCTCCTCCTTGTCGTCCTGGTAGATCGACTGCCAGTCGACCCACAGCATCACGTCCTCCGCCTTGAGCCCCTGCTCCTCGATCAGCTTCTCCACGCCGGCGCAGATCACGCGCCACTTGAGGTCCTTGGGCTTCTGGTAGGTCTTCTTCTGGCCCTTCCCAACGGGCTTCCCGTTGGGTTTTAAAACATCCCTCTCCTCGTCGGGGTAGTCCGCCTGGAGATCGGGCGCGCCTCGGTCATACTGGTCGGTCTCATCGTTCGTCTCGTCCGTGAATGCGCGGTCCCACCACGTGTGCGACACGAAGATCACGATCTTGCCGGATGCCTCGTCGTACTCCACGAGCCAGCCCTGGCTGAGCGCCTTGTCGCGCCAGGTCTTGGTCGACTTGTAGATGCGGCCCTGCTCCTTGAAGCGCAGGAACGGCATGGCGAGCAGCGGCGTCGAGTACTCGAAGGGGAGCGCGGCCACCGGGTCGACGAGCACCTTGGCCACGCCGCTGGCCAGCGCCTTCGAGAACTCGTCCAGGTCGACCTTGCCGTCGCCGTCGACGTCCATCTGCTTGAAGAGCTTCTCGATCTGCTCGTCGGTCATCGGCTGCCCGCCGCCCGGGCGCTTCAGCACCGTGCGCAGCTCCGGCAGCGTCATGAATCCGTCGCCGTTCAGGTCGAACTTGGCGAAGGCCGTTCGGAGCTCGCGCTCGGCTTCCTTGGACGCGGTGGACATCAGGGAGGTTGCGGTCTGTGTGGAGATCGTGCGGGGTTGATGAGGCGCCGTGTTGGCGCCCGACGGTGTACAGTACTATTTTCCCGGTGCTTGCTGACCTTGATGACCGACGAGGACGCCAACGACTATCCGTATATACGGAGAGGGTGAGCGCGAGGGCACGGACGAGCCCGACTACGAGAGGAGGAGTGACGGTTGCGCGCGACTGTGGACTGAGCCTTATTGACCCTTGTGACGTAACGTATGAGGAGAGAGCGCAGCGGCCTACGGTAATAAATTCTTTTTTCGAGCAAAGCTCAAATCGAATCTCGAAAATTTCTCACGCGGGCACGAGGCGGTACAGCGCCGACGCGCCGTCGCCGTCCAGCGTCACCGCGAGCGAGGTGCGCTCTCCCTCGAGGTCGGTGCGGCCCACCGCGTCGCGCACGCGGAACTTGGCGGCGGCGTTGCTGCTGCTCCTCGCGAGCTGCGCCATGCATGCCTCGTCGCATTCGACCGTCGCCGGCGCCTCGGCAAAGTTGACAAAGCACAGGGCGTGCTCACCCGCTGCGAGCGGCCGCGCCCACACCATCTGGCACGGGTCGAGCTTCGGGCGCGACCCCCAGATGGCGAGGAGGATGACGACGGCGAGGGTCGCCAGCAGCACGCGCAGCGCGCGCGCCAGCAGCACCAGGCAGCGGTAGGGGAGGCCCACGTCCTCGCCGCGCGCCACGGCGCCGCTGCGCGGGAAGAGGCCGCGCGAGGCGGCGCTCGAGAGGCCCCCGAGGACGCACAGCAGCGCCGCGAGCGCCTGCGTCCACATGAGCGCCACGTCGAGCGGCATCGACCACGGCGACATCCACCAGTTGTCGCGCGGCTCGAACGGAGGGCAGTTGGACCAGACGACGCGCCCCTGCACGCCGAGCACGTCCTGGTCGATGGCGATGACCTCCTCGTTCGAGTACGTCGCGAGGTCCGACGGCGGCATCCCCTCCAACGGAGCGCCCAGCAGCAGCGGCGCCGCCATCACCGCCCACAGCGAGAACTGCGTCTGCACCTGCGCCGGCGTGAAGTGCACCGGCGCCGCCGGGTTGGACCCGACCAACATGTCTGGGTCGTTGAACGCGCCGGGCGCCGCGAACGCGCCGAGCCGCTCGTTGGTGCGGACGGCGACGTAGACGTTGGACCACTCGTCGGTGTCGGGCGCGACGCGCCACGAGTTGCCGAGCGAGCTGCCGCGCGGCGCGTACCACGCGTTCCAGCCGCAGAGCGAGAAGAGGATCGGGCGGCCCGTCGCGTTGAGCGCATCGCGCATCCGCCCGTACTGCTCGAACGCGGTCGCGTGCCGATTGCTCGCCCAGCACGAGTCGTACTTTAGGTAGTCGATGCCCCACTCCGCAAACTGGCGGGCGTGGAGCTGCTCCCGCCCACCCGAGGCCGGCCGCCCCGCGCACGTCAGCATGCCGCGGTCCGAGTAGATGCCGAGCTTGAGGCCGCGAGCGTGCACCGCGTCGGCGACCGCGCCGATGCCTCCTGGGAAGGCGACCGGGTCGGCCACGAGCGCGCCGTCCGCCGCGAGGTCCGTCGACCAGCAGTCGTCGATGTTGAGGTACGTGTAGCCCAGCTCGACCAGGCCAAGCTTCAGCATGTGGTCTGCGACCGCCTCGATCGCCGCCGCGGTGACGCCGCCGCAGCGGAAGACGTTCCACGTGTTGAAGCCCATCGCCGGCGTCCGTGCCAGGCCGTTGTCGAGGCCAGAGACGGTCGGTGCCAGCACCGCGCTCAAGATGAGCGCGTGTCGCGTCGAAGCCATGGAGATCGCGAGCTAATCTGCGAGAACAAGTTCGGCATTACAATGCCGAACCGGTTTTACAAAAGCCAACCGCGGACGCAGCTGCGGCCCTACTCGTAACCCTGACCCCATGCTGCCCACGGTCGAGGGCACGGTGGTCCAGCAGCCGTACGCGTTTAGGATAGGAAGAAGCGTTTCTTGGTGAGTCACCACACACCACGTCAAAGGTCAAACAAACAAACAGCACCAAAAGCCAGATGCAAGCTCGCGGGCCCATGCACATATGCGGCGTCCAGGGACGTCGCTCACGACGCTGTCGCGTCGTCGCCGTCCTCCTCGGACGAAAAGCACGACGGGTAGGCGCTCTTGAGCCGACTGAGCTCCTCGACGGCCCACGCCTCGGCCTCGCTCCACACCGAGGCGGAGCGGCCGCGCAGCATCGCAATCTCGAGCGACGCCTGCTGCGCCGCGTCGCGCGCCGCGGGCCCCGCGACGGGCGCGGCGCCGAGCAGCTCCTTCCACTTTTGGGTCGCGTCGTCGCGCTCGATGGCGAACATGCTCGCTTCGGCCAGCGCGAGCACCGCCACGCCCTGCATCATCCGCTGCGACCCCTGCGCGTCGGCCAGCGCCTCCGCCAGCGCCTCCACGCCCGCCTCGTCCGACGCCGCCGCGGCGCCGCCCGCGCCGCCCTCGGCCTGCGCGCGGCGACGCCACAGCCCGGCGCGCCGCTGCCACGTGCGCGCCCGCTGCCGCCACACGCCCACCTCCTCGGCCGAGAGCGTCGCCGCCGCCTCGGCCGCCTCGAGCGCCTCGCGCGCCTCGGCCGCGTCCGCCTGCGCCGCCTCGAGCAGCTGCCGCAGCGAGTCCGCCTTCGCCTCGGCCGCCGCCGCCGCGGCCGTCGCCGCCCTGGCCTCGGCGGTCGCGGCGCTCACCTCGTCCGCCCGCGTCGCCTCCGCCGCCTTGGCCGCCTTGGTCGCCTCCGCCGCGAGCGCCGTCTGCTCGCTCACCTTGGCCTCCGCCGCCGCGAGCGCCACCGCGCTCGCCGCCGCCGCCCCCTCCTTGGAAGACTCGATGCGCGCGGCCGCCTCCTCCGCCGCGAGCGCCACCGCGCTCGCCGCCTCGACCGCCGCCTCCGCCTCGCGCCTGCCGCTCGCCTGCTCCTCCGCCGCCGCCAGCGCCTCGTCGGCCACCCGCTCCGCCTTCGCCGCGCGCTCCTCCGCCGCCGTCAGCTCTCGGTCCGACTTCTCGCGGAACGTGGCGAACTGCGACGCCATGTCGGTGAGCGTCGCCGTCGCGTTGGCGGCCGCCTCCTTGGCGACGTTGCACGCCGCGCGCAGATCGGCGATCTTGGCCATCGCCGACTTCTTCAGCCGCTGCAGCGCCGTCTGCTTCGTCGCCTCCGCCACCTCGACGGCGCACGCCACCTCGGGCACCACCACCTCGGCCGCCGACCAGACGTGCTCGCCGTCCTTCTTGCCGTAGAAGCGCAGGAACTCCTCGCGCGTGTAGGCGCCGCCGTCCTCGTCGAAGCGCCGCTCGGGAAGCTCCGCCTCGTCCTCGGACTCCTCGTCCTCGTCCTCCTCCTCCTCCACGAAGCCCAGGTCGTTGGTCTGCGGCTGCGCCGGCGCCGGCCGCTGACGCTGCTGCTTCTCCTGCGGGCGGCGCTGCGGCGCCGAGGGCGGGCTGAAGCCGATGTTGATGGCGGTGGCGGAGAGGACCGCGGCGAGGAGCAGCAGGCGCCTCATTAGGAGTTGCGGTGAGCTGGACACCACCGAATTACTAACGGTGGAATCCGCGGATTG
>Ga0209713_10002602_pt1 | contig 11220 bp, 6 predicted proteins | sample ArcOceMetagenome_3_FD_187444 | JGI IMG/M metagenome (GOLD analysis project Ga0209713, IMG submission 187444) | Marine eukaryotic phytoplankton communities from Arctic Ocean - Arctic Ocean- Svalbard ARC20M Metagenome (SPAdes) (version 2) | ecosystem: Environmental > Aquatic > Marine > Oceanic...
CCATGGCCCACACACACATGGACCCTTTTCATGGCACCGCTGGCCGCTGCCCAACGAGTTTGACTGGGCTGGACGACATCTGCGAGCAACAATGTGAGACGGACGACCAATGTGGGACGGACGAACTCTGCTGCCACGTCGGCTGCAGCAGCGCGTGCGCGTTAGCAATCCTGCCGGGACGCTTTTCGTCCAAGGCGCTGGGGATTGTGTCAGCAATGATCTTCTCATGGATACTCGTGTTCATGATGCTGAATGGAACCACGAGTGGCACGACAGGAGGATCCTCTGACTGAGCCTGTGGTGCCGGCGGGCGTGATCGACTGTTCTGAGCCTCTGGTTGTGGCAACGACTTGGCACCTGGACCTGCCCTTGACTCGGCTTTCTGGCTCAGTCAAATGTGGTTTCTCACGTGCCTCAGTAAAGCTGTAGTGCGTCAGATTCATGCAAAGGATCCCCGTATAATAATCTGTTTGAGTTCGTGTCATTCTGATAGACCCCCACCGCACACGAGGTCACACGCAGCGGGAGCCAGCGAGCTCGGAGCCCTTGGTGCCCGTCGCGCACCCGGTCAGCTCGGCGTCGCCGCCGCCGCAGTGCGCCGCCGCCGTGCGGTGGCAGTGCGAGAGCGAACTGCTCGATCCCGGCGCAATCTTGAGGCGCTCGATCATCTGCTGCTCGATCTCCTCGAGGGCGCGCCCCTTGGTCTCGGGCACGCGGTGGCGGATGAAGGCGCACGCGCCGAGCGCGATCGCGGCGAAGAGGCAGAAGGTGCCCGTCGGCGTGAGCGCGCGCGTGAGCGACAGGAAGGAGAGCGCGATCACGCCGGAGATGGTGCGGTTGAGCAGCGTCGCGACGCCCATCGCGAGGCCGCGCACCTGCAGCGGGAAGCACTCGGACGCGACCATCATCGAGCACGGCCCCGAGCCGATCGAGAAGGCCGCCATGAAGAGGCACTGCCCCGCCACCGCGAGCCCGACCGAGCCGCCCTCGAAGCAGAACGAGGCCGCGAGGAGCGCCTGTGCGACCGCGATGCCGAGGTTGCTCAGCAGCAGCAGCGGCACGCGGCCGTAACGGTCGACGAGCAGCGCGGCGACGCCGATGAACGCGACCTTGATGCAGCCGACGCCGACCGTCGCGAGCAGCAGCGCGCCCTCGTCCTTGATGCCCACCGCCTCGAGCGTCTCCGGCGTGTAGTAGACGGCCGCCTCGACGCCCGTCGCCTGCTGCAGGCACGCCGCGGCGAGGCCGGCGACGATGAGCGAGCGGCTCGGGCCGGGCGGCGGGCAGACGATCTGGCGCAGCCCCGCGCACGGCGAGAGGATCGCCGTGTTCGCGCACTCGTCGCGCAGCAGCGACATGGTGGCGCGCGCCTCGTGCGGCGCGTACAGCCGCTGCAGCACGGCCGCGGCGCGCTCGTGCTGGCCCGACGCGACGAGGTAGCGCGGCGACTCGGGCATCAGCGGCAGCGTGCACAGGATCAGCAGCGGCGGCACCGCGCCCAGCCCGAGCATCAGCCGCCACGCCGTCGAGATGTCGAGGAGCATCATCGTGCCGACGACGTACCCGACGACGTAGCCGGCGAGGATGCCGACGTTGATGAAGAGGTCGAAGAAGGAGACGAGTTTGCCGCGCACGCTCTTCGGCGCCACCTCGGCGATGTACAGCGGCGACACCTGGAACGACGAGCCGATGCCGAAGCCGGTGATCACGCGGCCCGTCATCAGCGCCGAGTAGCTGGGCGCGACCGCCATCAGCAGGGCGCCTACGATGCAGACGACGCACGCGAGCGCCACGGTCAGGCGGCGGCCGACGGCGTCGGCGAGACGGCCGCTCGCCAGCCCGCCGAACGCCGAGACGATGTTGAGGATGCCCACGAGCACCTCGACCTCGACCTCGCTCAGCGAAAGGTCCCGCGCCACCAGCCGCTTGGCGCCGGACATGATGCCGATGTCGTAGCCGAGGAGAAAGGAGAAGCTCGCCGCGACGAGCACGCAGAGGATGACGAGCGGCTTGAGCTCGCCCATCGCGATCGTGCGGGTCGGAGCGGTGCCGACGAGATCAGAGCCGACGTGAACTTCGTGCGCAGCGCTCTTTTGGCGAGCGGCACAGCAAACAGCACCGGAAGCCTAATGCACCCGGCCGCCGAGCACGCCGCGTCCCACCACCTGCAGGCGTCGGCGAGCGCGGCGAGCGCGGCGCGCACGAGCGTCCAGGCGGCGCTCAAGGCCGCCACGTCGGCCTCGACCACCTCGCTGGCGGCGGCGGCGGCGCCTCAGGGCATGCAGGGCATGCACCACCATCAGATGGGCGAGGAATCGAGCGCTCCTCCGATGGCGATGATGGCAATGTCGTTCTCCTCGTCGTGCGACGTCGTGCTCCTCTTCGACTGGTGGCACCCGCGCACGCAGGGGGCGTACGTGCTGTCGCTCTGCGTCATCTTCGCGCTGTGCCTGCTGCAGGAGTGGCTCGTCGCGAGCCGAGCGCTGATGACGCAGCCGCCGCCCGCGCACGGGAGCGGCTCGGGCGAGGACGCGCCGCTCTTCAAGGCGTGGCGCCCCTCGCCGCGCCGCACCGCCGCCATGGAGCGAACGCTGCTCACGGCCAACTATTCCGCGTCGGTCGCGCTCGGCTTTGCGATCATGTTGCTGGTGATGTCGTTCAACTGGGGCGTCTTCCTCACGGTGATCGCGGGACTCGCGACAGGGCACGCGCTCTTCATGCCGAGGCGGGTCGCGGGCTCCGCCGACAACCCAGCGCTCTGCCACTGACGTCCGCAATGCTGCCGCACTGATCAGCCGGTGTGTTGGGAACGTGAATATTGAGGCACATGCCGTGGTGTTCAGTAGATGCTCTAATTGGTAAACAATCCGGAGACGCAGAAACTATCACTCGGCGACGGCTCGCGCGTCGACGGGCGGACAGTGCGCCGCAGGCCATGGTGCAGCTGCAGGCGCGGGCGCGACGACGAGCGAGGGCGCCGGCACGCAGCAGTCGCTGCCGCAAAAGGCGAGCACGTTGAGCAGCGGGCCGCGGTCGTACGGGCGCAGCTCGGGCGGCAGCTGCGCCGACGCGTTGAGCTGCTCCCGCCGCAGGTGCTCCCACGTCGTCTCGCCGCGCACGAGCAACACGCCCTGCGCCGCGGCAGAGGGGCGGTGGGGCGGTGGGGTGGTGGTGGTGGTGGTGGTGGCGGTGAGGTGGTGAGGTGGTGAGGTGGAGGAGTGGGTGGAGTGGCGTGGCCTTGTGGACGGAAGAGGGCGCGAGGTGCACACCTGGAAGACCAGCAGCGTGATTGCCGCCAGACCGATGAGCACCGTGAGCAGCGAGCACACCACGCCAGACGCCACCGCCAAGGCCGGCGGCACGCCGCCGCTGCCGCCGCCGCCGCCGCCGCCGCCGCCGCCGCCTGCGCCGCCATGCACCGTGGCGACGACAGCCGCGGCGCAGCTCCACCACAGCAGCAGCGTCTGCCCGCTCAGGTACAGGACGAAGAGCCGGTGCGTGCGCTGCCCAACGCAGTTGCCCAGCCACCAGCAGTGGTGGTCCATCCGCAGGACACAGCGCCCGCAGTCGTGACAGTGCTGCGACACGGGGCATGGAGCGAGGCAGGGCAGCGTGAGAGGCGGCGCTGGTTCGTTGTGGCGGGCGCCGCGGCGGCAGGCACCTTGGTGCGCGGCAGCTGCGGGGCGTTGCAGTGGATGCAAGTCGGCAGCTCCATGAGCGGCTTGGCGAGCGCTGCGAGCGCCGGCTGATTCTCAGCGCCAGGCCCCATGGGATGGATGTAGCCAGGATCGCCGAAGCTCGTGAATAGATAGAGGAGAGTGGTCACCCCGAGCAGCGACCCGAAGGCACGTGCGGCGGCCACGGGCCAGCCGCCAGAGAGCCACAGCAGCCCGAGCGCGACCAGATGCATCATTAGCCATATGCATCGCGGCCTCCAGCGCCACGACTCGCGCCAGAGCATCATCCGTTTGCCGGCAAGCTGCCCCGACAGCTCACCCCCCGAGGTGCTGGCCGGCGAGGCGCGACGACGGCGCGATGCCGCTTGCACAAGCGGCCGAGGCTTGCGCGGTGTCGGCACTCGTCCATCACAGCGACATCTGCACCAGCGTCCTCTCGTGCCCCGAGGACGTGCTTGCGCGCATCAAGCCTGCGAGCTGCGCTCCTCTATCGGCGGCCGCGATCCGGACGCTGCAGTCGCTCTTCGGGACGGTCCGCCGCACCTACCGGCCGCTGCTCGAGCTGCACCCGAGCCTCCCGCTCGATCTGGGTGCTCTGCTTCGCCATCGGTCGCAGCCGCCTCCGGTGCGAGCCGTTGACGTGGTGCTGAGCCGATGCAAGGAGCCGCTGACGCCGCTGCTAAGGCTGCTGCCTGCCGCTCTGCCGAGGCACTCGCAGCCGCGCGTCTTCGTGTACGAGCGTTGCGGTGGCGAGGGTGCCTCGTCGCTCGACCTGCGCGACGGTCTCTTTGGCCTCACGCGGTACGCGCTGCCGCGTGGCGCCACGCAGGACGCACATGCCTTCAGTACGCACCTCGAGCTGCACGGCGGCGACGCCGCGACGACGACGCTCTTCCTCCGCACGCGCACGCTCGCAGCGCTCGTGCCCGCGGCGCTGACGATTGCCGACGCGCCGCCGCGGCCGCCTGCTCGACGCGGCACCGACGCGGCGCTGCAAGCGTTGATCGGCGACCTGCGTGCGACGTGGCGGCCGCTGCAGCAGCCAGTCTCGTGGAGCACGGCGGGCGGCGCGGAGGCCGCGCTGGCCAATTGCGTCGTCACGGCGCTGCGTCGCACCGCCGCCACCACTGCCACCACCTCCACCGCCACCACCACTGCAGCTACCACCACCACCACCACCGCGGTAGCGGCGGTCGTCCGCCTTAGCGGCGCGGCGAACCGCACGGTCGGCGTGGTGGCGACGCAGGCGGCCGTGCGAGGCGCAGCACGAGGAGACCGCACCGGCACCGGCGGCGGCGGAGGCAGCGCATGGCGCGCGCTGATGCGGGTGGCGGGGTCGGGCGGGCAGCGCGGCTCCCAGGGCCTGCCGGCGCAGATGTGTGCTGACGTGAGGCCCGTCGCGGTCGCCCAGGCTGCCGCGGCGGCCGCGGCGGCCGGTGGCACTGGCGGCGGTGGCGGCTGGCCGGCGGCGGCGGCGGTGCGCGGCTTCTGCGGGATCACCAACGACGGCGTCGAAGGCGACTGCGGCCGCGGCGACAAGGGCAGCTGGAACACGCGCGAGCACCGCGTCCGCTCGTTTGCCGACTGCGCGGCGCGCTGCGTGGCGTGCGCGCGCTGCCGCTACGTCACCTACGCCGCAGACGAGGACGACTGCTCGTGGTACAGCGGCTGCGCGCTCGACCGGCTCGGCCCCGACCCGGCCTTCCTGTCGGTGCGCGTGCGGCACGACGGCGGCGACGGCGGCGCCGAGCGCGGCGAGGCGGCGCTCGTGCGGCCGGCGGAGGCGCTGCGCGTGCACGGCGCGTATGTGGCGGCGCTGAGGGACGACGCGCGATGGCACGTGCGGCTCGTGCGCGCGGCGCTGCTGCTGCTGCTCCGCCGCGTCGCCGCCGCCGCCGCCGCCGGGGGGAGTGAGGGCGACGGGGGCGGCGACGGCGACGGCGACGGCGGCAAACGCGGCGGCAGCGGCGGCGTCGTTGGTGGTGGTGGAGGAGGCGGCGGCGGCGGCGGCGGCGCGGCGAGCATCCCGACGGTCGACCTCGCGTGCGTCGAGGCCGATTTCATGCTCCACCACCGGCAGCTGCTGCCGTCGGCCACCCGCAGGTGTGAGGGCGGCGGCGCCGAGGACACCGCCGGTGCGCTGGCGGCGGCAGCGGCGGTGGCTGCGACGGCCAAGGGTGGCGGCAGGCGGCGCCGCCTTGGAGGCGGCGGCGGGAGCGGTGCTGCTGGAGGCGGAGGCGGCGGTAGCGGCGGTGGCGGCGGCACCGCGCCGCTGACGCCCGCGGACGCGTCGGCCGTGCTGAGCGCGGTGCTCGACCGCGCACGCGCGCGCGCGGCGGGCGCGGGCGGCTGCCGCGAGCACAGCGTCGTCCGTCAGGAGATGCACCTGTCGGGCTTCTTCTCGATGCTCGCGGGGTCGCTCAAGGCATGGACGGCGGCGCTGCGCACGCGCCGCGCCTTCCTGACGCCGATCGCGCGCGGCCTCATCGACCCAACGCAGTGCGACGACGGCGCCACCGACCTCTCGTGCTGGTTCGAGCGGGTGGGTCCGCCCAAGTGCGAGGCGCGGCCGCGGGGCGGCGGCGCGCCGCAGCTCGTCTTCAACCTGCCGCAGCTGCACCGAGAGTCGCTCGCCGCCGCGCAGTCGGTCCCGGCGCCGTTTGCGCACCTGGGCGCCTTCTGGTGGGCGTCGCAGTACGTGGCGCGGCTCACGCGCCCCTCGGCGCGGCTGCGCCGCCTCGTCGACGACGCGGCGGCGGCGTCGGGGCTCGCGGCCGCCCTCGCGGCGGGCGAGGCGGTCGCGGGGTTCCACGTGCGCCACGGAGACTCGTGCATCGCGTCGGAGCAGTCGCGCACGGCGCGCCGGTGCGAGCCGCTCGCCAGGTACGTCGACGCCGCGCTGCCGTACCTGCGCCGCCACCGGATCCGCCACGTCTTCCTCGCGACCGACTCGGAGGTCGTGCTGCGCGACGCGGCGGCCCTCGGCGCCGCCGAGGGCCTCACCTTCCACGTGACGCCCAACGTGAGCCGCACCGGCCTCGCGACGCCCGACCCGACCGAGGTGCTCGACCTCCGCATCAAGGCGCGCGCGGCGAGGGGCGGCCGGGCGGTGGCGCAGACGCACACCGACGCGCTGCTCGGCATCGTCGACGCGCTGCTGCTGGCGCGCTGCCACGTGCTCGTCGGCAAGTTCACGTCGGGGCTCTTCCGCGCGGCGTACATGCTCGCCGCGACGCGCGCCGGCCACCGCCTCCGCCCCTTCATCTCGCTCGACGCGCCGTGGTGCGCCGACTACGGCGTCGTCTCCGGGTACAATGACGACTTCCCGCGCCGCGACGAGGCCTCGATCGCGACGCGCGAGCAGGTGGAGGCGACGGACACGCTGCCCCGCCCGCGCTCACGGGGGCGGCTGCCCGTGCGCAACTACAACGCGAACATGTTCCAGTGCTGAGCGCTGAGCTTGCCTCCGTCCTCCGTACTTTACGGTACACAGTTCAATAGGGGGTCGCGTGTGAGTAAAGCATTCGGTACGTGTGTTTGAACTCTCGAACACTGACTCGCGCAGCTTCGCTACTACGTAAACTCGACAGGCCTCGACGGACCACAGGAAGCGCGCGACGGTTGCGCGACTCCTCTACCTCTGCACACCTCGGAGCGGGGGCGGGGGCCGGCGCCACGGCGGCGCCGGCCCACACCAGGGTAACGCAGTGCGGCGACTCGGTACGGCGACTCAACATGGCACGTGGCGATTTCGTCAGTACGGAAGTAGGGCATGCGTCTCGCGCAAGGGGGTATTCGCGTTGGATCTGGTGGGGAATCTGGCGGGCAGTGAGGGCGGGAGGGGGGCTTGGCGGCGGCCCCAAGGCAGCTAGCGGGAGAAGATGGTACATCGCTTCGAGGGTCTCTCAGCGCGCCGTCACGCGGAGGCTGGCGGCGCGCTGCAGCGGCGGCGCCGGCAGCACGGGCAGCAGCGCCGCCTGCAGCGAGCGTGCCACGTCGGTGATGCGGGTGCCGCCGCCGGTGCCGCCGCCGGTGCCGGTGCCGCCGGTGCCGGTGCCGCCGCCGGTGCCCTGCGGCTCGCCCTTTGCGCCGCGCGGCTTGCCCGACCGCCACGCGAGGTAGCCCGAGCGGAAGTCGGCGGGCAGGTGGTCCGAGAAGTCGCGGAGCGCCGAGACGTCGGCGAAGCGCACCGGCACCGGCGACGCGAGGCGGGTCGCCGCCGCCGGGGGCAGCTCCACCGCCATCGCCGCCTCCTCGGCCACAGACGCCATCGCCTCGGGCGTGTTCTGCTGCTGCGGCTGCTCCGGCTGCGGCGGCGCACTCGCGTGCTCATGCGCGGCGAGGTCGGGCCAGTAGGGCGCGTGCGCTTGGAGCGTCGCGGCGACCGCCTCGCGCGCCGCGTCGCACGCGTCGTCGGCCGCCGCCGCCGCCGCCGCCTCGGCCGCGGTGGGCGGCTCGCCGAGCAGCGCGCGCACGCACGCCAGCGCGCACTGCGGCAGCTGCTTGAGCGAGTAGCCGCCCTCGAGGGCGAGGAGGAGCCGGCCGCCGCACTCGCGCAGCAGGCCGCGCGTCATCGCGCCGAAGCCCGCCGCCGTCACCGCGCAGTCGGCGAGCGGGTCGCCCCGCGCCGCGTCGAAGCCCGCCGAGACGAGCACGGCCTCGGGCCTCCACGCGCGGATCAGCGGCAGCAGCACGCGCGACCAGGCGTGGGCGTACTCGGCGTCGGCCATCCCCGGCGCCTCCCACGCGACGTTGACGCTGAAGCCCGCGCCGCGCCCCGTGCCCACCGCCGTCGGCGCGGCCGCCGCGCGCCCCTTGAACGGGAAGATGTTGTGGCCGCGCCGGTGGACGGAGAAGAAGAGCACGCGCTCCTCGTCGAGGAAGGCCTGCTGGGTGCCGTCGCCGTGGTGCACGTCCCAGTCGACGATGAGCACGCGCTGGCACCCCTGCGCGAGCAGCTGCCGCGCCGCGACCGCCAGGTTGTTGAGCAGGCAGAAGCCGCTCGGCCCGCTCGGCCCCGCGTGGTGGCCGGCGGGACGCACGAGCGCAAAGCCTCTCTGCATGCTGCCCGCCCAGAGCGCGTCGGCCATCCGGAGCACGCCGCCCGCGGCGAGGCGGGCGCACGCGATCGAGTGCTCGTTCAGGTACACGTCGTCGTACTGCTCCGCCTCGTCGCACAGCCGCTCCGGCCCCGCGCGGCGGAGGGAGCGCAGGCGCGTCAGGTAGTGCGCGGAGTGCACGCGGCCGAGCGCCTCGTCCGAGGCCTCGGCCTCGCACTCGACGACGCGGCAGCGCTCCGCGAGCCCCGCCTCCCTGATCGCGTCGAAGATGCACGTGATGCGCCGGGGGCACTCCGAGTGTCGCCGGAGCGGGTGCGAGTGGCGCTCGAGGAGGGGGTCGAGCAGGAGCCACGTCCGCGGCTCCGGCGGCGCGGCGGCCTCGCGGCTCGGCTTCCGCTTGCGCGGACGGCCCCCGCAGGTGGGCAGGAGGGGGGAGAGCACCATACTCCTGCGCGCCTTTACTTGGTGGCGGTGGCACCAAGCTCAAGGCCCAGGCCAAGGTTCTCTGCGCAGCAGAGCGATCACCGCGCCTAATTCGGCCTGCGGTGGTTTGCTCACCTTAAACGACGGGCGGGCGCGGTTCCCGCGAAGTAAGTAAGTAAGTATCCAGTGTAGCCCTGTGCGTGATACCATAATCTTACTTACTTACTTACTCGCTTAGGCGTGGGGAGATACTGGCTGGCTCGTCGCCTTATCTTTGCGGAGGCGGGCGGGTTCTTCTAGAATCCGTGTGTGAATTGATTGATCAATGATTGAAATCCGTGTGTGAATGATTGTGAAAAGGTTTTCTTCGCAGGGAAGGGTGCCTCTGCTGGTTTGCTGAAGATGGGTTCTCTTCATCGTGCTCGCAAAGTTACCCGAGCGGCTTTACTTCCCCTCTCATACACGCGTTGTACACCGATACCGTATTGTACACCTTGCATCCACTGCCGACCGGCGAGCGTGCTCTGCGCAGTGCGACGGCGGCGGCCGCGGCCTTGCCGCCGCACCCTCCAGCGAGGTGCCTACAGTTGGCGACGGCGACATGGACGGCGACGGCGACGGCCCTCTTGGGCGCCGCCGCGCGAGCCGGCGATGGTGCGTGCGCGGCCACCGTGTCCGCGGCTGCGTGCGCGGCCACCGTGTCCGCGGCTGCGTGCTTACCGCGGCAGTGCGCCTGCCACAGTAGCTCGTCCCCCCGGTAGAGCTGCCGGATGGGCTTGCAGTCGGCCGCGTCGCCCTCGCGGCCCTGCTGCCTCGACGGCGTCACGTGCGAGGACGGCGCAGGCGCCGCCGACGCGTTGCCGCTCCCGAGGTTGAGCTGCCGCAGCGGCTGCGAGGTGCGGCAGAGCTTCTGCAGCGCCCTCTCGAGCCCGCCGCCCTCGTCAAAGCAGATGACGTGCGTGCACCTGTTGACGTAGCGCGCCTGCTCCCACACGAGCGCGTAGAGCCGGTGGTAATCGGCGCCGCTCCAGATGCGCGGCATCGTCCGCGGCAGCGTGCCGACGTACGCCGCGAGCTCCGCGAGGCTCGAGAGGTTGTGCACCGGGTGATCGCGCGTCGTGATGCTGCGCCACCAGTTCAGCGTGGAGCGTGCACGCTCGCACGGGTCGCGCATCACGACGACCGTCGGCTTGCCGCGCTGCATACTGTCGCGCGGGATGTCGCCGTGGTGGGTGTACGCCCGAGCCAGGTGCCCGTGGCGGACGCAGTCCGTGCGTTTGATGAACTCGAGGGCCGTGGTCGAGCCCGTCTTGGCGATGCGCAAGTAGTCAGGCGCATCCAGCGTGGCACAGCCGAGCGGCGGCTCGGGTGCGGCGTAGCCTCGCAGCATTGGCAGCCTAGCTTGAATAAAAAAGCCTCTAATCAGCATACTTTCATAGCTGGTCTCCGTGTGTGCAGTAGGGTGTTCTGCTCTGCGTTTTAGAACCACGGACTCGGCTTTATGGAGGAAACCACACACAACAATGAAACAGACACACGGTCTCCCTGGGAGACCGATCGCATGGAGGTCGCTTGGTCGCAGGGTCGGTCCCGAACTCGTCGGCAACACCCGCGACGCCAGCTATCTAGCTAGACACACGCGTCAGACAAGTCCTCACCCACTGGTGAGTTCAAGCACATCCTGGCTGCTCGCGTCCTGGACATCACATTCATCGGACATGCTCGTCCACAGAGGGTGGGAGAACTGCACAGAACAAGTCCTCCGCGAAGCTAGACGAAATGCGGCTTCACGCTCATGCTCAGGTAGTGCGGAGGTCCCTGGTGCTCCCGAGTGTGCTCACACTTCAGCTTGGCTGGGTCGCTTCCGAGGAGGTTTTCAGCCGTCGCGAGGACGAGCATAGTGCAAGGCGGGAAGAAGCTCGACGCGCGCATTCGTGCCTTGGAGCAGGGCCACCGCGTACCGTAGAGGGTAGAGTGCAATGATATATCGCATTACGGTAGCAAAAACTGCATTGGAGATTCTCCACGTGGAGACTGCTACATCTCACTCGCCCCCCCCA
>Ga0209713_10002603_pt1 | contig 11218 bp, 2 predicted proteins | sample ArcOceMetagenome_3_FD_187444 | JGI IMG/M metagenome (GOLD analysis project Ga0209713, IMG submission 187444) | Marine eukaryotic phytoplankton communities from Arctic Ocean - Arctic Ocean- Svalbard ARC20M Metagenome (SPAdes) (version 2) | ecosystem: Environmental > Aquatic > Marine > Oceanic...
TTTCGCTTCGCTCATATTCATGAATATGAATACTACACCTTGCTCGTATTCATGACTATGAATACGGCCAAATCGCAGTATTCATACTCATACTCATGACTACTGGCCGTATTCATGCGATGCCCTGCCGAGGGGTACACATGTTAAAAAAGTATGCTTGATTGAGCTTCAATGATCCCCAAAAAACCTCATAACCTCAGCGAGCTTCGAGCTATCTAATCTCTATCTTCGGTGCGGCTTGCGGCGCCCTGGGGGCGGCCCAAGGCTCGCGAGATGCGGCGAGCTGCGACGACGCGGTGGCGGTCGTTGTGGCGTCGGCGGCGTCCGCTGTCGCTGCCTCGGTGTCGGAGGACGACGCGGATGACGAGGCGCGTCGCGGGCGAGAGGAGGGGGCGGAGATGGCCTCTTGCGCGGCGACGGACGCCTGCAGGTACCATTCGGCCGTCTCGACCTGACGCTTCTCGTTGAGGAAGTCGAGCAGCTGATCTCCCGAGATCTCCGGTGTGGCGAGCGCCGCCCCGCGCGCGTGCAGCCACTGCGCCGTCGGCAGCATCCCGTACACGCACGCAAAGTGGAACGGGCGCATCCCGTTGGCGGCGATGGCGTCGAGGTCGGCGCCAGAGTCGAGCAGGAAGCGGCAGAGCGGCAGATGGCCGTGCAGGCACGCCGCGTGGAGGGGCTGCATCCCGTCGTTGGCGCACGCCGTGATGTCGGCGCCGGAGGCGTGCAGGCGCTGCGCGATTTCGAGGCGGCCGTGCAGCGCGGCGACGTGCAGAGGCGTCATGCCACACGCGTCGCGGCTCGCAAGCGTCGCGCCCGCGCCCACGAGCCACGTGACCACCGCCTCCTCACCCGCCGCGCACGAAAAGTGCAGCGGCCGCGCCCCGTCGTGCGTGTGCGCGTCGAGTGCGGCGCCGTGCGCATGAAGCCACGCGGCGACCTCGGCGTGGCCGTTGCCGCACGCGTAGTGCAGCGGCCGCGCGCCGTCGTTGCCGAGCGGATCGAGGCGCGCGCCATGCGCATGCAGCCACGCCGCCATCGGCAGCTGGCCGAAGGCACATGCCACATGCATCGGCGTGCAGCCGCTGGTGGCGGGGGGGTCGATGTTGGCGCCCCAGGCCCTCAGCTTGGCCGCCACCTCGATCTGCCCATGCTGGCACGCCACCACGAGCGGCGTGGCGCCCTCGGCGTCGCGACCGTCGAGCAGCGCAGCCACGTTCGCCGCCGCCGCCAGCTCGTCCATCTCCGCCAGCGCACCGCGCGCCACCGCGCTGTGGAAGGCGACGCTGAGCGCAACCGCGGCGTCGCTCGACGAGGGCGCCCCAGCCGCAGCGGGCACAGCGCTGTCCGGAGAGATGGACGCACTGTTGCTCGCGCCGGCGGCGCGACGGCTTGGCTGCGGGCTGCCCGGCAGGCTGCCCGACGGAGAGTGGCTGCGGCTGCCGCGACGCCCCGCCGCGCTGCGAGGCGGCGTCGCGCCATCCGCAGACGCGGCGCTGCGCAGGCTGGCGACGGCTGCCAGCTCGAACAGCTTGCTCTGGGCGGTGTCGCGCGGGTCGTTGTCGCAGCCCGACTGCGTCGACCAACTGCGCTGAACTGATGGCGCGCTGCCGCCCGCGTGGTCGGGCGCGGAACACGAGCGGAACGCGTCGTCCTCGTCCTCCTCCTCGTCCTCCTCGTCGTCGTCGAAACCGAGCCACTCGAAGCGCGCGCCGCCGTCGCCGAGCGTCATCGCGGCGCGGTTGAGCTGGTACCAGCGCTCCTCGCCCTCGTCGTACCGGATCTGCGTCAGGCCGCCCTCCTCCGACATCACAGCGCCGTCTTTGCTCGCGGGCTGGCCGTCGGCCATGAAGCTGATGCGCAGCCGGCGGCCCACGTCCGTGCCGCCCGCGCCGCCAACGCCCTGGGCCGGGCAGATGGCGGCGGCGACGGCCGCGGCCGCGGCGAGGCGCTGGCGCTTGGGCGGTGGCTGCCGCGGCTGGCCCGCCACGCCGTAGCTCTGGTTGAGGAGCGCGTCGAAATACTCGCCGTCGCCGCCGTCCGCGGAGGGCGACCCAGTCGCCGAGCTGTCACGGTCGCCCTCGAGGCGCTGCATCAGCTCGCCGGCGATGTTCGTGACGACGCCGTCGGCCGACGACGAGCCCTCGCCGATGGCCCCCGGCAGCGGGCCGGTGAGGTTGGTGTGCTCCGTATTCTGCGTGGCCCCTTCCTGGCTGCTGCTTGCGGCGGCGGCGGTGCCGGCGTGCCAGGTGGCCGTCAAGCTCGCTGGCGCGGCGGTCACCTGGCACGCCGGCACAGCGGCGGTCGACGGGCCTTCTAGCAGGCCGTCGAGCTCGCTGGCACGGGCCTGCTGACTTGCCGTCGAGGAGCGTGCGAGCAGGCTGACGCCCGCGACCATCTGGAGCATCTTCTGATGGCAGTCGTTGAGCACGGCCTGACGCTGGTCCGAGGTGCCATCCGACGCGCGGATCGCCCTGTCGAGCAGCCGCTTCGAGTCATTGAGCGACTTGAGCAGCCCCGAGACGTCGGCGCAGTCGCGCCCCTTGTCCTCCTTGGCGACCACGCGGAACGGCGGCGTGTCGATGAAGATCTCAGGGTGGCCCACGATGGAGTAGCGAATCCGCACCAGGGTGTGCGTGTCGCCACCGACGATGTGGGCCGCGCACGTGAAGTTGAACTTGAACTTGTACGTCGTCTCGCCGACGCACCGCCGCCCTGCCTCCACGTCGCCCGCCTTGGACGCGCCGCAGCGCGTCCCGTCGTCGCGCAGCTCATGGATCAACGTATCGCCCTCGAGGCCCTTGTAGAGCGGGCGGTAGGGCGGCCCCTTCAGATAGGGCGGCCCCTCGGTGATGGTCGCGCCGTTTGAATGAAGGATGAGGGACTGCTCTATCTTCAGCATCGATTCTGGGAGGGCCTCGTTGCTGTCGCTCATCAGGGCGACGCGTCGGACGGTGTTGACCGTGTTGGTGAGCATGTAGACGCCCTCGACCTTCTGGTGCCAGGTGTTGGTCTCGGCGTGTCTGCCCACGTTCTCGCGGATAACGAGCTCGAGCATGGCAGGCCGGACCTGCTGACACTCCAGCCACCGCAGCCGCAGCTTCGGCTGTTGTTTGCCGTCTAAATTAGTGACCACGAGATGGAGCACGTGGTGTTACCCCTCTGACGGGATGTTTGCCGGCTAAATTAGTGACTTTGGCGCACGTGGTTTTACCCCTGTACTTCACCTGGACGGGCTGCGCCACAAGTTGACCGCGCTCTAATCACCCCGGCGCTCTTCGTGCGCACCCGCGAGACGCTCGCGGACGCGAGACGCTCGCAATCAATCAATCAATCGCGGACGCGGGCCGTGCTGCGGCGTGCGGCGCCTTGGCGGCGGCGCCAAAGGCTCGCTTCGAGATGCGGCGAGCCGAGACGACGCGGTGGTGGTCGAGGGCGAGGGCGAGGACGGCGACGGCGCCCTCGAGCAGCAGCGCCTCGTGCGACGAGAGGCCGACCGGCCCCTCGCTGCCGCGCCGCTGCTGCCACTCGAGCTGGGCCTCGTGCGACGGCTCGCGCCGCAGCATCTGCACGCAGCCCATCACGTGGCCGCGCGAGGTGCACAGCGGCAGGCAGCGCATCGTGCCGCCGCCGGGGAAGTCGTCGGCCACCGACCGCGCCTGCACCACGCACGTGCACTGCGGCGCGCGCTCCTCGAGCGACAGCTCCTTGGGCGGCTCCCTCGTCGGCGCCTCGTCGGCCGTTGGCCGCGCCGCCTCCGACGCCGTGAGCAGCCGCAGCCCGAGCTTCTCGACCCCCGGCGCGGCGGTGGCCATCGCCAGCGCGGCGCGCCACAGCCGCGCCGCCTCGTGGTCGTGCAGGTAGACGCTTACGCTGCTCGCGCGCAGCTGCTCGAGCAGCACCGCGCAGCGGGAGCGCATCTCGGTCGAGATCGACGGCACGTGCAGCGCCGGCACGAGCCGCGGCGGCGGCTGCAGCTGCTCGTCCACGTCCCACACCTCGCCATGCGTGCGCTGGTCGCACCACAGCCCCGCCATGCGTGCGCTGGTCGCGCCACCACCCGCAGAGCCTGCGGCGGCGGCGGCGGCGGCGGCTGCTGAGGAGGCTTCCTGCGGGGCTGTGGCACGACGGCCTGTCTCCGCCGGTGCTGCCTCGTCGTTGCGGCCGTGGCCGCGGTCGCTGCTGCGTGCGGCGGTGGCGGTGGCGGCAGAGGCGACGGCGGCGTCGGTGGTGGTCGCGTCGGTGGCAGCGTCGCTGGCGGTGGCGGTGGCGGTGGCGGTGGCATCGGCGACGGTGGCGGCGCGGAGCCGCGTGTTCTCGATGGCGGGCGCCGCCATCTCCAGCAGCGTCTCGAGCGGCGCGCGGCACGCCGCGTCGAGCCGGCCAGGCAGCCGCACCTGCAGCAGCGCCATCAGCCCACCCGCCGCCGTCCGCATCGGCAGCATCAGCTCCACGGGCGTCGCGCCCTGCGCCTCCCCATGCGCATGCCCGGCCTCGTGCGACGCCGCCGCCTCGGTGGCATGGGTAGACTGGTGCGGAGCGGCGTCGACCGCCGCCACGAAGGCGCCGTCGATCTGCGTCCGCACCGACGCCCTGCCCGCCAGGATCTGCTCGGCGTGCGCCTCGGCCTCGGCGCCGTCCAGAGGGCAGACGCGCACGTACGCGCCGCCATCGCCGCCGCCGCCGCCGCCGCCGCCGCCGCCGCCGCCGCCGCCGCCGCCGCCGCCGCCGCCGCCCTCGGTGGCGCCGCCGGTGCCACCGCTGGCGCCGACGCCGAGCTCATCGAGCGCGTCCTGCAGCGCCCTCTGCACGGCGTGCCCCGTGCGCGCCGCCAGCAGCTGCGCCGCGCCCGCCACGAGCGCCGCGTTGCGCCGCGCCGCCTCGAGGACGGCGCGGTGGCCGACGCAGCCCGCGAGCGCGCCGGCCATCGCCGGCGCCGCCTCCTGCGCCGCGCGCAGCTCCGCCGCCGAGAAGCCGCGCGAGGCGCCGCGTCGGTTGAAGGCGCACAGCACACCCACCACGCGCCAGCCACCGGGCGACGACGACGACGAGGCGGCGGCGCCGGCCGCGGTGGAGAAGGCCGCGGGCGGCGCGGCGGCGCCGGGGTCGTGCTGCGGAAGCGAGAGCGGCACGCAGAGCACCGACGTCGGCGCCTTGCTCAGCGCGCCCGCGCACGCTGGCAGGTCGACGTCGGCGTGGAACGGCGTGTGCATCAGCGCGTGCTGCGCGAGCGGCTGCGGTCCGGCCGGCGTCGCGAGCGCCTGCGCCTCCGAGAGGCACAGAGGCGTGCCCGTGTCCGCCACGACGCGCGCGAGCGACCGAGCGCGCTGCAGCCGAGGCGGCAGGCGCGTCACGTCGCCCGACTGCGCCCCGCGCAGCAGCGAGCCGTCGTCGCCCAGCACGAAGGCGCTCGCGGCCTCGGCCGAGAGGACGCGGCAGGCGTACCCGGCGACGCGACGCAGGCAGAGCGCCATATCGAGCGCGGGTACGAACGCCGGCGCCACCAGCGTCGCGGGCACCGTGGTTGCCGCGGCGTCGTGCTGCTGCTGCGCCTGCTCCTGCTGCCGCTGCCACTGCCGCCGCTGCTGCTGCCGCTGTTGCAGCTTCTGTTGCTGCTGTTGCGCATGCTGCTCCTTCTGATGCTGATGTTGCACATGCTGCTGTGTCTGCCTCTGCAGCTGCTGCTGCTCTCGACTTCGCAGCGCAGGGGCGCTCACTGCGAAGACCAGGTCAGGTCGGCTTTGACGCTCGTGCTCTCGGCGGCGGTGCTGATGTGCCTCGCCGGGGAAGTGGCGCTGCTCGAGCTGCTGCATCAGCTGCCGGAAGGTGGAGTCGGGGCGCGGGAGCTTCTTCTTAGCGTCCATTGCGCTTTTACAATGCTCAATGGGCCAACGCGTAAACAGCGCAATCTAAAACTTCCAAGTTTGAGTTTGCGCAAAAAGTAAACGGAGGAGGTAGACCAGCTCACAAAGGCAGCCCGACCTAGCGATCGTTTTTTCCCCTCAGTCCTGCGTACGGTCCCCGCTGTCATACGCCGTTACTTTAGATTACTTTAGATCTTAGCTTTGCCTAAGCCGCCGGTCAGGAGGGCCCACGCGGGGATATACTGCTCCAGCCAGCCGGCCTCGCGGGAGGGGTAGAACCACGAAGCTCAGCGTGCGCTGATTGGCATCCACTGACTGGACCAGCGCCTGCTTGCCACGAAGGAACTCGGGGTGCGAGGCGGTTGACGCGAGGAGGCGCGGCTAACGCGACCCCCGGCCGCATCTCGACTGCGCTAGCAGTCTCGAGACTCGCCGGCAGCCATGCCTGCCAAGGAACCACTGCCGAATTCAGGCAAGGGCGAGCAGGCGACCCTTGTGGCGGCGCCGGTCGTCCCCACGCCGGTGTCCATGAGCATGAGCAGGACTTCGAAGGGCCCCGGGCGTCTAAGCGCCACCGATTCGGCCGGTGTGGGTGCCAAGGACAAGTCCGACAGCCAGAGCAGCGCGGCGACCTTGTACGCAAAGCGCCCCAACTGCCCAACTGCCGCCCGCGGCCGCATCTCCTCACACTCACACCGAACGCGACGCGTGCGCAGCATCAATCACTTCCAGGGCGGGGCGAGCGTCGACGTGTTCGACCCGAAAGGCTCCAATCCGACGCAGAACTGGAAGCTGAGTGGGCCGGTGCAAAAGGTCTACGACAAGGCGGTCAAGGGCTACATCTTCCACTGCGACGGCGGGCCGAATGCCAAGATGCAGCTGCCCAAGGACGATCGGCGCTCGCTCGGCCTCGTGCAGCCGTACCTCGTGCTGCAGGTGTGCGTGTCGATGACCAAGCCCTTCGCGCTCGAGCTGTCGCTCACCGACACCGCGCGCGCCCGCCGCCGGCTGCTCTTCTCGACGTCGTTCCGCGAGGCCGTCTGCACGCCGCTGCACACGCGCGTGCCGCTCGGCGAGGTGCAGCGCGGCGTGTGGGTCAACCTGACCTTCGACATGGCCGACCTGACCGCCACCAACTTTGGCGGCGCGCGCTTCGGCCGGCTCGAGTCGATCACCATCGGCGCCGCGTGCAAGCTGCGCAAGATTATGACGCTGCGAGACCCGACCGTCGCCGCGGGCGACATCGTCTCGGCCGAGCAACCGGCGTCGGTGCCGCGCGGCCTCGAGCTGCCGAGCGACGTCGAGTCGTACACGCAGATGTTCTCGCAGGGCCCCGACCTGCGCCGCTCCGCCTCCGCCTCCGACTTTGCCAATGACGCCGACGCCTTCAACTGCCCGTCGCCTGGCTCGATGCCGGGCACGATGACCGTCCCGGGCTCTCCGTCCTTCCTGGGCAGCCGCGGCCCGCCGAGCCGGATCACCAGCGCGGCGCACCGGCTGCCCGCCGCCGGCTCCCCCGGGCTCTCGCCGATGCCGGGTTCGCAGCTGCGCGCCGCCTCGCAGCACGCGGCGTCGCGCGGCCCCGCCTGCCTCTCGCGCGCCGCCTCGCGCGCGCGCGCGCACACGGCGCAGGCCGAGGACGGCGCGCAGCAGCGGTGCATCGCGGCGGCGGCCGAGCAGTTCCAGCTCGGCGCGTGCGCCTCGCCCGGGCTGTGCGGCGCGCTCGGCGGGCCGGTCCCACCGGGCGGCTCGCCGCGCCGCACGTGCCGCGGCGCAGTGCCGATGACGCCGCTCGAGCCGCTGGCGCGCGTCACCGAGGATGCGTGGCCGCCGCCGCCGCCGCTCGGGCACAGCGCGACCGAGCCCGGCGGCGCCCGCGACCGCGGCGAGGCGGGCCTCGGCGGCGGCGGCGGCGGCGGCGGCGGCGGCGGCGGCGGCGGCGGCGGCGGCGGCGGCGCTCCTCCGCCGGCGCTCGACCCTGCGCACTGGCAGGGCGCGGGGCCGCTCGAGCCCGAGGTGCGCGGGCTCGAGCTCGAGGGCCGCTCGCTCGAGGGGCGATGCTCGCCGCTGCTCGGCAGCGTCGGCCTGCCGCGCCGCGCCGAGACGGCCACGCTCGACCAGCAGGCGATCGCGGCGGCGTACCCGTCGCCGCTCGTGCGCGCACAGACGACCACCTGCGGCAGCAGCTCCATGTGCAGCGGCGGCGGCGGCGGCGGCGGCGGCGGCGGCGGCGGCGGCGGCGGCGGCGGCATGTCCTTGGAGGGCCTCAGCAGCAACGCCAGCGCCGCGTCGCTCGTCGCAGGCAGTGGCGGCGGCGGCAGCGGCGGCGGTGCTGGCGGCGGAGGTGGCGGCGGCGGCGGCTCGGTGCGCTCGTCGTCGCAGCTGCAGCGCAAGGCGGCGGAGCTTCAGCAGCGGCGGCACAAGCTCGACCAGCTCGAGGAGCGCTTCGAGCGGCAGTACGGCGACCTGAACCTCGCTGCGCAGGCGCTGAGCAAGGCCAGGGTCGAGCAGGAGAACACGCAGCCGCAGCCGACGCCCAGCGACAAGGCGGGCCTCGCCGCCGCCGTCGCGGGGCGCGAGGCGGCCGCGGCCGGCGGGATGTTCGGGCGCAGCTCGCCCGCGCCCGCGCAGCACCCCGGCAACCTGTCGCCCATCTCGGCGTCGCGCGGCGTGCCGCAGCCGCACGAGCGCAGCCCGCAGGTGGGCTCGAACGCCGGGCCGGGCGGCGGCGCGGGTGGCGCGTCGGCGGCGGCGTCGGTCGGCGCGCTGGCGTCGGACCCGCTCAACCGCTCGCCGATGATGGGGGTCGCGCCGCCGCCCGTCGCGGTGCCCGGCCAGCACATGAAGCATCACCAGCTGCCGCAGCTGCTGATGCAGCTGCCGCCGCCGCCCGGCGACCAGCTGCGCATGTCGCAGCGCTCGGGCGAGCTGCGCTTCCAGCGCAAGCGCTCGCTGCAGTACGGCGGCGGCGGCGGCGGCGGCGGCGGAGGCGGCGGCGGCGGCGGCGGCGCCGGTGCGGGCCCCTCCGCCTCCCTCGGCGGCATCCCGGCCGCCGCGGCACCCGCCGACTCGAATGGCGGCGGCGGTGGGCCACTGCCGACGGGCGGCGGCGCCATCGACGCCGCCGCATTCTTCGGCCACTCGCCGCTTCCATGGCCGCCGTCCGCCGCGGCCGACGCGGGCGGCGCGGCCGGTCTGGGCGAGGTCGCGCCAGGGCGTGCGCAGTGCGCAGCGGCGGCGGCGGCGGCGGCGCCCTCGTTCGCGCATCCGTTTGCGCCCGCGTTTGCGCCGCCGGCGGCGGCGAGCGAGGTGGTGCCGCTGTCGGCGCTGCGGATCGATGCGGGCCTCGCCACCGAGTGCGGGCTGCTCGAGGCGGCGGAGCTGGCGGCGGCGCAGCACTCCTGCGGCAGCGGCGGCGCGACGTCGCTCGACGGGATCGGGATGGGCGGCGCGCACCACGGCCGCAGCAGCCCGGGCACGCAGAAGCTGCTCTCGCGCTGCGCGCAGCAGTACGGCGGCGCCGTCTCCGTCCTCGACAACACCTCGCCCGAGCCGCGCGAGAGGCCACAGGGCGGCGGCGGCGGCGGCGGCGGCGGCGGCTACTACGGAGGATTCGGCGGGTACTACGCGCCTGCGGCCGCGGCCGCGGCGCCGGGCGCGGCGCGCTGGGACCCGAACGCGAGCCCGCTGGCGTCGCCGCCCGACGGCGCGCCGCTGGCGATGGCGCCGTGGCACAGCGGCGGCGGCGGCCGCAGCAACAACCTCTCGCCCTTCCCGCCCGACGACACGCCGCTGATGGAGTCGCCCGTCTCGCGCGCCGCCGACGTCGAGGTCGCAAAGGCGCTCGCCGCCGCGATGGCTGCCGCCGACGAGCAGCAGGAGGACGAGTTTGGCGACGTGGTGAGCGCGGTGGCCGCGGCGGCGCATCCGCATCCGCAGCACCGCGCCAACGGCGCGAACGGCGGCCACCACCCAGCCCTGACGATGACGCTGCCACCGTCGGTGCTGCCGTCGGGGGGTGCGGCGGCCGCCGACTACGACGCCGAGTCGGCGGCGTCGTCGAATGGCACGCACGCGGCGCAGGTGCGGCTCGCGAGGGCGGCGGCCGACGAGCTGCGCGAGCTGCGCGAGCAGACGCAGGAGAGCGAGAGCGGCAGCGTCGTCGCCACGCGCGAACTCATCAAGGCGGGAGGCCTCAGCGCAAACCTCTACCCGCTGAGCGCCAACGACGACCCGCCTGCCGCCGACCAGCCCCTCGAGCGGCTCGACCTCTTTGGCCAGCAGCTCCCGACGACGTTTGGCGCGAGCTGCGGCGGCGGCGGCGGCGGCGGCGGCGGCGCTGGTGGCGCTGGCGGCATCGGCGGCCGCGACGGCGGCGGCGGCGGCGGCGGCGCGGTGCTGGCGCTGCGGCCCGGCGTGCTGCAGGGCGGCGACCCCGAGTACTTTTCGGAGGACGACGAGGTGCTCACCTCGGTGGGCGGCGAGGACGACCTGCGCTCGTCGTGCGGCTCGTCGGGGACGCGCCCCGACACCGGCTCGCTCTCGCACTCGCACACGCCGCGCCCCGCCTCGCGCGAGCTGCGCGGGCCGGGCTTCGCGTCGGCCGGCCAGCGCTCGGGCTCCGGCTCGCAGTCGGCGCGCGCCGCGAGCAGCGGCTCAGCGGGGCGCACCACGAGCGGCGGCTCGGCGCGACAGCAGCAGCTGCGAGGCGGCGCGCCGCACGCCACCTCCTCGCCGTGCAAGCCCTCCAGCCGCGAGCGAGGGGCGGCGGCGGCGGCAGCCTCGGCTGCCTCCACCTCCACCGCGACGCTAGCCGCTACTCCCACCGCGGCTGCAGCCGCCGCCGCCAATGGCGACGCGGGCGGCGCGTGCGGCGGGATGGCTGCGGCCCAGGCGGCGCGCGGGGCGGCGTGCGGACGCAGCGGCGACTACGACCCGTTGGCATACACCGACGCTCCGGCGCCGGCTGGCGCGGCGGGTGGCTCTGGCGACGACAACGGCGACGAGTTTGGCGATTGGGCCAACGGCGGCGGGGCGGTGGCCACCGGGGCCGACGAGGCGGATCGACCGGCGCTGGGCGGCGGCGGCGGCGGCGGCGGCGGCGGCTCCTGCAGCAGCAACGTGGCGGCGGTCGTACTCAAGGCGGAGGCGAGCTTCGACGACGCGGAGAGCAGTGGCGGCGGCGGCGACGGCGGCGCGTGCGGCGGCGGGGGTGGCGGCGGGGGTGGCGGCGGCGCGTGCGGCGGCGGCGCGTGCGGCGGCGGCGCGTGCGGCGGGATGGGCGGCATGTTCCTGAGCAACTCGACGTGCGTGCCGTACGGCGAGAGGCTCTTCACGCCGCCTGTCTGCGTGCC
>Ga0209713_10002604_pt1 | contig 11217 bp, 14 predicted proteins | sample ArcOceMetagenome_3_FD_187444 | JGI IMG/M metagenome (GOLD analysis project Ga0209713, IMG submission 187444) | Marine eukaryotic phytoplankton communities from Arctic Ocean - Arctic Ocean- Svalbard ARC20M Metagenome (SPAdes) (version 2) | ecosystem: Environmental > Aquatic > Marine > Oceanic...
GGCAGCAGGTTTGATCACTGATGTGGGTTGAGCTTGGATGGGGCTGCCCACCTTCATTGTTGAACTCTTGGGCCCATGCAGCTGAATGCAAGTGCACTACTGCCTTTGTCAGCCTGCGCTGCGTTTTGGCCATTTTTCTTGCGAGTATGCGTCTGGGTGAGGTCAGATTCTGGTAGGCGAGCGTCTCTCCTTTTGTGGCCGGAGCGGACCGCTCGGCAACGTCGACCCGCAGGTTTTCCCTCTTGCTTTCCTCCAGCGCCCTGGCCTCCTTTTCCTCCATGGCGCGCTGCTTGCGCATCAGCTCCATTTTCGCGGCATCTTGTTTCAACTCTTTGAGGTGCCGCTCAGGCTGGCGAGGCCACGGCTTTGACTTGTAGTAATTGCTGCCCTCCAACACGCTGCAGTCCTGATAGCTGTCCCACGTGACGCTGTGGGGAAGCTTCACAACGCGCTCGCCTGTCAAACGGCGCTCCGGCTTCCCCTCCCGCGAGGACACCTCGAGAATGCGATACTTGTAGGAGAAGACACGGTCGTGCAGCTTCTGAATCGTCTCGATGTGCTCCCGCAGATCGGTCTGGATGCGCTGGACGAAGGCCTCGACGGATTCTTCGTTGCTCGTCAACTTTGCGAGGAGCTCCTCCGAGCTTCTGTCGCCCGCCGCCAGGGCGTCTACCGTTAGGTGGCTCTGGTCGATGCCAAACACGGCGGCGATGAGGTAGGGGTCCTCAATGTGCTGCCCCCTGCTCTCCAAGAGCGCCATGGCAAAGTGCAGGGGGCTGACGTTGATGTTCAGCATCTGCGAGGCCTCGGCGAGCGTGTAGCCCTTGGACAGCGTCTTGACAAACTGCGCCGCCCCCTTCCACCGGCAATCCTTCTCCCGCTCGACGGGGTCGCCCCGCACGGCGGCAAGGTCGGGTATGACGAAGGCCTTGCTCATCAGCCGCTTCTGCTCGGCCGTGAAGATGTGGCCGTTTCTCTCCTTCTCCGTGAGCGCCCCTGCCTTCTTCGCCTCCATGCCCCCGCCGCGACCGCGCGCGCCACCCAACATCGCCCCGCGCCCGAGGCCCTCAGGCTCGCCCCCGCATCTGTGTGTGTCCTCACCCTGCCAGCATCAGCGCCGGGCCGCCGAGAGTTCGTTATCTTGTCTAAGCTAGGTAGTAATCTGGGGCCGTAGGCGTAGGGGCGCGGGGACGGCGGAGCGGGATGGCTCTCGCCGCTTGGCGGGGCAAGGTGCGGGTCACCTACATCAACGGCATCCGCACGGGGGAACGGGAGTGCCGCGAGCATGCTGAGCACATCGGCGCGCTGTTCGCCTCGCCGTGCTACGCCTTCTGGAACAAGACGGCGGTATGCGCAGCCGTCGCGGCCTGCCTGTGCTTGGGTCGGGCGGTGCGGGGGACGGTGCGGGGTACGAGTCGGGTGGCTATGGGCATCTGCCCACCGGGTGTGGGCGGCATTGCTGCGCGGGGCGGGCTTTGTGCAGCGCTGCCCCTGGACTGACAGGCCGCGCGGCTGTTGCCACCGCGCTCGCGCTCGCGCAGGGCGCCTTGTCGGACCTGTCGCAGGCAGCGCTGCAAAAGGTGTTTTCGGCCGACACCGAGGAGGTGCGGCAGCTGGCAAAACACCTCTCAACGCACCTCGACGCGATGGGGGGCGACGGCTTGCTGGTGCACATTGCACACAGTCAGGGCGCGCTGATCACGTCCTTGTGCCGGCGCCACCTCACCGTCGCACAGCGCGCCCGCATACACGTCATCGTGCTCGGCGGCGCCGCCAGCATCTCCGACCGCGAGTTTGGCAGTGCCGTCAACTACTATTGCACGAACGAGGTCTGGCACCACCGCGCGCTTCTCGGGTCTCTGGCGAGCACGGCGAACCGCCCAGTGCTCGCCGCCCAGCGCGCTCACGGGACTTGGCGCGGCGCCCTGTGGAGCGAGACTTGTGCGCTGACCGGAGCGTTGAAAAAAGTTGACTAGGGGTTCAGCACGAGGAAAACGTTGATCTTCTAGAGGGGTTTAGCACAGACACGCACGCAATGCTCATAGGACCAACTGTCCTGAAGACTCGCATTGCACTGGGCAGCCGATGCTGTACATCGACTCGCGTGCCTCACGTGCCTGGCGCCTGCTCGAGTCACGCTCGGCCCAACCGCGCGCCAGGGGGGGCGACGCGGCGCCCCTGGCGTCTGCAGCCACCGCCAGAAACCAAGCGCAAAAATCGACGGACAAGGAGGTGCACGCGCGCGCAGCTGACAGCGACAAACCGGCGGAGGCGATTTCCAGGCAGGCAGCTCCGGGGGCAGCTGTTGCTGAGGGAGTGTGGCGGCGCTTGCTTGCCGTGGGGCCGGGGCGCGGTGCTGCCTCGCACAGCGACCAGCAGCATGCGCAGTCACTGCAAGGTGCTGTTGGCGTCGACTTTGAGGGTGCTCGCTTCACGTTCCTGCGGCCCGTGCATCGAGGTCTGGTTTCCTCCCAATGAGTGCACACACTACATTTCCGGCACTTTCCTCTCTTGTTGCCGCCATCCCGACGCAAGTACTTGTCCTAGGATCAACTGTTTTGAAGACTCGCCCCCTTCTTTCCGCTCACGCGCGCTGTTGGCCGGCTGGATTTGGCAGATAGGTTTGGCATCGAAGACCACCTGATCACCAACGAAGCCTACCTGCGCGCGCTGCGCTTCGAGGCAAACGAGTTTCGCCAACGATACCTTTGGTTCTGGCAGCGCCTGCGCTGGAATTATTTCCAGCCCCTCTCGCACCGCGCACCGGCCTCTACTGAGCCGGGGGCAGGCTCGGGCCCACCTGGGATCATGCGGTGGGGCAGCACCAACCCCGGGGCGCACACTAGTGCCCAGAGCCTGCATACACCCGCCACGGCATTCAAGGAGGGCCAGGGCACGGGCGCACACGGCGTGGACAGAGCCGGTGGCACTGGGTTGGCTGCAAGAGAGTCTGAGGGCGCATCCGACGTGCCGGGCGAGGAGGGATGGGCACAGCACGTGCTGGGGGCTAGTTGGATCAGACGCGTCTTTCCGCGGATGGGCACGCACACGAACTCATCTACCGCCTGCCTCCAGGAGCCGTCGGCTCCACCCGGAGATGCTCGGCATGCAGCAGGTGCAGTCAGAGAGGCGGGCGACAAGGAGCGGGTGGCACGCGTGGAGATGGAGGGCGCCAATGACAAGGCTGAGAGCGTGAGCCACCGGCAACAAGACGGCAAGAGCTGGTGGGAGGATTTGAAGTCGGGACTGCGCGCCATGCGGCACGGCGAGCACACGCCGCCTTCTGACCTCGAGCCAGGCGATGCTGCAGCGAGCGAGCATGAGCCCCCCCCCGCGCATCCCGCGCATCCCGCGCCCGTGGACAGTGTCAGCAAAAGTGGAGGCAAGCCAAATCCTGGAACTGGGAACAGCGCCGCATGCACGGTTTCAGAGAGAGTGGCGGGCAGGGCCTGTCCACCGACATCGGCAGCGGTGGATGGAGCCGAGACGCCTGGTGCCCGGTTGCCTCTACAACGTTCGCGCCTTTGACAGGTGCTGCGATAAAAGTTGAGGAAATCCACACACACGAGTTCGTCCTTGGTTCCGAGGCTTTAACAGGTTGATCCTAAGAGTAAGGGCAGACTAGCAGCAATTCCGCAAGGATCTTGTTTGAAGTCACACTCCAACCAAAATTTCCTTGTGTCTATTTACACTGACGGGGCTAGGGAAGGGAGGGTGCACGGGCGCAAGGAGGGGCCGCCTAAGACGGCAGCGTCCACTTGCCCCGGACCGCCAACGAGCGCATGAGCTGCAGCGCTAGCTTGCTCACCCCAAACACCAGCCCATCAAATGGCCGGCACATTGTGAGACACGTCATCAGATGGCAGCGCATGCCATGCGCATCCGACACCTCACATGCCAGGGACGTGACCTCTAGCACTCCGCCCCGCGCTGCCTCCCCCCCCTCCCCCCCCCCGGCTCCCTGTTCGTATCGGGTGTCGCCTGGAGGCATTGATGACGGACTGACTGACCAGCAGGCTTGCCACATGAGCATTCGACGGCCGGCCATGCGGCGACCGAGGCCGGGGCAGCAAACGCGCAGTCTGCAAACACCCCACTCTCCTGTTCAGCCGCGAGGTGCGCGGCGCTTTGGGTGCAGTAGCCAAGGCGCACGCGGGCGCACGCGGGTGAGCGCAATCAGAGACTAAGGCGCACCTCCTGGCGGCACAGTCAGCATGCAACGACGTGAGCCAGGCCGCACTTAATCCGCACACACGCACCACTGACCAGCCCGCTATGCGCGCAACTCGGAGCCCGCCAGCAGCTGAGTACGGCACCAGATCGCCTGCGGTCCCCGCACCATCGCCCCCCCCCGCCACGTCAGCGCCCCGAGGTTGTCGCTTCCGCATTTGTCAGCCCCGTACATTGCGAACGAGGGATGCAGATGCCACCGACGATGGGCATTGGGGGAGCAGGGGCGGGAACCTGCGAGATACGAGACGGCGAGAGAGATTAAGGCAGCATGCCCCATGGCTGCTGCTGCCATCCCTGTCTCGGGCCTGCGCGCGGCCGCGACCAAGCTGTCTAGCACGTTCTCCACGCCAGGTGGGGGACTGCACGCGCCAGCGCATCTCGGCGTGGGAGTGCACTCGGCCACAAGGAGCGGGCCTATCATGACGCGGTAGGCCCCGGGGAGAGCACCTGCCGAGCCGTCATCACTCGCGGCCTCGTCTGTAGGCAGCAGGTCACGAACTGCCGGATCAGCTGCCACGTGGGCTGCTGCCTTGCGATGCGTGGCAGCAAGTATGGCAGAGGACCAACAGCCGGCGGCGAGAGAACATACCAACACGTGGCGCAAAGGCACGTGTGATATCCAGGGATCCGTGAGGTCGGGGTGCGCGGCGATGATAGCCCCCAGACGCACACCGAGTCCCAGCGCCTGCAGCCCCATCGCTACCAGCGCCCCCCAGCATGGCCACCAATCCCCGCACCACACGCGCAGGCACGCATGCGCAACCAGACGCACACGACACCGCCAATGGACACGTGTCAGGCTTCTCGCACAGGCGGCAAAGATCATTGTCGCGTGGGCGCGCGCACGCGAGCACAGGCATGCGCGGCACGGAGCGGGCGCGCGAGGGCATACAATAGGGGCGTGCTCATGGGCGTACACACACACACACACACCCACACACACACACACACACACACTGGGCATGCACAGGGCATTCACACACAAACACACACGGGAAATACACAGTACACACACACACACACACACACACCTCACGCACCTGCAAAGCGGCAATGCGAGGAATGGCATGCTAGCAAGAGCACTTCGGCGCCGGCGCTGGCTCGCTCCGAGCTCCCATCCTGTTCGCACCAGTGCTCCACGGGCTCCGGCGCCCCTGACGCCTCCGCACCGCCTGCCTCTGCAGCGGTCCCGGCCCGCCGCGCCAGCCCTCGTGTGGCCGGTCGCGCGGGGTCTTCGCCGACGCTCTCAGGCGCGTCGGGCAGGTGCGAGTGATGGTCGGACGCCTTGCCGCTCCTGCGCACCGCAGCACCAAGTCAGGCGCACCCGCTGCCGCTGCAAGGCCGCGTTCTCCATAGTGCTTGCGCCCTCGGAGTGTCGCCAACACGGTATTGTCAAAAGTGTGGTCCCGATGCGGCCGGCTGACGCCCCTGTGTCAGCCGGCGGGTCGGGGAGCGCTAGTTGACGTGCTAGCGCCGCGTGAGCACGCGGTGCGGGTGTTCCGTCGCATCACCGCGGGACAGGGCGGGCACGCACGCGGGCTTCCTGCTGGCTGCACACAGGCTGGGGCGGCGCGAGGGGCGGTGCGTGCGGCGAGCTCGTCGTCCTACCAGTCGTGGGTCTCCAGCAGCACGGCGGCGCACGCAGCCGCCACCAGGCCCGCGCGTCCGAGCCACTCGATTCGCACAGCAGTAGCCGGGTGGCCGCCGCCGCCGTCGCCGCCGCCGCCCCGCGGCAGCAGCGCCGCGAGGACCAGCGCGGCGGTGTTTGTCAGCGCGACCTGGCAGCCCGTGGCCAGCAGGAAGCGCTTTGACAGGGCGAAGCCGTCCGCGTCGGAGCCCGCCGCCGCCAGCGCCGCGAGGGGCGGCAGCACCCAGGCGCCACCGCCCACATCCCACTCCGCCAGCTGCCGTGCAGCCCGTGCTCAGCACACACCAGCGCGTGCGGCAGGTGTGCATGCACTGCGCCCGCAGCGCAGGTATGCATGCGCTACGCCTTGCTGTTTTCACGCCCTTCACCTGCATGCCCCCTGTGGCCGCGACCCCCACGCACCTGCCACAGGCGAGCGCCGGCCCCGGGATGTCCCGCCGGCCCCTCGCCCTGCCCCTCCTCGCCGAGGTACTCGGGCGACATGTTTGCGCCGGAGACTTCGCGGCAAAAACCCACGAACAAGAGCAAAAACAAAAAACGGTAATCCACGAACAAAGCGAAAAACGTGGTTCAGGGTGGCCTCCATAGTGGACAAGAATGCTGAAGAAGGTGCGCCCGGAGGAGGAGCCGCAGGGTGCAGCGCGCGCGCTCGCGGGCGGTGTGCGGCGGATCATGTGTGGCCGGTAATGACGGTGTGGTCTGTGCGCCTGCACAGGGTGCCCTCGTGGCTGCGCTGGCACTGTCCCTCGCGCCGGAGGGCGATGCCTTTGTGGCCCCAGGGGCGCTGCGCGTTCCGGGGCTGCGCCCGCGCGCGGCTGCCACCGCGTCGCGCCCGGCGCGCCGGGGCGTGACCGCGCCGCGGATGAGCGACCTGAGCGACATGACACTCGAGATGCTCAAGCGCGTCGAGAAGACGCTGGACGAGCTCGACGACATCACGCTCGCTCGGGTGAGCTGCGCCCGGCCACGCGCGCCCGCCCCCCGCGCCGCGCGAGCGCGCGCGCCGTCTGCCGCGTGCCAAACGCGCAAACCTGGGGGGGCAGCGCGCGTGTCGTGGCCAGCCTGACCCGTCCCCTGCTGCTGCGGCTGTTGCCCGCGAACCCACCCCGCGCGTGCGTGCCTGGCAGTTGCAAGGCGTGTGCCAGCAGGTGGCAGACAAGTGCGATAAGAAGCGCGGCCCGAACGCAATGGGCCCGCCCAAGAAGGTAGACTATGAACAAGAGCTTTGATGAGATCGAAGCGGAGAACGATGCCTACTTTGGCCTCGACAATGACGAGCAACTGGAGGACGTCATGCCCCCACCGCGCGCAAAGGCCGCTGCCGCTGCCGCTCCCGCTCCCGCGCCGTCGGCGCCCGCACGGGCGCCCGCCCCGACGCCTGCCCCCCGGGCGCCTGCTCCGGCATCTCCCGATTCTAGTCTCGACAAGGACGGCCGGCTCAACTCGCAGCCTAGCCGCGTGCAGGTGTGTGCGTGCGTGGACACCTGCGCGGCAAGCCAGCAGCTAGCGGGAGGTAACGGATGAGGCGCCTGCGGTGCGCAGAACTCCATGAACTTGGCACCCCCCATCGTGGAGGATCCGAATGGCCGCAAATTCTCCAAGTACCTGCCGCCCCAATCCGAGACAAAGATCGACAAGAAGGCAACCGTTGGTCTCGAGCGCTCGCGCGCGTGCTGCAGTGTCCGCGTGTCAGTGCAAGCCGCAGTGTGCTGGTGATGCCGACAGCCGCACCTGACATGTCCCGCGCCTGAATCGCGGTGCGCCATCGCAGAAAGCTTCGTGTCCGAGGACGAGTGGACGCAGGCATACATCAAGGAGTTCGGCGCTCCGCCCCCTGAGGTTCCCCTCATCGACGACGAGACCCCGCGCCCTGGTATGCGCCCGCTGTGCGCTTCCCGCCCTGGACGGGGCTGGTGACGAGCAGGGCGAGCATCTGCCTCCCCGCAGCCTGTGCAACAGCAACGAGCGCTGGGTCCGCCGGCGTGTATACTGACGGTGCCGGTGTGCAGCGGGAGGAGCCGAAGACTCGTTTGCGGAGGTGCGTAACATTCAGGCCCAGGCCGGCTCATACCCGACCTCGGAGGCGTACTATGATGCGCTCAACGCGGCTATGGCCCGTTGGAGAAACACGCGGCAAGGTGAGCCAAGCGCCGCCCCCCGGCGCCTGTATGTGCGCGCGTCTGCGCCTGCGCCTGCTCGTGTTCACGCCTCGCCCGCAGTGTGCGTTTGCGCTGGAGGCGGCCGGCAATCGAGGAACGGCCTCGTGCGGTTCGCGCCTGGCGGTGCGCATGCGTCTGATGACGCGACCGCGCTGGCACGTGACAGAGAGCGGAGGGCTGGTTGGGGCCGTGGTGTCGGACCGGTACATGGACCAGCTCGCCTCCATGAAGCCCTTTGAGGAGCAGCAGGGCAAGAAGTTCTCGCTCGGCTGCATGCTGGTGGAAAGGAAGGGGACGGATGACGAGGGCAACGAGAGGGGTGTGCTGGTCACGACGCAGGTGGACCCGCCGGGCACTCTCGGCATGGCAGGCGTCGAGAAGGGCGACGCTGTCCTCGCGCTCAACGGCGTGGACGTGGAGAATTACGATGACCTTAGAAAGGCGATGGCCAAGATACACGCTGCGGGCCACATGACTGTAGAAGTCGTGATCCAGCGGCAGGCAGTGGGGGCGCCGGAGCTCCTCACTGTCACGTCGTAAGCACGTGTCGCGGCCGCTGCCCGTCTCAGGTAGGCACACAAGACACGCAGCTCCTTGAGAGCGCGTTGGTTGTGTGTGTGTGACAATCTCCGCATTAGCTTCATTCGCACGTGGGAATTTTTGTGAGGCCACAGATAATGAAGAGTGATTCATTCCCCAACCATCCTGTCCTGCACGACCCCCTCCAAAAGGCCCGGGCAACCGCTTGGAAAAAGGTGTTTTGTTCCTAGGTGTCGCCAGGCCTGGAGCACCCACGGCAGCGTCTTCAAGACGCTGCAACACGGCCACGTGAGCGTTAGAGCCCGGCGACATGCTCGTGCGCCGCCCGGCTGCCTGTGGGGCGCTAGCCGCTAGCGCCCTCCTGCAGCCTCAAGTTTGCTGCGCCGGCCTATGCTCCGCGGGTTGCCCCGCAGGCTAAAGCGCAAGCTCAAGTTTGCTGCGCCGGCCTACGCTCCGCGGGTTGCCCCGCAGGCTAAAGCGCCAGCTCAAGTTTGCTGCGCCGGCCTATGCTCCGCGGGTTGCTGCGCCGGCCTATGCTCCGCGGGTTGCCCCGCAGGCTAAAGCGCCAGCCCAGCTTTTCCGCGAACGGTCTCAGACGTGAGACCGGCTGAGGGCGCCCCCAGCCCTGTTCCCGGCGCCCCGCCAAGGGGGCATCGACCCATCGACCCATCTCTCCAACTCTATCAATCTATGTACAGCCCCATCCGCGCCCACGCCAGCCCCGGCGGCAGCGCTCACTGCATGGCACACACGCGAGCCGGGCAGCGCGCGCAAGCCGGGGCTACCGTCCTCATAGCACCGGAAAGGCGTCCAGCTGCATCTGAACCCAGCTGGTCGGCCCTGGGTCAGGTTCAGGCGCCTCCAGCCGCGCCGCCGCCTCTGCGTGCGAGGCCGCTGCCGCCCGCCGCGACGCCTCCTCCAGGCCCGGCGCGGTGCCGGCGGCGCCGGGGCCCGTCTTGAGCCGCTTGAGCGGCGCCGGCTGCGCTGCTGGCTGCGTGGCGTGGCTGTCCATCGGCCTGCCCGCTGCTCAGCTCCGCATTGCTCCGCTTCCCCCACACCGCCCGCGCCCGCTGAGCACACTAATATTATTAGTCTATCTCTTTTGCCCATTTAGGTCTCTTTTGCCAATTAGTCTGTCTCTTTTGCTCAATAGGTCCCTAAGGAAACAGAAATCCTCTTTCCCGATGAGGCCTCATCCTCGGCTCGACCTCGACCAGTGCTCCGCGGGGCGGGAAAGAGGGCCCGGGGACAGGAGGGGGCTTGCTGCAAGAGCGAGGCGACATGCTCTGGGCACTCCAGGCCGAGGCTGTCCGTGCGTCCGACCCGCAGCGCGGGGCCGCGGCCCCGTCGCACGGCGAAGCGGCCGTGCCGGGCCCCGTCTGCGACGGGGCAAACATCATCATCGAGCTGTCGAGCGGGGACGAGATCGACAGCGCGCGGGGCTCGCCGCCCGCGCAAAGCGCGGGGGGGGGGCAGGTCGACGCAGCGCCAGCGGCCGAGCGCCGGGACGGCAAGCGGCCGCGCGTCGAGTCGCCCCCGCCCGGGCTGGAGCGAGAGGGCGGGAGCGCGTCGTGTGGAGCTGCGACCAACGCGGGGGGTAGCGCCGAGGAGGCGGAGCCGCCCCCCGCCGCGGCGCACGAGAAATGCGGCAACGTCACGGAGTCGGACGAAGACGACGACGACGCAACGCGGCCGCCCCCGAGTCGCGACTGGGAGGACAAACTCGTCACGGCCAAGTTTGACTACACGCAGCAGGCCGACGACGAGATGAGCTTCGCAGCCGGCGACAAGTTTTCTGTGCTCGGCCACGGGCTCTACGTGGGGTGGCTGCACGTGGAAGCGCACTCCGCCCCAGTGTCGGGTCGCAAAGGCAAAGCCCCGGCCGTTGAGTGTGCGGGCAAGAGCGGGCTCGTGCCGACGAACCACCTGGAGCCCTGCACAGCGGCGTGGGGCTGGGAGGCGCAGCACAACGACGAGCTCAGCTTCCAGGAGGGCGACTTGCTGGTGGTGCTGGGCCGATCAGGGGACGAGGGGTGGCTATACGCCGACCTGCTGGCGCGGGACGACGAGCCCACGCGTCGCGGGCTCGTCCCGTCCCACTACCTCGTGTCGGCCGGCGCCCAGCATGGTGCAGACCCAGGAGAATGCGCGGACGCACACGACGCCGGCGCCTCTTCGTCGTGCGCCACGCATGGCCCCAAGAAGGGCGCTGCGGGCAGCAGCGTCAAGAGGCCAAAACCGTGGCCCGTGTCGGGAGGTGGGAGGCCGAAGGCTGGTAAGAGGGCGGCGTGCGGAGGCGCGTCAGGCGCAGCAGGCCCGTCCGCAGGCGCAGCGGGCACAGCGGGCCCGTCCGCCGCCGCAGCTGCTTCCGCCGCGTCGGCGGCGCCTGCCGCATCGGGGCAGAAGAGCGACAGGACATCCGCAGCACGCGCCGACAACCTGGCGCTGTCTTGCTCCGTTTGCGTGCTGTGCCAGGGCGTGAACAAGGCGAAGAGCGGCGGCGGCGGCGGGGGGGGGAGCGGAGATGGTGCCGGAAACCCTTGCGGGCGCCTGATTGGGCCTCTGCAGATGGGGAGCAAGGAGGTGTCGGTGCATAGCATGTGCTATCACTTTTGCCCCAAGGCGCAAGAGGACCAG
>Ga0209713_10002606_pt1 | contig 11214 bp, 2 predicted proteins | sample ArcOceMetagenome_3_FD_187444 | JGI IMG/M metagenome (GOLD analysis project Ga0209713, IMG submission 187444) | Marine eukaryotic phytoplankton communities from Arctic Ocean - Arctic Ocean- Svalbard ARC20M Metagenome (SPAdes) (version 2) | ecosystem: Environmental > Aquatic > Marine > Oceanic...
CAGAGGGTCGCCAAAGGCCAAACGACACGATGCGATTAGCCATTACATATATACTCGCCGGCGTCGTGGCCTCGTCCAGCGGCCTAACCTGCCCACTCGGCCACTATTGCGAGGACGACGTCGCACGCGCATGCCCGCACAACACCTACCAGCCGGAGCTAAACACCACCAGCGAGGTGGCGTGCCGCGAGTGCCCCGCCATGTCGACCTCACATCGAGCTTCGACCGGCCTCGACGACTGCCTCTGCAGCGTCGGCTTCTTCATGCGACCTGCACGTCTGGGACCACCAGGCGACGGCGGCGGCGGATCCGGCGGCGGCTGCTTCATGTGCCCGCAGCCCGGCACCAACTGCTCGGAGGTCGGGATGACGGTCGAGAGGCTCGAACTGTCGCCGGGCTACTGGCGCAACGACAGCGCGTCGGTCGCGGTGCTGCCGTGCCCGGACTCTCATCGCGAGGAGGACTCGGCGTGCGGCGGCGGCGTCGCTCCCTGCCGCGAGGAGCTCGGCACGAGCGGCGTCTTCTGCTCGCTATGCCCGGACGACCACTACAAGGAGTACGAGGACTCGCGCTGCGTGCACTGCGACGACGCCACGTACAGCCTCGCGCTGCCGCTGCTGCTCGCGTTCGTGGTGCTGCTGGCGGTGGGCCTCTTCCTGCTGTACTCGGCCTCGGAGTGGGGCAAGGCCGCGGTGCGGCGCCTCCTCCGCCGCAACAAGGTGCTGCTCTTCGAGAACGGGCTCGACGTCAACCTCAAGCTGCTCTGGTCCTTCTACCAGGTGGTCTCCACCATCCCCGACGTCTACCGCGTCCAGGCGCCCGCGCAGGTGCGCGCGGCGTTCCGCTCGTTTTACGTCGACCCGAGCCTCGGCCTCGGCAACCTGCTGGCGTGCGCGGGGCTCGGCGGCTTCCTCCCGTCGCTCGTCTTCTGGGTGGTCGCGCCGATCGTCGCGAGCGTCGTCTCGGTCGGCGTCGCGCTCGGCCTCGCGTGGCGGCGCAGGCCGACGGGCGAGAGCAAGGTCGCCCTCAAGGGCATCGCGAGACACTCGTGGGTGCGCGACGGCCTCCGCGAGGCGCTGCCGCCGGTGCTGCTGGTCATGTTCGTCGCGTACACGCCCGCCGCCTCGCTCGCCGCGCGCGCCTTCGACTGCCACGCGCTGCCGCAGCCGCACGGCGCCCTCGACGACGACGACGGCGACGACGACGACGACGATGGGAACGGCCACGGCCACGGCGGGCGCTACCTGCGCGCCGACTACGCCGTCGAGTGCGGCTCGATCGGCGACGAGACGGACGAGTACCGGCGCGTGCGCGCGTGGGCGGTGCTCGCGACCGCCGTGTACAGCGTCGGCGTGCCGCTCGGCTCCGCGACGCTCCTCTACTTTGCGCGCGACGCGCTGCGCCGCAAGCAGCCGGTGCCGCTCTCGCGCGCGCTCGCCTTTCTGCACAAGGCCTACGAGCCGCACGTCTTCTGGTGGGAGCTGATGGAGTTCCTGCGCAAGTGGTGCCTGACGGCGCTCGCCGTCCTCTTCGCGCCCGGCTCGGTGATGCAGCTGGCCTTCGCGATCATCGTCTCGGTCACCTTCCTCGCGCTGCACATGGAGGCGCAGCCCTTCCTCCTCGACTCCAACGACCACGTCGCCTTCTCGATCGACCTCTTCCTCTGCTTCCTCTTCATCTTCTGCCTCGTCATCAAGGTGCAGGTGCTCGTCGAGACGCTCGACGCCTCGACGTACCGCTACCTCGCGACGCCCTCGGCCGCGCTCGAGATCTTCGAGACGGACGCGTGGCGCCTCACCGGCCTCATGCTCGGCTCGCTGCTCGTGACCCTCGCCACCACCACCATCGCCTTCGTCAACAACCTGCTGCTGTCGCGCGCGACCAAGACCGTGCTGCGCTGGAGCCGCGACAGCTCGGGCGTGCACGCGCGGCCGCTGCTGACGGGCCGCTCGCACGTCTTCATCTCGCACAACTGGAAGTCGGGGCAGGACCAGTCCCGCTCGATCAAGTCGGCGCTGACGGGCCTCGTCGCGTCGATGCGCGTCTGGCTCGACGTCGACGACATGCGCTCGAAGGCGGGGACCAAGGCCACCAACACCTCCAACTTTGGCGCCGTCATCGACACGGCCGAGTCGATGATCGCCTTCATGGCGGGCTCGGAGACCAGCGACGGCGAGGAGAGGTCGGACTACTTCCTGTCGCCGCCGTGCCAGCAGGAGCTGCGCCGCGCCGTCTCGACGAAGACGCCGATCATCTACGTGCACGAGACCGACACGCTGCACGGCGGCATCTCGCTCGCCTCGCACGTGCGCGACTGCCCCGACGACCTCCGCCCCGCGCTCCAGAGGGCCATCGACGACGGCGAGGTCATCGAGTGGCACCGGATCCGCTCGTTCCAGGACGTCTCGCTGCGGCTGATGCTGCAGAAGATCCTCGCCAAGGAGGCCGAGGAGCGCGGCGGCGACACCGTCTTTGTCCCGACCGAGGTGACGCGCGCGCCGCTGCGGCTGGCGCCGCCGCCGCCGCCGCCGCCGCCGCCGCCGCCGCCGCCGGGCGCCACCGAGGAGGCGAGCCTTCACAACGAGGGTTACCACGTCTACATTTCGGAGCACAACCCCGGCGCGGCGGACCTCATGTTCGAGCTCGACGACTGGCTCCGTGCCAAGCGTGGCGGCGGCAAGTACGAGAGGAGCGCCAAGTCGCAACTGCGGCGCTTCTCCAAAGCCGAGCGCGCGAACATCGAGGAGAACCAAAAGGTCATCTGTGGCCCGTGGGCGATGTCGCCCGTGCCGCAGGAGAAGTTCGGCGTCTTCGCCACCGTCAAGGATGGGATGAACGGTGGCACGTGGCACGCGCGCACGGTGTCGGGCGACGATGTGGTGCTTGGTGACCTGTCGCCGCTTGGGCCGGTCACGCTGCCGCCCGAAGCGCGGGACGCGCTCGGCATCCGCCGCGACGCCCTCTACTTTGCCTTTGCGTACCCTTCGCCGTCGGACACGGCGCCCGGCAACGAGCAGTTTGTCGAGGAGGTGGTGAGCGGCGCGTTCGCGGCGGGCGCAGAGGACGCAGACGTGGAGGCGTTCCGAAACGCGGCGAGCATCGGCGGCTTTGCCTACTTCCGCTCCGCTGACGACGGCACGCTCGAGATGTGCCAGAGCCTGGCGATGTCGGTGGGCGGAAGGATGCGCTTTGCCGGTCCGATTCCGCTCGGCCAGTACGCGCCGATCTGGCGCGACGCGCTGAAGCGCGCGGGGCGGCTGCACCCCGTGACGCTGCCGGTGCTGCTGCAGGCGGGCGTGCGCTACTTTTCATGGCTGCACTCCAACGAGAAAGTGGCGCCGTGCGAGGGCGGATCGTGGCCCGACGGCGCCTTTGTCTATTTCTACGAGGAGAGCAACCGCGAGGACGTGGTGGGCCACCGCGACTGCGTCTTCTACATGACGCAGGGGGCTCCGGAGCCCGACAGCGACGAGGAGGACGAGGAGGAGACGGAGAAGAAGCGGGCGGAGGCGCGGAGCCAGCCGCAGAAGCTGCGGAGCAACTCGATCACGAAGATGATCTCGCATGCCAACAAGCACCACCACCACGTCGACCACTTCAAGCTCAAGTGGACCGACGAGTGGGAGGACGTCGACGGCGGCGGCTGCGCGCACGTGCTCGTCTACCTCGACGGCCGGACGCACGACGGGCCGCACGCGGCGGCGCTCCACGCCGACCTCGACAGGCTGCTCAAGAGGGACCCCAAGGTGCACCTGGTGCTCGTGCACGAGAACCGGCGCGGCGGCGAGCACCACGGCGCCACCTTCAAGTCGATCATCGAGGCGACGCCGCCGTGGCTGGTGCGCGACCCCGAGACAGGCGCCAAGCGGCTCTACCAGGAGCTCGCCGTGCCGCTCTTCTCCAACGAGCACTTTGACGTGTCGGCGACCATCCTGCTCGGTGCGCTCGCGGGCGCGCACGCCGACGAGGACGTCGGACGGATGCGGCGGCTCCGGGAGAAGCTGACGGGCGCCTCGAAGAAGCCGCGGCCGACGGCGCTGGATGGCCATCTCAAGGTGGACAAGCAGACCGCCGCTGCACAGAAGAAGGAGAAGAGTCGCAAGGGCGCCACCGCGCAAACGAAACGCCGATTCAACAGGAGCCGCCCCGACCCGGCGCCAGACTCGCTCCCGACGGCGCATTCGCTGCCCGCCTTCGGGGCGGGCGCTGAGCCCGCTGCTGCTGGCGATTTCACGGCCGCCTCTTTTTTCGTGTGAGCTGATGTGTGTATCACCGGTTTAGTCAGAGTAGCCTCACGCCTCACGAGAGTGTATACAATACTCGTTCAAACCCAAGGATGTCTATCCCTTATCACGACCTCAACGAACCATACAGAGCTGCGACCATGCCAAATCCCGCTCCTGCAGCGAGAAGCGATTTGAGCGCCCGCGGGCTGACGGCCCAAGTCGGGAAGAATTTCGAAAGCTGACGAGCAAGCGTCGGTTGAGGTATGGGCGTCACCATGACATGAGCCGTGCCGGCGTCGTAGTCGTGCGTTGGCATCCCTACCGGTGGCCTCGAGGCGTGAGCAGCTGCAGATTTGTTCTCAAAGTCAGCGCGCACGAGCGCCTCCGGCATCACAAAGCTGCGCCACACGTCCATCATCGCCTGAGGCGCATGGGCAAACGCTCCTGTGTTGGCCAGCTGGCAGCCCAGGCGCAACAGCTCCTCCGCCCGCGCTCGCCCACTGCGAGGCCACAGACGGTGCATCTCTGCGCTCCACGGCTGGGACGCCGCAATGACCAGCTGCGCCGCCTCGCTGCTCCGCGCCGCGCTGGCCTCGCCCTCCGTAAACCCACAGGCCTCCATCAGCCCGGGTCGACAGGCCAGCTCAAAAGGCGACGGCGCGTCGGGTCGCGCTCGAGCATCGAGGGAGGCACCCGCGCGCAGCAGGCCCTCGGCTTGGTCGACGGATAGGAGCTCCAGGTAGTGAAGTGGGGTGACGAAGTCGCGGGTGCACTGCAGCCAGGAGAGGATGTTGTCGAAGCCTTCGAGCAGGTTGTGATGTAGTGCGAGCTCTCGTATCTCTCGTGCAATGTGTCTTATCTCTCGGCTGTGCCGGGAAGGCCGGTGTGCTTGGTGGAGGCAAAGAAGCTTGACCACGGCAAGGTGCCCATGACGAACGGCCGTCAGCAAGGGCGTGTCTAGACCACCGAGCAGCTCTTGCTGCACGTCCTCCTCGGAGACCGTACCGTGTATATTCGCCCCGGCTTCGAGGCACAGCCGCGCGCACTCGGTGTGACCTCCCTGGCAAGCCTTGACCAGCGGCGTCTTCGCGCTCCCGGCGGGCACCCGATCGACACGTGCCCCGTATTCGAGGCAGAGCCGCGCGCAGTCAACGTGGCCTTCCGAGCAAGCAGCGTAAAATGGAGCGTAATAGCCACACTTGTCAGCCCGCGGACCTGCACCTTGGACCTTGGCGCCAGCCTGCAGGTGTGCTCGCGCAGCCTCTTCATCTCCACGCAAGCAAGCCAAGTAGAGTGGCGTGAATCCTCGGTGGTCAGGTGTATCGTCGAGCTGCGCCGGCTCCAAGCACGCCAGCTGGCCATCGATGGCCCGCGCAGGCTGGATAGGCGGGTCACTAGGATCGCTGGCCATCGTTGTGGTTGCTCGTGCTCAAGGTCAAGTGCCGGCAGCTCGGGCTCGCGCCGGGCGAGCTGGCGCGGCTGCGCTCGGTCGCGGGCGACCGGTACGACCGCGGCAGCGACGAGCTGACACTCACAATCTCGACTCAGAATTCTGCTAACTTTTTTCTGATTTCTAAGTTTGGGCACTTCTGGCACAAACACCATTTGTACGAGTTGTACTACTCCCGCACACAGTCTCCTTGGCTCGCACGAGCACCGGCCCGAGCGACGGGTCAACCACCGGCAGGCGGATACAGCAGAAACTCGGGCGCGTCGAAGGACGGGGCCCACTCTGCCAAAAATTAGGCAGCGACATCCGGCGAGAAGTCAGAGAGGGGCTGCGACGCGCGACCGGCGACGACGGCGGCGACCATGGGAGCGCTCTGCAGAACCTGGGAGCAAGAGGCAGTAAATCTTACGGCACAGTGCATTTGTTTTGTGTTGATTCTCGGGGGTTTTCTTTCAATTTCTTTTATCAGGGAAATCTGAGATCTTATTGTACGTGTGCCGTGTGCGTGTGCGTGCACGTGTACGTACGACGGTATGATTGCGTTTATGCTGCAATGTAGGGCGCCTTGTGAGGAGTGAAGAGGAGCAGCCCATTGTCAACCAAGTCGACATCGCTCCATCCGTCCGACACGGAGGCGTTGCTGACGTTGACAGGTGAGTAGCGGCTGTACACGGGGTCGAAGACGCCGATGGCTCCGGAGTCGTACGGCGCAAAGACGACGAGTCCGTTGTTCAGAGGGCCATTGAGCAGCGCTCCACCCGCAAACTTTTGATCGTTGGAGGCGCTCGACAGATGATCGATCGGAATGAGCCAGGACTCGTGGCAGGGGATGATCGAAGCGTGGCATTTTGAGGTGTCTTCGTTGGGATCGAAAAGGACGACGTACGAGGAGTTGTGCGGCGTGAAGATGATGCGGCCATCGCTGAGTGCGGTCGCCCCACGGAACTTGTTGTCGCCTCGGAGGGGCGAGAGGCCGCCGAGCAGCTCGGCTGGCAGCGCCGGCGCATACGGGTTGAACACGTCCGCCATCCAGAACTCGCTCGTCGATGGGTCAAAGATTCCAACCGCGTCCGCGTCACCTGGAGCAAAGATGACCAGGCCATTTGTGGCCAACGCCGCACCGTTGAACTTGAGCTCTCTACGAACGTCGAAGCGCCACAGCTCGCTCTCAGCCCACCTGGACACATTGTAGGTGATATTGATAGCAAGGAACGTGTCCGCACCATAGCCAACATTGATCCCGGGCGGCGTGTAGACGCCGACGGACAATGCGTCGCAAGGTGCAAAGATGACTTGCCCGTCGGAGGTCGCTGCCGCGCCGCGGAACTTGCGAGGCACCCAAATGGTCTGGCTGATGTCAAACAGCGAGAAGACTTCTGTGCTGGGATTGAAGATGCCGATGCTGTCCGCATTGTACGGCGCAAACACAACGAGGCCACCGGTTGACTCGGCGGCGCCCGAGAACTTCTCGTCGAGACTGCCGAGCGACACCGAAAGGTCGCTTCCCTTTATTTGGTATTGTGTCCCGTCGTTGGCGTTGTGCATCACGGCCGAAACGGCGGTGCTGGAGAACGCGAACGTCGTCGGGTCGACCATGCCGACGGTGTCCGCTTGGTACGGAGCCATGATGAGCTTGCCGAGACTCGCACCGTGAGGGTCCGAGCCCAACGAAACGCTTGCAAACACGCCAAAGTCGTACGCTCCTCCACTCGAGCAGCTCACCTCCTTGAACATGACCTCCAGGCTCCCGGGACAGTTGTTGCCCGTGGAAGAGTACGCATCGTCGCACGTCGGATCGTCCCAGCCGCCCCAGTTTGCGTCATTGGTTGCACCATTGACGAGGATGGCGCAGTAGTCGTTTGACGTGGTTGGGCAATAAGGACATACCCCGCCGCCCGGTTTGCAGTCGCCGGTGGTTGGGCAGTCGTTGGCGTTGGAGACGTACTCGAAGCACCGGGTGCCGCCGCTGAGCGTGCAGACATTGGCACGGCTGTTGCCGATATGATTGAGCGGGAACCCGCGCTCCCTCGTGAGCATCCCGACGGCATTCTCATTGTACGGTGCAAAGACGATGTCATCGTTGCCGAAGGCCACGCCATCGAGAAAGTCGCCATCCGTGCCAGTGGTAGCAGGGCCGCCGACCACGAGCTTGAAGATGCTCGTGAAGGCGTTGTAGACGCCGGCCGCGTGGGTGTTGGACAGCGGCGTGAAGAAGACCTCGCCATGACTCATCGCAATGGCGGCAGAGAACATGTCCTGGGCAAGAATGCCGCCAAGGATCGAGGTGGAGACCAGCGTGAAGACCCGCGTTGCCGGGTTGAAGACGCCAACGTGGTCTTGCGAGAGCGGAGCAAAGATCACCTGGCCGTTGGTGGCGAGTGCCGCGCCGCTGAACTTCTTCGTTCCGTCGAGACCATGGGTACCACCCAGCCTGGCGACGCTGATGTCCACGAGCGAGAACGCACTGGTGTGTGCCTCATAGACACCAATGCCAGTCGAATCACAGGGCGCAAAGACCACCTGCCCGTCGCCCGTCGAGACGGCGCCCCAAAAGGCGTACGCGGGCAGTTGGTAATTGTTGACAGCGACGACAGAGAATACCTCTGAGTCCGGATCGAAGACACCAATGCCCTGGGTGAAGGTGAACGGCGAGAAGATCACCTGATCATTGCTTGCCATCACCGTGTCCATGAATGCGCACGGGCTCTCGAGATCCCGACTCACCGTGCTGCTGATGTCCACGTATGAGAAGACGCTCGTGCTCGGGATGAAGACGCCCACGGTTCCTTGGTTGCATGGCGCGAAGATGACTTTGCCGTTCTCCGCCGTTGCGGCACCAGCATACTTGTGATCGCCCAGAAACTTGCCCCAGTCGTGAGAGGGCCTGCTCGCGCAGGCAGATCCATCGGCGTCGCCGTCGAGGCCAGCCACGTCTCCAAACTGAGGGAAGTAGATGTCAAACCATGCCTGTGCCTCCTCCTGCGTTGCGAAGTCTCCGCAGTTCTTGCTGTTGCCCGGGTTGCTGAGGGTCGGCGTCAAAAAGGTGGCAGCGACGAGGCTGAGCGCCGACGTGACCGGGTTGAACACACCCACGCTGCTGGCTTTCGCTGGTGCAAAGATGACCTGGTCGACCGCGCGTGTTGCACCGGCAAAGGCATAGAACGGTGCAGCTCCGAGCGCGTCGGTGAGCGTGTTGCCCAAAGACACCAGGTTGAGGGTGCCTCTCTGCTGCACGTCTTGAATGGAGGCCATCGCACACGAGACGTCACCGCAGGCTGCGGGCGCCTTGAGGACGCAGTCAAACGTGCCTTCGTCCAACATACACGTATTGAGATAGTGGAGCTTCATAAGCTCGGTTGGCAGCTCGCCTTCGAGGCTGTTCTCCGAGAGGGTAAGCTCTTCAAGCCTGCCGAGCCTGCCGAGCTCCGTGGGAATCGCGTTACCGAGGCTGTTCTCGTCAAGCTTCAGCTCCGTGAATGAGGGGGATCCTTGGTCGTGCATGATGGGGAGAACTCCGATCTTGTCCTCGGTTCTCGGCACGAGGACGACCTCGTCGAACCGCGTTGCGATGGCGGTGCTGAACCGTGATGTGATCGCAGTGATTCCGGGCGAATCGATCAGCCTGAAGGCAGGGTTGTGGAGCGAGTGACAGTAGTTGTCGATGCACGAGGGATTGAAGATGCCGATGCCAACCACTTCTTGCATGGCAAAGTAAACAAGCTGGTTGCGCAGGAGCACGCCGTTTCCGGCGAACTTTCCGTCGACATTGACCACAATTTGGGGGGGAGTGGCAAAGTCAGTCAACGTGTCACCGATCATGCTGAGAGAGAGCGACCTGTTTGCAACGTCAAAGATGCCCACGGCATCCGTGTCCGCAGGCGTGAAGATGACACGCCCACCGTACGCCACGCCTCCGTCAAAGTAGCTGCCCGTTGAGGGATGACTAGCTCCTGCAAGAAGGTCGGTCACGTCGACCTGCGAGTAGATGCTCGTCAATGGGTCAAAGATACCGACCTTCTCGTGGTTCTTGGGTGGAAACACGACGACACCATCCACTGCAACGGCACCGGCAAACGAGCCATCTGTCGAGGTCGCATCGCCGCCAGGAGTGCCCAGCTGAACGTCGTGGATGACACGGAACTCGAGCGTTGTTGGGTTGAAGATGCCCACGCCCGGAGAATGGTACGGTGCTAGGATGATCCGTCCATCCGGTATCATCGCTCCGCCATGGAAGGCGTCGTCTGGCAGTGAGGCAGTCATGGTGTCGGAGACGAGAACGAACGTGCTCGTCTCTGGGTCGAGCACTCCCAAGGCCTTTTCCCTCCATGGAACAAACACCACGTGGCCGTTGCTCGCAGTCACCGAGCCGCAGAATGGTGTCGAGGCCGCAACGGTGGCACTGATGTCAATGGAGGAGAAAGCGTGCCCGAGAGAGTCAAAGAGCCCAATGTGCTGCCAGTTGTGTGGCGGAAAGACAACCCGGCCATCGTTGGTCAGTGATGCGGATCCGCATGTCTTGTCTGCGTCATCGAGGACGGCGACACCAGGGTCGGACACCGTCCAAGTATGCGTGCAGAGGGAGCCACCACATTTGAAGAAGGTCGAGCCTCCAATCTCACTTGGAATAGATCCAGAGATGACATTCTGCCTGAGGTAAAGCTGTTTCATTGCGTACATCGCTCCGAGCTCTGTCGGGAGGACTCCGCTGAGCAGGTTTGTGTCCACGTCCAAGCGTCTGAGTGTCGACATGGGTGCAAGCTGAGTGGGCAAGGAGCCTGACAGCGCATTCCGTTGGACGTTGAGCTGTGCCATTTTCTCGAGAGTGTGCAGCTCGGGTGGAATGGTCCCCGAGAGTCTCGGGTTGTCATGCAAGTTGATGCGGGCTTGGTTGGCTTCGTGATTGATATCAGCCTGGGCAACGCGGATTTGATAGTCACCGAGCTTCGTGAGCATTCCAAGCTGCGTTGGGATGCTGCCAGAGATCTTGCTCAACGACAGCTGCAGAGCAGGACTCGACAAGAACAAGCTCGTAGTGCTCAGATCCTGCAAATGGCCGAGCTCCGTCGGAATGGTTCCGGAGAGGCCAGATCCACCAAGGTCGATGGCGCGGATCATCACCGCGGCATCGTGGCCGGCGGGGATATTGTTGGCAAGTTCGGTAGGGATTGTACCTTCCAGATTGTTGGCGCCCAGCGACACCAGGAAGTGGAAGTCGGGGTCGGTGTTGCACGTGATGCCGTGCCACGTGCAGATCGGAGCTGTTGGGTCATCCATGTGCGAGGTGTCACCGAGCCAGCCGTTATTGTTTGCCCAGTTCTCGCCTCCGCATTCCTCATACAGACGAATCAGCCAGTGCATCTCTGCAGGAGGCGGCGACGGCGGCGGCGGTGACGGTGGTGGTGGCGATGGTGGCGGGGGTGACGGTGGCGGTGGTGGCGGCGGCGATGGTGGAGGCGGCGATGGCGGCGGCGGAGACGGCGGTGGCGGCGTCGGGGGCGGCGGCGACGGCGGTGGTGGCGACGGTGGAGGTGGCGATGG
>Ga0209713_10002609_pt1 | contig 11208 bp, 4 predicted proteins | sample ArcOceMetagenome_3_FD_187444 | JGI IMG/M metagenome (GOLD analysis project Ga0209713, IMG submission 187444) | Marine eukaryotic phytoplankton communities from Arctic Ocean - Arctic Ocean- Svalbard ARC20M Metagenome (SPAdes) (version 2) | ecosystem: Environmental > Aquatic > Marine > Oceanic...
ACGGACGGCTGCCTTCAGACTTTCCAACATGACGTTACGTTTGACCGTTACACGGTCTGGACCTGCACCCCCCCCAAGCTCACAGGTCGTGCGGGAGGCGCCTGCAGGGGGGTACCTGCACCCCCCTGCAGCTCACAGCTGCTTCCCAGATGACGTGATCGAGACAGTTGCGGGGGGGGTGCTTCAACGTGACTCCGCCCCTCGCGGGAGGGTGCCGAGGGCAGGCTTTCGCACCAGGGCATCGGCGTCGGCTTCAGCACGTTGTCCGAAGCGAAGACCGTGTTGGACGCGGCGTACGCGGTGGCGGCGCCGACGCCGGCAAGCGGGCCGAGGACCGCCGGGCGCGCAGCGCGCGACGCGGCGGAGGCCACGCGCGTGCGAATGGTGCTCCACATGGCTGCGATCGCCGCTGCACAGCAATCGTCTACCCAGGTGGGCTGCGTGGGTGTGATGTGCCCCCTCTACGTTACTTTGGGTTGAAAATGAAGGGGACCTTTGCTACAGAGGCCGGCAGCGTCGCCATCGGCAACGCACAGACAGACCGACACCGGCGGGCTGCTGACGCGGCCGAGCTGCGCGGACCGAGCCAGTGAATGCTAGACACGGCATCCGTATATTCTCATGTAGACACAAGATTTATACAGACCTTTTGCCGTCCACTCCGCTGCATAGCGGCCCCGCATCTGGGGCCGATCTGGTCACAGCGCGATGCCCGTCGTCAGCCCGAGAGCAAAGGCCGCGAGGCTCGACACCGCAACCGCGCGGCGCGGCGACCGTTCGACGAGGGCCGCGCACGAGTGCAGCAGCTGCCACGCGCGCCGCGCCACGGTGCCGCCGCCTCCGCCGCTGCCACCGCCGGCCGCGGCGCCGAGCGCATCGATGGGCAGCGGCAGAGCGCCGCCTCTCGCGCCCCTCGAGCTCGAGACGAGCGCCGCGATGCCGCCAGGGATGCCCCCGCCAGCTATCCCGCCCGCGCCGCCGTGCTCGTCGTCGTCGTCGTCGGCGGCGCCCTCGAGCTCCTCGGCCTGGCCCACCGCGCCCTTGCCCCGGCGCGGCCTCCCGCCCGGCCACGCGCGCTTGGGCCCGACGGTGCGCAGCTTCAGCTCGAGCTCCTCGCCGCTGCCGCTCCGCGCCAGACCACCACCACCACCCGCCGCACCCGCCACCGCCGCTGCCGGCGCCGCGGCCCGTGCGAGGTCCTGCACGTGCTGCTCCTGCTGCCGCTGCTGCTGCCGCTGCTGCTCCTGCAGCCGCCGCTGCAGCACCTCGTTGCCGCGCTGCTGCTGCTCGAACCTTCCGAGCGCGGCGCTCAGCTCCTCCTCCGTCGCGCGCACCTCGCCAACCGCCAGCTGCCGCTCTCGCGTCGAGCGCAGCCGCGCCATCTCGCCCTGCCGCAGCTGGCCGGCCGCCGCCTCGTGCTGCTTGCGGCACTGCGCCAGCTGCTGCGCGGCGCGCTGCGCGCTCTTCTCCTGTGCGAGCAGCAGCTGGTGCGCCTCGTGCAGCTCGTGCTGCGCCTCGCGCCGCCCCCGCTCGGCGGTCGCCCCGCGCTCCTGCACCGCCGCCAGCTCCACCCTCGCCTCGGCCGACGAGCCGTACTCGCGCCGCAGCGTCTCGAGCTCCTCGCGCAGCTGCGCGTCCCTCGCGAGCTGCTGGTTGGCCACCACGAGGGCCTCGCTCAGCGACGCCTTCTGCTGCTGGTGGATCTCCAGCTCCTCCTGCAGGCTCTGCTTGTCAGAGAGAAGGCGCTGCAGGTTGGCGTTGATCACGAGCCGATCCTCGTCGCGCATCGTGTCGTCGATCGCTGTCGAGCCTATTGTGGCGACGCGTTTGCCAGCGATTGCCGCAGGAAGCAATGCAACTTGGAAAAACCACTTCACATTCCTCGTTTGGCAACCTGCTTTTTTCCATCCTGCGCAGCATGGCCCTCGCGTCTCGCACGCCGCAGCGTGCGATGGTGCCGCCGATCACGGCCGTGCCCGGCAGCCCCCTCTCGAGCTCGGGGGCCGACGGCCAGGAGCTGGGGGCGGTGGCTACCCGCTGGCCCTCGTACGACGAGCAGTGCACCGCGCACGGATGCTTCCCTCGACTCTTCATCCTCGGCACCCAAAAGGGGGGCACGTCGTCGCTGGCGGTCGCGCTGCAGAAGCACGGCACGGTCTGCTTCTCCAACCCCGAGCGCACCGGCGCGTGGAACGCCGAGACGCAGAACGAGAAGGAGCCGCACGTCTTCTCGGAGCTCAACGCGTCGACGTGGCGCGGCATGCTGCGCCGTCCCGACCAGTACTCGCGCCTCTTCCAGCCGGCCGACTGCCCTCTCCGCCACTTTGTCGACGCGACGCCCGCCTACCTGCGCAGCGCGCAAGCCCCGGGCCGGCTGGCGCTGATCGCGCCGCCGGCGCTGCGGCCGCAGCTGCGCATGGTCGCCATCATACGCGAGCCGATCGCGCGCGACCTCTCGTGGTTCAACCACAAGCTCGCGAGCGTCGCCGACCTGGGCGGCGCCTTCTGCGAGGGCTGCCCAACCAACCAGGTCGACTTCTGCGCGCCCGCCGCGCCGGGGCGGCCGGGGCCGACGTACGAGGCCGAGACGCTCTGCCGGAAGCAAGAGCTCGACGGATGCCTCGCGTCGGGCGCAGCCGGCGCGCGCGGCTTGATGGCGCTCAACCTGACGACGACGGCCGAGGCGTGCGTGCCGCGCGCGTCGGCGCGCACCGACTTCATCGAGCACTGCGACCGCTACTGGAGCTGCGTCGGGGCGAGCGGCGCGCGCGACGTCGCGCAGCTCGCGTGGGGCTTCTATGCGCCGCAGCTGCGCGCGTGGTGGACGCACGTCGCCCGCAGCAGCGTCTTCGTCGTCGACTTCGAGCGGCTCGTGACGGAGGAGGACGACATGGTGGGCCGCATCGCCGCCTTCTACGGGCTGCCGCCGCTCGCGAGCGCGAGGCTCGGGCGCGACAACGCCAAGGAGTCGCGCTTCAAGGTCGAGGTGGTCGCGTGCAGCACGCGCTCCCTCCTCGAGCAGCTCTACCACCCGTGGAACGACTTCCTCGTCGAGAGCCTGCGCGACCCGCTGTGGCGCGGCGCGGGCCACGAGCCGCCGCCCCACGAGCCGCGCTTCGACGGCTTCACGAGCGTGGTCCCGTGCGACGAGCAAGAGCGCACCAACCTCACGCGCCTCTCTCGGAGGGAGAGAGGGAAGTAGGTAGAGACTAACTTTACTAACTTGTCACGAGTTTCGCATTCTTCGCGGCCAGACCGCGTTGCGCGCGTGCCAAAGCACAGCGGTTGTCGACTCGAGGACACCGTGTCGATGGCGGTGCGCAAGCTTGACTGCGCCCTCATGACGTCTCGCTCGTGGAAGGATGAGGACCTTGCGCTGCTGCCTCTGCTGCTTCGCATGACGACGATGCGCGGTGCCGGACACTTTGTAGAGCTCGGTGCGTACACCGGCGTCGAATTCTCCAACACGCTCGTCCTCGAGAAGTGCTTCGGCTGGCACGGCCTTTTGATCGAGGCCAACAGTGCCAACTTCGAGAAGCTGCAGCACAGCGGTCGCTCCGCTGTCTTGAGGCGTTCCGCAGTCTGTGCTGGCGACGGGCTGCATGGGCAAACGGTCAACATCACCAAGGGTGGTGGTGCGGTCGCCGGCCAGATGGGAGCAATGTCAGCCAGCTTTCTTTCCACCGAGCGAGAGGGCGACGATCTCTCGACGGAGCCAGTCCCGTGCCAGAGTCTGACGAGCCTGATGGAGCGGAGCGCCCTGTCGATGCCAATTGACTTTTTGTCGCTGGGTTCGCCCCTCGCCACGCCCTCGCCACGGCACGGTTCCCCTCCTCACGCATGCTGCTGCTCGTGGCAGACGTTGAGGGAGCTGAGTACGAGGTGCTGAAGCACGCAGACGCACGAGCTTTCTCTGTCGTGCTCGTCGAGACACAAGGTGGGAGCCGTGAGAAAAACAGCGCGGTCCACAGACTTCTACGTTCGAGCGGGCTGGAGATCTCACGAGAGGTCCGGTCGTTCTCAAATGGTGTCTATGTGCGGCCAGAACTGCAAAAAGGCCGGCGCGCCCTCGTCCCGCCTGGTATGCTCCTGCCTGGCGCTCAGCCAGGCTTCTGCGGCCCACGAAAGGCCCCCGACGAGGGTGACTGCGACACCGGCGACAGGGGCTCGTGGCGCCTGAGCCGCTTTCGAAGGTTCAACGTCAGCAGCTGCTTGCATCGGTGCGAGCGGGAGTGCGCTCGATGCCGATATGTGTCCATATCGCTGCTGGGCCACGACTGCTCCTGGTGGGCCTCTTGTGACCTCGACCGGCTGTGGACCCAGGGGCGGAAGGGGACGTATCAGTCGTTGCTTGTAAAAAAGCCGTAGGTAAAAGTGTGACTCGCGAGGCGTTCGTGCACCTAAAGTACATCTGGAAGCGTAGTGTAAAAGTATGTTTGAAATCCGGTGCAATTCACGCCTCACCCGGCTGAGGAAACTTGCACGGGCAATCTTGGCTAACGCAAGGGGCAGGAGGAGACCGAAGCCCGAAGGCCTCGCGCCGAAGGCGCCGCCGAAGGCGCCCCTTGGGAATTTTGCGCTTCGCGCGCTGAAAGCATCGAAAAAGCTCAAACTTTTCGGCGCCTGCGGCGGGCAGAGAGGGACAGGGGGCCCGCAGTGGGCCCGCGCCTTCGGCGCAGCCAGAATCAATTGCTAACCCAGGTTAGCTATTTCACACAACTATCTGCAACCGGGCCCTTGTCCAGGGAACTCGGCAGAGATGTGTGGCGGGTATGGTATCAACAGCCTCTATTATGTTTCTTGAATGATGAAGGTCAGAAGTATGCCTTGGTTACGAGGCTGCGTGCGTGTAAGTGGTTCAACCCCCTCCAGCCAAACTTGCAAAAAGCTGCGCAAACGCGTTAGCTTGGTGGGTGCCGGCTGTGGCCAGCGACACCAACGCCGCCTCACCCCTAACCATGACGGACGACTCAAGCCGCCGCGTGCACGTCTCGGTGCGCGTGCGGCCGTCCATCACCGAGGACGGCGGGGCGAGCGCCGCGGCGGTGCAGTGCGCCGGCGCCGGTGCCATCGCGCTCGATGGCCGCGGCAGGCACGGCCCGTTCGACGCGGTCTTCGGCCCGTCGGCGCAGCAGTCGGAGGTGTACGAGCGCTGCGCGCGGCGCGTCGTCGCCGCGGTCGCCAGCGGTGAGGCCAACGGCACCGTGCTGTGCTACGGGCAGACGGGCAGCGGCAAGACGCACTCGGTGGGCATCACGACCGACGGGCTGCTGCCGCGCGCGCTCGCGCAGGTCTTCGAGGCGGTGGGCACGGCCGGCGGCCGGGCACAGTACACCATGTGGCTCTCGTGCATGCAGCTCTACCTCGAGCAGGTCGAGGACCTGCTCAACCTCGGCAAGGCGACGGTGCGGCTGCGAGAGGACGCGACCGACCCGTGGGGCCCGGTGGTCGTCGAGGGGCTGGTGCGCCACCCGCTCGCGTCGCTCGAGCAGGCGATGGGGCTGGTGCGCCTCGCCGACGAGAGCCGCGCGGTGGCGGCGACGCAGATGAACATGGCGTCGAGCCGCTCGCACGCCGTCTTCACGCTCTTCGTCGAGCGCGCGGTCGTCGTGCCGGCCGACGCGCCGCCGGGCGAGGTGACGGCGCTGCTGCGCGAGCAGGCGCGCGGCCCGACGCGCACGAAGCTGCACGTGCTCGACCTCGCCGGCTCCGAGCGGCTCAAGAAGACGGGCGCGGGCGGCGCCGCGGCGGAGGAGGCGCGCGCGACCAACATGTCGCTGCTCGCGCTCGGCAAGGTCATCTGGGCGCTCGCCGAGGCGAGGGAGCACGTGCCCTTCCGCGAGTGCAAGCTGACGCGGCTGCTGCAGGACGCCTTCGTGCGCGGCTCCGGTGGCGGCGGTGGCGGCGGTGGCGGCGGTGGCGGCGGTGGCGGCGGTGGCGGTGCCGGTGCGGCGAGCAAGACGAGCCTGCTGGTGACGCTCAACCCGACGCGCGCGCAGCTGGGCGAGAGCGAGGGCTCGCTGCAGTTTGGGCTGCGCGCCGTCTCGATCAAGGCGCAGGCGGCGCTGCCGAGGGGCGGCGGCGGCGCGAGCATCGACTACCGCGCCGTGTGCGCCGCGCAGGAGGAGGCGCTCGCGGCGGCGCAGCGGACGCTGCTCGAGGCGCAGAAGCGCAGCGAGCGGCTCGACGAGGGCCGCGCCGCCGACGCTGCGACGGCGCGGCTGCTGCTCGGCGAGCTGCGCAGCTCCGAGGGCGCGCTGGTCGCGCTGGCGGCGGCGGAGGCCGAGCGGCTGTCGCTGGCGGCGGCGCTCGAGCAGGCGCGCCACGAGCTGAGCGAGAGCGAGGCGCAGCGGAGGAGCCTCGCCGCCGAGCTCGAGGCGGAGCGGCACGGCGCCGCGGCGGTCGCGACGGCGCTGCAGCACGCCCTCGCCGCCGAGCTGGCGGCCCTCTCGGGCGTGCGCGGCGAGGAGCGCGCGTGGCTCGCGCGCACCACCGCCGGCGCCACCGAGCTCTTCCGCGCGCTCCACCACCGCGCCCACGGCGGCGGCGGCGGGCCGGGCGGCGCTGGGCCACCGGGCGGGCGCGGCGGGCTGCGCGCGGGCGTCGCGCCTCCGCTCGCGCGGCGGGCGAGCCTCGACAAGCTGCCCGAGCCGCCGCCGCCGCCGCCCGCGCGGCGCGCCTCGTTTGGTCAGGGCGGCGGCCGCCGCGCCGGCTCGCCGCCCGCGTCGCCGCGCGCCGCGTCGCCCACGACCGCCGCGCTCCGCCGCCAGCCGAGCGCCGGGAGAGCGCGCGCGGCGTCGCCCGGCGGCCCGGCGACGCGCGGCCGCAACGCCAACGCCAACGCCAACGCCAACGCGGCGGCGGTGCGCGACGCGCTGCAGCTGCAGCCGCGGCGCAAGCTCGGCGAGGAGCACGGCGCGCTGCGGCTCCTCGGCTCGACGTGGTACGCCGAGCTCTACGCCGCGACGCACAAGCCGACGGGCGGCGCGCGCTGCGTCCATCTGCTGCGCAAGGCGACGGCGGGTGCCGAGGCCGACGACGAGCCGCTGCGCAGCTGGGCGCACGCGCTGCGCCGGTGGCGCGCCGAGTGCGCGCAAGTGGGGCTGCTGCCGTGCCACGACGTCTTCGAGACGGCCGGCGCCGTCCAGATCGTCACCGAGCCGCCGCCGTGCCTCGCCCTCCTCACACAGCAGCCCGCCGCCGCCGCCACCCCTCCTCCCGCCGCCGCCGCCGCCACCGCCACCGCCGCCGCCGCCGCCTCGCCGCCGCCTCGCAGCGCCTCGCCTGCGGCGGGGGCGCGCCCTGCGTGGAATGGCTCCAAGGTCGCGGCGCCCGCGGCACCGAAGGCCGCCGCCGCCGCGTCGCAGCCAATCCCATCGTCGCAACCGCCGCAGGGCGTCTCGCAAGCGTCGCGTCTCTTTGACAAGGCGCACGCCGCGCCGCCCGCCGCCGCCGCCGCAAGCACCGCGGCCGCGGCGCCCGCGCTCGCCGCCGACCTCTCGGCCTTTATATGGAAGGCGGGCGGCGGCGCCGCGGGCAAGCCCGCGCCCGCCGCGCCTGTGGCGCTCGCCGCCTCCCACGCCGCCGCCGAGGCCGTCGGGGCGAGTGGGGCGCCCAGGCCGCCGACGTCGGCGGATGCGACGGCGGCGCAGACGGCCGCCGCACCGGGCGGCACGGCCGAGGCGGCGTCCGAGGGGCGGTGGGTGCCTGCGGCGGGCGAGAGGCGCGGCGAGGCGGCGTCTGCGGCGGCGGCGGCGGCGGCGGTGGCGTGGGTGCCGCTGCTGGAGGCGGTGCTGGCGCGCGGCGAGGACGCGGTGGCGCACGGGCTGCTGGTGCGGCGGCTGGCGGTGGCGGCGCTGCGGCTAGTGGCGACGGTGCAGCGGCTGCCCGAGCAGGGCGTCGCGCTCCACTTTGGCGTCGACAACCTCTTCGTCGCTCCCGAGGACGACGACGGCGGCGGCGGCGGCGGCAGCGGCGGCGGCACCGACGGCACCGACGGCACCGACGGCGGCGACAGTGCGGGTGGCGGTGGCGGTGGCGGTGGCAGCGGCGCCGCCAATGGCGCCAATGGCGCCGATGGCGCCAATGGCGCCGATGGGGTCGCGGCCTCGGAGGCGCCGTCGTCGGCAGAGGCGGCGGCGCCGGCGGCGGGAGGCGCGGCGCCGGCGGCGCCGGCGGCGTTGGCGGCGCTGCGGATCCGGATGGACGGCGTGTGCGTGCAGGCGATGCGCCCGTCGGCGCTGACGCGCGCGGTGCAGCCGGAGGGGAGGGCGGCGGCGGGCGGCGTCGACGCGCTCACGCTCGCGCTGACGGCGCCCGAGTGCCTGCTCGGCGCCGAGGAGGTCTCGAGCGCCAGCACGCTGCTCTGGTCGCTCGGCGTGCTGCTTCACACGCTGCTCGTCGGCGAGCCGCCCTTCGCGGCGCGCTCGGCGCCGCAGCTGCTGCAGCTCATCTTCTCGGGCGGCGGCGGCGCCCACCCGCGCCTCTCGGCATCGACGAGCGCCTTCCTCGGCTGCCTCCTCCGCCCCGACCCCACCAAGCGGCTGCCGGCCGCGCAGGCGCTCGAGCATGCGTGGCTCGCCGCGCCGCCCGCCGAGGCGGAGCCCGTCTACTCGGAGGCGCACGCGCGCGACGCCACCGCGCACCACGCGCCGCGCGCGCTGCTGCAGGCGCTGCACGCGCGCCTCCGCCGATGCCACGTCGACCAGCTGCTCGAGCGGTGCGGCGCCCTCGCGGGCCATGGCGATGCCTAGTCAGTAACGTATACCGAGACGTGTTCAGCAACGTGTGTTATTTATGGTGTGCAGTTTCACCGACGCTATCCAAATTCAAATGCGGAATGAGAGACAGCGAGACGACGAGGCTCGGTAGCTATCGAAGAGAGAGAGAGCTCCACAGCCGTTCCACCCCTAAATGGGCATGTTGCAACCGAACTACATGCTGTGCAGGACCGGGGCCGACTTCAAGCGGCCGCCCCGTCGGAGCCAAACGAGCGGAGCTTGCTGTAGTCGACAAACGGGCAGCGGCCGGCGCCGATGATGATCTCGGGCAGCTCGCCGTCGCTGGTCCCCTGCAGCACGAAGCCGGCGTGGATGTCAAAGGTCTTGATCGTGTCGAGGACCGAGTAGAGGCCGCGCTTGGCGAGGAATGTGAACTTGTCGATGGCGACGTCCATCTCGAGGTAGCCGTCGCCCGCGTGCAGCATCCCCGACTTGTTGATGAGCGCCGGTTTGCCGTTGAAGCGCGCCAGCTGCCGCGGCAGCCCGAGGCTCTCCATGTTGTCCATCTGCGCGATCACCTTGAACGAGTAGTTGCACTGCGAGCCGACGCGGCTGCCGCCCGGCGGCGGCGCCGCCGCGCAGTAGTCGCGCATCAGCCGCACGCCCGCGCGCGGCGCCTCCGACGCCGCCTCGCGCTGCGCCGCCGCCGTGCACCCAAAGTAGAAAATGATCGAGGCGTTGGGGCCGTCGGGGCTCTCGCCGCCAAACGTGGGCGGCGCTATGAGCGGCATCTGGATGTTGACGATGAAGATGGGCGCGAGCGGCCCGTCGGCGGCACCCTCGGGCAGCGGCGGCAGCCGGACGTAGCGCGCGACGTGGTCGAGCCGCGACGGCGTGCGCACCATGTCCATCGTGAGCAGCTCGTACATGGCCGGCTGCGACGGCGCCTTGAGCCCCTGCCGCGGGTAGTCGGGGCCGCAGCGCACGTTGAAGCACGTCGCGTCGCCGCCGCGCCAGCAGGCCGCGTCGACACCGCCCGCGAGCTCGCCCGCCGCCGGCCGCTCCGACGGCGGCGCGAGCGGCGGCAGCACCGCCGGCGGCGGCGCGGCGGCGGCGGCGGCAGCACCGCCAGCGGCGCCACGGCCGCCGCGCGCGGCGAGGGCCGCCGTGCCGCCGCCCGCCGCGCCCGCCCTCGGCTGCAGTCGCAGCACGTAGACGGCGCCGGCGTTGGCGACGAGCAGCGCCGCCCACAGCGACGAGCCGCCGGGCGCGAGGCGCACGAGCAGCCAGCTCAGGTTGAGCAGCAGCAGCAGCGTGAGCGGCGGCACCGCGGGCGGCGGCGGCGGCGGCGTGCCGACGCCCGTGCCGAGGCCCGTGCCGACGCCGGTCGGCGTCTCTCCCTCGACGACCTCGTGCAGCGGCAGCCGCCTCGGCGTCGAGGTGGGCGTGGCGCCTACCCCCGGCTGGAGGTCGTCCTGCGGCGGCGTGCGCTGCCTCAGCCCCACGCCGCTGGGGGTGGGGCGGCCGCGCTTGCGCCGCAGCTGCGCGATCGTCTTGCGCAGCCGCTCCTCGAGCACGCGCTGCTGCTGCGCCGTCTCGCACCGCACCGACAGCGAGCCGCACCGCTTGGGCACCTCGTAAAACGGCTGCGGCTCGGGCTCGACGGCGGCGGTGAGGAGGAGCGAGCTGGACGACGAGCCCGGTATCGCGGCGTGCTCCTCCTCCTCGAGCGGCTGCAGCTCGAGCGTCGCGCCGTCGAGCTCGATCACGCCGCGCAGGTCGCCGAGCAGCTCGCCGTTGGAGTCGGGCGTGCGCAGGTAGTACAGGAACGTCCCCGTAGAGAGCAGCACAAAGGTGCGCTCGGTCAAGCCGCCCCACAGCAGCCCGTCGCGCTCCTTGAGCAGCGTGCCGATCGCGTCGATCTCGGGAAGGGCCTCGCGCCGCCACGGCCGCCGCGTCCTTGACGACGACGACCCGGGCCCCGGCGACGAGGGCCGGTCGATACCCGGCAGGCAGCTCTCGATCGAGCGCTGGAGCACCGTCTCGCTGCGCTCGGTCCACACCATGCGGATCACGTCGTGCCAGTCGCGCATCACCGACGACCCGGGCGCGTGACGGAGGTGCGCGTCACTCTCGAAGAGGAGCGAGGTGCAGAGCCGCAGCTCCCCCTCGGCGGGGACAAACTGGATGTCCGTGAGGTCGTGCATGCCGATGCGCCACCAGGTGTGGCTGAAGGGCGAGAGAGGGTCCGGATCGCCCGTCTCCGGCTCCAGCAAGTATAGCGCCTCGGCCGTGAGAACCGCCAGCCGCTTGGTCCACTCCTCGTTGTCCAGCGCGAGCACGTGGTCGATGGCGATGATCAGCGCGGACCAGTCCTCAACAAGCGGCGTGTTCGATATCTCGTAGCTCGATGGCCTTCGACGCGGCGTCTCGGCCATGGCGCGTGCGTGCGTACCGCGAGCGAGAGCGAGACGCACCCCTTCTTGCC
>Ga0209713_10002611_pt1 | contig 11207 bp, 5 predicted proteins | sample ArcOceMetagenome_3_FD_187444 | JGI IMG/M metagenome (GOLD analysis project Ga0209713, IMG submission 187444) | Marine eukaryotic phytoplankton communities from Arctic Ocean - Arctic Ocean- Svalbard ARC20M Metagenome (SPAdes) (version 2) | ecosystem: Environmental > Aquatic > Marine > Oceanic...
TTTTAACCCTCTCTATCTACCGCACCAATTGGCCGAGGCCAAACAACCGCCCTGTACCGCATCGAGGGCGCCGGCGGCAGCAGCTCGACGAGCGCCTAAAAAATACAAAATTCGCGTCCATGGTGTTCTGTGTGTGATGGTACATAGACGCGCGCAGCGCGTTAGATAGAACTTTTTGGGCGTGGGGACACTCTGGACACCTGTGTTTCGCCAGGTGGGGACACCCCCGGCGCACCTCTGTTTCGCATGGGGGGACGAAAAACATTTTCTTCGCGAACTTGTACAGAGCATCACAACACGACGAACACGCTGAGCACGTTAACGTTAAAAGCTCTACCGAGCCGTGCGGCTACTCTAGATACTTTAGATCATTGCTTTGCCTAAGCTGCCGGTCAGGAGCCCACGTGGGGGGACACTGATCCCGAGCCAGCCGCCGCCGGCCTCGCCAGAAGGCAAGGCACGCACGTGGTGTGCCCCCGCCACGGAGGCAGTCCCTGCGAGCCCTAACTTCCTCCGCCACAGCCATGGGCAAGAAGGACAAGGCCAGCAAGAAAGCCAGCCGCTCAGAGGACGGCGAGGACGGCGAGGAGCAGCCAGCCAAGAAGTTCAAGACGGAGGCCGAGCCTGACGCCGCCGCCGCCGCCGCCGCGTCCAGCCAGCCACCACCCGCCGAGGAGCATCTCATCTACGCTGGCGGCCTGCCGTACTCCTACGATGAGGAGACGATCCGCTCGTCATTCAGTGAGTGCGGCGAGATCGTCAAGATTCACCGCATGTGCTTCGAGGACTCGGGCAAGTTTCGAGGGATTGCGCTGCTCACGTTTGCAACCGCTCAGGGCGCGGGCAAGGCGATCGAGTGGGACGGCACGGAGTGGGAGGGGCGGTTCCTGACGGTCAAGCCGGGCAAGGCCGAGCCCAAGGCGGCGCCGGCGGCCGCGGCCGAGCCGGAGTGGGATAAGAAGGACGGCAGCACGACGGCGTACGTGGGCAACCTGAGCTACGAGGCGACCGAGGCCGACCTGCGCGAGAAGTTCGCGGGCGTGGTGGGCGTGCGCTTCAAGACGGACAAGGACACGGGCAAGCCGCGCGGCTTCGCCTTCGTCGAGTTCGCGTCGGAGGCGGCGCTCGACGAGGCGATGAAGCTGAACGGCACGCCGGTGCGCGGGCGGCCGCTCAAGATGCACTACTCGGCCACGGCCAAGAGCGTGCAGCCACCGACGATCGACGAGCTCAACGCGCGGAGCGGCAAGGGCAGCAAGGGCAGCAAGGGCGGCAAGGGCGGCAAGGGCGGAAAGGGCGACGGCAAGGGCAAGGGCAAGGGCAAGGGGCGCGGTGGCGAGCGCAGCGAGGCGGGCGGGCGTGGCAGTGGCGTACGTACAGTGTTTTGACTGGCGCATTGGCGCATTTCACTTATCAGCGAAAACATCTCTGCAAATATCAAAATTCACCACAGCAGCGCCAAGGCGCCTCCCAACATAAGAGACATATACTTCCTCAAAATCGCCATGTCGCCCCCACCAAGCGCGCAGCGGGCAAGGTGACCCCGCGCCGGTGGGGTCGGGGATGTCACGCGCGCGCTGCCTGCTGCTCGCGTCGCCGCCGGTGCCGGTTCCGCCGCTGTTCACAGGAAAGGTCTGTTCGGCGCATGCCGCACGCTGGCTTGGGCAAACCAGCGAGAAACGCACCTCCCAAAAAAGGCATCGAGACCCTCTGGCGAAGTGCAATGGCGCTGGGCGCGCTCGTCGTGGCGGCGGCGCTCTCAGCCCCGATCAAGGACGATGCCGACTATCGATTGAGGGCCATGCGGAGGTTTGGCGCGCAGGCCCTCGTGGCTGCCCACGACCCCCTCGTGCCGGACCCCGCCCCATTGGAGCTGCCACCGACCCTGGAGCTGATGCAGACGTCCGGTTGCCCCGAGGGCTGCTCCGTCGGCGCGACGTTCGGCGTGCACGGAGACCCGATGTTCAAGCAGCCCGGCAGCCCGGGCCAGCACATCTGGCTCCAGGCGGGGCAGCTAACGCAGCTTCTCTCCTGGCGCAGCCCGGAAGCGCCGCACGGCCGGTTTCTGCTGTGGGGGCGCACGATGGGCAATGAGGACGAGGGACACTCGTGGTTTGACCGGTTTGCGATCACGCACGATGCCAAGCCGATCTTTGACGTCGAGACCACCCCGGACGACGCGCAGATGCTCGTCGTGGTCGACGGTAAGCCCATCCCCGACGCGCCGACCAAGGGGCATGCGAGCCGCCACTCGTCCAAGCGCGCCGGTGGGCAGCTGACGGTGACGCGGCTGCCGGAGCGGCTGAGTGCTAGCCACATGGGCCAGCACCACGTGGAGACGCTCGACATCGACGTGGGCGGCGTGCGCATCGAGCTCTGGTCGTCGCTTGCTGAAAAGTACGACGACTCGGAGGAGCAGCACAAGTACATGCACCTCAACCTCAACATCCGCTCCGATCTGAGCACCATCCGCGAGGCACACGGCGTCTTTGCCGAGCTCGCCGGCATCCAGACCATGTCACAGGCGACAGTGGCCATGACAAAGCGTCCCGTCGGGCTCCCTCCCGCCAAGCACAAGCACAAGGAGGGGCGCCGTGGGGCATCTCCACGGCAGGTGCGCCTGAGGCAGAGCTTCTTCAGCGACTCGTCGCACCGCTTCGAGCGCTCCGCGGAGTGTGTGTGCCCGCCGCCATCCGCACCGGAGCTTCCCCCAACGTCGTCGTCGCCGCCGCCACTTTCGCCGCCGCCGCCCTCGCCGCCGCCGCCAGGCGTACCCTTAAGTGCGACGATGCCTCCCGGTGGCGAGGGCGGTGCCGGCTACAACGGCTACGGCGGCGCTGGCGGTGCCGGCTACAACGGCGGCCAGGGCGGCCAGGCCGGTGCCGGCTACAACGGGTACGGCGGTGCTGGTGGTGGAGGTGCGACGATGCCTCCCGGAGGCGAGGGCGGTGCCGGGTACAACGGCTACGGTGGCGGCCAAGCCGGCGCCGGGTACAACGGCTACGGCGGCGCCGGCTACAACGGCGGCCAGGGCGGCCAGGCCGGTGCCGGCTACAACGGGTACGGCGGCGCTGGTGGTGGAGGTGCGACGATGCCTCCCGGAGGCGAGGGCGGTGCCGGGTACACTGACTCACCCTCGGCGCCAGGCGTACCCGCAAATTCGTCGGTCGTCACGATCACGATGGTGGCGTCGGGCACCATCGAGGACTACACGCCCGAAGTACAAGCGCGGCTCGTGGCGTCTTTCAAATCACGTGCCGATATCATGTTTCGTGACCATGGGCACATGGTGACAATCTCGGTGCACCCGGGCAGCGTCCTGATCGACGTCGTGCTCCACCTGATCAATGTCAGTGAAAGACACGCGATAGAGGAAGGACACGTGATGCTGCACACGTTGTTGGCTGACGGTGCCAACGCCTCGAAGTGGCTGGGCATCGACATCTTGACCCTCCCCTGCCTCTGTGTTGGCCCCAACCTGTTATCCCTCACCTGCCTCAATGGCGATAATCATACGTGCGAGGTTGGCGCACAGATCGCCGACGAGGCGCCGCCCTGTGAGCGCGCCGAGGCGCCGCCCTCGATGCCTCCGCTGCCGCTGCCGCCGCTGGCACCCACTGCTCCGGGATGCCCAGCGGGGTGCAGCGCGGGCGCGACGTTTGGCGTGCACGGAGACCCGATGTTTCACCTCCCGGGCAGCCCTGGCACGCACTTCTGGCTCAAGGAGGGGCAGCTGACGCAGCTCTTTTCGTGGCGCAGCCCGGATGCGCCGCACGACAAGTTTGCGCTGCTGGGCCGCACGATTGGCAACGAGGGTGACGGCCACTCGTGGTTCGATCGGTTCGTCATCACGCGGAACGGCGACACGTCTGTCGCACCACCAACCATGCGCCAGCGCCTGCAGCAACATGGGGTGCAGCAGCAGCAGCAGCAGCAGCAGCAGCAGCAGCAGCAGCAGCAGCAGCAGCAGCAGGCGCCAGCGGCGCTCCTCGATGTCGAGACCCTTGCGGGAGGGACTGCGCAGGAGCATCACCAGATGGCAATCACGCTCGATGGAGAGCCGGTCGTCTTTACCCAGCACAGGGGGTACAGCAGCGTCCACGCAGTCGAGTGGGCCGGCGGACAGATCGCGGTGACGCGGGTCAATACGAGCCACGCCGGCAAACGCCACGACGGCACGATCAAGGTCGAGGTCGGTGGGCTGCACATGGAGCTCTGGACGTCGCTCGCCGCCAAGTATGAATCTATGACGAAGCAGAACAAGTACATGCACCTCAACATGAACGTCCACTCCAACCTGAATACTCTCCGCGAGGCACGCGGCGTCTTTGCCGAGCTCGCCGGCCTCCAGACCATGTCGCAGGCGACAGTGGCCATGGTCAGGCCGTCGAGCTCAAAGCCGCGCATCGGCGGTGCGGTCACCCTCAGGCAAGGCTACTTCAGCGACTCGTCGCACCGCTTTGAGCGCTCCGCGGAGTGCATCTGCCCGCCTTCGCCACCTACGCTGCCCCCGCCAAAGGCGCCTCCAACACCGGCCGGGCCTCCGGTGGCCTACCCGGGTGTGCCACCCGGAATCTGCTTCAGAGACGACGGCAAGGACTTTCAGTGGGACCCCCCGAGCCAGATGTGCCTGGAACGCTGCTTCGACACCGCGTCCGCTTGCGCCTATGATGTCCCGCACACGAGCAACGGCTCGTGCGCGTATGCAGGGCCGATCTGTCTCAACCCGAGCTGCGCTTCCGCCAACGTCGAGGGCGCCATTGGCGTGGGCCGCGAGCTGGCAGGGGCGCCGAAGTGCCCGATGCCGTCGCCGCCGCCATCGCCGCCGCTGCCACCGTCCACGCCGTCGGATCTGCCTTGCACTCACCAGCCGGAGGCGGTGTGTAAACTCCCGAAGAACGAGATCGAGCATTGCTACTATGACCCATCTTGCTCCGACCCGAGCAGCCCGACCTACTTTGACGGAGTTGGCTGCAACGCCGGTGGAGTCGGGCAGGACTGCCGCTTTTGCGGCTATGTCGACCCTGTCGACAACACCTCGTATCCCGACTGCCTCGTGCCACCTCCGCCCCCACCACAGCCATCGCCACCACCAGTACCGCGCGAGGACTGGTGCCCGGAGGGATTCGTGATGCTCGGCACGGTAGGGGACTGCGAGGACGACGAGCATCACGAGGCCGGTAAGCAGGTGTGCATTGCCAACGGTGCGGTCTCGTTTGCCGGCAAAATCGCCGACGATCCGGACCATGTGCATGTGGGAGAGGACGTGAACGAGACAGCGCCTTCGTTCAGTGACATGGAGTGCAAGCGCTGCACCTCGGTGACCGACCTCGTCATCGGTCCTGGCGCGTATATTCAGACGATGCACTGGCCATTTTACCCTTGCCGCAAGCTCAAGACCGTGGTGAGCCATTCAGCCTCGCCAGTGCCCACACACTCCTTCCAGTACTCGGAGCTGGAGTCGGCCAGCTTCAGGTTCGCGACATACATCGGATTCGGTGCCTTCGACAATTCGTTCCACCTTCGTTCCGTCGACGCCTCGTCTGCGACGCGCATTGACAACGCGGCGTTTCAGGACTGCCACGCGCTCAGTGCCATCAACGCCAGCAAGGCGACGCAAATCGGCGATTATGCATTTGTGGGAAACTTGGCGCTAACGACCATCGACGTGAGCTCGGCCACGTACATTGGAGCCAACGCCTTCCGCAACTGCTTGGGCCTCACGAGCGTCGACGCACGAAATGCGAGATACGTCGGCAATCACGCCTTCTTGGACTGCACGGACCTTACGAGTGTCAACGTCTCGTCTGCTCGCACGTTGATGGGCTACTCCTTCGCCGGCTGCTCCAAGCTGCCGAGCATCTCCATCCCTCACGTTCAGTACATCGAGTTCGCCTCCTTCAAGTCGGCCAAATCTCTGGCATCGATCGATCTCTCGCACGTGCTCAGAATCGGCGAGGAGGCCTTCTACGAGTGCGACAAGCTCACCACCGTCAACGCGGCCTCGGCCACCGAGGTCGGGCCAGCTGCGTTCAAGTACGCAACAGGGCTCCGCAGCATCGATTTGGGCGAAGTCTCTGACATTCACGACGAGGCGTTCCAGGGATGCAGCTCGCTTGAGGAGGTCATCGTGTCCGACGGCGTCTCAATCGGCACGAACGCTTTCGCCGGGTGCAACAAGCTTGGATCTGAGGAGCATCCGCATCTGGAAGAGCACCTTCCGGATGGTGGCTTGGGGTCGCTTGATATCAACCCGAACGAGCAGCTGCAGGGCGTGCTCACGCTCAAGAGCACCGTCGCGGGCGACCTGTCCGCCTTCGACGAGGACGGCTTCAAGACCAACCTCGCCACGGCCCTCGGCGTCGACAGCTCAGACGTCGCCGTCAGCGCGGTGGCCGGCAGCGTCGTCATCACCGCCGTCGTCGCGTACGACGACTACTACGCCGCCGAGCGTGGCGCCGACACGTGGGCGCAGCTCGACCTCGCCGACGCGACCGGCCTCGTCATCGAGTCCAAGGAGACGGCCACGCTCGAGCAGGTGATGGGAGGTGCCACCATGGGAGGTGCCACCATGGGAGGTGCCACCATGGGAGGTGCCACCATGGGAGGTGCCACCATGGGGGCCTTGCAAGAGTCTTACTAAAGTAAAGAAAGCATGTGCCACACGTAAACTATCACGCCCTACATGGCGTTGGCGACTCGGGCAAGCTCCGCATTGTCCCTGATGGACTGCTCACACGATTCTTCTCGGCTGCTCGCAGCGCGCGGCTGCGGTCGTAGGCCGGGCGAGAGCCGGTCGGTGCCCCAGTCGGTGCGCCAGGCAGTACTGGCCGTGATAGCAGCGATGCGCAACACGGCGCGCAAACCACGCGACGCTCATGCAAGTCTTCTTTTGTGCGGTGGTTTGCCACAACCAGGACCTTCGCTTGCAAATGCGCAGTGGATGTAGTCCGGCTTTTCCACGTTTGGCGATGTTCAGGGGTGGTTAACCACCGCACGCGAAACTTGGCGGGTGTCTGAAGGGTTCAGAGTCGCTGTGTGGCCCCTCGGCGGTGGCGAGTACGGCTACAGAAGGCTCGACCATGCCCTTCGCTTCCCTCCGCCGCGCACTGGGCCTCGTGAGTTCGACGGCATCCAAGGTGAAACGTCGCTTTTTCGGCTGCATGCACGAGTTCATCAAGTCTTTACAACAGCGTCCTGATCCCTCGACTGGAAACACACGCGCTTTCTGGCTATCCTCGAACACAGCATGGACAGCGACGTGCCAGACAGCCCACCCAGGCTCAGCTGGATGGAGGCGGCGGAGCACGAGGAGCAGCGGCGAGCCGCTCTGCAGCTCGCCGCGACTCAGACCCAGCTCGAGGTGGGCGTCATCGAGCGGACGGGCAAGAAGGGTGAGGATCGTGCGTCCGTCGTGCCACGCTTCGACGGTGTTGGGGACTACGTTGGCGTGTTCGACGGGCATCGCGGCTCTTCCATGGCGTCGCACGCCGCCGCGACGATGCACGTGGTGCTGGCGGAGCAGCTGCTGGCGCAGGCCGCCTCGTCGGCGGTGCACGCCGCCTCCACCGACGCCCCGAGCGGCGCCGAGCACGAGGCGGTGCGCCAGGCGTGCCACACGACCTTCGCGCGCGTGCACGAGAGCGCTCGGCGCGCCGACGTCCGTGACGGCGCCGCCGCTCTCTGCCTGTTCACGAGGCCCGGTGTCGGCGGGATCGAGGTGTGGGTCGCAAACGCGGGCGACTGCCGCGCCGTTTTCTGCCCCGCGGCCGCTTCCGCCGAGCCGCGCCGGCTGTCGTACGACCACAAGGCGGTGGACGCGGCCGAGACGGCGCGCATCGAGGCCGCGGGCGGCTGCGTCGAGTTTGGCTCCCTCGAGGGCATGCTCGAGCTCTCGCGCGGCCTCGGCGACTTCGATTTCTGCGACGCGGGCTTCTCGCAGCAGCCGCACGTGGCAGGGCCGATCAGGCTCGGCGCGGGCGACGCGGTGCTGCTCGCCTCCGACGGCGTCTGGGACGTGTTCGAGGATGCCGAGGCGTCCGCCTTTGTCAGGACGCGGCTCGACGAGCAGCAGCTCGCGCCGGGCGCGATCGTGAACGAGCTCGTGCAGCAGGCGGCCGCGCGCCGCTCGCGCGACGACAAGACGGCGATCCTTGTGCACGCGCCGCGGCCGCGGCCCGTCGTGTTGGGGACTAGCGATAGCGTGAGTAACAGCGTAGACTAGAGATGCACGCCACACATGCGTGAAAGCGCCCGCCCCCCAGCCCGCCCGCGGCAGGTGCAGCACTGCAGGTTGAGCGGAGCGAGAGTGTCGTTCACGCACAAGAAAGTGCACTCACGTATATCACACACACACACACACACACACACCTTCCCCCTGGCGCACGCGCTCTAAGCTGCGCACACGAACGTATGGGCATGGAAGCGGCAGCGCCCGCTTCACTCGGATGACGACAGAATTGCCAAGACAGAGAGACGCAGAAGAAGACTCACGGGCTGCTCGGGGGGCTTGTATCGGGCTGGCTGCTCGGGGGGCTCGAATCACGCTGGAGCTGCGTTTCCATGAGGCTGCTGATGGCGCGGCGCGTCTCCGGGTCGTCGGTGCCGCGCAGCACGCTGTGCGCCTTGACGATGTCCTCTCCGACCTCCAGCGCCTCGGAGAACTTGGCCTGCTCTCGCAGCGTGATGGCGAGGCTGGCCTTCACTTTGAGCGTCTCCGCATGCCACTCCCCGTCTAGCAGCTTCGAGACCCTCCACGCCTCGCGTTCGACGAGCTCGGCCTCGGGCAGGGAGCCACTCTCATAGAGCGTTGCCGCGCGAGCGACCAGCGAGTCGCGGGAGGAGGGACTGAGCTCGCGAACGAGCTTGGGCTCGTCGGCGCGAGGCTGAAGGTTGGAGGACGTGGAACTCACGAGGCCCAGTGCGCGGCGGAGGGAAGCGAAGGGCATGGTCGAGCCTTCTGTAGTCGTACTCGCCACCGCCGATGCCGAGGGGCAACACACAAACTCTGAACCCTTCAGACACCCGCCAAGTTTCGCGTGCGGTGGTTACACACCCTTCAAATCGAGGACTCAAATGCGGAGCGTGCCTACTCGCCATTTCATCCTGGCCGCAGACGCACGCGCTCGATCCTGGTTGTGGCAAACCACCGCACAAAACAAGTCTTGCACGCGCATGATCGTCGCGTGGCTCTTGGTCTTGCGCGCTGTGCTATCACGCAGTAATGCCTGGCGCACCGACTGGCGCACCGACCGGCTCTCGCCCGACCTACGACCGCAGCCGCGCGCTACGAGTAGCCGAGAAGAATCGTGTGAGAGCTCGTCGGCACGGCAATATACAATATCGTGAAAAAAATAGTATAAACATACGCTCAATATTTGAAAGTCTCGCGGCCCGCCGCCACCTCAAGACGCGCCCTGGTCGAGCGTGAGCGACTTGCCGGAGACTTGCGTCGACGAGCCCGCCGACGTGTCGCCCGCGCACGCTCGCGGCAGCTCGTCAACCACCGCGTACTTGTTCGCCGCGGTGGGCACCGCCGCAACCGGCGGCTGCGGCGGCTGCGGCGGTGGCGGCGCGGGCACGACGCGCGCGGCGGCTCTGCCGCCGACGGGGATGCAAAAGCAGAGCAGCCATCCTCTCGGCGCGTCGTCGTCGTCGCCTCCGCCGCCACCGCTGGCGGTGCCTCCATCACCACCACCGCCGCCGGCGAGCCTCGGTACCGCGAGCGGCCGGCCGTCGAGGCCGATCAGGTGGTGATGTGTGTCGTCGCTGTACACCGCCTTGTCGCCACTCTGCAGCTCGGCGAGTCGCAGCGACGGCGCCCCATAAGCGCCACCACCACCACCACCGCCACCACCACCGCCACCACCGCCACCGCGATCGTTGTTGAACGAGGTTTCCTTCGAAGCTCCGAGGTTGCCGCGGTCAAACTCAAGCTGCGAGGTGTCGCTGCGCACAGTCATCGCGGCGCCGCCCGAGCTGCCGCGCGGCAGCGCCTCCAGACGCAGCTCCTGAGCCGCCGGCTGGCCAACGCGCGGCGTCTCGTCACGAGACCAGTCCGGCGTCACGCAGCCCGCGCTCGCCTGCTGCGCCGCGTTCGCGTTGTGCCCCCCGCCCCCGTCCCCGTTACCCTCACTCGGCACATCTGACGGCGGCTGCATCACCAGCGGCGGTGGGTGGCCCGACATGACCGCCTGTGCCGCTTCGGTGGCGGCGGAACGGATGCACGCCTTTCGATGCGCCAGCGACACGCCCAGCGTCTCCTCCAGGTACTGCCGCACCTGCACATTCGCAGCGGGGGCGCGACGGACGAGCGAGGCACGGAGCGGCGTGAGCGCGGGTTTTGTTGGCTGGAGGAGATTATGAGCGGCCCGTGCGACGGGAGCCACGGGCAAGGCGCGGCGGCGGCGCTCGGCGGCACCTGCTTGAGCGAGACCTGGTGCGGGTTGCAATTGGATAGTCGCATCAGTACGAGCTCGCGGATCTGGTCGTCTCTTGGCTCGACAACGAGGTGGCCGCCGTTGCCCGTGAGCGGCGAGCCTGTCCGGCTCAGGCTCGCCTGCGAGCCGCGCCGGTCACGGCTCTGCACCTCGGTCGAGAACGAGACCTTGCGGCTACGGCTAGTCCGCGCGGACTCGCTGTCGCTCATCGGACGGCCGTCGCCGCCTCGGTCGGCGAAACTGCTCGGTCGATGCGGCTGGGACTGCCCCCGGCCGTGCTCCTCGCTGCGAGGCCGCCGCTCGAGCCCGTCGATGGCTATAGATGGAATCGACGGAGCGGTGGACCCGGGCAGCGCTGGGTCCGCCAGCGAGGCCGGGTCCGGCGGCGGCTCGCCGCTGCTCCCGGGCTCGTCCATACGACACCTGGAGCAGCCAAAGGCTAAGGTGACGGAACGATGGAAGCTGAGCTGACCAAAGTCTTGACGGTTACATTCTGTGCCACAGAGGTTTTTAACAAAAACAGATAAAAACGAAAGCGACAAGAAGCGGCGCGTCGATCGGCGAGGGGCTGCCCTGAGCCTCAGCATGCACCATCAAGCCGGCAGCACATAGACACGGGACGCACAGACAGAGAAACGCGGACCCTAGCTAGCTAGAGTCCGGACGCCCAGAGGGCGTCTCGGAGATAGAGACGCAACCACTAGCCCTCGCCGGTCCTCCACGCCAGACTCACGCTCCCCTCACACCCCGCCAGCCGCACCGCATCGT
>Ga0209713_10002617_pt1 | contig 11201 bp, 2 predicted proteins | sample ArcOceMetagenome_3_FD_187444 | JGI IMG/M metagenome (GOLD analysis project Ga0209713, IMG submission 187444) | Marine eukaryotic phytoplankton communities from Arctic Ocean - Arctic Ocean- Svalbard ARC20M Metagenome (SPAdes) (version 2) | ecosystem: Environmental > Aquatic > Marine > Oceanic...
AGAGCGTCTCGACGATCTTGCTCTTGCCGGTGCCCGACGGCCCCACCGCCATCAGCGAGTGGCGCACGAGCGACATCTCGTAGACCTGGATGACCTTGGCGACCCACGAGGGCACGTTCTGCAGCCCGAGCTCGGGCAGCACGCGCTTCAGGCTCTCCTCGACCTCCTTGTGCACCTGCTTGTCGGCGCGCAGTCCGGGGAAGAGGTCCTCGATCAGCGAGAGGAAGAGCGGCGAGTCCTCCGACACAAACTTGGAGAGGTTCATGTCGCGCAGCGTGCGCATCAGCAGCATCGCCTCGTTGGCGTCGAGCTGCTCGCGCTTCGACGAGCCGGCCGTGCGCAGCACCGCGAGGATGTTGCGCAGCCCGAAGTCGTAGTGCGGCTGCTTCGAGAGCTGCTCCTCGCAGAGCCGGTAGAGCACGTTGAACTTCTTGGCGAGCAGCTGGTTCTCCTTGTAGCCCGCCGCCGTCAGCTTGACCTTCATGATGATCTGCCGGTCGGGCACCATCATCGTCACGCCGCGGAAGAGCGACTTGAGGTTCTCGGGCAGCTCCTGCCGGCCGGCGTAGCCGGGGTTCATCGTGATGAAGAAGCCGACCTCCTTGTTGAGCGCGATGACCTGGCCGTCGGTGAAGGTGAACGTCTTGCGGTCCTCGCGGATCGACGTGAGCACCGAGCCCACCTGCTGCGCCACCACGGAGAGCACCTCGAGGTCGATCCGGTTGAACTCGTCGAAGCAGCCCCAGCAGCCCGCCTGCGCGAGGCCCTTGAGGATGCGGCCCGTCGAGCGGTAGTCCATCTGGTCGGAGCAGTTGGTCACGAGCACGTACTTGCCGAGCGTGCAGCCCATGTCCTTGGTCGTCTCGGTCTTGCCGGTGCCGGCGGGGCCCGCGGGCGCGCCGCCGAGGAACATGCCGAGCGCCTGCGAGAGCGTGATGTAGCAGCGGTCGGTGAGCGGCGTGATGACGAGGCGCTCCTTGACGCCGAGGTACTCGTTGCAGTAGTTGAACTCGACGTCGGCGATGCAGACCTTGGCGAGCTCGAGATCGTGCCGCCAGTAGAAGCGCGCCTGCTTCGCCCACTCGAAGTCCTCGGGGTCCTTGATCTTCTTCTTGACGATCTCGTCGAAGACGTCGCGCTGGTGGATGTCGACGAGGATCATCGTCTCGACCTTCTTGCGCGTCCACTTGCCGTACTCCATCAGCTCGGTGTCCGTCTTGAGGTTGATCGCGATCATGTCGTTGAGCCGCTGCAGGTTCTTGCGGTTGGTCGCGTTCATGACGCCCTTCTCGGCCTTGGAGCGGAAGAGGGCGTCCTCGCAGTCGAGCGTCCACATGAACTGGATGCCGAGCAGCGCCACCTGCGAGCAGTACTTGTGCGCGAACGGCTCGATGGCCATCGACTCGCAGTCGAGCGCCGCCGCCTGCACGACGCGGTTCATCGTCTTCTGCATCGCGACGAGCAGCGCGTTGAGCCAGTCCTCGATGTTGCCCTCGGCCCTGACCGTCGGGTTGAGCTGCACCGTCTCGCCGACGCCGCTCGAGAAGGCGAGGATCTTGGTCTTCTCGACCTTGTCGAAGGCGACGCTGTCGATCGAGTCGAAGACCGACGCGAGGTGCGCCTGGATCGCCTCGGGGTTGGAGCCCTGCGAGAGGACCTCGAGCAGCACCGCGTCCGAGACGAAGAAGAAGCGCGGGAAGGCGGCGCGCTTCTGGTCGAGGTAGCCGCTCAGCGCCTTCTGGCAGACCTCGAGCTGCTCGAGCAGGTGCGGCAGCAGGTTGCGCAGCACGTCGTTGCCGTAGCAGTAGAGCACGACGTTGCGCGTCTCGAAGGCCTTCGACATGATCTTCTCCCAGTTCTTGTCGATGGTCGAGAAGCGCTTCGCCTCCTGCGGCAGCTGCTTGGCGATGTCGCCGCTCGTGAAGACGGCCTCGAGGTACATCCACATCGCCTGCACCTGCACCCACTGCTCGAGGATCTCCGAGACCGTCGAGAGCTTGGTCACCCACGCCATCACCTCCTCCTTGAACGGCACGATGTAGCGCGACGCCGTCATCGCGCCGAGGTTCATCTGCGTCTCCTCGAGCTTCTCCATCAGCTCCGACGTCTCGCCGCCCTTGAGCGCGATCGGGCCGCGCGTCTTGAAGGTGGCGAAGGAGAGCTGCGAGTCGGCCCACTCCTCGGTGATGGCGGCGAGCTTCTCCTCGAGCTGCAGCTCCTTGAGCGCCGAGTTGGTGATGTCCTCGACGTCCTCGTTGAACTCGAGCAGGTCGGCCTCGAGCAGGTTGTTGAGGCGGAAGTTGTCCGACGAGACGGGCAGGTGGCGCCCCGTCACCTGCATGAGCTGCGACCAGTGGCGCGAGCGCATGCACGGGTGCGCGAGCGCCTGCACCAGCGGCAGCGTCTCGAGGAAGTCGTCGATGGTGCGCTTGAGCTCGACGAAGGCGTCGTACTCGCGCAGCGCCTTGGGCATCTTCTTGCACGAGCTCTGGAACTCGGACATCTTGGCGAGCATCGCCGGCATCTCGCCGAGCACGTCGGCCCACATGAGGTCCTTGTACTCGGAGACGGTCGTGATGACGTCCATGTACAGCGAGTAGACGCGCTCGAGCAGGTCGATCTCCTTCTTGGTCTTGGAGAGGTCGGGGTAGTCGGTCTTGGGCAGCCCGAAGAGCGACTCGCCCGCGCGGTACTGGTCCCACCGCCGCTTCTTGTCGTCGTAGGCGCGCTTGAAGCGCAGCAGCCGCTCGTGGCCCTGCATCGGCGTGATGCCGGGCACGGTGGGGCCGTTGGTCTCCCAGTCGGAGCGGAAGGCGTTGACGTCGGCGTTGAACTGGCGCACGTTGCGCACGAGCTCCTTCTTGAAGGACGACTGCAGCGCCGCCAGCTGGTCGCCCACCTCGTCGGCCTGCTTCTTGAGCTTCTTCCACGAGTACGGCAGCTCGCCCACCGTGTCGGCCTCCTCCTTGGCGACGCGCACCTCGTAGCGCGAGAGCATCGCGTACATCTCCTCGACCGGCCCGAACTCGAGGTCGATGGTGCCCTCCTTGTCGCGGATCTCGCGCAGGATGCCCATCGCCGAGCGGACCGTGTCGAGGTCGGACACCTCGCGCTTGAGCATCCGGTTCATCTCGTCCATCCACTCGATGATCCGGTCGAGCTCCTTCTTGGCCTGCGCGTGCAGGTTCTGGCTGTACTGCGCCTTCCACGCCGCCGCCTCGCTCTTGAGCGAGTACTTGAGCGGCGCCGTCTCGAGCGAGAGCGCGCCGATGTTGTGCACGGGCGGGATCTTCTGGATCTCGAGCTCGATGTCGACGTACTTCTTGAGCTCGGCCTCGAAGTCCTCGAGCGTCGGGTTGCGCGACATGAACTCGGCGTACGCCGAGGCCTGGTTGCCCTTCCACAGCCACTCGTACCGCGAGAAGGTCTCGAGGTAGTCGTAGACCTGCCGCTTGGCGCCCTCGACCGAGCCGGTGAGCAGCAGCACCATCTTGACGATCTCGCGGTCGGCGGCGAGGTCCTCGAAGATCGTGAGGCCGAGCGAGCGGTGCTCGGGCGTCGACCAGACGAGCAGCTGGCGCGAGCAGCCGAGGATGGCGCGCGAGCAGCGGTTGATGGCGCTCTGGATGTCGTCGAGCGACGGCGTCATCGAGACGTTGGGGATCGTCAGCTCGACGTCGACGTCGAAGAAGGGCCGTTCCAAAAAGAGGAAGCCGCCCGACGCGCGCGAGCCGACGCGCTTCTTGATGGCGCCGAGCGACGTGCGCGTGCAGTTGAGGACGGCGCGGTACATGAGCCGCCCGTAGTGCTCGCGGATGCGCCCCTGCTCCTCCTCGGGCGCCGGCGCGATGCCCGGCTCGAACGAGAAGGTGTTGATCAGCTCGAGCAGGTCGGCGACGGCCTCCTCGATCTCGAGGTTCTTGCCGGCGAGCAGCGCCCCCTGCTCGCGCACGTGGCGCTCCTGCAGCCCGACGAACTTGTCGAGGATGAACGACTCGTCGTTGGGCAGGTCGACGAGCAGCGTCTTCGAGACGGCCTTCAGGTTGCGCTCGATCCGGTTCTCGACGAGGTCGCGGATCTTGATGACGAGGTCGTCGAGCTTGTACAGGCCGGTGTGGATGCGGTGCAGGTAGCCGTCGATGTTCATCGACGTCCACGTCAGCGTGACCATCCCCGGCTGGATCTTGCGCTCCATGTCCTGCAGGTGCGGCTTGAGCAGCGGCGCCACCACCGGCAGCACCTTGTCGACGACCTGCTCGTACTGCTCGAGCGCGTACGAGAGCTTGTTGTAGTACGACTTGAACTTGTCCTCCTGCAGCAGCACCATCCGCGCCGACTCGGGCACCTCGATGTCCATCCGCATCAGGCACTTGGTCTCGCGGATCAGCTGCATGATCTCGCGGTCGAAGTTGACGTAGAGCTTGTTGTTCGACGGGTGGCGGATGATGAGCGTCGCCTGCAGCCCCGCCTTGGACGCCTCGATGGACTTGGTCCACGCGATGTGCCAGAGCGTCTCGAACTCGATGATCGTGCGCGCGATCCGGTTGTACGTCTTGACGATCTTCTTGCTCTCCTTGGTCGTCATCAGGTTCTGGTTGGCCTGAAACTTGAGCATCGGCTCCTCGATGCGCCGCATCAGCTGGCGCGCCCACAGGATCGAGCCCGTCACGGGCGGCGCGTTGCGCACGGTGGGCGGCGCGTGCTTCTGCTTCTCGTAGAGGCGCTGCACCGTCTCGAGGTCGAGGCCGTAGTTGTGGAAGATGACCATGAACTTGGAGTCGAGGTCGTCCTTGAGGCTCTCGCGCTGCAGGATGGCCTGGAACTGCTTGAGCATGTTGAGCGCCTGCTCGGTCGAGGTGATGTTCTCGAACGACGAGTTGATGAAGCCCTGCAGCGAGCTCTCGAGCTCGTGGATGTTGGCGTTGAACTCGAGGTAGTCGCGGTCGAACTGCCCCTTCTGGTAGTCGAGCAGCTCGTACGGCTTGCGCGTGAACTCGTCGACGATCTGGCGGAACTTGAGCATCAGCGGCTCCATGCCCTCGACGTTGTGCGACGCGAGCACCGTGAACTGCTCGACGGTCGAGAACATGTCCGAGAGCTTCTCGACGCGGCGGCAGAAGAGGTCGAACTTGCCAAAGATGGTCGACTCGTTGAAGTCGAACTGCTTGCCCTTTGGCTGCGTGAGCAGCTTGTCGCGCGTCATGTAGTACTGCTCCTGGTAGCCCTCGTTGAGCGCGAGGCACGCCTGCAGCCGCGTCACGAGCTGCGGGAAGGGCTGCTCCCAGATCTTGAGCGACGCGTCGGGCCCCTGCACGTAGGCGCGGCAGTTGGAGATCATCTTGTTGGTGATCTTGCGGAAGAGCGTCGTCATCCGCTCCGTCGTGTTGTAGTAGCGCGCGATCGTGTGCATCATCTTGATGTTGTTGAGCAGCCCGGGCAGGCTGTCGAGGATCGAGTGCGGCGTGCCGCTCGCGAGCGGCTCAATGTACTTCTCGAGCGTCGAGAGGTACTTGACGTTGTCCTTCGCCTCGTTGTTCGCGTCGGTGATCGAGTTGTCGAGCAGCTTCCACCGCTTGAGCACGCGCGACTTGGCGGCGCTCAGCACGCCCAGCACCACCTGCCACGCACACGCACACGCGCCGGCACCACGTCAGCAGCGCGCACGCGCGTCGGGTTTCGCAGCGGCAGCGGCCGTGGAGAGTGTCGGCAGCGCAGCAGCAGCAGCAGCAGCAGCAGCAGCAGCAGCGTGGGTCCAGCCACGCGTCTCCCTCCGGCTGGCACCGATTGACGCGGCGACGCTTCCCGGCGCCACGCGCCACGCGCAGCCCAAAGGAGCCCAGCGAGAGCATGGCAAGGGTGGCGGGCGCAGGGCGGCATGCGCGGTGTGCGGCGTGGCGAGACGGGGGCAGGGGGCGGGGCGCACCTTGCAGTCGCGGCCCTTGAGCTGCTCGGTGATCGAGTTGAACTTGGCCATGCGCGTGCGCCAGTACTCGAGCTCCGTCTCGGGCCCCGCGTCGTCGCTCTCCTGCCGGTTGGCGTCCGACTCGGAGAGCAGCCGCTCCGTCCCCTTGCACCAGTCCTCGACGACCGACTCGAACATCGTCACGATCTCGGGCTCGGCACCGGCGCGGTTGAGCGCCGCCGCCTTGTTCTCGATGTCGAACATCTTCTCGGGCTTGCGCAGCGTGAAGCCGCCCTGCAGAGAGTTGACGGCGTCGTTCAGCGTGAGGTGGAACTTGCCGAGCGTCCCAAAGAACTCGCCGCTCGCCTCCTCGGTGATCGTGCGCTCCCACGAGCCCGAGGCCTGCGTCACCAGCGGCATGAACAGCTCGCTCATGTTCGCCTGCAGCGTCTCGAGCGCCGACGGCCCGACGACGCCGTAGACAATCTCCTGCTCCACGGTGCCGAGCGAGACCGCCGAGCCCTCGTTGACGCGCATAAAGTAGACGGCCTTTCCCTTTTGGCGGTCGACCTCCCCATTCGTGATGAAGAGCTCCTCCACTTGGGAACCTGGGCGGGGCAGAGCGGAGGAGCGCGTCAGGGCCACGTGTTGGCGGAGAGCCATGCCGGGCGGCAGGTAGCGGCGCTCGCCGGGCGGCAGGCGGCGACGGCGCACCGATGCCCTCAATCGGCTCGCCGTCGTCGTTGTACGTGTCACGAGCCTGCTTGAAGAAGATGACGCTCGGCGGGCCGTCCGCCTGCATGAAGTCGGACAGCTGCTGCGCGTGCTTCTCCTCGCCCAGCACCTCCTCGACCGCAGGCAGGCTCATGCCGTACTGCTGCGCCAAAACGCGCGCCAGCCAGCGGGTGCGCCCATCGGTGGGTGCCGTGGACATGCTCCGAGGGCCTCTATTAGGCCGTGCGAGCCTCGGAGGAGCCCAGCAGCTGCTGTCTGAGTGGACAGCACTTCGTATGCGTTGCACACCAGAACGACTCAGGTAAGGGCATGTACTCCTACTCTACACACCCTTAACTCAGGCCTTGTGCGGTGCTCGTACACTACTACTGACTGCCGGCTCGCGGTCCGCATCATTAAACAAGAGAGAAAAAAAAAAGGACTCGGAAGTTCGGGGGTAAGCTTCTTCAAGGTGGCACTGCCATTTCCCGCTGTACTGACTCTAGAGCCGATACGCACGATATTCCGCTGGCTAGCGAGCTGCGCAACTGTGCTTGCAGCAGTTGCGACGTGGTTCACCTCCTCGGTTCGGAGTTGCGCTGAGCAACGCTCAAGCAAGCAGTGTGGCCAACGCGTGCGCAGCCAGCTCCCATGTCGCGCTGGGACCGCCACGACGCCGCACCGCAGCTGGAGGCAGCCAGCAGCGACGAGGAGGAAGTGTTAAGCGCGGGCTCGTCCAATGACTCGCCGCCACCGGCACGGCCGCCGCCGCCCAAGCCCGCGGCTCCGCCGCCCGCCGCCCCTCCCGTCGCCTCGAAGATGACGTCCAGCAGCATGTCCAAGCGCTCCGAGCCCAAGTCGGAGGACTACAACGATGATTTCGAGGACGACTTTGAGGAGGAGGATTTGTCCGCCGAGGAGCTGTCGGACGATGGCAAGATGCCGCCGCCGAGCAAGCCGCCGCCACCCGCGGCCGCCGCGCCGCCGCCGCCCGCCGCCGCCGCCGGCCGGAGGGCCGCAGCGCCTGCACCCGCGGCTGCGCCGTTGTCGACCAAGCCGCCCGCGGAGCAGCCGATCGACGACCTGCTAAGCAACTTTGACGCGCTGCTCAAGGGCTACAAGGCCAAGCCGGAGACGCCGCTCGAGCCGGTTGTTGCACCGAAGCGTGAGAGCGGCGGCAACAACGCCAAGCTCGACAACCTGCTCGCCGAGCTCGAGGCCGACGTGGCGGAGACGGCCAAGCCTCTCAGCGCCGCGCCCGCGCCAAAGCCCGTCGCGGCGCCGCCTCTCTTTGGCATGGCCGCCCCGACGTCCCCCTCCAAGACGGAGCGCTCGAGAGACGCGCGGGAGTCGCTGTTTGGCGACGACCTGGCGAAGGTCTCTCCCAGCACCGGCAAGACCGAGCCGCTCTTTGGAGGAGGCGCCGAGGCCGACGCGCCCGCGCCCGCGCCCGCGCCAGCGCCCGCGCCGCCGATGGGCCGCGGCCTGGGGCGGCGCGCGTCGGCGCAGCAGAAGCCGCAGACGGCGGACGACGTGCTGGGCGACCTGACGACGCCGCGCGGCGGCGCCGTGCTCGGTGCGCCGTCGTGGCTGCGCGACGACCCGCCGCCGTCCAAGCCCGCTGTGGTAGCAGGCGTGGGGGGCGCGGCGTCCTCGTCGCAGCTCGACTTTTCGGGCGCGCGGCCGATGGGCGGCGTGGGGTGCGGCCTCGGCGGCGGCGCGTCGGCGCCGTCGCTCAAGCCGCTCGCGGCGACGAGCAACGCGCCGCCCGAGGAGAAGCCGAAGCCGAAGAAGTACGACTTCAGCGCCGTGCAGCCCACCGTGCCGGCCGAGCCAGCCGCCGCCGAGACTCCGAAGGTGTCGGCCGAGCCAGCGCCGCTCCGGCCCAACCGGCAACGCGACGGAGCCGACAAGAAGAAGCGAGGAGGCGTCGGCGGAGGGCCAAAGAAGACGGCGTCTCCGTTCCCTGAGGCGGCGCAGTCTGGCGCGGGGCTGACGGCGGCGGCGGCGCCGGCGAGCGAGCCGCCCCCGCTCGGTGCGCCGCGCGGCGCGGGCGGTCCGAAGGCGTCGAGGCCAAAGCAGCACGCGCCGCCCGCGATGCAGCCGCCCGCCGCTGGCGGCGTCGTGATGGGGCGGCTGGCGACGCCTTCGGACAGCGGCAGCGTGGCGGGCAGCTCGGCGGCGGCCGACGTGCACAAGCTCGACAAGCTGGCGGTGCAGAACGCGTCCCTCGAGGCGCAGGTGCGGCAGGTGAAGCGGCTGCTGCAGAAGGCCAACGCGCAGAAGGCGACGCTCGACGCGCAGCACGGCGAGCAGCAGGCGAGCCGGCCGCGCGGCGAGCAGCGCAAGGGGCAGCCGCGCCACGGCGGCGGCGCCGAGAGGGACGCGCAGCGCGAGGCGGCGCAGCTGGCGAGCGCGCAGAAGCAGCTGGCGTACTACGCCAAGGAGGCCGAGATGCTGCAGCGCAAGATGGCGCGCGTCACGTCCGTCGAGCATCTGCACGTGCTCGAGGCGACGGTGCAGGCCAAGACGGCGGCGCTCGAGGAGGCCAAGCGCAAGGGCAAGGAGCTCAAGCGCGCGCAGAAGGAGAACGACCGCAAGTTTGACGTGGCGCGCACCGAGGACCCGAGCCGCGACCTGGGCGCGCTCGGCGAGGACGTGCGGGTGACGCGCAAGCACCTGGCGCGCCTCGCGCAGGACAACGCCAAGGAGGCGCAGGCGCAGCAGCTCGAGCAGCAGCGCGGCGCCGACCTCGAGGCCGAGGTGGGCGCCGTGCAGGGGGACGTCGACGCCGGCTCGGGCGCGCGCGCCGCCGCCGCGCAGGAGGCGGCGCGCGCGGCGCGAGAGCAGGACGAGCGCGCGGCCGTGCTCAAGGCGCAGGCGCAGGACGAGCTGGCCGAGGCGAGCCACGAGCAGGCCGAGCACCGCCAGCAGCTGCAGCGCACGCAGGCGCAGGTGAAGATGCTCCGCTCCGAGGTCGAGGCGCTCGAGGGCCACCTCAAGCGCAAGGAGAAGGAGCTGCGACTGCAGCAGCTCAAGCTCGCCAAGAAGCGGAGGCAGAGCCAGGCCGAGGCCGACGACGACTGAAACACAACCCCAGGTAGAGTGCACCGCAGAGAGAGGCGTGCACTTCTAATTGTCTTTACTCCTCAGACGAGTTGCTAGTTTATTGTACAAGTCCCACGTCCATCTACCAAACGACTCCGTTGAACGACTGAAATCTCACACCGGCTTTTTGCTCGTGACGACCGCCGGTCCCGGGTCCCGGGAGGAGGAACTCCGGTGACCGATGTGGGCGGCACGCACGCCAGCCATCGTCGCACTCACCTGCATCGCCGGCGAGCTCGTCTCCCGCTGCTGCGCCGCGAGCCATCCCTGCGCGTTCTGGGACTTGACCAGATTCTTGACCGACGCGAGCTCACGGAGCAGCAGCTCGAGCTTCGACGAGTCGGGCAGGTGCTCCGTGCCGCTCCCCGCCAGATGCCCGTCGCCGGTCGGCTCGTCTCCGTCGTCGTTCGCAGCCCCCCTGCCGTCGCCCTTGGACGGCGACGTCGACGACGTGCCGTCGCCTGCACTCTTGACGCAGCAGTTGCCCGTTCGCCACAGGTCAAAGGAGGTCAGCAGCGTGGCGAGCAGCAGGCCCGACATCCACACGAGGAGCACCCCGGCAAAGTGGCTCGGCGTGAGCGGGTCGGTGCCCGCGAAAGTGCCAATCGAGAGAAGGAAGTCCGAACCGCGGTCCTCGCTGTCATCGCCGGTGTCGGTGGAGCCACCGGTGTTGGCGCCGTTGCTGCCCTTGAGCCGCCGCCGCTGCCGCCGAGTCGCCGAGAGCCGGCGGCGAGCGCGGCGGCGGCTGCGGCGGCGCCCCCCCGTCGTCTGGTCGTCCTCCGTGGCCTCGTCGTCCGCGTCGTACGTCGGGCAACTCTCGCTCTCGTACGGTGTCATGAACGTGGCGATGTCGACGCCCTCGTCGAGGCGCATGTTCTGCACGACGTCGGTAAGCACGGGCGCGAGGTCGGACGTGGCGGGCACGGCGTTCTGCACCGTGAGCACGAGCGCCACCGCGACGTGGTCGACGGCGCAAACGAGGCGGTGGACGTCACGCTCGCCGAGCAGCGCGGCGTTCATGCTCTCGAGGAAGGCGTCACACTTGTCGAGCTCGTTGGCGAGGTTGTCGACGGCGACGATCGTGTTGTCCGGGTAGAGCGACGTCACCTGGTCGTAGAGTTGGCGCGACACGCAGACGTGCGCGCGCGCGGTGGCCGCCTCCTCCATCGACTTGATGTAGTTGTTGGAGTTGCTCTGCTTCGTCAGAAATGCCGCGAGGTTGGCCGTGTACGCCGAGAGGGCGATCAGGATGAAGAAGGCCCAGCCGAGCATCAGGATCATCTTGGGCGCGGTGGCGGGGTACTCCCTAATGCCGCCCATCATGAAGTCGAGGCCGCTGCGGGCGAAGCGGAAGCCGCCCTGCCACAGCACCAAGCCGAGCTTCTGCAACAGGCCGTGCGCCGCCTTCCACTCGTCCAAGCCGTCGTCGCGCCACTCGTCCTGGAAGACGTAGGCCTGCATGATGGCCATGAAGAAC
>Ga0209713_10002620_pt1 | contig 11199 bp, 6 predicted proteins | sample ArcOceMetagenome_3_FD_187444 | JGI IMG/M metagenome (GOLD analysis project Ga0209713, IMG submission 187444) | Marine eukaryotic phytoplankton communities from Arctic Ocean - Arctic Ocean- Svalbard ARC20M Metagenome (SPAdes) (version 2) | ecosystem: Environmental > Aquatic > Marine > Oceanic...
CGGCACGCGGTGCGCCTGACCACGGGCGGCCGGATATGGCGTTGGCGGGGCGGCCGCCCGATATTGGCGGGGCGGCCCCGCCCGATATTTTGCGCGATGCATGCATGCATGCAGGCGGAACCGGGGCAAGCAGAAGAGCCAGAAGCAGCGAAAAAATGAGGCGAAGGCGAAGGCTGCGGGGCGCGGGAGGCCGGGCACGACGTGGTAACTGTCCTGGTTTTCGGATCAGAACGGGCCGCGTCGCAAGGAAACGTAGGCGATTGATGACTGGGATGTTGGCATACGAGACGGCACCCGGGCCACATACCGGGTCCGGCTATAGTGAATCTGGATTCTGTGCTTCGGCAAGGGGTTCGAGGTGTGTAGTTGAGGTAAGCTAACAGCGTTAAACCGTTAAACCGAAACACTTTGATTGATCGTTTGAACATGTGACATGAGGATGCTAACGCGACACGGCTGTCTATACGGGCTTCACCCAACTCGGCGTGACCTCGCCGATCATGAAGCTCTTGTGCAAGTGGAGCTTGTTGGCCTGGTCGCGTGTGCACGAACCGAAGCCGACGCAGCCCTCGCTCCGTCGCCTCGAGAGCTGCTGCTTCCCGAACGCGCGCGCCTTGGACGGGTCCAGCACCGTCTGGCCGAACTTGGAGGACGCGTCATCTCTCGGTGGCTTCTCGAAGCGCGGGCCCGTGCCAAAGGACGGCGTGCTCTCCGGGCGCAGCTTGAGCGGCATGCCCTTCTTTGTGACCTGCGGGTCGTACGAGAGGATCTCCTTCCCCGGTGGGAAGAGCCCGCGGTAGCCCCGCGCCATGACGTGCTCCTTGCCCTCGTACAGCGTGATGCCGCGGGTGCTCTTGGCGAAGGCGGGCGTGTTGTCGGGCCGCAGCTTGAGCGGCATGCCGTTGCGATCGGTCTTCGCATCGTAGTGCGCGGGGCCCTGGTCCTCCAGCTGCGGGTGCCGCTGCTTCCACCGCGCGCTTGTGCCGAAGCCGGTCTCGACGGGCTTGGGCGACTTGCCCAGATTCAGAGGCTTGCCGTCGCGGGTCATGTCGACCGTGTACATGCCCTGCCCGAACCGGCCGCAGTTCATTCGGGCCTGCTCCCTGCGCAGCTCCTTGCCCATGTACAGCGGCTCGCCGAAGCGCGGCATGGCGCCGAAGGTGCTCTTCAGCCCGAGCGACTTGGGCAGCCCGAGCGACTTGCCCTTGTGCGTGATCATCGGCACCTTCTCGTGCATCATGATGGCCTGCCGCATCTCCTTGACGCTCAGCATGCTGTCTCCCGCCGACACGTTGTCTTGGGACCGAGTGCCGTAGCTGCTCAGGCGCGTCCACTTGTCGACTTCGGCTTGACTGTCAGGCATGGCTTCCTCGCGAGGTTAGCTTCTTGGCCTGCCTTCACGCCCGCACATCCTCAGAAAAAAACCGTCAGTTTCGTTTTCTTGAAACCACCGCACGTGGTTGCCACCTTCAGCTGCCACGCCTGGGAGGACGTCGCCTCAATAGCCTCAATCACGACCAGTATCTAAAGTATCTAAAGTATCTAAAGTATCTAAAGTATCTAAAGTATCTAAAGTATCTCAAATCGGCGCTTGAGGTGCGAGCGGGGGCGGTCGGTGGTACTGCCGTCCGCGGTATGTGTACTGTCGTTCTCTCCTGCCGTGAATGAAAAAAAAAGCCTGTGTGAGAGGCTAGCGTTCCATCTAAGACAGGGTCTTTTCTATACTCCTACAGTTAGTTCCGGGCATTAAGAAACCGTGGCATTAAGAAACGGTGCGACACATTTCCCGGTTTCAGGATAAGAAATGGTGCCTGAGCTTGGCCGCGCAGCGAAGAAATTCGCTGGATTGAAGGCCTCAGATGCAATTTCTAAGGGTAAATCGAGGTGCGAGGCTTCGGACCGGCTGGGTCGGGACCCAGGGATGTCTTGTGATTCACACAAAAACACGCTCGACGGAAATGGCTCTGGGTTAGCCGAGGCATCCCATTTAAGAAATGGTGCATGGCTGTGCCAGGTCTCCGAGGAAACCCTAAGAAACGGTGCACAGCAGGCGAATCCCCGCTTTCTAAATGCCCGGAACTAACTGTAGTAGGCCCACCTCAGCAGAGGTAGATTGGCTCGAGCAGCCTGATGAGCTCATCGCAGAGCGGCCACTCCCTCATCGCGTCGACCTTCTCGCACTTCTTGGGCGACTTCTTGCCCACGCCAAAGGCCTTCTTCATCGCGCTGCGCAGCTTGTGTTGCCGCTTGCACCTCACCGCGTCTTCGGTCAAGTCACATGCGTCTGTGGCGTTCTTGGTCTTCCTGGCGCTGGCTGCCGCCGCAGCCGCTTGCGACGGGCGGCCGCCGCCTGCGTTTCGCGCCTTGCCGAGAAGCTGCGGGGTGCTGCCGCCAGCAAGCGCCGTCGCCTCACCGCCAACCTTGCCGTCGGAGCCCACGCTGGGCTCGTCCTCGCCGTCGCCAATGGCGGGGGGCATCTTCTGGCCCTGGAAGACGCGTCGCCACAGGCTCTGCGATGGGCTGCCTTGCGGGGGCGGCGGGCTCAGGCTGACCATCCCCGAGGCGCGTTGGATCGACTTGCGCTGGTGTGCGCCGCCCTTTGGCTGCCGCAGCTTGGGCGATGCCCACGCCGCCGGGTCTTGCGGCTGGTCCCATCGACTGACGGCAAGCTTGTCCCACTGTGAGAGACGTCGGCCGGGACTGAAGTAGCCGCCGGTCACGGCGTCGAAAAGCGCCAGCGGCCTCGCGAAGAGAGACGGCGGCTTCGGCTCCGCGCCGCCCGCCGCCGCGGGTGCGGCGCTGTCGCTGGCGCCACCGCCGCCCTTGCTGCCGGCCTTAGCCTTGCTGCCTTTGGCCTTGCTGTCCTTGGCCTTGCTGCCCTTCTTCTTCTTGTTCTTCTTGGGCACAACATCCGCAGGCGCAGCCGCGGCCGCGACCCCGCTCGCCGGCCGCTTGGCGCCCTTGGCGCCCTTGGCGCCGTTGCTGGCCTTGCCGCCACCGCTGCCCTTGCTGGCACCGGCCTTGCTGCCGGCCTTGCTGGTCTTCCAGATGCTGGCCTTTGCACCGCCGCCCTTGGCGCCGCCGCCCTTGGCGCCGCCGCCCTTAGTGCCGCCGCCCTTCGCACCGCCGCCCTTGGCGCCGCCGCCCTTCGCACCGCCGCCCTTCGCACCGCCGCCCTTGCCGCCGCCGCCCTTGCCTCCGCCGCCCTTGCCACGCGCCGCCGGAACGACGGCCCCCGTGGCGTTGGCAGCGGCAGCGGCGGGGTCCCACTGCGAGCCGAGGCTGCGGATCTCGGAGACGTTGGCGGCGATGCCCAGGTTGCTCCAAAGGAAGTTGACGAGCTTGCGCCGGTCGGTCCACGCGCCCATCGCCTCGTGGACGCGCCGCACCGCCTCGGCGGGCTCGCGCAGCACCTGGTCGTACTTGAGCACCACCACGCGCGGCGCCGTCGTCAGCAGCTTGGCGCGCGCGTCGCGCGTGTCGGCGGGGAAGGGCTTGGCGAGCTTCTCGCGCCGCTTCTGCAGCGCGAGCGCCGCCTGCACGTCGCGCAGGATCGGCTCGCAGAACGTCGTCATGTTGCGCGTGCGCGTCTCGAGCCACTTCTGCTCGCCGCCCGGCGTCGGCACCCGCGAGCCCGCCTCGGCCTGCGGCAGCTTCGAGTTGCTCCCCTCCGACTTGATCGTCGAGAGCGGGTGGCGCACCATCTGGATGAGCACGCACGAGATGTTCTTGGAGCGGCCCGGCCAGCGCGACTTGCGCGCCTGGCGCTCGCACGCGTCGGCGTACTCGCCGAGCTCGCCGCCCATCCGGATGGTCTTGAGCGCGCGGATGTGGCCGTGGCTCGTGCAGCGCGCGCGCATCGCGTCGATCGAAGCGTGCGAGAGCGCGCGCTTCTGCCGCGTGAAGACGCCGCGCCAGTGCTGCCAGTCGACGAGCATCGTCTCGTTGAAGAGGCTGAAGTCGCACTGCAGCGCTCCCAGGTTGGCGCGAGCGACCGAGTGGTGCTCCTTGTCGTCCCAGCGCGCCTTTGCCGGCTCGTCCATCAGGAACGGCGTCGCGATCATCGTCTGGAAGAGGAGCTGCTCCGCCAGCGTCGAGCCGCCGCGCCACTGCGCGTTGAGCATCACGAGCGTCGAGGGCGTGGACATGTTCGCGAGGCTATTCTGTTCGGCGTGCACAGACAACCAGAGTCGCCGAAATGACAAATCGTAAGTTTGCATCGCGTCAGCACTTTCGATGCTCGCGCGCTTGGCCGAGGCTCTTGGTTGGCGCAGCAAGAAGCCGCGCACCGAGCCGCCAGCTAACCTGCCTCGTGTTGCAACCGCACCAATTCCGATCCAGGAACTGCCTCCGGACGTGGTTGCCTTGATCGTCGAGCCAACCTCCGTGCACTCGCTTGCACGACTCGCTCTTGGTTCCAAGTATGGAGCTGGCCTTGCGGAGGCGCGCGCTATGGCCCCGGAGCTCTGGCTGCGAGCCGACGAGCTGCTGGATGCCAGTCACTTTGCTTGCATCATGGTGATGAACCCTCGCCACTACACCGACCAGGCTCAGATCAAGAACATCCATGACCGAGTAGTCAAGGCGCTGGAGGAAGTGATGGCTCCGGCAAGCATCATGCAAGGTCGCGCCAGCGTCTCGGAAACGGAGCAGGCGCGCATGTCTGTGGGCCAGGCAGTCAGTGGTGATCCGTTCGCGACTCTGTCTGCCGCATATCAGATCAACCTCTGGAGCTTGCCCCGGCAGTCGTACGCGCTCGTTCACGACCAGCTGGCGCAGCTCGTGTCCGCAGTCTGCCTGCGCAAGACGCCCGCGCAGCTCATCGCCTTCGCTGTGTCGCTCAAGACGGCGGCTGCCAACTACTGGGTCAAGGAGTTCGGCGATCTCGCGGGCATGGGTGGCAGGCACTCCGGCGTCAAGGTGGTGCAGAATCAATGGATTCGTGTCATGCAGACCGCCATCTCCACGAACCTCCTCCGGAAGAAGTGGAGTCCGACGCACGTCAATCGGCTTGTCAAGAAGGCGTGCCCCGGTCTGACGGCGACGGACTTTCGGGGGAATCCCGATGGACTCGCGGAAACTGAGATCGTTCACAAGTTGCAGGTGACGGTCAACCAGGGGCAGCGGTAGACTCCTCCACATCTGTACGTTTGTTGTGTGTGTCTGTCTATGGTCTGATGCTGACTAAATGTTTTTGACGGTGCTAAACTCAAGCTGCGCTGGTGATGCCCCCTCCAACTTTTCGAGCCACTCTCCGCGAAACGAAAAATGGTCATGAAGGCCGAGCTCGTGGCGGCCTTTGCCAAGTACGGCAAGGGCCCGAGCGACGGCGTGACGCTCAACGAGCTCTCAGCCGTGCTGACGCGCTCGACCTCCGGCGGCACGCAGCTCACCACTGAGCAGGCGTCGAAGGTATTCGCGGCCTTTGACACGGCGGGGTGCGGGACCGTGCTATGCGAGCTGTTTGCGGCTACCTGGACCAAGGAGCCCATCGACCGCACGCTGCTGCTGCAGGGCATCTTCGACATGGTCGACTACGACTTCAGCGGCAGGCTATCGGTCAGCGAATTCACGGCGCTCGCGGACGCACAGGCCGCGGCGAGCGTCGCCATGCAGAAGTTAGGGTTAGAAATCTTCGGCATGGTGGACACGTCGGGCGACGGCACGCTGCAGCTCGCCGAGTTTGAGCGCTTCAGCCTCGAGACGTTCAAGGAGCTGACCGACGCCGAGTTTTCGCAGCAGGCGTCGGTGTGGCTCAAGCTGGCGATGACCCGCACGTCGATCGACCGCTCAAAGATGCTCAGCAACACCTTCAACTGGTGCGACGTCAACTCCGACGGCGTGCTCAGCCTGGAGGAGTTCACTGCGATCTCCAAGTCTCAGGACAAGCAGAGCGTCGCGATGCAGGAGGCCGTCTTCAAGATGGCCGACACGTCGGGCGACGGGCTGCTGCAGGAAGACGAGTTTGTCCAATTCAACCTCGAGACCGCCAAGGCACTGACCGACTTTGCATTCGCGCAGCAGCTGCGCGTGTGGACCAAGCTCGCCAAGGCCAAGGTGAGCCCGGCCTGAGCCCAGCTGTCCAGACGGGGCTCTTGCATCGACCCCACTTGTGCCACGATGGATGCGATCTTCAGAGCCAGACCCAGAGCCACAGAGGGAGAGACCTGAGAGACGTGACGATGGAGATTCTCGATGTGTCGCGAATAGCTGTATTTTTGCTAGGTGTAGCCTACAGAACTTTTTTGAAGTTGTTTTGAGGGGATCACAACACCTGACCGGCGGAACGTGGCCCCATGGTCGGTGCAGACGCGCCCCGCCTCCCTCCCCTGGCTCCGCGCTCCCTCACCCGCTCAAGATGAGCGCCATCAGCCCCGCAAAGCCGAGCGTGCAGAACTGCAGCTGCCTGGCGATGCCCATCGCCTCGCCCTCGCCACCGTCGCCCTCGTCGTCGGTCGCCGCGGCCGCCTTCTCCTTCTTGCCCTTCTTCTTGCTCGATCCGGAGCGCGACGACGGCGGGTGCGACGGCGTGGGCGCGGCCGGCTTCGCGGGGGCGGCAGCGGGCGGCGCCACCGGCGTCGGCGCCGGCGTCGGCGCGTCCGTCGCAGGTTTGCTGGCGTTGTTGCGCACGAGGACGAAGATGGCGGCGAGCCACGCGAGCCCCGCGGCGGCGAGGTAGGGCCACCTGGCGGCGAGGCGGCCCATCGCCATCATGTACTCGTAGGTGCGGTGGTCGTCGACGCGCATCAGGAACCGCGTCGTGAAGCGGTAGAGCTGCGGAGGGATCCGGTACTGCTCGAGCACCAGGCTCACCCGCAGCTGCGGACCCTCCTCCGCCTCCTCCTCGTCGTCCCACGCGGGGGCGGGACGGCCGCTGCTGCCGTTGCTCGCGTGCGCGCTGACGCTGTGCCACGCGTCGCCGCGGAAGACGATCAGGTTGGCGTCCGACGCGGCCGACGGCGTGAGCCGCTGGTCCGGCTTGAGCGGGCTACCTGAGCGTGACCGCCACAGGTTGAGCGTGCCGCCGCGCATACCCGCTGGCACGCTCAGGTAGAGCACTGACACCGAGTGGGCGTAGATGCTCTGCTCGTGCGTGATGGCGACCGTGTTGTCGACGTGGATCTTGACCGCGTCGTCTTTGGGGCCGGATCGCGTCGTCCCATCGCGCGAGGGCGGCACGAAGAGCGCGTTGAGCACGAAGGCGTTGGACGCGTCCTCCTGCACCGAATCGAAGAAGGGAAGCAGGAAGTCGTAATCGCTCCGCAGCCGCTCGACGCCGTCGCGGTTGAACTGCAGGACGAAGCCGTGCGTGCCGTTGAAGACGCGCTGGTTGAGCCCACCGCCGGACGTGGTCGAGCGCAGGTGCCGCGTCGTCGCGTTCAGCAGCTCCGCCAGCTGATCGTCCTCGAGGCCGCTGGGCCGCTGCACGACGAGCGGCTGGTCGGCCGTGCACGTCACCGTTGGCTTGCTGGCGCGCTGCGTCAGGCCGGCCGCGAGGATGACCACGCCGATTCGCAGGAAGCGGCCGCCGCTCTCCTTGAGGCTGCCGACGATGCCCATCGCACGCAGCGACAACCGATCAGGGCGGTTGCGCAGTCGCGGGCCGCCACTTCGGCGCGCCAAGCCCATTCGAACGAGGGGTACGACGATGGCCACGCCTACGAGAGCTCCACTCGAGGCGGTGCAGCCCAACGTCGCACGCGTAGCTACGCCCTCAAAGCTAGCGACCAAGCCTCAGCCAAGCGACGCCGTGAAAGCCGCCACGCTCGCCATCAACGAGGCCGCCGCCGCAGCTGGCGCCGCCGCAGCTCTTGCCTCCTCTCTCGCAGCGGCGGTCGCGCTGCCCTCTGTACCTGGTTACGAGCTCGTCGACCGGCTGGGACGCGGCGGCTTCGGCGTGGTCTACCTGGCGCACGCACCGGACGGACTTGAGGTCGCCGTCAAAGTGGTGCAGCATGGTGGCCGCGAGGCCGGAGGCTCGAGATACGCAGAATTCGATCCTGAGGAGGCCGAGCACGAGGCGGCCATGCACCGCCGCCTTGCTGCGACGCTGCACCCGGCTGCCGTGCCGCTGGTCGAGCTCATCGCCGAGAGCGACCGCTCCGTTCTCGTCTTAGAACGTGTGAACGGCTGCGAACTGGCCAAGCACCTGAGCGCGCAGCCGCACGGGCGCCTTGTGGAGGCCGAGGCGCGCGATGCGGCGCGGCAGCTGCTCTCTGCGCTTGCCTGCTTCCACGCGACGGCCGGCGTGGCGCACATGGACATTGTAAGCGCCCGCCTGCCCTTGCCCCCCGCCCGCAAACTCTCGCTGATGCGCCGCTCCTGTTGCTTCCGTGTGGCTGCAGAAGCCCGAGAACGTGATGCGGCAGCCCGACGGTACGCTGCGGCTCATCGACTACGGCGGCGCCGAGACCTTCGACCTGTCGGCGGGGCTCGAGAACGCGTGGGTCGACGACAACGGCGGCACCGAGGCGTACCAGGCACCCGAGCGGCTCGACGGCGGCTCGCTCCTCGACTACGAGGGCACTGACGAGTTCGGGCGCGTGAGAGGGCCGGCCGCCGACGTGTACAGCCTGGGCGTCGTGCTCTTCGAGCTGCTCTGCGGCGCGGCGCCGTTTGACTTTGACTGCGACGCGACGGGCCAGATCATCGACTCGTACGGCGACGCCTTCGAGCGGCTGAGCGAGGGCGACCTCGGCTTCGAGAGGCCCGAGTGGCGCGACACGAGCGACGACGCCAAGGAGCTCGTCGCGCTGGCGATGCACGCCGAGCCGCTCGAGCGGCCGAGCGCCGAGACGCTGCTCGCGCACGCGTGGCTGCGTGGCGAGGACGAGGACGAGGAGGGCGAGGTGGACGAGGAGGGCGCGGTGGAGGAGGAGGAGGAGGAGGGCGAGGAGGAAGAGCCGGGCCTCTGTGTGGCGGCTCTTGCGGCGGCGCTGCCGACGGTCTGACAGATCCGGCCTCGGCGTCGTCGACTGTTTTGAATTGCGCTTTAGATACTTGATTACTTTAGCGCGTTACGGGTGTTGGGTGGTGTGCACCCCTGAGACCCTCGGCGACGCCGAGCAGGCCAACTCATCAAGGCACCCGCTGCGCATGGCCCTCGCGCAGCAGCTAGGCCTCGCGGCCCTGACTGCGTTCGTCACCCCGCTGGGGCTTGCCTGCACCTCGGACCTCGACTGCTCGCTCAATGGGATGTGCGAGGCCGGCGCCTGCCGCTGCGACGTCCCATGGCACGGGCCAGACTGCGGGGTGCTGACGCGGCTGCCCGCGAAAGCCGCCGACAGCGCCGCCGTCTATGGCTACTCGCCAAACGTGACGAGCTGGGGTGCGAGCATCCTGCGCGGCGACGAGCAGCCGAGCGCTCGGTACCACATGTTTGTGGCCGAGATCCCAGGCGGCCTGCAAGAGTGGGGCAGCAGGTCGCGGTGCGTGCACGCCGTGTCGGACAACCGCGACGGGCCTTTTGTGCGGTCGGATGTCGTGCTCGGGGCCGAGTGCCACGGCCCCGTGGCCGTGCGTGACCCGAGCGACGGCGCGTGGCTCCTGTTCCATCAGGGCGGCGGGCCTCCCGGTTCCAACAGCTCGGCCTTCTTGCGAACGGCTCGCTCGCCGTACGGCCCATGGACTCCGAGCAGCGCGACGCCCGGCGGCTCGTGCGGGATGCCCACCGCGGCATTCCATCCCAACGGCACGCTCTACGTGGTGTGCGGCAACGGCGCCACGCTGCACTCGGCCCCCTCGCGAGACGGGCCGTGGTCTCCTCTGGAGATCCAGCTGCCGCGGGCAGAGGATTGGGAGGACCCGACGCTCTGGTTCGACCGTCGCGGCAACCTCCACATCGTCAACCACGTGTACTCGCTCGCACCGTTCAGCGCGGGCGAGTACAACGTCGCGTCCGGCCACATGCTCTCGCACGACGGTCTCGAGTGGCGGCGCGCCGCCTCGGCGCCGTTTGACGGCACCGTCGCTCTCACCGACGGCCGCAGCGTCACGTTTGCGACGCGGGAGCGGCCGCAGCTCGTCTTCGGCGACGCGGCGCGCACGACGCCCGTCGGGCTGACGAGCGCCGTCAGCTCGCAGCCGATCGGGACGGCGTGCGACTCGTGCTCGCAGGGCGCGTGCTCGCAGTGCAAGGTGACCGCGGGGCGCGACTGGACCTACACAGTCTTCCAGCCGCTCGACGAGGGCAAGACGCCGCCGGGGCCTTCGCCGGGGCCATCGCCAGGGCCTTCGCCAGGGCCATCGCCGCCGCCGCCCATCGACCGCCGCGCCCTCGTCTCTCGCGCCGACGTGCATGTCTCCTCGGTCGACACGGGCGCCTTCTTGAGCGTCGGCAACGGCGAGACAGCCTTCACCGCCGACGTCACGGGCCTGCAGACGCTCAACGCGACGTACAGCTTCCCGCCGCTGCAGACGCAGACCCACGCCGACTGGGGATGGCACGTGACGCCGCCGCCGCCCGGCGTCGACCCTTCGCGCTTCGTCGAGACGCCGATCACCGCGCGCGGACACACGGCGCGATACCCCGTCACGCCCGACGGCGAGTACAACTGGCTGCGTGCCAACCCGCACCGCCTCTCGCTGCTGCGCCTCTTCCTCCGCCGCGACCCCGCCGCAGCGCAGCCGCCGATCGGCCCCGCCGACGTCACGGCGATCGATCAGACGCTCCACCTGTGGAATGGGACGCTGCGCTCGTCGTTCACGCTCGACGGCACCACCGCCGTCTCCGTCGTCACCGCCGTCCACCCGACCCTCGACGCCGTCGGCACGCGCGTCTGCTCGGCCGCGCTGCGCAGCCGCCGCCTCGGTCTCGGCCTCGCCTTCCCGTATGCGTCGCTCGACTTCCATGGCGGCGCCTACTGGGGCTCCGACGCCGACGGCCTCCACGTGTCCGAGCTCGTGTCGTCGTCGTCGTCGTCGTCGTCGTCGTCGTCGTCGGGCGGCGGCGGCGGCGGCGCGTGCGACGCGGCGCCCGTGCTGCGCCACACCCTCGACAACTCGACCTCGTACTACGTGCACCTTGCGCTCGGAGGCGGCGGCTGCCTCGCGGCGGGCGAGGTGCCGCACGACTGGCTCGTCTTTGCCAACGGCTCGGCCACGGCCGCAGTGCAGGAGCAGGAGCAGGCCGAGGCCGAGACCGAGACCGAGGCGGAGGTCGAGGCGCGCGAGGAGGAGGGGTGCCTCGAGCTGGCGGCA
>Ga0209713_10002621_pt1 | contig 11198 bp, 7 predicted proteins | sample ArcOceMetagenome_3_FD_187444 | JGI IMG/M metagenome (GOLD analysis project Ga0209713, IMG submission 187444) | Marine eukaryotic phytoplankton communities from Arctic Ocean - Arctic Ocean- Svalbard ARC20M Metagenome (SPAdes) (version 2) | ecosystem: Environmental > Aquatic > Marine > Oceanic...
AGGGCCAGTCGCTCGCGGAGGACAACCTGTTCGTGGGTCTGCCGCAGGCGATCCTCGACTACAACGCGGCGACGCTGGCGACGCTGGTGCTGCCGTCGGGGTACGTGGCGCTGACGTTCGAGACGGCCGACACGACTCAGATCTGGGACGGCGCGGCGACGACGGTGCTTTCGGGCAAGCGCCAGTCGTACGACAGCTACCTGCTGTCGCGTGTCGAGGTTGACGTGACTTCGATGCAGGAAGAGATCACGGCTCTGAAGGCAACTCAGGTGCAGTCGCTGCACGGCGCGGGCACGACCAACCCGTCGAAGCTGTTCTGGGAGACGCTCGGCCTTTTTCAGGCTCGCAGCCGCTATCTGATCCACGCCACATACCGCGCGGTGGGCTCGAGCACGGGTCAGAAGGAGTTCCTCGGCACCGAGGACAACGGCTACGTGGCGCTCAACCACTTTGGCGCGGGCGACATCCCGATGACCTCGTCGCGCTACGCGTCGGTGGTGGCGGCGAACCGCACGATGGTGCACATTCCGTTCGCGATGGGCGGCATCGGCGTGTTCCACTCGGCTCCGGTGGGCGGCGCGTCGGTGCACCTGACGGCGTGCGTGCTGGCGAAGATCTTCTCTGCTCAGATCACGATGTGGGACGACGCGGAGATCGCGGCGCTCAACACGGACGTGACGCTTCCGTCGCTGGCGATCAAGGTGGTGCACCGCGTGCACGGCTCGTCGTCGACGGCGGGCTTCACCGAGTACCTCGAGTCGACTTGCGCGGCGTCGTGGACGCTGGGCACGGGCTCGACGATCACGTGGCCGACGAGCACGTTCGAGGGCCAGGGCTCGGACGGCATGAGCTCGTTCATCTCTGCGAACGAGGGCGCGATCGGCTACATCGACGCGGGCCACGGCCACGAGCACGGTCTGTCGGAGATCGCGCTTCAGAACCTTGACGGCTCGTACCTGACGACGCTCGAGGCGGACATTGGCGCGGCGGGCACGGTGGCGCTCGCGGCGGGCGACGTGATCCCGACGGACCCGACGGCCGACTTCTCGTCGGTCAACCTGTACAACCTGGCTGGCCCGACGACGTGGCCGATCACGATGATCTCGTACTTCTACGTCGAGCAGGACCTGACGGCGATGGACCCGAACACGGCGGCGCTGCTGTACGCGTTCATCTCGTTCATCCTGTCGACGGAGGGCCAGTCGCTCGCGGAGGACAACCTGTTCGTGGGTCTGCCGCAGGCGATCCTCGACTACAACGCGGCGACGCTGGCGACGCTGGTGCTGCCGTCGGGGTACGTGGCGCTGACGTTCGAGACGGCTGACACGACTCAGATCTGGGACGGCGCGGCGACGACGGTGCTTTCGGGCAAGCGCCAGTCGTTCGACAGCTACGCAGTCTCGCGCCTCGAGGCCAGCCAGGAGGCCACAGTCATTGAGTTGGAGGCCACCGTTGCTTCGCAGGCGGCTAAGATCGCCGTTCTCGAGGCGGCTCTTGGCATCGTCTCCCCCCTGCCCGCGCCGCCGCCGTCGCCAATGCTGCCGCCCGGCTCGGTTTCCTCCGGCGAATCCTACGTCTCGTCGGAAGGCAGCGATGACGACGACGTCAAGAAGATCGCCATCGCCGCTCTCGCTTTCGGCATCCTCGCTTTCCTGCTCGCCGCGGTCTCCATGTTCTTCTCCATGAACACCGACAAGCGCAGGCCCGTGCAGCGCGAGATCTCCTTCCAGCGCGCGGTCGACGGCACCCAGATGAGCTCGACCAACGACACGCCGTCCAAGACGGACAAGGTCTAAGCTGAGCCCCACTGGATGGCTTATGGGATGGAACGGGTGCAGGTAGGACAGCCTTGAGCTGTGGTGGTGTGGAGAGGATGCATACGGGCCCTCAGGCAAGGTGGGCCCTGCAAATGCGGCCCTGTGCATGATGGGACCTGTGCAGCGCGGGAGAAGCGGACTTCTGATTGACACTACGTGGCAGGGTGTATTCCACGTGCGTCGGTGAGGTCGCGCGTGTGGGCAGTGCGTGTGAGGTTGCTGCAACTAACACTTCACACTTCGATGGTTGAAAGATTCGCTCACAAAGGCTAAACAGTGCGATCGGCAGGCTGCCTACGGGTTAGGCCGGGACGAGGTACTCCGCCTGCGTCGTCTCGGTGAAGCGCGTCATGTGGATCTGGCGCTCCTTCAATAGTTTCCCGAGCCGCTCGCGGTGCGGCACGAAGAAGGCCACTAGCTCGGCCTTGAGCGCGTCGTCGAGCGCGCCGTCGCCGGAGAAGCTGCGCCGCTTCGGCTTCTTGGTGGCGCCGCCCTTGACGTCCTTGGCGTCGCGGTAGCGGTGCGAAGAGCCGATGAAGGCCGAGACGTTCTCGAGCGTGACGCGCGGCTTGTGCTCGAGGTCGGCCTTCTGCACGAGCAGCAGCTGCGACGGCGAGAAGGCCTTGAGCCACGGCGCCAGCTGCAGCGCGTACATCGAGCCGGCGAGCAGCGACGCGCCGCCGCCGCCCGGCAGGCCGCAGCCGGGCCGGTTCGAGTTGTGCAGCGTCGTCGGCAGCAGCGCCGACGAGAAGGCGCACGTCGCGGTCGCGTTGATGTAGCAGACGGCGTAGCGCTCCTCGAGCGGCAGCGAAGCGTGCTTGGCGTCGCAGCTTCGCACGTGCGCGAGCTCGCGGCGCACTATGTCGGCGAGCGGCGGCAGCGGCGGCAGCTTGGCGTTCTTGCCCGGCTTGGGCGCGCCTTTGTTCTTCGGCTCGAGCTCGCCCTTGATCTCGACCTGCTCGTTCTGCTTGCACATCCGGTAGTGCGACTGCAGCCGGCGCACCTCGTCGCGCACGCACATCAGCAGCTTGGTGATCGACGGCGCGCGCTGCTTGACCCGCTCGGCCACCTTCGGGCAGAGCACCGAAGTGCACGAGCCGTCGCCGGTGATCTGGTTGGGCTGCTTCCTCCGCTTGAACTGCGAGTTGTACCATTTGACCGGCTTGGCGTTCCACCCGTCCGAGTTGAAGTAGTTGATCTCCTTTGTGAGCGCTGAGACGACGTTCGGGTCGTTGCCCGTCAGCGAGTCGTACAGCACCGTCGTGCCGGCGCGCGGCGTGCCGATCAGCATGAACGTCGGCTGCAGCCGCGGCCGCCCCTGCCTGTCCAGCTCCGCCATCGAATCCTGCTCCTCGTCGGCGGTCCGTTGCGCCTCCTTCAACCACGGCGGGCGGTGTGCAGGCTTGATCAGCTGAGGTGAGGTGGCGCGCATGCGTGCGTGCAGGGAAAAGGAGCGCGGGAGCCGTGGGCGCGGGAGCGGGCGCGCGAGTCGCTCACCCGCGCCGCCACCGCCGCCTTGGCCGCGAGGGCCTTTGCGTCGTGCGCGCTCGCCTCCATCGCTCGCTTCAGCTCCGCTTGCGGGCTGGCGGGGCCCTTGCCACGCGCGGGAACGGGCGCCGCCGGCTTGATCACGGGCCTCGGCGGGTTCCCCGGCAGTCGAGGCGGCCTCTGCTGCTGCGGCTCGACTGGCGCGCCGATGGGCGCGAGCGGCGCGTTGGCCTGCGAGCCGGCCTTGCCGCCCGGCACCGAGTACCGCCAGACGCCGGAGCGATCGAGCATCGTCGACCACCCCGAGCGCAGCGGGCACTGCTGCACCGTACCGCCGCCGCCGCCGTCGGCGCTCGGCTGCGGCGCGTCGAGCGGCCGCATCAGCCACGCGCGCTCGGGCAGCGCGTCGATGTACCAGTTGGTCAGCTCGTCGCCGCGCCACGCGACGCGGTTGGAGAGCAGCCACGCCTCCTCGCGCTCGAGCTGCTCGGCCGCGAGCTCCTCCGCCGCGCGCTCCTCCTCGAGCAGGTTTGAAAAGGCGTCCATCAGCTCCTGCGACTTGCCGTCGACCCCGAAGCCGCTCCCCTTGCCAGCGCGCCTGCCCGCCGCGCGCGCCGTCGGCTGCGGCTTGGGCTTCGGCGGCGGCGCGAGCTGCGGCATCACGCCGGCCTGCGGCGGCAGCGGGTAGCCCTCCTTGGCGAGCCAGCGGCCGAAGCCCGCGTTGATCAGCTCGATCTCGCGCGTCAGGTTGCACTTTTTGGAGAAGGCGCCGCGCGCGACGGCGTCCTCAAACGTGAGGTGCGCCCCCGGGTCGGTCGTCAGGTGCGTGAGGTGGCCGGGCATCAGGCCGGTCGCCACCTGCTGCGCCGTGTTGGGCTCGGCGCGATGCGTCACCTGCCCCAGCTGCGCGGCGACGTCGACCAGGTTGACCGCGTCGGCGATCCCGAGCTTGATCGCCATCAGGTGGAGCTCCTGCGCGGCGCCGCCCGTCGCCATCCGCTCGTAGCGCATGTCGTGGCAGGCGTGCGGCACCCACGCGGCGTACGAGCGGAAGGCCGACTCGAGCGGCTGCTTGCCCGCGAGCAGGCACGCCTCGATCTTCTGCGCCGACGAGAGCAGCACGTCGCGCGGGTCGCGGTGCGTCACGAAGACGGCGTCGACCTGGTTCAGCACGCGCGGCAGGAACTCGTGCACCTTGACGATGCAGACGCGGTGCGTGAGGCAGGCCTGCAGATCGTCGACCGAGTGCCCGTGCGCCGACTGCACCAGGTTCTCGGGCTGGCCGATCGCCTTGGCCGCGTGCTGCAGCAGGATTCTCAGCGCGTTGAACTGCCAGGTCGAGCCGGAGCGCGAGAGGCCGGCCGCGACGATGCGGACCGAGCCGCCATGCCGCAGCCGGTCCATGGTCCAGTACGGGCCGTACGGGCCCTCCTTGGGCAGGCTCGCGTTGCGGCGCGGCCTAACGACCGGAGCCGCGAGCACCGCCGCCACGCGCTTCTGCCGCCGGTCCTCCTTGCGCTGCACCGCCCACTCCTTGGCGAGCTTCGACCAGTCGAAGAGCCACGAGAGGAAGAAGAGGTTGAACACCGCCCAGAGCGACCACCACTTTGCAGCGCCCATCGCGGCTGAGCCGCAGATTCAGTCGCGACGCCCGGCGCGGCGGGCCACCCCGCAAGACGCAGAGAGTGGCTGTGGCCAAGGACCCAAGGAGTCACAGCACGTGGCGCCTGCATTTTCGAAACGGAGGACGGCGTACCCGGAGGAAGGGGTTGGTATGGCGGACCAGTGCGTGCTCAGCCGATCTAAAAAGTGTATCTTCAATGGGGCAAACCACTCGTGGGGAGGCGGGCCCAGGGACCACCGCTTTTGGGTTGCTGAGATCGGATGGACCGATCCTAGCATGGCATGTCGTGTCTCTAGCCTATCATGCATCACGCGTCTCCCCGCAGCAGGCTGGGTATTGGGGGCAAACCACTCAGACGCGCCGAACTATTTGTGTACCGCTTGCCTGACCGTCGGATCACGATGCCTACTCCACCAGCGCCGCCGCTGTCCGATGCCACGTCGATCACAGGGAGCAGCAAAGCCTGGGCGGACGCGGGCTTCCTCTTCAAGCGAACGTCTGAATCTCGGCTCTCGAGACTATCCAACGGCGATGCGGAGAGCGCCGAATCTTCGCCCGCCGCCGGCAGCAGCGCAGATTCGAAGACGAGGAGCACCTCGATGAGAGCAAGCACTGGCCGGCGCCTCTTTGGGTATGCTCTTACCCACGAGACGAAACCGCCCAGACTCCTTGCACAGCCTCCTCATCCGTCTCGATGCCCTTCACAGGGGCAAAGCGTCGCGGCGAGGCAGCGCTCCGGTGGTCTTGACAAAAGGGCCAGCTGGGCCCAGCCGTGCGGCCAGCAATATGTCTGACGCTAATGACAAGTCGACAGCAGAGTCAACGTGGAGCGTGGATGAGTTCAACGGCGGCGACCTGGCTCTCTTTGGAGCCGACAGGTGCGAGGCGACCGCCCATTCACAGCTCGCCCAAACGCGGCTCACCTGACGTGCTCGGCTGTCTCCGTACGCGTGCGCAGCGGCGCGGGGCTCTCCGTCGACGCCGAGCTCGTGACCACGACTGGCGGCAAGGGCGGCTCGCGCACCGTCACGCTGCAGGTGGGGTGCGACGGGATCGCCGTGCGCGACATCGGCACGCGCAAGGTGCTCCGCCAGTTCCCGTACGACGCGGTGGCTGCGTGGAAGCACACCGAGGGCGAGTTCCACTTCTTCGCGATGCCGCAGGGCGTCGACAAGGCCATCGCCGCGCACCGAGCCGGCTCCAAGTCGGGCTTCGACAAGTGGACGCTGCGGACGCCGCGTGGCGCCGAGCTGACGGCGCAGTGCAAGGCGGCCATGGAGGACCTCGCGCGAGGGCAGGCGAACATGGAGACGTTCGAGCGGACGCTGTCGACGCAGCGAGAGTCGCTCAAGTCGTCGGGCAGCGGCACACCCAGCGGGCACCGCTCGCTGACGAGCATGATCTCCTTTCGGGGAGGCAACCGGGGCTCCACCTCCAACGCCGGCTCGCGCGGCGGCTCGCGCGAGAGCGCGAGCTCGCGCCGCGGCTCGGGCGAGAGCGACAGCATGTCCGCCGGGCTGGCGCGGCTCGACAAGAGCCCGATGTCGAGCCTCAGCATGAGCATGAGCGGCAAGAGCGACTCCGCCCGCGAGGTCTCTGGCGATCGATCAGCCCCCATAGGCCGGATTATGGAGGGCAGCCGCGAGTCGCTCGAGGACAGCCCGCGATGCAGCACGCCGAGGGAGGGCGACGGCCCGATCAACGCCCAGATCTGACTAGCAGGTCATGCGATCCGCGAAACCAGGACCCATCTCGCATTTTTGGTGTACTTTTGGCTGAGATAAAATTAGAGCGTTCGCACCATTGCACTGTTGCGGTACCGCTCGCGACGCGCGGTGCACACGGCACAGCCAGGCAGCCAGGCAGCCAGAGCGCCAGAGCCTTCTTCGCAAAGCTCGGCGACAGCTGCCCCGTCATCAAAAGCCCCATTTCGCACGCGCCACATCATCGCGAGGCCGGGCGACTCCTCGTTCCCTCCTCCAGTTCCGCCGTGGCTTCTGGCGTCTGCAACCTCGCCCGCTCCGTGTCGAAGCGGGGCCAGCGCATGCTTGGCTCGAGCCGTCGCAGCGCAGCCTGGTCGGCCGCGTAAAAGGCGACCAGCTTCCGCTCGGCTGCGGCATTCATCACGTGCAGGTGCTCCGTCTGGTTGACCTTGGCGGTCTGACATCCGTGGAAGCATCCGTCTTTGGCGAGAAGCTGCGAGAGCGCCTGCTGCTGCCATGTGGCGGTCGGCATCGGCACGCCGACCATCGCCGCGAGCACACGCGCGGTGCGCGTCAAGTTGGAGAAGACGTCCTCGAGCCTCAGCACGGCCAGCCGTCGACCGGCATGTCGCCGCCACGCCACCAGATTCTTGCTCACGAGACCCCGGATCAGGTACTCCTTGCACCCAGCATCGGCGGTGCGGCCGATTGGTCGCAGCCAGCAGCTCTGCTGCAGGCACGCCGGAAGCGTCGTGTATTGCCGCGCGTTGCTCTCATGCAGGTTTGTGACGCGGAGTGGCGCACCAAGCAACGATGCGATCTGTGCCGCGCCGGTTGCATTTATGCCCTTCTTCGAGCCAAGCAGCCGCTGGCTGATGTGTGTGCATCGCAACGCGAGGTCACGGAGCTCCTGGTGAACGGCTACGTTGAAGGCGCGCGACTCCACTGCTGAGCCGGCCCGCCTGTTCTGGTCCCATGCCGAAAAGGCCCTGGACAACGCAGGCGCGCAGCGTGGTCAGGAGGCACCGAATGAGGGACATGAGACGGCTTGCACCAGCCGTGCGCGCACCTGTCGACCGGATCGCGCAGAATGAGCCAGAAGCGCGCGTGTGGCAGCACGACACGGAACTGCAGCATGGCGGTGAGACTCTGAAACGTGCTCGGTGTCGCGTCTACGAACCAACTGTTCTCGGCAAGCCCAGTGACTTTTCGCCTCCAGTGATCGAGCGTGCGTGGAGTCCCGAAGACGTGGAGCTCCTTGCGGTGAGTCTTGCCACGCAGCCCAAGCACGGCACGCATCACTGCGTCGAGCGCCGTTGTGCCAGACTTTTGCACACCAATGATGACCGAGGCGTTCGTGAAGCCTCGAACCCAAGCCTGATGTGCTGCGACAGCCGACGCATTGCCCCAGAGATCCGTCGAAGTGATCACCTTGGTGCGGTCGTGCGGCGCCTCGCGCGCGAGGGCACCGCGCATGGAGCTCGAGAAGCCAAAGTATGCAACGTTGTGTCCGCAGACGTTGTGTGACGCCTCAGGAAGGAGCTGTCGAGCCGCGGCCTGCCCATCTCGGGCGGCGCGGGTGTCCTCAAGAAGCGGCTGGCAAAGGGAAAGGCTTGAGTTCCGCTGCTCGGGATCGACCGACGCCGCGCTGTAGCATGACATCACGTGTCGGCAGAGTCAACTTAGCGCCGTTGATAGCGCGGGTTGCGTACTACTCGTAGTAGGTACGTACGTACTGGGGGAACATGGCGCAAGGCTGCCATGCAAGCATACTTCTGCATGTGTCCGAAAACTCGCTCAATAGTTTCTAATCGCGAGGATGATGCACAGTTTACACCGACCTTCCCCTTACTGTATTTGGAAAATCGGCTATACCTGCTGAAAGTAAGGGTGTCGTTTACTTTTTTGCAGCATAAAGCCGGAGGGGTCCGAGGTGTGTAGTTGAGGTAAGCTAACAGCGTAAACAGCGTAAACAGCGTGGGCGGTTCGGGGAGGACGGACTTGGGCTATGGACTGTTTCGTTTGACTGAAAACGGTCTGTAGATAAGACGGGAAAACCTATGGCTATACACGCCAAACAAACCTACAGACCTACAATCGAGAGTGAGAAAGTGACATGACCCCCCGGCGCCCATACCAATCGCCCCCGTGGCGCCACCCGAGCTACGCGAGCTCAGGCGCCCTTCGGTACAGCTAGTAGTTTTGAATAAAGTTGTTTTGAGCTGAATTGAAGCGCTTGATCGACTGCACAGGCAGCTGTCGTACCAGTAGATATATGTTGCTCGTCGCCACGGTCGCCTCTCGCTCCTCGCTTCCAGGCTGCGCCTGCGAGCAGTATCGCAACGGCGCCTCGCCTGCTGATGAGAAAGTCTGCCGGATGCGCCCCAGTGGATGGCTGTGCCAGCCCGCCAACACTGACGATCCCGGGCAGCCGCTGTGCCCCAGCGACTTTTCGCCGTGCACGCACCTGCTTCCACCGCCCGACGAAGCCGAGCTCGCTCGCATTCATCGTCCGCCGCCTGCTGCAGCGCCAGTCGCGAGCAGTGCGGGCCACATCAGCGTGGTGGCTGTGGCGTGGGGCGATGAAAGGCGGCCATCGTCACGTGGCGACCCTGCGGCAGCGATGCACGCTCTCGCAGCCCACCGTGCCCTGCCATCGCCGTCGCCACCACCGCCACCCGACGAGGCTGCGCTTCGATCGCCACCTCCGCCACGGCCGCCGTGGTGGCTGATCGGTGATGAAGGAGGGAGGGGCGCAGCATCGCAGCGGCCCGAGCAGAGTGTGTCAACGACGACGCAGCCTGCTTCCGTCGCGGGCGTCGCCGCGTCAGCATCGTTGGCTGGCGTGCCGTCACCGCGGCCACCGCCACTGCTGCTGGTAGGCCATGCCGAGGCAGGCCACGCCCGAGCAGCAGTGTCGACGTTGGTGGCGCAAGTGGAGCCAACCAGCCCAAAGGATGCGGAGGCATCGTCAGCCTTCGTCCCCGCTGTTGTCGCCTCCTTGCTTGACCAGCCTGTCTACCTCGGCCTGCTGCTGAGCGTCGCTGGGCTGCTGGGCTGCGCGATGCCGGCGCGACGGCGCGGCGGTGGCGGCCGCGTTGGAGGCGACGCCGACGCCGGCAGCGCGTCAGCCAGCCTCACATGTGCTGCAGACGATTCGTACTTCCGTGGGAAGCCGCGTCACGGGTGGTCGTCCTCGCGCAAGGTCATGCGCAAGGTCGGCGCACGGGGAGGCGGCGGCAAGCAGATGGCCGTGGCATTGCCGCGCACAGAGGTAGCAGAGCTGGAGGCCGATGCGGACGGTGCAGAGACAATCTGGTTATGAGTCTCTCGTGACTGATGGTGTTTAAGACGTGTCTGAGATGAGCTGATCTGATGTTAGAACAACTACGCTGTAAGTAGGATCGCCTCGTCACTCCTGCGGAGGCGCTTGCTCCTTTTTCTTCTTGGCGGCCGCGGCCTTTTTCTGCTGCATGATCTTCATCAGCACCCCCATGGCCGCCTTCGAAGTCACCGCCTTCCCGTCGCCGTCCCCATCCTCGTCGCTATCCTCGTCGTCATCGTCGTCATCGTCGTCAAAGTCGCTGTCGGCATCGAGTGCTGCGAGCAGCGCCTTCGTGTCCATCTTGCCAGCGGCCTTTTTCTGGCGCATGTCCTCCGCGAGCGCCTCGAGCGCCGTGTCGCGCCGGTTGAACATCCACGTGGTCAGAGCGTACCTGCACCGCCCGTCGGCACGGCCGCAAGGTGTCAGAGCAGCAGACGTCAGGGTGAGCACGCGTGCGCGAGTTGATCCACGCCAGCGGCTGCGGTGGGCGGGGAGCAGCGGCGGGGCGCACCGGCCGCCCCACGCAGGCAGTACCTCATGCCAGAGGCTCGAGATGAAAATGACGAGGCGGTCGGCGCGCGGCGCGACGCGCACGGGCGGTGCGTCCTCCGGCCACAGCTGCAGCTCGCCGCCGTCGGCCGTGCGCCACTGCGAGTTCAGGTAGTAGATGGCGGTGAGCTTGCGGCCAGCCTTGTACGGCAGCGCGTCGCGGTGCTTGACGTACCGCGCACCGCCGCCCGGGTACGACGAGCACATGAAGTTGCAACCGTCGAAGACGCCGCCCACCAGCTTCACCAGCTCTTCGTGCGACGACAGCCGCTCGCGGATATCCTCGGCGAGCTCGGTGTAGCGGCACAGCGCGTCACTGCAGCCCTCGCCGCCCTTGGGCAGGAAGGCGATCCGGTCCGAGCGCGACGTCTGGTCGCTCGTCTGCGTGAGGCCGTGCTGCAGCTTGCCCACCCGTAGCCGGCCGGTACGCTCCATGGTGACCACGCCGTCGCGGATCGCAGCGGCGGCAGCGGCCCCAAGGAATCCGTCGATGATCGCATGGCCGCAGCTGCAGAGCCGATCACCGATAATCTGGTGGTCAAAGGCCGCACGGCCGCGGTGGATGCCCTCCTCGGCCGATATTGCGGGCTGCGAGAGGGCGTCGTTCTCGCGCGCCCACCAGGACGGCAGAGACGGCTCTTCCAGTTCGTCGGGCATCTAGATCCAGACCCCACGACGACACGCATGCGTTC
>Ga0209713_10002624_pt1 | contig 11194 bp, 12 predicted proteins | sample ArcOceMetagenome_3_FD_187444 | JGI IMG/M metagenome (GOLD analysis project Ga0209713, IMG submission 187444) | Marine eukaryotic phytoplankton communities from Arctic Ocean - Arctic Ocean- Svalbard ARC20M Metagenome (SPAdes) (version 2) | ecosystem: Environmental > Aquatic > Marine > Oceanic...
GCCGCCACTGCATTAACCGAAATGGCGGAACGTTTCGCCATCCCTGTTGTCACGACATATAAAGCAAAGGGATTGCTGCCTGAAGATCACGCGCTTGCCCTTGGTTGTGCGGGCCTGTCCCCTTTGGCCGACACCCACCTGTTGCCACTAATCAAACAAGCGGACCTCATCATTTGTACCGGTTATGATTCGATTGAGATGCGTCCGGGATGGCAAAACATCTGGGACGCTTCGCAGGTTAACGTGATCGACATAACAGCGGTGCCAAACCACCACTACATGCACCAAGCGACGCTAAACATTATCGGCAACACGCCCGCGACACTTAACGCCCTGAATGCCGCTTCAACGCCACGCACTGTTTGGGCAAATGGGCAAATCCAACAAACGAAATCTGCCCTCGCAACCTCATTTCCCAAAGACGACGCATCGGGGCCAGCAGCCGTTGTCGATGTCTGCCGCGGTGACCTGCCAAGAGATACACGCCACCGTCGACAGCGGCGCACACCGCATTTTGCTAAGCCAGATGTGGGAATGTTACGCGCCGCGCGGACTGATGCAGTCCTCTGCTTTTTGCACGATGGGCTGTGCCATCCCGCTTGCGATTGGTGCGCACTTCATCGAACCCTATCGAACTGTGGTTAGCTTTTGTGGAGAAGCTGGTTTCTTGATGGTTGCAGGTGAACTGACAACGGCCAAGGAATTGAGCCTAAATACGATCTTCGTGGTCTTCGTTGATGCCTCCCTCGCATTGAAGCAACGTCAACGGCAACTGACCAACAATGGCGTCGACTTCGCACGGCACGATTTTGCCGCTATGGGCAACGCATTTGGGGGAAATGGTCATACTGTCCACACCCGCGACGAATTGCGGGTTGCGCTGAAGGCTGCGCAAAAGGCACAAGAGTTTACAGTGATTGCAGCTGTTATTGAAAAAGGTGCCTATGATGCCCGAATTTGAAGCCTCCTCTGAAACTCCTACTGCGCTTGGCGACATTTTCGTTCTGGACCTAAGCCGCATCCTTGCAGGGCCCACCGCCACGCAATTGTTGGGTGATTTTGGCGCGACGATCATCAAAATCGAAAACCCAAAAACCGGCGGTGATGACACCCGCGGTTGGGGCCCCAATTTCGCTAAAAACCCGGACGGCACATCCACAGACCTCAGTGCATATTTCATGGCTGCCAATCGCAACAAACAATCCATCGCGGTCGATATCTCGACCGAAGAAGGACAAGCGATCATTCACCAACTCGCGGCACGCGCAGACATCATTATTGAGAACTACAAGCCCGATGGCTTGGTCAAATATGGCCTAGACCACAAATCACTGATGAAGGCCCATCCAAGCGTCGTTTACTGCTCTATCTCTGGCTTCGGTCAAACGGGTCCAAACCGCGACCAACCCGGTTATGATTTGATGGCCCAAGGGTTCGGTGGCATTATGTCCCTAACCGGCGATCCCGAAGGTGTCCCAACCAAAGTTGGCGTAGGCATCGCGGATGTGATGTGCGGAATGTACGCAACCATCGGCATTCTTGCAGCTCTGCGCCACCGCGACAAAACAGGTGAAGGGCAACACATCGACCTTAGCCTTGTTGACGCATCAATGGCGTGGCTCATCAATGAGGGGACCAATTACCTGACTTCTGGAAATGCCCCAATTAGACGCGGGAATGCGCACCCTAATATCGTACCGTATGACGCCTTCGCCGCCAGCGATGGCCATATCTTGGTTGCCGTTGGCAACGATTCGCAATTCGCTAGGTTCTGCGATGTGATCGGTCGTTCTGATCTGAGTGCAGAGGATAAATACAAAACCAATTCCAGCCGCATCGAACATCGTGAAACACTGATCCCTCAATTACGCGAAACACTTGCAAAGCTAACCAAAGCAGAAATCTTGGAAAAGCTGCAAAGCGTGAAGGTTCCGGTCGGGCCAATTCATACCGTTGATGAAGCGCTGAATTCGGATCAGGCCATTGCGCGTGGCACCATCGTTAATGTTGTCGCAGACGGCATCGATGGTGGAAATGTCCAACTGTTGGCGAACCCCTTGAAGCTGTCACGCACGCCAGTTCAGTATCGATCGGCCCCACCCCGTTGCGGGCAGGATACCAAAAGCATTCTTGAAACACTCAAGACACCTAAATAGCCGAATTAGCAGTCATTTCTGCGTTTTCACGGGTGGTTTCCCGCCGCTTCCGCATGGAATTTGTCATGTACCTCACGAAATGCGCCGCTGAATTCACGGTTGTGTGTGCCAAGCCTGTGAATACTATCTTGACCAAATAAATCAGCTAAAAATGGATCAACACTTACCCCGCGAAAAGGTCCGCGCAAGATGATGCACAACATTTGTAACAGCCCCGTAAGCCTATCAGAGCAAAGCCAACTAGATGATTGTAACGGCGTCGTGCACCAATATTATATCAACTGGCCACAAATATAGCTGCACCACTCAGCAAAACTGTTGCAATACCCGTCAGCAGACGACTGCGGGTTAGGGGCTTTATCGACTGGCATTGGGCCCTCATAATCATGTTGTCTGGGCAAAGGTTAGTCTGACAACTCCTACAACGCACCCTACCTCGCAAACTTGAGACAAGCGCGTTATTATAGTTTCGGTGGTTTCGCAGGATCAGATCCCGGCGCGCCAAATTCAACTTGATCCACAACAGCAGGTTGGGGCAGATCGAATCGCAAACCAACACGCGCAAGGCGCGGAGTGATCGGATCATTGGCGTCAAAGAAGCCAACATCCATTGCGCCCGCTTCAATCCCTGAAAAGGTCAGCGCCTCACCAGCAGCTTGTGCCAAGGCACCCTGTGCATCAGGCAACGCACCAACAAACCCAAGCAGGTGGCCAGTGCTGCCGCCCGTATACTTCACACCAACCAAATAGGCGCTTAGGGCAAGGCCCGTGGCTGTCGCAAGCTTGGTATCGATCGCAGTGATCAGTGTTTCGGGCAATCCAGTGGGGACAGAAACCTCTTCGATCTTGGCCTCAACCTGATCAGGCGCATGGCCCAATGTTTCAGCCAGCCAATCAACACCGTTCGCATCCATCAAGAATGAAGATGGTGCCACCTCTAGGTTCAAGCCAAGGCCCAAGCCCTGCCCTACCAACAATTGTGAGATCACACGGCCAGACAAAGCAGCATAAGGCGTCGCCTCACCCGTAAAGGCAGTTAAGCGTTCTTGGCGATCAAAGACCAAAACGATTTCACCTGATCCGCTATCAAAGGTTTGGGGCTTGATCTTTTCCCCTTCCGCTTCGGCCTCAAGCAACAAGAACAACTCCCCGTCCCCAAGGCGCTCATAGAACGCAAGGCGGATAGCATCATCATTTGGGGCGGCTTCCATCGCGCCGTGCGCAATATCCAAAGGGGTCAAATCACTCATTTTAGCACCTCTTGTACCCGCGCCCGCAGCGCTGGCAGTGTTTCAGTCGCGAACCATGGGTTCTGTTTTATCCACCCCGTATTGCGCCAGCTGGGGTGTGGCAAGGCAAAGACGTTCGGCGCGCGCATTCGCCACTGTTCTACCGTTTGGGTTACCCCCGTCTTTACACCCAGATGATATTTATGGGCATATCCCCCAACCAGAACCGTCAATGGTATTTCGCCAAGGTGATCCATCACGCGGTCATGCCACGTTTCGCCGCAAATCTTGGGCGGCGGTAGATCAGATCCCTTTGCGTTGTACCCTGGAAAGCAAAACGCCATTGGTACAATCGCCAGTTTGGATTGATCGTAAAACGTGGCCTCATCAATCCCCAGCCATTCGCGCAATCGATCACCTGAGGGATCGGTGAACGGACGACCAGACTGATGAACCCGTGCCCCCGGTGCCTGCCCCGCAATCAAAATACGCGCACCCTTTTCAAACCATGCAACAGGGCGCGGTTGATGGGCTGTGTGGGTCAAAGCAAAGCGATCACTGCACAATCGGCAGGCGCGGATATCATCGACAAGGTCAGACATGCTTTAAGCTGTAGAGGATCAATAAATAACGGCAAGCGCATTCATTTCGATAATTTTCGAAATAACTTGCCGGCTGGAAATCATTTCTATAATTCTAGAAATATGAAAATAGAATCAACAGACGACTTAAGCCTCACCCTCGCCGCAACCAGCTTTGCCGCCTTGGGATCAGAACAACGCCTGTCCATTTTGCGGGCATTGGTCCGTGCAGGGCCCGAGGGCCTAAGCATTGGTGATCTAGGAAGCCGCACAGGTGTGACAGGCAGTACCCTCACACACCACATCAAAATTCTGGCGCAGACTGAAATGGTTGAACAAGTGCGCAAGGGGCGTTCGATCATTTGTGCGGCGGTGGCCTACGATCAAATCCGCCACTTATCCGAATTCTTACTAACTGAATGCTGTGCAGACAGCACAACCCCATGCGAGGATCGCTAACATGGCTGATGCATTAAACGCAGATACAAACGAACCAAACTCTCACGGCCCCACATTCACCAAATATTTAGGCGGGGCATGGGGCGCATCGGTGGTACTCATCGCTCTGATCACACTGCTTGATCCTGCACAGTTGCAAACCACGCTCACCTCTACATCCGCTTCTATCTGGAGCACGGCACCGTTCATCCTTTTTGCCGTTCTCGCAGTCGCATACCTGAAGGCAACTGGCGCTGAAAACCTGTTGGCCCGAGCCTTTGAGGGGAACCCCGTGCGCATGGTCATAATGGCGGCATTGCTGGGTGGATTGTCCCCATTTTGCTCCTGCGAGGTGATTCCTTTTATCGCTGCATTGCTCGCATTAGGGGCACCTTTGGGCGCCGTCATGGCATTTTGGTTGGCATCTCCGCTGATGGATCCTGCGATGTTTTTGATCACTTCGGGTACTTTGGGCTGGGAATTTGCAGTCGCAAAGACAATCGCAGCCGTTAGTTTGGGTATTTTTGGCGGATTTGGGATGCTCGTCCTTTCCCGATCTGTCATTTTTTCAGACCCGTTACGCGAGAAACCATCCTTTGGTGGCTGTTGCGGTGTCCAAAAACCGTTCTCTGGTCAACCTGAGTGGAAATTTTGGAAAGAATCTGAGCGTCGTGAGGTCTTTAAATCTACAACTCTAGAGAATGGGCTGTTTTTGCTGAAATGGCTTACGCTGGCCTACGTGATCGAAACCATGATGATCGCCTATGTTCCTGCGGAATTGATCGCCAGCGTGCTCGGCGGCACAGGCGTTGGCCCTATTTTTATGGGCGCTTTGGTCGGGGCTCCTGCTTACCTGAATGGGTATGCCGCAGTGCCACTGGTTGATGCCCTATTGACCCAAGGCATGTCACAAGGTGCGGCAATGTCATTTGTCATAGCCGGTGGCGTCAGCTGCATACCCGCAGCAATTGCAGTGTGGGCGTTGGTCAAGCCACGCGTCTTTATTGCTTACTTAAGTTTCGCGATAATTGGCGCCATAATTGCAGGGATGATTTGGCAGTTAATCGTATGATTTACCCTGTAAATAGCGCAGAATTAACCACTAGGTAACGATTGCCCCAACGGATATGATGCGGTATCTCGGTCAAAACGAACCGTATTGCACAGGGGGCAATTATGTACCGCGTCTGGAATTTCCTTACGAACTACTCACTACTTTTGATCTTAGGCGCCATTACAGCCCTGATCTGGGCCAATATGGATGTAATCGCGCCTGTCGCGGGCAACCCACATTACTGGGCTGATACGTACCACAGCTTTGTTGAATTCAAGATTTGGGACCATGCCCCGATTGGCCATATGCATGATGGCCACCGTACATTGACCCTGCATTACTTAATCAATGACGTCCTTATGGCCCTGTTCTTTGCGATTGCTGCAAAGGAAGTTTGGGAAGCCCTCATCCTGAAAAACGGATCGCTTCGCGGTAAAAAAGCTGCGACGCCGTTGTTCGCAACAGCAGGCGGCATGTTCGGTCCAATCGCAGTCTACCTCGGCATGGCGTACTTTGTGTTCGGTTCCGAGACATATGACGCAGTTCAAAACGGTTGGGCAATCCCAACGGCGACAGACATCGCATTCTCATACCTCGTTGGCCGTATCGTATTTGGTGCGGGTCACCCTGCGGTCCGCTTCCTGCTCTTGCTCGCCATCGCAGATGACGCAGCTGGCCTTATCATCCTAGCGATCTTTTACCCGTCGGGCGAACTGGCTCCGGAATGGTTGTTTCTTTCCTTGGGTGCAGCAATTGCAGTTTACGTACTGTTCAACTGGTTGCCACGCTACCTAGACCGCGGAAACAAAGCGCGCCCGATTTCTTCCTTCGTGCGCACCAAGCTACATTTCTTCCCGTACTTTGTTGCCGGCTGTGCCAGCTGGTATGGCTTCATGGTTTCTGGACTTCACCCTGCACTGGGCCTGCTGCCGATCGTTGTTACTATTCCACATGCTGACCGTGCTTTTGGTATCTTCAGCGATGCAGAAAAGTATCTGACCGACCTGCTGAACCAAATCGAACACGCGCTGAAAACACCGGTTGAGATCATCTTGTTTTTCTTCGGGCTGCTCAACGCAGGCGTTCAACTTAGCGCGATTGGCGATGCCACATGGTTGGTCCTTGCTGGTTTGATCATCGGTAAACCACTGGGGATTCTCGCCTTCGGTTGGTTCGCTGCTGTGCCACTTCGCTTGGGTATGCCAGAAGGTATGCGGATCATCGACCTTGTCGTCGTTGGCTGTGTGGCCGCGATCGGCTTTACCGTTTCGCTGTTCATCGCGACGGTCGCATTTGAAGGTGGACCTGTCCAAGATGCCGCCAAAATGGGCGCATTGTTTAGCTTTGCGGCAGCAATTATTAGTATCATTGCGGGTAAAGTCTGCCGCGTTCAAAAACAAAACGGCTGAACTCACAGCAAATAAGAACATAAACCAGCGCCTCGGCGCTGGTTTTTTTGTTTCACGCCCTAATTGTTGTGTGAAAAATCACCCCAATAATCTACATTTGTTTCCAAAATGGACATAATCTAGTCAAGTTCTGTGGCTATCACTTAGCCAACCCTTTAATTGGAACGTACGTGCCACCACCTAAAGAAGTGGCGGACAAAAAGCAGTCACCGGAGCATTCGATGCTTGAGTTTGAAAATGTCAGCAAGTCCTTTTGGACGGGTACGCAGCGCAAGGTCATCCTTGATCGCGTGTCTTTTAAGGTGGAATTGGGGAACTCCATGGGCATTTTGGCACCCAACGGAACCGGTAAGATGACCCTGATCAACATGATGGCCAGCCTCGAAAACCCTGATGAAGGCGTTATTCGCCGCAAGTGCAATATCTCTTTTCCATTGTGTTTAGAGGGATCTATCTGATGATCTCGCTCACAGCCTCAATCCTACCCGAACAGGTAACATCGTAATATGAAACACGTCCAAATCGCCGACTTAACAATTGGGAACGATCGCCCGCTCACGATAATTGCTGGCCCCTGCCAGTTGGAAAGCGCTGATCACGCCCAGATGATCGCAGGCAAAATGAAGGAGGCCTGTGACGCCGCTGGCGCACAGTACATTTTCAAAGCCAGCTACGACAAGGCAAACCGCACTTCCATCAGCGGCGTGCGTGGGCCGGGAATGGAAGAGGGGCTTGAAATGCTTGCCTCTGTTAAGAAGGCAATTGGCGTTCCTGTACTGACCGACATTCACACCCCTGAACAATGTGCGGCCGCAGCACAGGTGTGCGACGTGTTGCAAATTCCTGCGCTTTTGTGCCGCCAAACGGACTTGATCCTAGCAGCTGGTCACACAGGTGCAGCAATCAATGTCAAAAAGGGTCAATTCCTTGCCCCCTGGGACATGCAAAACATCGTGACCAAAATCGAAAGTACCGGTAACAAACGGATCATGCTAACCGAACGGGGCACCTCTTTTGGATACAACACACTGGTCACCGACATGCGTTCGATCCCACAAATGGGAATGACGGGCTATCCAACGGTTATGGACGCCACGCACTCAGTTCAGCAACCTGCAGGCCTTGGTGGCTCCACGGGCGGGCAGCGTGAATTTGCACCCCTTATGGCGCGCGCGGCGGCAGCAATCGGCACCGCCGCAATCTTTATCGAAACACATGAAGACCCAGACAAATCACCATCAGATGGGCCAAACATGGTCTATCTCGACCAGATGCCTGAATTGATTGGCACCCTTATGCAATTTGACGCAATCGCCAAAGCACACCCACTGGCACTTTAAGTATTTTTGGAAAGAACTCTCGTAACAAAACCTGCTTCAACAGTATCCCAAAACACTTGTGAATTTTTTACGCGGCGCAATGATTACGCCAACTGGTTTTCGCGAATACGATGCACGCTGAAAATATCCTGACACAATCAACCTGCCTGATATCACCGCACTTGGCCTTGGGGCACAGATGCATCTGCGCGGGATCGCGCCTGTTATCGCTGTTGGCAACGATTACCGCGAATACTCTTTGTCGATCAAAAACGCTTTGATGCTTGGCTTGATGCAAGCGGGTACTAACGTCAAAGACATCGGCCCAGCCCTGTCACCAATGGCCTATTTCAGCCAATTCCACCCTGATGCGCCAGCTGTTGCCATGATGACAGCCAGCCACCATCCAAACGGTTGGACCGGAGTGAAGATGGGTTTTGAGCGCCCCCTCACCCACTGCCCTGACGAGATGAACGAATTGCGCGATATCGTCCTTGAAGGGCATGGCCAGCCACGTGAAGGCGGCAAATACGAATTCGTCCACGGTGTACGCGCAGCTTACTTGGATGACCTTGTTGGCGACTTCAAAATGACACGCAAACTCAAGCTCGTTTGTGCAATAGGCAACGGAACAGCCGCAGCCTTTGCACATGAATTGTTTGAACGCCTCAGCGTTGAAGTGGTCCCAAGCCACAATGAACTGGATTACAATTTCCCAAACTACAACCCAAATCCCAAAGCGATGGAAATGCTGCATGACATGTCTGACTGCGTCAAAGCATCCGGTGCTGATTTTGCTCTTGGTTTTGACGGCGACGGCGACCATTGCGTTGTTGTGGATGACGAAGGTGAAGAGATCTTCGCGGACAAAGTCGGCGTTATCGTGGCCCGCAATCCGGCCAAGATTTACCCAAATTCCACAATCGTGGCTGATGTGAAATTAACAGACCTTTCCGCCTCTGACCCAGAACTTCAAAAATACGGGATCAAAGCGGACTGCTGGAAGACCGGCCACTCCCACATGAAACGCCGTGTAAAAGAACTGGGCGCGTTGGCTGGGTTTGAAAAATCAGGCCACTACTTCTTGTCTGGCGAAATCGGACATGGCTATGACTGTGGCATGCGCGTTGCTGTTGAAATCTGCAAACTGATGGACCGCAGCCCTGACATGTCTTTGCCTGACCTGCGCAAAGCATTGCCAAAAACATGGGCGACATCAACGATGTCCCCATACTGTTCGGATCTGGAAAAGTACGGCACGCTGGATCGCCTTGTGGCTAAGCTGGTCGCCAAATTTAAAGCTGGTGAAAAACTGGGTGGGCGTCCAATCAAAAAGGTTGTGACCGCCAATGGCGCGCGTGTGATCTTAGACAATGGCGCATGGGGATTGGTGCGTGCATCATCTAACACGCCAAACCTTGTAGTCGTATGCGAAAGCCCTGAATCCGATGCAGAAATGCGTGCGGTTTTTGAAGACATTGATGCCGTCATCCGCACCGAAAGCAATGTCGGCGAATACGACCCGACCATCTGATGGCACAACGGCTTTAACAGGTGGCTATCGTCGTAAACGACTACAATGAGGCCACCCGATTCTATACCGAAAAACCGGGCTTTGAGCTGGTAGACGACACCTATCAATAAGAACAAGACAAACGATGGGTTGTAGTGCGTCCCAAAGGCGAAAACGGCACATCACTTTTGCTGGCCCAAGCGTCCAACCCTGAGCAATCAAAAGCCGTCGGCGCGCAATCTGGTGGCCGTGTTTTCCTATTTCTGGAAACCGACGACTTTTGGCAGGACTACAACGCCTATGTTGAAAAAGGGATCGAATTCGCGCAACCGCCCGTTGAAGCGGAATACGGCACGGTCGCGGTCTTCAAATATTGCCAAAGCAACCTATGGGACTTGATCCAGTACAATAAATCCAAGAGCGCGTGACCTAGTCAAACAGCTTGAACAACTCGCCCTTCAGCTTGTCCTCTAACTTTTTCTTCACTGCATCCTCAACGGATTGGCCATCCTCAGTAGAGACACCCAATTCCTTCTCCAGCTTCCCCTGCACAAGTGCCTTGGCTTCGTTCTCAAGGTCTTTGGCCTTTTGCTCAAGCTTGGCCTTTTCCTCAGCAAAGTTCAGATCAATCGCAGCTTCTAGATCGGGTTTAATACGCGGGTCTGACCACGGGCCCATGATGCTGACAGGGATCGCAATCCCTTTCCCGGAATTGGCTCGCAATGCGGCTGGAGTGAACAGATAATCAATGTCCTGCGTCCCAAGACCAATCCGGCCTTTGCCCCGTGCCTCAAAATTTGGAAGAACAAACAACAGGTCATCATTGCGCAGATCGCCTGCGTCCATGGTAAAGGTCGCACCAAGGCTGTCAAAAACCGTGGTCCCGCCCGATCCTTTGCCGCTGCCCATTAACGTATTGAGGTCCAAGCCCTGAATGGTGCCCTGCCCCAAACGCACTGCCCCCTTGCCAGACAATGAACGCATAATCGCATTAACCGTCGCGCCACTTCCAAGGAATGACATCTCTGCATCGCCAGTGCCCGTCAGGCGTTCCATGTCCAAAGCATCCATGAGAACCTGCTGAACAGAGATCGACTTGACAAAAATCTTGCCACCCACAGACAAGCCGCTGCGGTTGTTCATCACAAACTCGCCCGACACAGTACCACCATAGGCCTGCACTTCGCGCAGTTCGATCACAGCACGCGAGCGTTCATTTTTCACCAATGCACGGGTTTTGCCTAGCTTGAATGATCCCAAGTCGATGCTGTTGGCCATCAACGCAATCTCGCCGTTGAAGGCTGCCAATCCGGATGCATCAATACGGTCTTTAGGCCAACCTGTTCCAACACCCTCGCCGCTTGCAGCACCAGCGCTCTCGCCTTGTGTTACGCCCGTTAGATCAAGTACCCCAGCGCTAAATTGCGCGTTAATCTGCGGCGTTCCGTTCAGTAAAATATCTGCCGCGCCTGAAACCGTGTTGCCACCCAAATCA
>Ga0209713_10002625_pt1 | contig 11191 bp, 10 predicted proteins | sample ArcOceMetagenome_3_FD_187444 | JGI IMG/M metagenome (GOLD analysis project Ga0209713, IMG submission 187444) | Marine eukaryotic phytoplankton communities from Arctic Ocean - Arctic Ocean- Svalbard ARC20M Metagenome (SPAdes) (version 2) | ecosystem: Environmental > Aquatic > Marine > Oceanic...
GTGCTCTCTTGCGCATGTTGGGACTTTGAGTACTTATGGGGTTGTGGGAGTGTGTAAGGACAGAGTGTGGGTTTGGGTAGTAGGAGTGGGTGGAGTTGTTGTAGGAGTTGTCTTTTCAAATAAAGAGCTGTGAATGAAGCGATGTCGCAGGCGGAACGACATTTTTGCAGCGCAAACCAGCGCATCCACATCAGCCAACTTGTAGGCGGTACTTCACTCACTGCTTGAGTGAAGTACCACACACCAAAGCCGCGCTGCGGACCCTGCGGTACTTTGGACCCTCAAAAGAACCACGAATGGCAGCTGGCTGGCACTGGCGAAAGCTGTGGATCGAGGACCTGCTGCTGGCGAGGATTTGATGCTGTCGACAGCTGCGCTTCCTGTCTCGCCGCACGCCGTGCCTCCGTGGTCGGGTGTGGAGCACGGCGTGCGTGTCGAGCCTCGTTCTGCTGGCTTGCGAGCTGAGCCTCACGTCGGCATGCGGCATGCGCCACGTCTGATCCTGCCCCCAGGCCGACCGCTGCCGCTGCTCCCGACCGCCCCGAGGTTACGAATTGCCAATATCTTCGAGCCGCCGTGGATATTCGTGCTGATGCTGCTGGGCATCGTCACGCGGTCTGGGATCTCCACATCGAGCGCATCATCGATGACACCAGCCGCCCTGGCGCACGCCAGACCGATCGTCATGTTTTGCTCGTTCATGCTCATGTGGCAGCTAGTGCTGCATGATATTTGGGACGCGCTGACTGACCAGGTCTCGTCTCGAAAAAAGATTCCTGGAGTGGATGTGATCGCCAAACTGCCGGGGCTCGTCCGCTATACGATTCTCGTGCTGGTCTTCGTGGTATGTTTGTCATCGTTGACGTGATACTCAGTGTACGTATGAAGACTCGATTCTCCTACGTGTGTTGAACAAACGGAGGCCAGAGACGGTGGTTGCTGCTCAAACAGGGGTTCAGCGCCCGCGCGGCCTTTCGAAAAGGAGTTTGGCGTGGTGCGTTTCATGGTGTTGTGCAGCTCTCGACCCGACCCGGGACCTCATTGCCGGAGCACGGCTCACGCAGCCGCGGCTGGCGCAAGCTTCTCGGCGAAGTACTCAAGGATGTGCCTGCCGTCAACACAAGGCTGGTGGCGTGCAGAGCGTGCGCGGGCTGTGTGTTGGAGGACGCGCGCGCAAGAGAGGGCGCGCTGGCGGCCAGCGCGCAGAGGGGGCGTTTGGGGCGTGGGGCACGCACTCGAGCTTCCAGTTGGAGATACCAATCTCCTCGACGACGTTGCCGTCGGCGTCCTTCATGAAGAGGTTGGGCGGTGCACCCTGCGTGTAGGTCACCTGCACGTTCGGGTACTCGGCCATCTTGGTCTCCGCAAACTCCGTGATGGCCGGGTAGTGCCCGATGCGTCAGCGGCACACGTCGAGCACCGCGCTCGCGAACACGACGCCCGAGCTGTCAGCCTCGTCCTTGCAGCAGCCCTGGCACTCGCCGACGAGAGGATCGCTCTCTCCCACAAACTCGCCCAGCTTGCTGCACGAGGAGCACAGCAGCGTCGAGCTGAAGCCGAGCGCGCGGCACTCGGTCTCGTTGGGCTCGTTGGCCCGTGCGGCCCGTGCGCACACGAGGAGCGCGACTAGAGGCCGCGCCGCACCCATGCGTGCGCGTATGCGTGTCGACGGCCGGCACGAGTTGCGTCTCGGACGATTGGGAGGCTAAACCAGCGCACGCCAAAAGCGCCGCGGGACCAGAAAATGTGCGAGACTGTGACACCAGCATGAGTGCAATCATGAAGGGGAGAAGATAAACAAAAGCTCAAAACAAATATGATAGTGGATCACGCCGACGAGCGGTGCAAGTCGCCATTCGCGCGCGCCTTCTTTGCGGGCGCCTCCTCTGGCAGCTCTCGCCGGCAATGCGCCTCCACCCGCGTCAGCACGCCCTCTCCCACTAGTGCGCATCCAGTGAGGTCGAACGTGCGCAACGCCGGGCACGCCTGCACCGCCTCGAGCACCGCGTCCTCTCGCAGCGCCTTGCAGCCCGCGCACAGCAGCGAGGCCAGCTGAGGGCACTCCAACGTGAGCTCCTTGAGCGCGGTGCAGTAGGTGAGGTTGAGCGTCGTGAGCAGGGGGCACATGATCGTGGGCGCCGCCAGCTGGAGGCAGTTGTACAGGTGGATTGTAGTCAGCCTGTCCGACGCGATTGTCGGGCTGCGCAAAAGCTGACAGTCCGTGAGGTTGAGGACGGCCAGAGCGGGCAGCGACGAGGTGAGCGGCGGCAGCGCCGCGTCCTCGAGCGCTTTCGCCTTCTGCAGCTCGAGCAACCTCAGCGCGCCACAGCTGGCAGAGATTTGCGAGAGCCGGGGCGCGCCGTATGAGTAGAGGCGCCGCAGGCTCGGGCACTCGAGGCTCAGCGCCGTCAGGTGCGAGCACCAGCATACACGCAGCACCTCGAGCGAGTCCGACACCAGCTGCAGCGCCTCGATGCGTCGGCAGCCAGACAGGTCGAGGGTGCGAATGCGCGGGCAGCGTGGAAGCAGAGACTGCACAGCATCCGCCGGCAAGTTGACGCAGCCTGTCGCGTCCAAGTCAGTGAGCGATGCGCAGAACAGCTCGGGCGCGGTGAGCTGCTCGAAGTTTGCCAGAGAGAGCGTGCGCAGCGCGTCCGAGGAGACCCGCGGCGCCTGCAGGCGCTCGGCCTCGTGCAGCTCGATCTTGTGCAGCATCGGGCACCGGACGTCAAATTCGGTCAGCTCCCCGCACCCGTTGAAGCGCAGCACGCACAGCGTGGCGCTGACCACCGTCGCCCGCGCGAGCTTGAGCTCCGAGCAGTCGAGCAGCCGCAGTCGTGGGCAGCACGGCACCATCCGCCCGAGCACCTCGTCGGTCACTTCGGAGCATCTTGAGACGTCCAGCGTGTGCAGGTGCGAGCAGGTCGGCATCGCACTGGCGAGCGTCAGCAGCGATGCTGTCGGCAGCAGGCATCCGGCCAGTGACAACTGACGCAGGCCAGCGCACAGCGGGCGCAGCGCGGCCGCCGTATCCTCGTCGAGCCGCTCCTGGCTCGTCAGATGCAGCGCCTGCAGCCCCGTCGGCAGCTCGCCACAGAGCCCGAGGAGCGCCGAGGGCTCGGCAAACTGCTGCAGCTTGAGCTCGAGCAGCGACGCGCACGAGACGGTCGCCTGCTGCAGCTCTGGGATGCCACAGAGCGCCAACCGCCGCAGCTGGGCGTGGGCGATGGCCGGCCGCCGCAGCTGGTAGCAGGACGTCAGATCGAGCTCGGTGAGCGCCGGGCAGCCCTCGGCGAGTGCGGGCAGCGCTGCCTCCGGGCACGCCTCGCAGCCACGCATGCGCAGCGTGCGTAGCACTGGGCACGCCACCTCGACCTCGACGAGCTTGACGCAGCCGTCCAAGACGAGCTCCGTCAGCAGGGGGCACGTCAGGTGCAGCTTGGGAAGGCGGAGGCAGCCGCTGAGGTCGAGCGACGTCAGCTTCGGACACGAGGTGGCGAGGGCCGCGAGCGCCGCGGCGTCGAGGTCCTTGCAGTTCTGCATCTGGAGCGTGTGCAGCGTGGGGCACGCCAGCACGGGGGCCGCGAGCGCGCGAGAGCCCGAGAGGCAAAGCAGCTCGAGGCTGCTCGAGGCGAGCCGCGGAGTCTGCAGCCGGCCCACGCCGTAGCACGAGAGCGTGCGCAGCTGCGGGAACCCCGAGGCGGCCCGCGCCACCGCCTCGTCCCCGACGCGGTCGCACATGGAGACGTCGAGCTCCGTGAGCCGCAGGCACTTGCGCGCGAGCAGATCCACCGAAGCGTCCGAGACGTGCCGCCACTGCGCTAGGTGGAGGCGGGTCTGCCGCGGCAGCTGTGAGGCCACCGCCACGAAGCCGGCCTCGGACAACAGGTGGCAGCCGCGCACCTCGAGCGTGACGAGCGATGTGCAGGCGCACGCCAGCGAGAGCAGCGCCCCGTCCGTCACGCGGCTGCCGCACAGCGCGAGGTGCGTCAATTTGCGGCAGTGCGCCGCCACCGCGCGCGCCGAGCGATCGCCCACGCCAGAGCCATTCCACGAGTAGTCGAGGCTGGTGAGCGCCGGGCAGTTCTGGGCCGCTGCCTCGATGGTCACGTCGGTGAATCGACAGTGCGAGAGATCGAGCCGCGTGAGACGTGGGCAGCCGCCCAGGAGCGCGACGACGCCAGCGTCGGACAGCAGCCGCACGCACTGCGAGAGGTCGAGCGAGAGCAGCCGCGACCCGCACGTCTTGGCGACGAGGTCGAGACCACGCTCGGTGACCTTGCTGCCTCGGAGGTCGAGCTCGCTCAGTGCAAAGAGTGGCAGATGCTCGTCCTCCAGGCTCCCACTGCGCACGGCGTGCCACAGCACACGCGCCAGCACACGTGCTGGCAGCGCCTCCAGGCCGCTGCACGGAAGCCGAGAGGCAACGTGCGCGGCGCAGAGCTCGGCGAGCGACGGCACCGAGCCTGGTGCGGCGCTGCTGAGCATGCGTGTCGGGTGCGGTCCCCGCGGAGGGCCGAACGGCCGACAGCGAACGCTAATTCGGGGCGCACGAAGTTGGCAAGGCGCTTGTGCCTGCAAGGGGTCATAACAACTACTGCACCTATGAAAATCGCCACCAAAGGCACCAAAGACTGCAAAAAGGTCACAACTAAGCGCGGGGCCGCCTTGCACCGCTCGCGAGGCCCCGCGAGTCCGGCTGGCTCGGGATCAGTGTCTCCCCACGTGGGCTCTCCTGACCGGCAGCTTAGGCAAAGCAATGATCTAAAGTATCTAAAGAACGACTGCGTACGCTCAAGCAAAAGTGCTCAGCTTTTCCGCGCGCTACGCACGCAGGATCGTGCCACTAGAGCCTAGAGGCCTCGCTACCTACGCTGGGTACGCTCGCGGTGCGTCCAAAGCTCCATCCAAGCGTTTCAAGCGTTTCAAGCTGTTAGCTTCCCTCAACTACACACTTCGGAGTCCGCGCAGGCCCGGACCCCAACTGCTCATAGCCGGACCCGTATGGCCCGGGTGGCCTTGATCGCGTTCGTACCATGCTGCACATCCGAAGAGTGCGGTAGTTGGTCATCAGAAGAGTCGGCGCGCCCATAGGGCTCACACAACACCTTCCCGTTGCATGCACGCCATCGTGCCATGCATTGGAGCGGCCATGCGCATGCGCGTGGTCCTGCTGTCCTGCCCTCAGTCGGCATGCACGCCATCGTGCCATGCACGCGACCCGATGCAGCCCGCTCGTCCCGCGACGTAACCCTGCTGGCTCGTTATGAATATGCATGTGCATATATATGCCGCTAGCGATGGGCAGCCCATGATTCGCACCTGGGGACATCAGCGCATCCAGTGTGTCTTTAGGACCACCCCCAGAGCACTAACTATCGCTCGCGACCCAGTGCATGTACTATCCGAGCTCGTCCTGCAAGCCTTTGCGAGGGCGCCTCTCAACGCGCGAAACGCGAAACGGACCCATGAAAGACTCCGTGTCTTCACGGAGTCGCAGGGGCAACACCAGCGCCCGTTTCGTGGGAGCGGCGGCGCAAGGGTGATCGACGCGTGCGCTTGGACGACTAGTTAGAAGGCGTGCGCGCCTCCCGATCTGCTCCCGATGCCGCCCAAGGAGAAGCATCAGTGGGTGCGGGAGGACACGGAATTCGAGTGGTGGCAGCACGACGAGTCGGGAGAGGAGTTCAAGGTCAAGCGCACCGGCATCGGGGAGCACGAGCTTGAGCTGCACAAGGGGCGTACCTACCTACCTACCTCTCCCGCAAGCGGCGCGCCCCGTCGGACCAACCAACCAATCCGCGCGGGGGTTCGGTGTCGAGACGCACGCGCTCTCGGAAGACGGTCGCGAACCGCGGGCATGCCGAGAATTAGGGGTGACATCACCCAGAAGGCCTATTGAGGCAAAATCAAGTTTGCTGCGTAAACTAGCGCGACAAGAGCCTAGGAGCCTGCGTTAGCTGCACGACTCATGGCGTCGCTCTTCGAGACGTACGAGCGAGAGTACCTCTCATCGACGCGCACCGCAGCGCAGAACATCGAGCAGATTCCCGAGCTGCTGCCGGGCCATGCGCGAGAGGAGATGGTCTCCAAGACGGCCACGGCCATCCAGTCGGCGGAGGAGGTCGTGCAGCAGATGGAGCTTGAGGCGCGCTCGGTGCAGGGCGAGGAGAGGCGCCAGCTGACCGCGCAGGCCAAGGACTACAAGGCGAGCATCGGCGCGCTCAAGGAGCAGCTGAAGGCGGCCAAGAATAGCCACAAGACGGAGGAGCTAGCACGCGCCGAGCTGCTCAGGAATACGGACCAGGCGAGCAGCGACGGGCTCGAACGCGCGGCCGGGCCCTCAATGACGGGCGCCCTCACCGTGTCTCCAGCCTCCGTCGTTGAGCCAAGCCCTCACTCGCTCTCCCCCGCTCTCTCGCTCCGCCCTGGCTCTCCTCGCTCAGGCGCATCGTGGCGAGGCGGAGACGCAGCACGCGCGATTGCTGGCGTCGACCGAGCGGTTGCAGCGTGGCACCGATAAGCTGAAGGCTGCGTGCCAGATCGCAGGTCCGGGCCGCGTCGCTCCCTCCGTGCGTGTGGGGATTTCTCGCTGACGCCGCGATGTGCGTGTTTGCTCCGCGCGCAGTGGAGACGGAACATATTGGTGCGGACATTCTGACGGATCTCGACAAGCAGAAGTCGACCATCCAGGGCGCACGTGACAGGCGCGGGCGCAGCTCACGTTAGCCGCATGCCACTCCCCGGCTGCATGACGTCTCAAGTCCGCGCGACTGCATCGTGGCAGGCTGGCGGGTGCCAACGTGCAGCTGGCGCGCTCAAAGAAGCTGCTCGGCGGCATGACACGGCGCGCAGCGGCAAACAAGGCGCTGATGGTCGTCATCATCATCATCCTCATGTTCATGATCATTCTGATCATCTACCTTCAGTGGTTTGCCGGCTCTGGCTCATCGTCGCCGTCGCCATCGCCGCCGCCTGCGCCACCGGGCAGCCCGCCGACACACCATGGTCGGCTGCGAATGCATAGATGAGATGTGGCGGAGCGCGTGCGGTGGGTTGTGCCTCTTCTGCTCTGCCCTCTCGACGCTCGACCTCCTCACCGTTTCGACGCGGCGCGGCGCCTCACTCAGAGGATTTGTTCGAGCTTTTGATGCATCATTGTTCATAGATCCGCTCTCACGCACTGCGTTGTGGTTATTTTCGTGGAGAGGAAATTAATATGGAAGACGATCAGATTCAACCGGGCACTCCTTGACTCCTTCCTGATCCACAGTGTCTCGCCGGCCATGGTTGTTGAGACATCAACTCGAGGCTACATCAATTACAGAGTGATAGTGCATTGCGACGGAGATAAAACGCGGCCCGCCGGCTTTCGAAATTTGCATTCCTGTAGGTACCGGGTACTTACACGCGCGTAGCGCGCCCGGCGGGCGCCCGCGCGGGCGCAGCGAGCCGTTGCTGAAATTGCGCGTAGCGCGAAAAAAATTCAGCGTTTTGCGCTTCAAATCGTCTTTCCCAGCGCCAAAGCGTCCACACCGTAAGGCGCCGCTACGCGGCGAAGGCGCTACGCGCCGCGCTACGCGCGGGGCGCTACGCGCCGGTACCCACGCTCCGATCCCAAATCTGAAATTTTCAAAGCAAGCAGCAACGTCACGGTCTTTGTTTAGTTGGGGTGCAATTCACCCATCTTAGGCTATTGAGGCGCTCTAGGTTTTGACGCTCAGCCCAAGCGAGACCGCACCTCCGAGTCGCACGCAAAGTGGCCACCCCAGCCGATCGATGTCGCGACGTGTGCTGCTCTGTACGATGGTGCTTGCCTCGTCGGTTCGTGGACTGCTCCTCTCACGGGGCATGTCGAGCAGCATGCGCTTGCCGCAGCACAACGCCCTCTCCACGCTGCGCATGGAGGCCGACGGCCCCGTGTGCATTGTGACCGGCGGCAGCCGAGGGCTGGGCCGCGCCATCGCGCTCGCGCTCGGCAAGGAGAAGTGCCGTGTGGTCGTGAACTACGCCAACTCGGCCGCTGCCGCCGAGAGCGTCGTCGAGGAGATCAAGGCGCTGGGCGGTGATGGCATCGCCATCCAGGCGGACATGTCTACGCAGGAGGGGATCAAGTCGCTCTTCGCGCAGACGGCAGAGACATACACCGACCCCGTCGGCGTGCTGATCAACAACGCCGGCATCACGCGCGACACCCTCGTACGCTCTCCGGCCGCAGCTGCTGCCCACACAGCACCATCCTGGCACGCCGTCGCCGCCTGCTTTATGCACTGAGCCGCCTGAGCCGCCCCCTGGGTGCAGGTGATGCGGATGAAGCCGGCGCAGTGGACGGACGTGATCGATACCAACCTCAATGGCGTCTTTTTCGCCTCGCAGGCCGCTTCCAAGGTGCGCTCTCGCCCCAGCCGAAGATGCCAATCAGCTGCACCCCTGGCCACGTCCACGGCAGCCGCTGCAAGGGAGGAGAGAGCGAGCTGCTGCGCGTGCGCTGTGTTATTCAGATAATGATCAAGGCACGCAAGGGGCGCATCGTCAACGTCGCCTCGGTCGTGGGCAAGATCGGCAACGTTGGCCAGGCCAACTACGCTGCGGCTAAGGGCGGCGTGATCGCCATGACCATGTCCATGGCCCGCGAGTTCGCGCCGCGTGGCATCCAGGCGCGCTCGCTTGTCCCGAGCGAAGCGTCCGTCTGCTGGTTGCGCGCGCATCCCTGGGTCTGAGGCGTGCATGCCTCCGAGATCTCAGCGCGATGCATGTTTGGTGGCGTCGTCAGAGAGCTGCAGATGTGCCGATGCCTTCCGACGCACGCTGCTGCGTGTCTCTCGTGCGCAGGTGACCGCGGTGGCGCCGGGATTCATCGAGTCGGACATGACGGCCGAGCTGCCGGCCGAGATCGTCGCGAACGTGATGAAATCGATCCCAGCCGGCCGCTTTGGGAAGCCCGAGGAGGTCGCGGGCCTCGTCAAGTATCTCGCCCTGGACGAGAGCGCGGCGTACATCACGGGGCACTGCTTCAACATCGACGGCGGCATCGCCATCGGCACCTGCTAAGCGCCGTGCGCCGCAAAGTGCTACTTTGACGCGACGACTGATACGCAGGTGAGGCACATGTGGAGGGTAAGGGCCGGACGTCCGGGTTGCCAGCGACGCGAGGGTGTTCGAGAGGCCTCAGCAGCCAGAGGGTCGGAGAATCTCAAACACTGAGGTCTGTACTGCGTCGGGCGTCGCATTTCGCATAGAGAGAGGTATCAATATAGTTCATTCATCGATGTGGACTGGCATGACAACACAAACGCATACAAACCCCCCCGATAATTTCCCCAATAAGCCCCCATCCGGTACCACTCTCACCTCCTATCTGTCAGATAATCTGATAAGGCTTCTCACTCTCACGCGCTCTCTGCGTGGCTCCCGGTCGGACCGTTGCCGTTGGCTTGAGTGCGCAGCGTTGCACCCTTCCACGCGACAGCGATGCGCGCCACCTAAAGACCTAATACCTACACCCCACCGCCCCACACCCCACACGGCAGAGGCGAGTCGGTGTGCGCGCACGAAGCGGAAAGCGGCGTGACCGCCCTGTTGAACGCGAGCTGTTTGCTATCAAGTGTTACGGTAAACCCCGTTTCAAGACGAGTGTCTTGTAACACTTTCTTTTCTCACCCCAGTGCCCAGCTACTTTATCTTTAAATCAACACTACTCTCACACAGACACATCACTCTGTTCATGCGGGCCTGCGGGCGGTGCCGCTCCGCACGACGTCGTGGGGCAACAACACGAGGACCAGTAGCAACCAGCAGGTTTTGAAAAAGGTACCATTTTCTAAACCACTCACTTCTTCTTCTTCTTTGCCCCCTTCTTCCCCTTGGCCTTCGCAGGCGCAGCCCCGAAGCCACCCTTTTCCGACCCCAGCGTGGCCGCAGGCGCGCTGGAGGCGGCTGCTTTGGCAGGGTCTGGGGCAACGTAGTCGTCGGCCTCCCAGAAGAATGGCCGCGAAGTGGGCAGCTTGCCAGTGAGTGCCTCCACACCCGTGGGCGTAACCAGCAGCGTGTGCTCGAACTGCGCAGAACGCAAGCCGTCTTTGGTGGTGGCCGTCCATGCGTCGTTCCACATCACATGGCGGAAGGTGCCCTCGCAGATCATGGGCTCTGCGCGGACGAAGATGGGAACGGGGGGCGCTACACACTTGGCGCGACCGCGTGGAGGGGGCAGGCGGCAACGCGGGGCCACGTTTCAAGAGCCGCTGGCACGCACCGATCGTGAAGACATGGCCGACTTCCATCGTGCCCGGCTCGTTGTTCTTGTAGTGCAGGATGTTGGGGTTGGTGTGGAAGATCGTGCCGATGCCGTGCCCGCAGAACTCGCGCACCGTCGAGTAGCCGTACGGCGCGATCGCCTGCTCGATTATCGCGCCGATGCCCGAGTAGGGCTGGCCCGGCTTGCAGTAGTCGATTGCCGCCTGCCAGCAGTCGTAGGTCACCTTGACGAGCTGGCGTCCCGCGTCGTCGACCTGGCCCACCAGGAACGTCTCCGAGCAGTCCCCGTGATAGCCGCCGTAGTAGCAGGTCACGTCGACGTTGATGATGTCGCCGTCGCGCAGAATACTAGCGTCTGGGATGCCGTGGCAGATGACCTCATTGACCGAGGTGCAGCACGACTTGGGGAAGCCGTGGTAGTTCAGCGGGCTCGGATAGGCGCCGCGCTTGGTCGTCTCATCGTGCACCACCCTGTCGATCTCGTCGGTAGCCACGCCCACCTCCACCGCTCTCGCTGCTGCGTCCAGCACCTCGCGCGCGACCCGCCCTGCGGCGCGCATTCCCTCGATGTCCTTTTCAGACTTGACCTCGATCTGCCAGGGAAGCAGCGGCCCACGCGCCTTGGGCCGCCCGTCGCCCGCGTAGTCAGGACGCACAATGCTCGGCGGCACCTCGCGTGTCGGCGAGCGCTTGCCGGGCCTCACCCGCCCCGTGTACCTGAAGCTGTCCTGCGCCGCGCCGAAGCTGCCCATCATGCGCACGGCGCCGCGACGCGACGCGCTCAGTGGCGAGAGGCGCGTCAGTGCCGCGCCGACCGCGGCGGGAATCAGGAGATTGAACATGCTACTTACGAGTCGTGCCCCGCACGATCTGGGAGGCAAGTTCTGAAGCAGGGGCGGAAGCAGCGCACCAAAGCGCCAAAGGCAGCAGGCGCAGG
>Ga0209713_10002626_pt1 | contig 11190 bp, 11 predicted proteins | sample ArcOceMetagenome_3_FD_187444 | JGI IMG/M metagenome (GOLD analysis project Ga0209713, IMG submission 187444) | Marine eukaryotic phytoplankton communities from Arctic Ocean - Arctic Ocean- Svalbard ARC20M Metagenome (SPAdes) (version 2) | ecosystem: Environmental > Aquatic > Marine > Oceanic...
CCTAATTTCCAGGATCTCCCAGCCTACTTTCGCGAAAATGGCGAGGTCGCCGAATTTCCTGGCGCAATGGCGGCGCAGCCCGGGGGGGGATGGGCCCCAAATTTGGCAGAGCGCCTGATGTCAGCGGGCCAGACACGGGGGCGAAGAGCCGGTCTTGAAAATGTTTGGCGTTCCGGAGATCCCTACCTCCAGTGCAATGTCAGGCTCAGATAGACAGTGAGTGCCACATAGGGACAGTAGGGCCTGTCCACGTGCCCACACCCACCGTCTGACACGGGACAAAGGCCAATCGGGTCGGGGGGACTCCCAGGAGGACGCATGCAGGCGGATTTGTCGCTGGGAGAGTCCGGCACAGTGTCAGAGGCTGCGAAAAGTAGGGGAGACTATGACCTGTTGGTAGAGCGGGCAGAAGAGCGCATGAAAAGGCAACACACCGACTCCAAAACCCAAGGACATGCACAGTAACGTGTAGAGGAGATCCAGAGCTGCAAAATGAGTGGTCGGTTGACCACTAAACTCGTCCGGAGTGAAAAGTTGTGGGTGTTACCGTGTGACAGACACAGGCAGACGCAGGACGAAGATGCATGAGTGTGTGATGACACGCGAGGCACATTGCCCACACAACACAGAGGGGGTGATGAACAACACGCCTGACCCAGGGGATACCGGCCCACTGGTGGTTATCACCGTGACGGACACATGCACAGCAAACCGCTAAACAGACTGTGCCGGCACAGTGCACAAATGCGGGCTCACGGGGCACGCGGCGCTGCCTGTGGGCTGGCAGTGGGCTCACTGTTGACACGGCTCTGGCGGTGCTTGCGCCGCGGCAGTGATGATGGGGGCACAGACCCATCACGGAGCGCGCTGGCAGACAAGCGACATAGATCCGCCCACGCAAGAACGCCCAAGATGTGCCCTGTCCTCCAGCATCGGTGTGCCGCGCCAAAAGACCAGCGCGCACGCAGCGCGCCAGGCGCGGATGCCCATGACACAAAGCCGTCAAGACGGTGCATGCACAGCCAATGCACTTGCGCAGCCCTCACCGAAGCGTGTGGGCCGGGCGTGCGGTACTGTCGCGACCGCATGGCTTTTTGTGCACAGCGCAGAAAAGGTCCTGACACAACATGATCCGCGCACACAGTGCCGGTCCATGGACAGTGCGCAGAACACAAGTGTCTCTCGCCGGGCGCTTGAACCATCATACTGTATGGTGTGTGCGCGAGTATGAAGGGCACAGCACACCTATGTCGACTGTGCCCTTCAAGTCCGCGGGAGAGCGGAAAAGAGCACATGCAGGGCAGGCGAAAAATGGAGGGCACAAGTGGTCGCCGCGTCCACGACACCCGACAGGATAGTGTGCCCGGGGTGTTGGCATGCATAATGCATGCTGGGCCAGAAAATCAGCTTCAGGGCACACCTGCGCATGGAGCGCTGCAGGTTGGCGACGGCGAGCGCAAAAACCCGTGGCTGCACGACGGAGCCACACAGGAGCACCCAGGCGAGCGCAGGCCCTGCGCGTGCGGGTGCGATGCACCAGAGGGGTCAGCCATGATCGGCCCGTCGTGTCCGGCTGGCCGGATGCGGCCACGCGCGGATTCCCGGTGTTGGCGGTGATGCCAAGAGTTGCCTCGCGGATCACGGGGGCGCGGCTCGGGTGCGCCGTGCCTCTCACCGGGAGCGCGCGAAAACGGCACGACCAGCGATGGGCACGGCACGAACGCGATGCCTTGCCTGCACGCACGCGGCGCCCGGCCGCCGCCCCCGCTTGCCTGGGGGGTGGCGAAAGACTGCAGGTTCCGTGGAGATGGCCTGTGTTTCTGTGTTTGCTGCGAAAAATCATTTAGTACCATAAAACATTCTACGAAACGGTGTGGTATTCAAAAAAGTTGGAGAGGAAATTGCGTTTTTCAATAACGTGCTGGCCGAATCACAGTGGTAAACACTGGGTTCACCAGAAACCCCGGGCGCTGCAGGCGGACAAACCCCGATGCCGCATCGCGGCCAGCGTCGCCACAACCCGACTCAGGTAACCCCACACAGTACCACAAAGCACAGCGCTTGGTCCGCCTGCACATGTGTGCGGATCCTCATGATTCAGCGGTGATTGGCTGGAAAAATAGTACCGGGACGGGGGGGGGTGCGTAGATTTTATTTGGTGCACAAGAGTAGTAAACTCACATCATGATGGTGTGAGGCGGTGTGCAAAACGTGTACCTTCACTTCTGGCCTATATATGCATTGTGCCCTCTGTGTTCGACGGACCGTCGAATTTTGCCGGGCCTAACGAGACAGACAGAGAGAGAGAGAGAGAGAGAGAGAGCTTTATTAGGAACAATCTCCATAACGGGGTGGTCTCGGGCGCGGCCCGCGGACAGGCGTTGCTTGGCCCTATATGGACAGACTCCCCCTCACCCTAGTGCCTCCACGGGCAGTCGCCTGGCGGTCCTAACGAGAACGGGAGGAAAGCGAACTCTCCAAAGACCAAAGACACTTTTCATGCGTGGACCGTGGATGTTTTTTCCGATTGTACCTGCATTCAAATTCTTTCCGGGTCAATTCCCTTCCAGCACGTAATTGAATGGATGTGATTTCAATTCTCCGAGACTTCAAGTTGCTGGTGGTTTTTTTGGAATCGGCCTTTTACTAATAGACTTCAAGTTATTAGAGCCCCTGGATCTCGATAGGCCCGGAGTTTGGCCTCATCATAATTTGCAGATTTGCACTCTCGCTCTCCAGTGGTACCAAAATTCGGTTTTGTTCCGCTACCAAAAAAATCGAGATACATCGAGAGGGCCCGCTGATGGTGAAACGTTGTGAGTTGTCCCGAATCGGTAATGTGTGTGTTCCGTTTATTGTCGTTAACATGTTCCGGATTGTGGAGGCGTTCATCAAGGAAATTAGTGTCTTTAGTGTGGTAAAATCAACCACGTGACAGGAATTGTAGCAGTAAATTTGGAACGTGGCACATCTTGCCCTATGTAAACACCAAGAGTGCCACGTTCCAACTCTGACAGGAGACTCTCAGGCTTCGAACCGCCGAGCTCGAGAGAGGCCCGGGTTTGGACTTCGGACTCGGAGAAAAGACTGGGAGTGGCAGCAGGGTACCGGTAGGAATAATTGGTATATCTACCCAGGGTGGAACGAGGCCCTCGGGGGGGGGTGGCCTCTTAAGGCGTAAAAGAGACCTATAAATAGGTGTCTTTTGACACATTAAGGGGGAAGTGGATTTTAAGGGGGGGGGTGGATATACCAATCATTCCCGACAGTCGATTGGTACAAATTTTGTACTGGCTGGTTTGGATTCCTCCTGCAATCGACTGTACGCAGGCAGGACCGGGGCTTCAACCTGATTGAGCATCGAACGAAACGGGGGAACCGGTTGCAGGGGCTGCGAGCCAGTGCCAGGTATTCTGACGCGGATGCCAGACTCGCCTCGAGATGACCGAGGACTTGCACCAGCGATCACCACTACAGGTTTTCCTAAGCCCAGCAAGCGAGCACGAGGTCGAAGCCCTGCACTGGTGAGGTACGATCAGGCCACCGACACAACCGTCGTGCTCGGGCCCGGAAGTGGAGACGCCACTTTACCAGCGGTACTACAGTAGCCCCTAATGAGGCCCCGCGAAACCTCCTCTTCCTCATTCAATCGCCCGCGCATGTTCATCACACAGCGCGCGCGTGTGCTCTGTGTCTCTCAAACACACGAATACATGCACACTCGCGCGCGGTACACACGATCAACACGTGCCGCCAAAAGGTGGCAGCGCTGTTGCGCAAGGGCAGGTACTGCGACGTCACGGTGCGGGTAGGCCATCGGGAATTTTTGGCACACCGTGTGGTCCTCTCGGCCCACTCCCGTTTTTTCGAGGCTCTCTTCGATGGTGGGTTCAAAGAACAAAATGCTCCCGTCGTGGACGTGAAGAATCTGGAGCCAGACATCTTTGAGAGGGTCATTCAGTACATTTATGAAGGCAAGTGCACTATGAACACGGACATGGTTGAGCCCGTGCTTGCCGCCGCCTCACTCTTACAGATCGACTTGCTGGTGTCTGATGCCGCGAGTCAGCTGGAGCAGCTGCTGTCACCCGCGTGTTGTGCTCACGCGCTGGTTGTTGCCGAACTTCATTACCTCCCACAGCTCGCTGCGAAAGCAGAGGCGATGACTGTCGACCATTTTTTGGAGGTTGCTGCCGACGCCTTGCTACCCTTTGAATGTATGCGAAAACTGCTCGCATCAGACCAGCTCAACGTAGAAACCGAGCAGGAAGTCTTTACGACGCTCTCAAAGTGGATCAAAAATCAGGCGATACCGCTCGATGAAGAAAAGCAACTAGAGCTGTTCTCGTTCGTGCGCTTTCCTTTGCTCGCAAATACGTTTATCCGGATGACCCTGGAGCAAGAAGCTGCCCTCTCGACTCTTCACGGTCACCAGGTCGTGCTTTCTCAGTTTCTCAGGCCCATCCCCATCACAAGAAAGGGGAAGTTCACATGGTCCTTGTCGTCAATGGTGAATCCTAGGTATCAGATTTCAAATCGGCGAGCCACTGCTCTGAAGGTGTCAGACATTGAAGATGTTCTTATCAACACTACTGATGTGATTACAGGAGTGGAACGATTCCGTTTGCGCATTGATAATATCCCGCCTCAATCTGACATTGATGCACTTGATATGGTAGGCTTTGTGAACAACAATAGTGACATGCGTAGTACCGGCTGTTGCGGTCTGCATATTGGTGCCGGCATTTGGACCGGCAATATCTGTGTGTCGGGTTCTTATGCCAGGTCATGGAATCTGCGTCCGGTTGCGAAGGGGGACGTGCTGGTGCTGGAAGCTGATTTGGGCAGGAAACAATTCGGCGTGGGGATTGAAGGAGTCGGTCGTGCACTCACCACCGTGACATGGCATCATGCACAGGGCCCAGTACGTCTGGCTGTTTCGTTTAAAAAGGCGGGGTGGGCGGTGACAGTACTACGATGAGAGTCTTACGCGAAACGGTGCTCATGCAGGGCAGTGATGAGGTACGCGTGGTGGTGTGGTGAGGCGCCAGGCACGCTTTGTGCGATGCTAGTGTCACAACGCTACGTGCCAGCGGGACACAGTCTGGGCCAGCAGCTGCCTGTGATGCGCATCTGAAACTGTTGACTGTGCCTCTGTATCATTTGCGAATGTGCTCGTGTCTGAGCAGAAGATGAAGGGATGGGAAGGCTTCAGGAGCTAATGGATGTAGTCCTGGTCGCCTGACAAGATATCACTCATCGCGTGTTTACTTTGCAGCAGCCAGTGATGATGGGACGCTGTTGTCGGGTTGTAAAGCAGCGCAGACTAGCGTCGCTCGAGCTTGTTGAACTGCGTGCCCTGCACCCCACGAACGTCGTCGAACAGCAGCAGTAACAACAACATCAACAACAACAGCAACAACAATACGAACATCAAACTGCCTCTCACGCGAGCTGCTCGTGGCACCCGCGACCCTCGCTCGCACGAGCAAGGGATCCCTGCCATGGAGGGTGCGTCGAATGAGGATGCTTTGCGCGACGCAGTGGGAGGTTGTTGGTGGGAGGAACGGGTGAGGCCACGGATGCCGGAGAAGGTGTTCTCCAGGAAGCTGGGAATGTAACGAATCGTTCCTCACTCCTTGGGAGTCTTAGGAAAGATGTAGCCTGAGGGTCAGAGTTAAGAGAGAGAGAGAGAGAGAGAGAACTTTATTAGGATTAAGGCAAAGGGTATACACAGGTAGGGATCTGGAACTATGTTGATCACATTTCCTCTAAAAATCGAAATCGATAATCGATGATTTTTACTCTAAAACTCGATAAAATAATCGATTCAATCCTTGCCACAGATACCTCATGTTTAGTAAACATGCAAAAATCGATCGAATAATCGATCCAATCCTTGTCACAAGCGCCTGTGCATGTGTGTTGTGTGTGTTGTGTGTGTTGTGTGTGTGTTGTGTGTGTGTGTGTGTGTATTTTGCCTCCTCTCGAGGAAAGCAATACTCAACCAAACCGGAAAATAACAACAGTGACACAAGCCCAAGGACTCATACCGTAAGATTGCGTTTGTTGTACTGAGATTGCATTGCCAGCTCAGGGTAGTCCCCGAAGGATCTCTGCCCCACAAGTGGTGGATGCTCTAGCAGATAACAATCATTTCGAGCGGGGCCACCCGAGCTGGCCGCCTGAGGGTGCCCTTAGGACTTAGGAGTGGTTTCGAGTCACCAGGTCTCGACAGGCCCGGCAGGCTACCGCATCAACAGGGACTACAGTATGCGAGGTGAGGCTGGGCTACCAAGCGAGTTACCCCAGTTGGGGGCTCCGGGACCCATATGGCGGGACGGAGTCGCCATTTTCGCATAGACTGTCAATGAGCCCGGTAAAAAACTCACCGACCGTCGGCGGTGGTCTGCAGGGACTCAGCATGAAGTGTTAATTCTGACTCGGGACATCAAGTCTCTACAGAGTTATCGGCCAAAGCCAGCATGCTACTGGAACGCTATCCCACCCCCTTCCCGCTCGTCCTTTTTCTCCTCTCCGGCTCTGCATTCTCCTCCTTCTTCTTCGGGGAGGTCAGGAGATGTCCCACGCACGCACGCACGCACGCACGCACGCATGTCTGAAACTCCGAGAGTTTGTGAGGGTTCTGTAAGTTGTGAAGGCGAAGAGGAGTTCATCAATGACGAAGAACGATCGAAAAGCCCTAGTCTCAGACATAGGCATATATACAAAACTTAGGCAACGTGAGGCGATTTAATTTGTGCAAATAAGCCTACATTGCAACAATTGTACACACCGGCGCAGCCCTCAGACCCACCCGATGCTTGTCCATAAGAGCCCTACATGCATCATACACATATACGGCCACGACGTTCCTCCACCGTTGAAGTTGACAAATAAGTTAGACCTATTGCAACTGATGCGCACACTGTCACAGCCCTCAAACCCACCCAACCGACTTGTCCATAATCATAATCATGATAGCCCTAGATACGTTGAAGGGATATGTCAGACAGTCCGCAACAACACACGGAGAGCCGCGAGCACATAAACACACACACACAACACAAACCTGTTCAACTCCAAGCGGAGACAAAAAAAGAAAACAAGTTGCGACACGCACGATGCTGCTCGCGCGGAGAGCTCGACATGACCCCCTCTCCTCACACTCACTCTATGGAGAAGACTGGTCTTGAAATGCCTGTGCATGTGCAACAATACTTCCTTGGGCACGAAGAATGCCCTCAACCTCAAACTCGGCGTTTGAAAGGGCAACGCCGACAACACCTACTCCCCCTCCCCCGCTGCCGCCCCCGCTCGCGCATTGTAAAGCAGCAGGAACCTGTTCCATGTGTGATGCCTGAGGTCCATTCAAACCGTGTTTTCCAATATTCCCCGACACAGTAATCGAAGGAATTCCAGAAACAACGCAGGTTTTAAAAGTTATTTGACACCCACAACCTTCAGGGTCTTGCGCGCAGTACTGGCCAAACACCGTGTTGTGAGTAAACCAAACTGACCCCACATTGTCGATCACAAGCTTCTTGTTTGATGTAGGTAGACCCAGAGCTGCTTGAAAGGCAGGTGTGTCGAGCATACAAAGTTGGACACGGACTGTGTGAATTGCAGCATGGACCCTTGCTGCATGAATCTCCTTGTTGTTGGTCAATTTTCTTCCCCGATACACTTGCTTTTTGTCCAGTATTGTCCATTGATGTTCTGTATCCGGCGGTATAATTTCGGGCCGGGTCTCATCTTTGTAGCTTGTGTGTGTGTAAGAGAGAGAGTGTGTGTGTATGGGACAAATCCCTAATGAGTCATGTATGAGTGCCTTATGCCTCAAGCTTTATGTATACGGGATAAGGACTATAGGGATGTGTGTGTGTGTGTGTGTGTGTGTGTGTATGGGACAAATCCCTAAAGAGACGCAATGCACCGACAGTGATTTCACACCGTGATAAGACACTCCTCCTTCATTGACAAAGGATGTGAACACATACACTCAAGCACCCATGGACGCACCTACAAGAAGCAAGGGACGTACATATACATATGAAAAACACAACAGGGACTCGAGTGACATCTGCACACCCACACACACACTGCTCAAGAATATACCTGATGTCGACGTGCTCTAGTAATCCATGTTTTGCAAGAAGATGGTAAAGAGGAACAATGCTTAGATTCTGCACTGTCGTTGATCCAAATCCTGAACAAGAACTCGCTGTCGGGTTTTTGGTGGCACTCTGTGTCAGCCTTTTCGGACTTAAATGATCAGTCATCCATTTACGGACCTCTTGAAGAAGCCGAGTCACACCCTCAATCAGATATGCTTCACGACCCAAGGCAATAGATTGTTGTATTGTTTGACAAGCGATCCAGACACCTTCAGCATTCCTACATGCTTGAGGACTTTCCTTTGTCGGCCACTTCCATTCTACGCCTTCCTGCTCGAACTACCACACATTGTCCCTAACAATCAGTATGAGAAAATAAGCAAACACACGTTGAGCATGATGCAAAGTTCGCACCTTGTATGTTTGCTGTGAAACCTTGTTCCCTTTCTCCCAAATCTGAACAGTGAAAGTCTTATCATCACCCACACTCAAAACTTTTCCAGGCAACCATTCAGACCCACCGGGGGCATTGCCTTCCAACATTTCACAACAAACTGTATCGTTGACACCTGGGTTTTTGATACCCTTTTTTGCCTGCTCAAAGGATGTGAGTAAATCATGCTTTTTCGGCAACCCCCCACTGAATGAGAGAGCATCAAGGTCGCGCTCAACTTCATGTGGCCTGACGGGTCCCCACAAGATTTTTGTCAACGAGATGCGATATCTCGATGTCTCTTCCAGGAGATCCAACGGCGATCCTGAATCTTTGTAATCGTCGTGCAACTTGTGCAGCGCAAATGCTCCCGTACAACAAAAAATATGGTTAGTCTCGAGGGTTTGCCAATACTCAAGAGAATTACTTAAACCGCCCCCACCATTTTTAAAAGAAGCGATGGTAGGGGGTACAGCAATATCGTCAGGGTATCGAATCGTGCCAACGTGGAGCACCTCACTGCGTTTAGTAGGAGGAAATGCTTCAGGAGTTTGAAAGCATTCTCCCGGTCGCATATTCGTAGCCAACAATCGCGAGTGAGGAACCCCGTCGTTTTGGAGCGAGTCAATGTCATATCTCATTTTGAGGTAGACTGCATCGATCGGTAATACATCATCATTCTCGATCACTTGTTTATCATGATGCAGGTGGACTGAAGTGACGAGAGCGTGCTCTCCATCTGCGCAGACGAGGACACATCCAGCTGTTATCTCCTGTATGCGTCGGAGACCGTGACCGTGTACCATGGAAAAGCTGATCAAAGTTTTCCTGCGTGGATCAGTATGCAGAGGCCGGACACATTTAGGACGGATTTTATCCCACAAATTCATTGCAACGTTTCTTGGTGCAACGCCGCTCCCAGTTTCGTAAACGACTGGCTCCAAAAAATGCCTCTGCGCTTGCGTGGTCAAACGTTGAGAGGAACGGGTAGCGCTTGTTTCAGGTGCGTCTGGTTCAGAATCATTATCATGCGCTGAAGCGGAAAGTTCTATGGGCACATTTTTCGTCTGCATTGCGCATATCTCTGCGTGGTCGTACTTGCGTTTTGCCTCAGCGGCGTCTTCCAGGGCCTGGCTTACTGCATTCTTGCCCTTTTTTACTTGCCTGCCAAGAGTATCCAGTTTGGCTTGAACCTGTTGCTTACGTTTTTGTGTTTGACCAAGATTGTTGGTCGCTTCTTCAAGACCTAAAATCGTTGTATGCACACGGTGAGCTGCCAGTGCGAGAGACTGATTTTGCTGCGGCGCTGAACGAGCAAGCGGCGGTGGCGATGGTGGCGGCGGTGGCGGCGCTTGTCCTGAGATTGGTGGTGGCGGAGGTTGACCAAGTGGTGGTCTGCTTCCACCGAGAGAATCGATCGATCCTCCCGCTGACCCCAAGTTAGCATCTGCGAGCTCGGACATTGAAGAATTCTTTGATTGCGAAAAAGGCTGCGAGCTCAGTGGTCAAGGAAGGGCTACCCCAGGATAACACGTGCGCGGGCTTTACGTCTGACCATCGTACGCTCTTCCAGTCTCAGTTCTACTGGGTCCTGGGGGACCTCTGAAGGCCGCTGGACCTTCGAGGCTTTGCTCCGATTAGTCATTTGTAGTCCGTCCGCCGTGGCATGCGACTGCAGGGAAAAAATCTTGGACTCTCTGGAAAAAGATTGTGACTGCAGGGAAAAATCTTGGACTCTCTGGAAAAACATTGTGACTGCAGGGAAATTTTTTTGGACTTCATCAAATCACCTTGAGGTTTCGCCTCTGCTCAAGCTGAAAACCTCTGCAGCCCACACGGAAGATGCTCGCGCTGCGACAGAAGAGATTCATCATTAACGACGGTCTCGATTTGTCTCGCGGCGCAGTGCTCTGTTACAGGCGCAACGGCCGCGCTCCGGAGAAGTGGTATCGCGTGCTTACGCACCCTGTCTCGTTGGGTCGGACGCTGCATAATAATAACGGACTTGGGGCAGCTTTTGCGTACGTGCTCGAGGCAATTGACGGCCCCGCGTCTCTTGCCAGCATTTCCGGGCCGGGGGAGGAACACTGGCACGTGCAGAGCGAATTCGTGCGTAGGGAGTGGTGCAACTGGAAGCGCTGGGACACAGCGACGAATGCCCTGCAGTCGCTCGTGATTCGTTATTGAGCGGCACTACAATTCACTACAGTCTGCCTAGACCTCGGCGCAGTGCTCTGTTACAGGCGCAACGGCCTCGCTCCGGAGAAGCTGGGACACAGCGACGAATGCCCTGCAGGCGCTCGCGATTGTTAATCGTTATTGAGCGGCACTACAATTCACTACAGTCTGCCTAGACCTCGCAAAAATAGCGTTGGTGTCTGTGCACTCTTGAGTTCAGTGCAATAAAACATCATTAAACCAATAAGGTGTCCACAGTATGTACACATGCATGCATACAGAGAGCCTGGGACCTACGCCTGCGCGTGTCACCTGTGTTATGTACACACACACACACACACACACACACACACACACACACACACACACACACACACACACACACACACACACACACACACACACACACATACACACACACACACACACACACACATGCATACAGATACATAGAAATCAATT
>Ga0209713_10002627_pt1 | contig 11187 bp, 5 predicted proteins | sample ArcOceMetagenome_3_FD_187444 | JGI IMG/M metagenome (GOLD analysis project Ga0209713, IMG submission 187444) | Marine eukaryotic phytoplankton communities from Arctic Ocean - Arctic Ocean- Svalbard ARC20M Metagenome (SPAdes) (version 2) | ecosystem: Environmental > Aquatic > Marine > Oceanic...
GGCCCGGCCCGGGCAGGCGACTCAGGCTTGAATGTTTATATGATAAACTTGAAAAAAACTTGAATAAGTGCCCCACGAACTTGAAGGTTCGTGGAACGTTGCTGAACAGAGCAAGCAAGTCCCCGGCCCTGCGAGGGCAGCTGGGCGCACGCAACCGCGCTCTGCCGCACGCAGCAGCGCGGCAGCGGCGAGGAGCTGCAGCGTGTGGGGCAGAAGCACCGCGCAGCATGGCGAGCATGCTCAAGCGCGGCCTGACGGCGGCGCTGCACGCGCCCCGTGCAGTGTCGGAAATGGGCCAGGGCAGCGGCGCAGCGGCCCAGCACGCAGGCGAGGATGGGCAGGGGTATTCCGCCGCGGCAGCAGCAGCAGCGGCAGAGGGCAAGCGCCGACCGCCGGAGCTGGCGCTGGGTGGGCAGGCGCACTCTGCTGAGGAGGCTGGCGAGTCCGTGCCCTCGCACTCGGCGCGCAGCTCGTCGAGAAAGTGGCACGAGACAGGCATCGACTCCAAGCGCACGCTGCACGTCCTTGCAAATCCGATGGACGGCCTCATGGGCATTCAGACGGAAATCCCGAACCCCGCTCACCCCAGTGCCCGGAGCGACGGCAGCTGGAGGGACAGCATAAAGGACGGCGTGAAGCAGCGCGTGGGCAAAGGCATGGGCTCCCGTTCGTCGCAGTCGTCGGCGTCGGGCACACGCACTGGCTCGTCCGCATCAGACGACGATGAACAGGGCACACGGAAGGACGTGCGCACGGTGTGCTTCTTCATTCCGTGGCCAGAGTACGACGACTTGCCGGACCTTCCACGCACTAACTGGCTAAAAATGAGCCGGCACCACGCAGTGCGGCGACAATGCGCGAACATAGCTCTCCACCCGCGCATCGAAAACTTTTGGGTGTGCGTGTCCGTCCTCCACTTCCTGCTGGCGATTCCAGAGTTCGAGAGGAACGTGTTCGGCTGCATCGTGGATGCCAAGACCTCAGAACGGTGTGCCGCTCGCCTCCACCCCACCGCGCTCTGTTCCTAAATACGTGCACACAGATGCGTGCGACCACGCGCGTAGCTGCATCGGTGCGTGAGTTTGTACCTGCAAGTCTGCGTCGTTCTGCGCTCGCATGCGGTTTTCACCGTGCTGTGGGGCCTGTCTGTGGCTGCAGGGTGTGCAAGATCTCGCTGCCTCTTTGGCACCACTTCATCTTCATCCTCCTCTACTGGTCCGAGTTCTTCCTCAAGGTGACAGCCTTTGGATTCAATGGTGGGAAGTTCTCCTATTGGACGCAAAATTTCTACAACAAACTTGACATCGTCGCCACTGTGACCTACCTCCCCGAGGTCGTTACCGTCGTCATCTATGGCGCTTCTCCTATTTCATGTCGAGGTCTGCGTTTGCTCCGCCTGTTCAAGCCTGTCGGCCAGCTGGGGTTGTTCTCAGATCTGGAGACCATTTTCGAGTCGATCATCGACGCGATGGCGCCGATGGGCGTGGTGATGTCGCTAATCCTCTTTGTGCTAGTGCTGTACGGTATTATCGGGATGACTCTGTACTCTAGATCTTTCCGCCGGCGATGCGTGTGGGCGGATAACCTGCAGATCAAGGTTCCAGAGCAATATTGTGAGAGAGTGCCCGGTTCCGTTCAGTATCCAAGTTGTTTGGCAACCGGTAAAATGCGCAACTGTGCACGCTTCATATGTGTGATTTTCGCGAGAGAAACTGTTTCCTCGTCATGCGGATTGTTTGCGCGCGCAAAGGGCGGAGGTAGAGGGGCTGTCAGAGGTCGCGCGTGAGGCACCCTAGGGCACCCTAGCGTGCACGCCCGCAGGCGCGAATGCTGAGGATGATTATCTGCCAACACAATCTGCGGACTGTGCTTGCCCCGTTTGCGGCATGCACCTTCGCTTGCCGAGGGGCGTCGCCGGCGTCATTGCGATATAAGAATTGTGAGCAGACCTGGCTTGCAGCGCACGGGGCTGAAGTTGTCAAAAATTTGCTGGCAGGGGTGTTGAACCCGCTCTTCTTCAAGGGCCCACAGCAGGGAATGAATCCCGAATGCGAACTAGGGGACGGTGATAGTTTCTTTGCAAATATCTCGGACCCGGAGCTGGGGCTGGATAGCACATGTGGGCCGTTTCAGTTGTGCATGGACATAGTCAATCCCAACTATGGCATGACGTCCTTCGACAATCTCTTCGCGTCGCTCATTACCTTGGTGCAGTTCCTTTCGGGCGATAGCGACGTCCAGATATTGTGGGCGTCTTTTCAGTCTGCAGCAGGGTTTGGGCCAGCGACAGGCTTTTTTTACCTGTCGTACGGCTTTGTTGTGATCCACGTGCTCCTAAACGTCCTTGTTGCCGTTTTTGCCAACGTCTTCGCGAATGCTCGTGAGGCGAACGAGGACAAAATTGAGCGGCGTCGCCAAGGCAAGATTGCATCAGCCGCGACACCGGTAATCATTCTTTCACTCACTCGCGTGCTCGCAGATATGTGCATCAACGATGCGGCGGATAGCGTGTCGCTTTATCTGTTCATTGTCCTTTCTCTCACGATTCGATTTTGGCAGGAGACTAGTGCGAGCGGGTCTCGGTCGTCCTCGCCCACAGGCTATTCGAATTCTGCCTCTCCACGATCATTGTCCTCGGCAGTAGAGGCGGAGGCCGCTCCATCGGATCGAAGTGGCGGAGGCAGCGGAATCGTGAGGGCAAACGGCTCGCGAGAAGGCCCACAAGGAAGGAGTTCTGACTCGGCATCCAAGTCGGGGGATAGCAGTAAGTCCCGACAACCTACTTCTCGCAAAGTCGTCAAAGGGAAACGGGACAAATCAGAACACAAAAACTCCCATTCTGCCATTAGTATGGACGGGCAGGAAAATGCTTTGACTAGTTCCAGGGCAGATGGCGCGATGAGAGAAGAAGACTCTCAGGGGAGCACAGCTCGTGTTGTCGATGTCACGACTGTGGACGATGAGCTGGATGAAACTGCTGCTGCACGGGAACATGTGCAGGCGCAGCTGGAAGAAATGCATCTAGAGGAAGAGAGGATAGCAAAGGAACACGAAAAGAGACTGGCGAAATTGCCCTTTTACAAGCCTGCCTCCTGGGTAATGGTTCAGCTGAAAACTCCGGTGAATCCGTCCCTCAAGGCCCTGTTCGTCTTCTTGTTTCGAAATCCGGCGTACGAACTTATCACGTTCGTCGTCATCATTTGTATCGCATTCTGTCTGTGCGCTGAAGGCAGCATGTGCATACCTGTTATGGGCAAGCGAGATTGCTTCATCGACCCACTGCTGAACGACATTGTACAGTACTCCAACACCTTCTTCTTGGCAGACTTGTTTGCACAAATAATTGCGGACGGCTCCCTGTCCCAACACTTCGAGTCGGGAGAAAATTTCTTCAATTTTCTCGTCAATATTTTCACAAGCCTTTCAGTTATCTTGCCGTTGATGGGTGTAAATCCGCTCCAAGGCACAGTTCCGTTTTTGCGCTCAATGGCCATTCTGCGCTTGCTACGAGGCTGCAAATACTTTTTCCTCCAACCCATATGGCTGATGCTAATCAAATTCACCGGCTCCCTCATTCCGATCATGAATCTCATCATTTTCCATTTCGTTTTCACCGTTATTTTCTACATCTTCGGCCGGTTCCTGTTCCTGGACAAACTGAACTTCGATAAGCGATTTAACTTCTCGGATATCTACACTGGGTGGATAACTCTCTTCACTGTTATGACTGGCGACGGATGGACATCCATCATGTACCAAGCAATGTCAACATTCTGTAAGGGCGGAGTTCTTGGTCAAGACTGCGACGTGACGCTGGTGGCCGCTTCCGCACTCTACTTCACCATTTACTTCTTCTATGGACAGTTTATCTTCATCACCATGTTCCTTGCCATCGTCTTGGACGCCTTTGCTGTCGAGGAGTTTATGGAACAGGCAAAACGTGAGGATGACGACAAGATGTTGGATAAGGAGGAGTCCAAGCAAATGGTGGCTGACTTTCAAAAGCTTCCTGTGTCGCAAGTGGCTGACAGATTAATGGAAATAGCTTGGCAAAAGCTAGGCGAGCCAGGAAAGTCAACGATCAGCCGCAACTCTCTGCTGACTCTTGTGCGCATGGTGCAACCTAAGACTAAGTGGCGCCTTGCAAAGCAGCTGGGCTTAATCTACATGCGCCAGGTTGCAAGGCAAACCATACTCTTTCCTCTTTACGCCTCTGGTGTGTGCGGGATGGATAACCTGCTCAGGCCGTACCCGGGCGACGACGATTACATCGAGCCGAATCGCAACAATGTTGTAAAGTTGAATGAAGAACAGGCCGAGCGCATGGTCGCCAGAACAATGGCCGGGGAAATCCGCGAATATCTGGCAAAGCTTCAGAATACAGGGATAATGGGTGAAGTTCTCACTGTTGCGGTGCGACTTGGCCTTCTGGCGGAATTGAACATGCAAGACATCCGCAAGACGGAGCCGATAGTGGGACTCCAGCTTTTGCGCCAGCATGATCTTGCTAAGCGCATAGGGATTGCTGGAGTATTTGACGCTTTAGTTGAAGAAGTCCTGCGCGGTGAAAAGCCCATCTTCAAGACGCCAGAACAAATACAAGCTGAGAAGGACGCCGCGCTCGAATTTTTTGACTTTAGCAAGGATGAGGTGACTTCGAAAAGTACCACGTGGAAAATTATGAAGACCAGATTCCACAAGGGGTGCTGGTTCCTTGTCCGAAGCCCAGCTTTTGATGCACTCACCTTCGCAACCATCATCACCAGCTCAGTCTTTCTTTGTCTCGAGCCTCCGCACTCGAGCATGGCAACAGTCCTGGAGTACGATACCTTGCGCTTATGGGACAAAGTCTTCAACGCTATATTCAGTACGGAGGCGGTGGCAAAGATAGGCGCGTTCGGCCTATACACTCCGCGCCACATTGAATATGTCGCATATCTCCAGGTGACCAGACGAATCCTCCCAAATGCCCCGCCTTGGGATCTTGAATAGTTTCACTTCGTCATTTTTCATTTTCTATTTTCTATTTCCATTTCTTTTCCCTGTTTTGGCAATGACCACGTTGCCGCATTTGTGGCCTTGAGCCCGGCCTGATACGGCTGGTATTGTTTTCTGCAGGTGGACCAAAACAGAATTGACCTATTTGTGCTCATACTAGCACTGGTAGAGATGTCGGGTGGATCTGTCGTGGACAAGTATTTTGGAGGAGGAACCATGAAAATGGTGCGCATGATGAAGGTTCTCCGGCCCGTGCGACTTCTTATGAGGTCTGAGGGTCTCAAGACTATCATCGAGGCTCTGGTGGCTTGCAGAAAGCCCATTTTTTACGCGTCACTCTTCCTCCTCATTCTTTGTTCGGTCTTTTCGGTCTCATTTTCTTCTGCCCTCCCATCACACATGTCAATAGCTCCACTCTGAAAGGGGGGAATCATGCTCGTTCGCGCTTCCTTCTCGCTTCTTGATCTGCGTGTGTGCTCACTCTACGCGCACACCTGCATTTGTCCAAGGGCTTCATGTGACACATGCATGCGTATATTGCATGCATCCGTGTCTGTACTTATCCCTGTGCGTGTTGAATCTGTGTATGCTCGTTTAGGTGATGGCCATGGCCCTTTTCAAGAAAAAATTTTACTTCTGCACAGACAAGAACTTTGATGGGCTGAAGGGCCAGGTCGATCTGCCTGTTCACGCCTCCAATTGAGACAGAAATATGCTCTAGATCACATGGGCATTGACCCTCTCAATCATCAACGCACGCACGCATCGTTCCCTGTCAAATCTGTTTTTCCTGCTTTTGTTGGTCTCCTTTGACTGCTATAGTACGTTTCTTTCTGCTTCCAGAGTGACTTTCTCTCCTGATTGTTCTTTGCATCGAGATCTGAATGATTTGTCATTCGCAGGGGGAGGTTGACTGCGTCAACATTGGTGTTACAAATGGTGTCGTGACCCCGCGCGTTTGGGTTCAGTACGTTCCTTTCTCCCCGTGCCTGCCCTCAAATACCCAACAGCGCACGCGCAAGCCTAAATGAAATCATACACGCTCAAGCACGAGCCGTAGCGTGTGCACACGTCCACATATCAAGACACTATGCTGCGTTGTGTGTGTGTGTGTGTGTGTGTGTGTGTGTGTGTGTGTGTGGTTCGGTATGCCGTCAGTGTGCTTGTGCTTGTGTTTGTGTTTGCGTGTGTGTCAAACGCGTGTGCGTGCGCGCGCGCGCTCTCTCTCTATATACGGTTTTGCGCTATTTATTTAGATCATGGTGTATGCGTGATGTACGTGCAATTTTGTAATATGCAATTGTGTGTGTGTGTGTGTGTGTGTGTGTGTGTGTGCAGGCCGATCAGCGGGACTCATTTTGATTCATTCGGGTCATCCGTTATCACGCTAGTTAGGATTTTGACACTCAATTGGAGTAACTACTATTTTGCTGCCCAGGTCTGGACACTATTATGTGTGCGAATTGGCTCGCAATGCTTATGCGCAAGCGCATTCATGTTGGAGAGCGCTATCGGTTGCCCATTGGTGGGAGAATGTGGTTGGAAAAAAATAAGAGCTTCTGCAGCAGGAAAAGTTAGAGCTTCTACATTAGATCGCGCTGACTCATCTTACCATCTTTCTATCCCTCTCTCGATTTCCCCAGGATGCGTATGAGATAGGATATCAGCCGGTGGTCGGGTTTTCAACGATTCAAGCTACGGCGTTTTTCGAGTTGTTTGTACTCCTTGGGTCCTTGTTTGGGCTTAATCTCTTTGCCGGTTTTATGTGCGACACCTTCTACTCGCTGCAGGGCACAGAGCAGCTGGAAGAGGTCCAATGGTTAGGGATCCAGAACCTCCTGAAGATGAATCAGCCTCGTTTCATTCGTCATCCGCCAGGGAATATCGTTTCGTCTGTTTGTCGCGAAATACTGATGAGTGTATTGTGGCAAACCTTTTCAGCAGGATGCCTACTGATCAATGTAGCTTTTATGGCAACAGCCACTGCGGAACAAAGCGAGGCAAGCACAAGACTCATCAATATCCAAAACGACGTTTTTTTTGGGGTTCTGTGCTTTGAGTCGTTCCTCAATCTTGTAGCGGCGGGACCGATACTCTATATTACGACGCGCTCCAATCAATTTGACATTTTCCTGATCGCCAGTACCTCGATAACAATGGCACTGGGAGATGGCCTGCGCTCGATCAGTCAGGCGGTTCGAATTCTTCGCCTGTCCAAGTTCTTGCGGGCGCTCAGCAAGCATCCAACAATCTCCGCAGTGTTCGAGACTGTCGCGATTTCGATGCCACAGGTGGCCAACATCGTCGTTGTCATGTGCGTGGTGCTGCTTATTATGGCAGCGCTGGCCGTACAGTTGTTTGGCCTCGTTCGCCCGGGCTGGCGAGTGGGAAAGGAAGCCAACTTCAGGACCTTTCCGCGATCACTGCAAACCTGCTTTCAGTTGATGTTTGGCGAAGACCTTTTTGCCATTACAGATGACTGCAGGATATCGCGGCCAGAGTGCACTGATTCCATATACGATCCAGTCACTGGCGAAGAGCTGGTGCCCTCAGACTGCGGTGCAGGGGAAGTTGCCACAGTCTTTTTCCTGCTGTACCTGGTGTTGACACAGTACGTGATGCTCAATCTTTTTGTGGGAATGATCATGAACAACTTCGCCTTCATCACCACCCAGGACGGGAACGGCGTCCTAGAGGTGGAAAATTTCGTCAATATGGCTTATGTCTGGGTGGATAAATTTGACCCCAAAGTCACAACGATGATTCGTCTCGAAGATGTGCTGCCCTACTATTATGCTATTGGCGCGCCTCTTGGGCATTTTGGAGACAGGGAAAACAATGGTCGATTCCTTTGTGTGCGGCAAGAGCTCAAGCGCAAGCTTTTGGATGAGGTTGATACTCCCTTCCAAGGAGGCTGGATCTACAGGAACATATACTGTCATATCAAGGAAAAGGAGGAATACCTGTACAGCTTGAATGTCGCAGAGTGGAAGAACATGCATCAAAGTATTCAGAAGCTAGAAAACAAGTTCGCGGCGGAGGCCGAGGAGCAAGGGGATACAGACGCACTGCGGCGGATGAATCTTCAGGTCAAAAAACGCTACACTCTGGACGCGGAAAAAGACGGCGAGGAGGACGGCGAGGAGGACGGCGAGGAGGACGACGAGGATCAGAAATCCGATGCGGAAGTAGAAGCCGTGCAAGCTGAGCCGCTGCCGAACGATGACATAATATCTGAGGGTCATTACTCCGATCGTGCTTTGGATGATGACCTCGAGGATGCGCAAGGGCAGGGACACCATGTAGCAGGGAGCAATATGGGGGGATCATTCGGGCCACCCACGTTCCCGCGACCTGTTTGGCAGGGGGAATCAGGTGAGGGAGATCCAGGCTGGATGGCCCTGGGAAGGAGGCAGAGCATGAGCATGACCGTGAGTGGACAGAACATGGGTATGGGCGGGGCTCCGCGGCATGTCAAGAAGGTGAAACGACAAGTCAGCAACTATGCGGGGGTAGACTACTACCTGAGCGGAAAGCACCAAAAGAAAGATCCTTTTCTAGAAGCTCAACAAAGACTCAAGGACCTGGAATTTCAGCTCGTCGCCTTGCGGAAACAAGCCTTGGAGATGGATACCCCTCGGCCTACTTTGTGGATGCGCTTTTGGGCGTTCATGGGCTCAGCGACAGAGTTGTTGCTCACGGACGAAGAGCGTGTCATTCGTAAGAAGGGTCACGTTCGCTACAACGAGGTGATCAATGCGTTGATGTACTGGAACAAGGAGCGAAACATTGTGCCTTCGAAAGTCCAGGAGCAACGCAAGGATTTTGACGAACAGATCATTACAGACGTGGCGTTTCAGCTCATTCATGGCCTCATACGAGGTGGCATCGTGCGCCGTCGAATTCGCATCAAGAAAATGAAGATACACAATCGTTTTCAGATGTCAAAACAGTCTGCGGCAAATAAAAACAAGGGCTTAAGTTTGGTGCGTGGTGTGATGACTGCGAAGCAGAGGATGATTATGCAGGCACAGGATGAGTACGCATCTGTTAGCAACCTCGAAAGGCTCGCTGCTGACGAAAATACAGGCCCCTACTTACATCTCGTAATTCGCATCGTCAACAGTGGCTTAGCGACAGGGAGCCAACTTGCAAAGGAGGCTGAGGACGCAGAATATCACATGGGCAAGGTTGGCATCTTCACACTCGAAGAGGACGAATTGCGCAGGGTGTTTATGAACTCGAACACTTTGCGAGCGTGGGCGCGCCATGTCGATACGGTTGAACGCCTCCAGTGGTTTGTCACAAAGGCACCGGACCATGGCGCTGCCATGGTACGCCTTTCCGCAGTCAAGCACCAGGTAGACCTCGGGGGGCATTTTGAACATGTCAACACGCTTCCACTTGCCGACCTGCTCGCCGTCATGGAAGAGCCATTCGTGGTGCAATCGCTAGAAGAGGTGGAAAGCGGCAGCAACCATGCTCCCACGTCATTGGTAGCCGAACTAAGTCCAAAGGGAAGCCCAACAGGAAACTCAGCAGGCTTTCGCGGTGTTGGGGCGAAGGCTGAAGAGTCGCATGAGCATGTGCGGACAGCGGCTGAGGTGGAGGCAATCAAGTCTGAGCTGATTGCAGAGTACACCTCAAAAATTCACGATGAGCGGATCCATCTAGATAGAATAGAACGTGAGGCCGACGAGAGACGTATGATACTGAAAGAGTCAAAAAACCGAATGGGGCATTTCGAACGGGAAATTGCGAGGCTGCACAGGGCGCGCCAGCTGCAAGAACGCCGGCGCAGACCAAGCGGACACGAGTCATCCTCAGACTGCCCTACGGATTCAGAGGCCGAGATGTCGGTAGACGAAGATGGTACGGGAGAGCGTGAAATTTCGTTGCCCGGCGCCACCGGGTCCCCTCTCGTTGCCAACGATGATCTTGTGTCGCGCGACGGCATTTGGTCTCAAGACGCTGTTCGATTGAGTGCGATTCTGCCTCAAGCTACGGCGGGAGCAGACTATGGCACACGAGCAAACGAGGCAGGGACCCTCTTTTCTGCAGATGAGAATGGAGAAGATACCGACGATCAAGTGCACCTGCTGGATGTGGACGCGAACACCGACACAAACTACCCCAACGCTCGAGCCTACAACTGGATTGATCAGCAAAGCCCTCTATCTGGAGCACCCAGCGAGCAGGAGGAGACGGTCCTGCGAATGTATATGGGAGGGGAGAGCGCAGAAATCAATTCTGCGTTAGGTGAGGCTGGCGATGTCGGGCAACGTGATCATCCAGCAGCACGATCAGACGCTGCATTGCGCCCATCAACTGCTGCTCCCAGTGGCTCAAGCGCATCTTCGGAATTACAGAGCAAACAGGCAGCCCGACCATTAACTGCTTCTCCGACGCGGGGCGCCCGCCCACCCACAGGTTGCTGTCTCTCTAGCGCGCGCCCCCCGACTCCTTTGTCTCTGCGGCAGAAAATTCTGCCTGCTGCGAGAGTGAGCGCGAGAGTGCAATTTTTTGCGTGCATGTGGTTTGTGTGTCTGGATGCTGACACATGTGTATGCATGGCTACCCTATCGCCCGCGTCCTCGGACTCGCACGGACCACAGCAAGCGTCGAAAAAATCGAAGAATCCATCCTGTTTGCGCAAGCGGAGATGGAGCGCCTTCAAAGGCTCCTCCGGGCCGAAAATGCCAGGAGGAGGTGTGTGTGTGTGTCTGTGTGTGTGTGTGTCCGTGTGTGTGCGTGTCCGTGTGTGTGTGTGTGTGTGATCTTACGCTCGCAAGCCTCTTCACATTTGCGGTGCGGAAGAGTCCTGGGACGCAGGCTACCACAAGCCATGTGCAAGCGACCGCATTTCTCTGTGTGTGTCCCTCGTTCTTTGTCTGTCTCCGACGTGCGCAGTGCTGTACCTGCCTCGCTCGCTCACTCAATCCTTCGCCCGTGGGCACACCAGCAAGGGGAGACCAGCGTCGGGAGCAGCTGGCTTCAAGAGGACCGAATCGGCGGAGAAGAGACAAGCGGCAATAGAGCGAAGAGTCAAAAACCAGGTGCGATCAAGCACACTCAGACACAAACCCATCTAACAGACATCCAGACCCTAGGACATCCCTAAAGTTGAACAGGGAAATCTAGCTGGCACTCTCACTGGCACACAAGGGAAAACACAAAGGGAAATTGTGG
>Ga0209713_10002628_pt1 | contig 11184 bp, 4 predicted proteins | sample ArcOceMetagenome_3_FD_187444 | JGI IMG/M metagenome (GOLD analysis project Ga0209713, IMG submission 187444) | Marine eukaryotic phytoplankton communities from Arctic Ocean - Arctic Ocean- Svalbard ARC20M Metagenome (SPAdes) (version 2) | ecosystem: Environmental > Aquatic > Marine > Oceanic...
AAAGCGCTCAAAATTTCAGCGCGCTACGCGCGCAAATCTCACCCCTGACTAGGTCGAGCTCGCTACGCTCGCGGCGCCCGCGGATGACGGTCATCTGCTGGCATGCAAGTTTTCGCACCCGGCTGTGCCTAAGCTGCCGGTCACGCGTTGGAAACGCCGGCGGAGTAGAAGCACCGCACGTATGCAGCAAGTTGCGCCGAAGTCTTGGCAGACGTCGACCTCTCCCCGACGAGAGCCCAGCCCGGTCGTGCGCTAGCCTCGTCGACATGGCGACCCGCGGCGCTGGCCGTGGCGGTCGTGGCGGTCGTGGCACCGCTTCGGCCGTCGATCCGCAGACTCTCGTCGCGCAGCGTGAGGTAGAGCTGGAGGCTCTTCACGCGCAGCTGCGCCGTGCAGAGGAGGAGGCCCAGCTGCATAAGGCTGAAGCGGAGCGGCAGAAGGCCGAAGCGGCGCGGCAGAGGGCCATCGACAAGGCCGAGGTGGTTCGTCTCGTGACGGAGAGAGCGGCGGCGCAAAAGACAGCAACGGAGGCGCAACGGCGGGAGACAGCGCTGCAGGAGCAGATTCGCGAGCAGCGGGACAAGAGCCTCCTCTTGCTCGACAGCAGGCTCAAACGGCAGCAGCAGGCACATCAGGCAGAGTTGCGCGCCAAGGAGCAGCAGGCCCGTGAGGCTGACAAGGCGCACTGCAGCGAGGTGGAGGCGGCCAAGCGCTCCGCGGAGGAGTCCCGGCAAAGGGAGGCGCAAGCGGCAAAGGAAGCCGATGAGGTAGCACGAGCCAAGCAAAAGGCCGATGAGGCACGCAAGGAGGCGGAGCGCAAGGCTGCACACGCACGGATGGAGGCGGAGCAGGCCAAGCACGCGGCGGAGGCAGCGATCGCGAGTGCCCAAATCGAGGCGACGGAACGAGCCCGGATGGAGCTCGAGGCAGAGGCACGAGTGGCCCAGGAGGCGAACGCGAACGCGAAGGCGGAGGCGCAGCGCGCGAGGGAAGAGGCGGAGGCGGACGCGCGGTGTCAAGCTGAGACGGCTGCTGCCGAGGCGGCGCGCAATCGGGATCTGCTCGCGGCGGTGCGACAGCGAGAGGAGGCGGAGCGGGGCGCACAGGCCGACGCGCACTACCGTGAGTCAAAAGCAGAGGCGCTCGATCCGCGGGCCGTGGAGGCTCGACGTCTTGCAGTGGGGCAGGCGCGAACGGATGCACGCGCCCAGGAAGCGATGCGGCAGGAGGCCGCAGCGGCGGATGCCGCCGCCCAGGAGGCGGCGGCCAAGGAGGAAGTGGAGGCGCGCGAGCGAGCAGCGGCGGCTGCCGCAGCCGAGCTGGACGCCCAGGTTGAGGGTGCCATCCAACGCGCCGCTCGCTCATCTCAGCTTAGTGCTGCTTGCTTCTCGGCTCCACCGCGGGGTGCGGCTGGCTCGACGCCAGCAACGGTGTACCTCGTGCTCGGTCCAGCTCGCAGCCGAGTTCAGCCCAGTTACGAGCTCAGTGCGGCGGCGGTCAAAGCCTATGACAGCTTGCCACGGATGCCGGCGAGCTCGTCGCCCATCAGCGGCGAACTGTTTGGAGTGTACGACCTGTTGGACGCGCCCGGAGCGCGGCCAAGCTATGCGCAACGCGGCAAGCCAGACATCAAGCTCAGACTCCAAGATATGAAGATCAGCGGGCAGGACTCGCAATTTTGGGACGTCAGGATTCGTGGAGAAGCGAGGGCCCGGTTGGTAAGCAACGTCAAACCAGCGGGTGCCATCCACCCGCTCGATCAAGTGGAGGAGTGGTACGAGGTCTCAGAGGCCCATGGCCCCAGCGAGGTTGGCAAAACCCCGCTGTGCAGTGCTGTGCACAGCATCGACGAGCACCTGGGCCGAGAGATGCTGGTGCTCACGCGAGAGCTGCAGCTTCGGCAGACACTAACTGCCGTCACAGCTGCGGACGTGGTAGCAGAGGAGGCCGGGCAGGAGGCGACGCGCTTGGCAGCGACGCCACCCTCAGGTGGCAAGGCAGCGTGGATGCAAGCGCGGGCTGACAAGCAAAAGGCGCACAAGGCGGCGATGGAACGGCACAATGCTGTTCAGGGCGAGTTGTTGCAGCTCGAGCAGGTCCTCGAGGTGGAGGCAGAGTGGCTTGCCGAGACATACAGCACGCTGAAAGCGCGGCGGGTCGTGGCGGCGACTGCAGCGCTGCGCGAAGCCGTGCGCGTGGGTGACTCCACAGAGCTGATGCGCCAGGTGCGCAAGGGCGGCGTCGTCAACGCCATGCAGCCCGGTAGCACTGCCGTTGCGCCGCTCGAACTCGACGTTCACGATTTGCCGACATTCGTCGCAAGGCCAGAGTTGGGCGGCTGCAACGTGCTGATGTCCGCCTGCCGCTTTGGTAAGACGGAGTGCGCGCGGCTGCTACTGCGGGAAGGCGCGACGGTGAACGCGGCCAACTCCCACGGCGTCACAGCACTGCACTTAGCAAGTGCTCATGGCCACAAGGGGTGTGCCGAGCTGCTCCTGGAGGCGGGTGCCAGCCTGCAGGCACGAGCCGGCAACATGTGGAAGGACGGTTACTCGCCCGTCAGCGTCGCGCGAGGCGAGTGCCCTCTCCTCCTGCGAAACGCGCTCCCCGCTGCAACTGCTGTGCCGCAGCCCTCGTGGCTCGACGAGTGCGCAGTGTGCGGCCAGACCAGCGCAGACATGGGCGATGAGGCCGAGTGGCTGCGCATGCCGTGCTCAGGAACGTCGATCTCTCAGGTGCTCGCGACAGCGGGTGATGACGCGCGGCTGCGCATGCGGCTGCAGCAGCATGTCATGTGCGGAAGCTGTGCGCGCCAAGCGGTGACTTGGAACGATCTCAGATGCGGCATCTGCCATGATCCGTGCATCCCATCGCCCGATGCGCTGCAGCACGAGGCGGAGCAGGTGGCTTCATGTACCGCGCATGCTTGGGCGACGGTCAACCGGGCGCTGGCTGCCCAGGCGTATGATGAGCATGTGCAAGCCGCAGAGGCAGCCGTTGCAGCGGCAGAGGCCATCAGCGGCGAATGGGCGCTTCCGGCACAGGAGCTTTCGGAATATGGGCTTTCGGCACGTTTCCATGGTGAGGCGGTGCAACGGGCACGAGACGCCGTGGCCGTCCTCGCTGGCCGCTACATGCGACGGCGGATCGACGAGTGCGACAAGACGCACGCCGCGTATGAATTGAGAGGCGAGCCTGCTGCCCGGCAGCAAGCTGCCCAGGCGGCGTACGACGAGGCTTGGCACGCCTATGACGCGTTCGCAGACAAGTTTGACGCAGTGCAGAACGACGACGCCAGCGAGATAGATTACAAACTCATGATGGACCCGGACGGCATCACATGTATTCAAGACGGCCCGTTTTTCCCTGGGTCGCAAGAGTGGAAGGAATCTCTGCAGGAGATGCTGGCTGATCCGTCGGATCAGGAGCTTCCGGTTTCACCTCAACCTGGGAGCGAATCCCGCAAGGGCGAGTATGCGTCGGCTGCCTTGCGGGTCATTCGCGAGGAAACCGAGGATACCGAGTATTTCTACCAAGATAGACACAATGATGCAATCGACGAGATCGACCACGACTGGATGCGGGCGCGCGCCGCGCTGTGTGCTGTGCAGGCGCTGCCGCTGCTCGCAGATGGCATCATCGACGGCGAAGACCCCGCCACCAAGTGCTGCCCCGTCTGCCAGGAGACGCGCCTGTGGCAAGACGGCAAGTGGCAAGACAAAGGCGGCTGCTGCCGGTGGCTGCGTCTTCCGTGCTCACACACGCTGTGTGTCAGCTGCGCGATCTCGAATGCCAAGGAACGTAGCACCTGCCCCGAGTGTCGCGAGCCCTTCCTGCCGAAGCCGTCGACGGGCGACCGCGTGCGCTGCCACTTCCCGCCAAAGCATGTGGGCGGCGATGATGGGAAAAAGGGCGGCAAGGGCGGAGGCGGAGGCGAGGACGACGAGAGCAGCAAGTCGATGTGGGAGATGATGCAGGACCTGCTGCACCTGAAGAGCGGTGTGGTGCTCGGTGCTGCAGGCGAGGGCTCCTGCTCCATCCGTCTCGATGCGCCCGTCGTTGACGAAGAGAGCGGGATGGGCATCGAAACCGTTCGCGTGCCGCTGAAGTGCCTGCTTCTGGTGAGCGCGCTCGTGCCAGCTGCGGACGAGGCGGCATGGCCATCCCTGACTGCACAGGAGGAGCCAAAGGAGTCGGCGGGTGAGGAGGAGGAGCGTCGTCTGCCCGGCGTGAGTGCGGAGCAGGAGTCGGCGATGGCCAGCTTGCTCTCACACGCTGCACTGGGAGGCACGGGCGAGCAGGCCGAGCAGGAGGAGCAAGGTGGTGGCTACCAGCAGCCGCGCACCGCAAGTGAGCTCCGTGCGCTTTGCCTGCTGACGCACTGGCCCGACGTGTATGTGCCTGAGGACGCTGGCACGCCCACACCGCTCGGCAAGACGCTCGGTGCGAGCAGCCGGCTCCTCTGCGCCGCATGCTGCTGCTGGCGCCCGCGCAGCACGTTCAGCAAGACGCAGCGCAAGGGTAGCGAGGGCGCTGGCTGTCGGCGTCGCTTCACCGGCCGGTGCGCCGAGTGCCTGAGCGCCGATCTTCCTGTCCGTCGGATCGACGCGCTGCAGACCGATGCCGGCGCCACGGCGGCTGCCGGGGCTCACGCAGCCGCGGCCGAAGCCGCCGCGGCCGTCATCGGCGCGCAACAGGGCAGCGATGAGGCGGGGCCATCGGTGGAGGCGGAGGAGGTGGACGAGACAGAGGCAGAGGCAGCCGATACAGCAGCGCTCGCCGCTCAGGAGGACGAGGCGTACCGTGCTGCCGCCGCCATTGCTGCCGTGGCCGACAGCGCGGACCGCGCGGCGGGGGCGGCGTATGAGGCTGAGAAGCGGACATACGAGATCGCCAAGATGGCGCACGCGCTGCGTGAGATGGACCCAGACCTGCCAGGGCTTGTCGTCCAGCTGGCCGAGCGCGCGCTCGAGAACGCGGGCCGCCAGTCGACGCACGTGACGGCGTCGCACAAAGGCGTCTCCCTCGCGCGCAACGTGCTGGCCAAGGCCTCGGGCGAGAGGGCCCACCAGGCGCTCGAGCAGGCGCGCTCCGCGCTGGAGGACTACCCGCCGCGCTGCGAGGAGGTCCTCAGCATGGCCGAGGCGGCGCGCGACGACGCGCACCGCTGCAAGATGGCGTGTGACGCTCAGCTGCAGGACTCGACGCTGCTTGTTGACAGCGCTGGAGACGGCTCCTCCGTGAACAGCAGCCAGGCAACGAGCAGCCGGCAGCTCTTCACCGTCGAGCGGCGCGAGAAGCTGTGCGACGAGCGCGACGCGTTCACGCAGCTCGAGGCAACGGCGACCAAGCTGCAGGAAGATGCGTTGGAGCTGAGCGTGGCGCAAGCCGAGGAGCTGGGTGCGGTGCATGCGGCAGCAGGCCCCGACGAGGACTATGAGGACTCTGCGCACGATGAGGACGATGAGGAGCCCGCTGACGCTGGTGGGCACTGGCGGCCAGCGGCGAGCGGCCCCAAGGGCGTGCAGGAGGCGCTGGAGCATGGCAAGTGGGCTCGAGACTGGTCGCACACTGGTGGCCACCTCATCTATCATCGGCGAGTGATCAAGCTGGAAGACCCACAGATGCTGCAGGTGCAGAATTGGAGCCGCTCTTGCACGCCTTCCGACCACCGCAGCTACAAGAACATGCTCGGGGACCTCAAGAGGCTGGATGACGGCGTGTGGAAGGCCTTCTGGTGGTCGGACGAGCAGGGCGATGTCAGCGCCGACTTTGCCGAAGAGCACGAGCTTCAGCAGCGACGCAAGCAGTTGCAGGGCGACCTCGAGATGGTCGACATGGAGCTCGCTGAAGTACACTCGCGCATGGACTTCTGAATGCCCGTTCAGGTGATCGAAGACGTCGAGGCGACGAGCTCGTGGCACCTCGTGTGAATGCGGTCGGCTGACGGCATGGGCAGCAGCGGTTGGCGAGAACCGCCTTTGTATTGGGAAGGGGGGGTGATCGAAGCCGTCGACCTGACGAGCTCGAGTATATACGGTGGGTTGACGCGATGGGCGGCAGCGGTTGGCAACGCACCGCTTTATACCTTACGTCCTAACTATAGTTGGTAATTTTGTCTCACAATAAAATTGCTTTTTTTATTGTTTATTTGAGACACGCGTCTCATTTGAGTTGCCCTCCAGAGATCCCTGCCGGCACTCATGTAAGATCGAGTGTGTTTGTGCGGGCCACGTCCTCGGTGTTACGGTGTGGTAAAGCAAGCAAGCAAGCTCGGCGCGGCTCACGGCGCACGGTGGCAAACCACCGCAGCAAACGCGGACGGCGACGAGACCACTGCGTGTGGTTTCGACGGCACTGCGTGTGGTCTCGACGCGGCTAAGCTAACATGGCCGACTACATCGACGACTACGAGCCATTCACCGCAGCTCTGCAGCTCCGTGTCTCTGCGACGGACGACGGACGAGGCCTCTTTGCCACGGAGGCGCTGGATCGCGAGGCCGAGCTGCTCGACGAGGTCCCGCTTGTGGCGTGGCCGATTGATCCTCGCTCCGCCGCGTCTTGCGACGCCACTTTTTGCGAGGCGTGCATGTGCGTCTTCGCTCGCAGCAGCCGCACCAGCGTCAAGTGCTCGGACGCCGGGTGCGGGGCGCTATTCTGCTCGGAGGTCTGCGCGACCGGCGGCGTGTACCGCAGCGGGCTGCGCGGCGGCGCACTGCCGGCGCTGCGAGCAGGGGCCAACGCTGTGAGCGCCGAGAGCGTCGCGCGATGTAACGCGCGCATCGTGCAGAATGTCGGCGCATTCGCGGCGGGCTACGGCCTTCCTGCGCCCGTCGCGCTGGCAAACGCGCTGCGGCCATACGAGCGGCTGTGCGCCTCTCCCGCCGAGAGCGAGCTCGATCTGCCTGCGGAGGCGGTGGCCGACGCGCTGCGCACGCACACGCTGTCAGGCCTGGAGTCGGCGCTCAAGGAGCACCTCGCAGAGAACGAGGCTCGCGCGATGGCGCTGGAGCTCACGTCGGTGCCACATGTCGACGGCCTGCTGCAGCGGCTGCACGCCAACACCATCGGGTGGGAGCACCCGCGCCACCGCGCGCTGCGCTTCGGCGGCGTGTTCGTGCTCGCGAGCCTCGCCAACCACGACTGCGCGCCCAACGTGGAGCTCGCACCGAGCTGGACGCGCAGCGGCAGCAGCAGCGCGGCCGACGGCGACGGCGACGACGCGGCCGCAGCTAAGGACGGCGATGGCGACGGCGACGGCGACGGCGCGTGTGAGACCTTCTCTCTGATTCTGCGCACGACCGCCGGGGTGGCGTGCGGCGACGAGCTGCGGCGGAGCTACGTGGGCGTGGGGCTGCCGCGGCAGGAGCGGCGCGCACTGCTGTCGAGCGGCTGGGGCTTTGCGTGCGAGTGCGAGCGGTGCCGCGTCGACGCCGAGACGCCGCCGAGCAAGAAGCGCAGGGGCGGCGCGGTGGTGCCGCCGACGCCGCCGCTCCCGACGCCGCCGCAGCCGCCGGTGCTGGTGACGCGCGAGCGGCCCGAGGAGGCCGCCGACGACGACGACGGGCAGATTGAGCGGAGGGTGGCGGCGTCGGCGGCGCGAGGGCGGCGCGAGGGCGACTGGCGCTACTCGGTGCTGCCGGCGGTGGTGCCGGCGGAGACGGTGCTGCGGCTCTCGCGCGCCTTCTTCGAGAAAACGGAGCTGCTGCGCAAGGACGGCAACACCTTCGGCCCCGAGTTTGAGCAGTACTACGCGGGCCACAAGAACTACTTCTACTACATCAACCGCAACAAGCTCGTGGCGGGCGCCGACGTGGCGGCGGCCATCTTCGAGGAGCTCGACGCCTACACGCGGCGCGTCGTCGAGCTGCACCACCCGGGCAAGGCGGTGCGGCTCGACCGCGCCTTCGGCGCCTACTACGAGGGCAGGCGCGACGGCTTCCACCTCGGCGTCTCCGAGCACTGCGACGGCGGCGCCAACCTCGTCTCGACGGTCGTGCACGCGACGCTGCCCGACGGCGACTGCGGCTTCCGCGAGGGCGGCGCGCTCACCGTCTCGGCCGTCGACGGGCTGCCCGAGGCGCCGATCGCGCACTCCAACGACACCGTGGGCAGCGTCGTCTACCTCGGCCCGTCGGTCTACCACCACGCCTCGCCGATTCAGGAGGGCGGGAAGCGGCTCGTCTTCTGCATGTTCTACGCGTGCGAGACCGATCTGGAGCGGCACGCGTTGGCGTGAGCGGTGTCTAAAATTTTCTTTTACTGTCGAGTCATGGGGCTTTAGATACTTTAGATCATTGCTTCGTAGCTCCATTTAGATAGCGCTTTATAGAGATACCGTAAAGTACTTTAGATCATTGCTTTTCCTAAGCTGCCGGTCAGGAGAGCCCACGTGGGGAGACACTGATCCCGAGCCAGCCGGACTCGCGGGGCCTCGCGAGCGGTGCAAGGCGGCCCCGCGCCGCGAGTTCGGTTTGTGCTAATGAGGGCACAGGAGGGGTAACTCCACCGCACGTGAGCGCCGCGCAGAGGCGAAACGTCAGTCACCCAGGCTAAGGCTACTCTTGTCGCGCACCACCGCAGCCCAACCTGGTTAGATGGGCGACGAGTACGACGACGAGGACTTCGCCGACGACGGCGGCGACGCCGATCTGGGCTACGACGCGATCGACGACTACGATTCGGCCGCACCGTCGGCGCCGGCGCCCGACGCGGCCGCTCTCGCGGCGGAGGCGGCCGCGCTGGCGGCCAAGGCCGAGGCGGACGCGGCCAAGGCGGCTCAGGCGGCCAAGCCGAAGACGCCGCCATCAGCTCCTGTCCCCGCGCCAGCTCCTCCAAAGCCAAAGACACCACCAGCCGCCGCGGCCGCGCCGGCCAAGCCCGCAGAGGACAAGATCGCGGCGCAGATGGCGGCGGCCAAGGCCAAGCTCGATGCTGCGGCGGCGGAGCGCGAGGCGGCCGCGGCAAAGGCCGCGGCCGAGGCGGAGGCAAAGCGGGCGAAGATTCTGGAGGAGATGGAGGCGCAGAAGGGCCTGCCAGAGTTTGCGGCGCCGCCGCCCGCGCCGGCACCCGCGCCGGCACCCGCGCCCGCGCCCAAAAAGGAGATGGCCCGCTCGGCGTCCTCCAAGGCTGCGCCCAAGCCGCCGTCCAAGCCGCCGACGCCGGCGACGTCCAGCGGCGGCCTGGACGCGTCGCACCGGTCGTCGTCGGCGTCCAACATCCCGTCGAAGCCGCCGTCGCGCGCCTCGAGCAGCGTGGGCGTGAGCAAGGACCGGCCGCTGTCGCGCGGGCAGGACCAGGTCAAGGGCGAGCCCGGCACGCTCAAGGCGCGCGTCCCCGTGCCGGAGCCGGTCAAGCGCCAGCAGTCCAAGCCGGCGCCGCCCAAGCCGCCCGCTGCCGGGGAGTCGACGGCGCTGATGGAGGCGCCCGCCGCGCCGGCGCAGCCGCACTCGAGGGCGCCGCAGCCGGCCGACCGCGTCGCGCAGTCGCGCGTGACGGCGCGCGCGATGGAGGCGCTGACCGAGGCGCAGCACGAGCAGTGGCAGCGCGTGCTGATGTCCGAGTGGCTCACGCAGCATCCGCTCGTGCTGCGCTACCCGCCGCACATCTGGCTGCACGCCGACTGCCCGCAGCCCGACGACGACGGCGACGACGACGAGCTGGGCGGCGGCGGCGGCGGCGGCGGCGGCGAGGGCGCCGCGTCGTCGATGTCGACGCCGCGGCAGCAGGTGCACTACTCGAACAAGCTGGCGATCGTCTACCTGCAGTCGGGCGAGCTCGACAAGGCGCTGCTCGTGCTCAAGGAGATGGAGGACAACATCCGCCGCTCGCTGCCCGCGCGCGAGAGGGCGCAGATCCTGCCGGTGGCGATGAACAACCTCGCGTACTTCTACTACCGCAAGGGCAAGTACCAGGCGTCGCACGCGCACATGGCCAAGGCGATGCAGATGGAGCGCAAGGCCTACGGCGCCGTCGACTTTGCGACGCACCTGCGGATGGCGGCCGTGACGGCGCGGCTCTCGCACCACACCGAGGCGCTCGGCCACTGCCGCGCCGCGCTGCGCGTGCTGCAGGAGAGCGCCGCGCAGGAGCAGGCCGATCCCGAGGGCGCGCCGGCGCTGCCGCGCGCCTACCACGCGCACCTCGCGGTGGTGTACCACAACCTCGCCGTGCAGCTCGCCTACCTGCAGCAGCTCCAGCACGCGAGCGGCACCGCCAAGGTCGCGCAGCAGCTCGTCACGCAGGCGCTGCCCGCCAAGCACCGCTGGGTGCGCCACATCTCGTCGTCGGCGCGGCGGCTGCGCGACATGCACCTCTCGACGAGCTTCGTCGAGCACTCGCTCCGGCCGAGCCTCGCGGGGCGCACGCCGTTTGCCGCGCGCATCACCGACGAGGCCGACGGCGGCGACGACGGCGAGGGCGGCGAGGGCGGCACCGACGAGGCGTACAAGGCGAGCAGCGACGCCACCTTCCTCACCGTCGGCGGCATCGACCCGACCGGCCTCGGTGGCAGCCCAAGTGGCGGCGGCAGCCTGCCCGCGCTACGTGGCGCCTGAGGCTCGTCGGTGTGGGCGCATCGGTGCTGGGGGAGCGGGGGCTGTGCGCGTGGACTCGTGTCGCGTGATGTTTGGGTCGTCTGAGGCATGGGGATCGGGGGCCGCCACGGAGGACTTCCGGGGGGGAAGAGAGGAGAGGGTGTTGTGGTCATGTCACTCATACATGTCACTTCAAAAGCACACGAGTCGCTCGCTCACAACATAGGCACACACACAGTAGGATACGAGAACGCAACAGGACGCAAATTTATACTGGACCGGCAGACGAGTGGCCAACCACTCGCCGCGATGAAAAGGAACGCTTTGTGATGCCACAGAGTCTTGCGCGCGTTTGGGGCGAAGCTTTGCGACGCGACCGCTCCGAGCGGCTCGCGCCTCAGTTTGCCCGCCGTCGTCACTGGCATCATCGTGCACGTCGGAAGGGGCAACGGGCCCTTTCGGACCCCTCCACCAGGCCCCCTCTTCCACCTTCTCTGACATGAGCCAGTCTCCCCGCCATGCACGAGGCACATGCAGCGCAGCACGCGTCCCAAAGGAACCCCCCCCCCCCCCCCCCCCCCCCCCCCCCCCCCCCCCCCCCCCCCCCCCCCCCCCCCCCCCCCCCCCCCCCCCCCCCCCCCCCCCCCCC
>Ga0209713_10002630_pt1 | contig 11177 bp, 10 predicted proteins | sample ArcOceMetagenome_3_FD_187444 | JGI IMG/M metagenome (GOLD analysis project Ga0209713, IMG submission 187444) | Marine eukaryotic phytoplankton communities from Arctic Ocean - Arctic Ocean- Svalbard ARC20M Metagenome (SPAdes) (version 2) | ecosystem: Environmental > Aquatic > Marine > Oceanic...
TTGAAAGACATCGTGATGTAATGAACGAGGACGTCAGGACCGCCGTTAACAACATGAGGAAGGCGGAGGACGAGAGGCACAGGGCGGAGAACGAACGGGTGGAGATGGCGAGGGAAACGGAAACGTACAGGATCGGGGAATGTAGGGAGAGGGAGGAGGGGAGGAGGAGGTGCAGGGAGATGGAAGTGGAGGTGAGGGGAGGGAAGGACCGAAGCGACGACCTGACAACGCAATTCGCAGTGCCGTTATCGTGCTAACCTGGTAGTTACGTACCTAACCTTCGCCCTATCCTCCTCTCCACGCAATTTTAAACCCCTCCCCACTCATCTCAGATTGAGGCTCTGAGGAAGAAGGGGAGGGAAGGGAAGGTTAGGGAAGAAAGGGAGGGTCTGGAACTCTCCGCGTTCAGGGCCACCGTGTCGTCTAAGGACGCTGCGATTGAGGGCCTGGGGGAGGAACTAAGGGCGTTTAAGGATAAGGCTGGGAAGAGGATGACGCAGTTGAAGGGAGCTTTCGAAGATACGGCGAGGAGGGGGGCGAAGGATAAGGCAAAGTTGGAAGCCGTTATTAGGGCGGGGAAAGAGGCGACTGAGATTATTAAGAGACAGAAGGAGGAGGTGAGGCGGAGCGAGGAGCGAAGCGACAGCAGAGCATTATAGCTCCTTCCCACATTACCTTCCACTCGTCGCTTCGCTCCTCCTCGCCTCCCCCATAATCCCAACCCTTTTCTCCATCGTATCGCTTCGCTCACTGCAGATCAAGGCACTGAGGAGGGGGGTCAAGGACCTTGATTCTGGGCAAAAGGAAAAGGGGGAGGAGACGGAGAGGCTCAAGGGGGAACTCAAGGGCATGAAGGACGCGGTTTGTGAGATCCAGGAGAAGCAGGATAACCTTACGGCTGCCATCAAGATCAAGGACGTCACGATAGAGGAGCAGAACAAGGAGATAAAGAGGCTTAAGAGCATCGTTGACAAAAACGGTGAGACGAGGGGGATGATGCAGAACGACCTTGAAAGGATCAGGGGGGAGAGGGGGGATTTGGAGGATGAGCTGGATGGGAAAAGGGATGACATCGAGGACCTCGGGGAGAGGATTAAGGAACTTGAGGAGGAGGGGGACAGGCTGAGGATCGACATGGAGGGAAGGGGGGACGGGGAGGGAGAAGCGAGCAGGATACTGAGGGAGGAAGTCGAGGCTGAGAACAGGGACCTCAAGGAGATTCTCAGAAGCAAGGACGAGGCGATTGCGAGGATTGAGGAGGAGCTCGCGAACGCGAGGGCGATGTATGAAGAGCAGGACGAGGATATGAGGGAACAGTGGAAGAGGGACATGGACGGTCTTAGATCAAGGGTAGAGAAGGATAAGAGGGGGTGGAAGAAGGAAATCAAGGATGCGAGGGAGAGGGAGGGGGGTTGGAGGGAGAAATTGGAGAAGGGTGTCGGGGAGGTTAAGAGGATAAAGAAGAAACTTGAGAAGGAAAAGATGGAGAAGGAGAAACTGGAGAAGGAAAAGGTTAAGATGATTGAGGAGAATGGCAGGGTCAAGGCGGAGATGGAAGAGAAGGAGAGAAGGAGCAGGGGAGCATTGGAACAGATGATGAAAATATATAGTAACTAGATGGATGAACAACGACGATAACGAAGGACTTTTGCACTAAAAGCATGCACTAAAAGCATGAATTAAGCCTATTTCTATTATGATACGACCTTCAAACAGATCGGTACTGCTGTCCTTCTCACATCGCCTCGATACCATCTCACATTACTTCGACGACTTCGATATCATCTGGATAACCTGTCCCGCCCGTGGATGCGGTGGATTGAAGATTGTTCTGGCTTTTCGTCCAGTTGAGGCATCGTACTCAATCACCATACCAGCGTGCTTGTGCGGGGCACTGTAAGTTTCCCGCAAAGGCTCGCCGTTCTCGAACTCGCAAACCATGCCGTTGAGGATATTGGGCGCGGTAAAAGAGACTAATCTGCGTACCCCGTTGAGGTCGAACTGTGATGAGCGAAGCGACGAGTGGAACACGTTGTTCATTATGTAAGAAGGCACTATAATGCTTTTGGTGTCGCTTCGCTCCAGCCTCGCCTCACCTCGTCGACAGCCCCCGCCTGACAGTGTGGTTCTTTGTAAGTGTAACGCAAGAGCTTATTGTTCTGGAACTCTGCAATGAGCGAAGCGACGAGTATAGGGGGTTTGCTTATCGCCTAGAGAACCATTAGGCAGCTCAGCCTCACCTTCCACCATTCCCTCCTGTTTGTGGGGGGCGCTGTACGTTTTCTTGATTACCAGACCGTTCTCAAAATCTTCAACCAAGCCAAGTTCGAAGGTCGAGTCAACGGTGATGATGGTAGACTTGGTAGTGGGGGGGGGAGCCCTGACAGGATCAGGGTGTGATAAGCGCTCCTTTTCTGCCTTCTCCTCCTTATACTTGGCAAGAAGGGCAGAGCATACTATCCTATGTATAGTCCAATGATCCGTTTGGCATTTTCTTGAGCAATAACGTACCCTCTTGCACCCTGAGCACCTTTGGAACTTCTGTCCATCGACAGCAACTTTGGTGCAGAAGCAGCAAGTATTAGACATAACACAGGAGGTATATGTGGTGTTACTGAGATACAAAGATCAGGGGACAGGGGGTGGGTGGTCTTCGTTGTAGATCAGGGAAAGAAGGGTGGAGAAGTTCGATGGAAGTCGACGATGGGAATCGTTTTAATTCAACTATTTGGAAGTATTCGACAATAATGAATATCAAGAGGGTGTATAAGGATCAATTGGTGGCCAAGATCGGCAGTTATAAACTCTATCGATTAAAAATGGATATTAATTAGCCCAAATGTGTTGTCCACCCTCCTTTCTATTTCTGGGAGGAATGAGGCTGACACTTGTAGCACTAATCGTTGTGCTTACTCTAAATTCTGTATCTTGTCTCTTTCAAATTCGGAGTCGCATTCCCGTCAAACGACCAGTACCAACCAAAAAAAGTGAATCCTTACGATGCAGAGCAAAGAATGTTGGAAATAAACTCCTAACAACTCTTCCCACGAAGAAGAATCTTAGACGACACTGGGTGAGGTATGGAATTCCGCTTCTAGCTGCTCAAATTGCTGCAACAATTATTAGATTTGGATGGAGGAAGTTGTTACCGTCTTCACCCTTGCCTTCACCCTCACCTTCCAGTGAAATTGTTGAAAGTTCCGATTCGAATGATGTCCCCAACAACGCCTCGTCCCAACTTACCCGCGTCGTGCCTGTCCCGTTCGACAAGTTCAAACCTCTGACGTCCACAACCCTTCCCCTATTGAAGAGCGAGGTGAGGGGGGTCGAGGAGCTAAGGACGGCTGGAGCGAAGTGACAGCAAAAGGATTGTATCACGCATCCACATAACTAACAACCTTCCACTCTTCGCTTCGCTCATCACAGCTGAACGATGTCGGAAAGATGTTACAGTCCGCCTTATCCGACCCTTCCAACGCGTCCCTCCCTACCTCCCTATGGGGTGTTGACCTCCTGCGACCTCTCGATGACACTCCCTCGTCTCTTCCTCTCTACCAAATCCTCTTCGTGTTCTTCAGGGGGGAGCGCACGATCCAGAAGACATTCGACCTCCTGATTCGACATCTCAAGTACAGGGTTGATCACCACCTTCCCCTCCGTCCTGTCGTGGACGGCAGCGATAAGTCTGACGGGTTCGTTTGCGATGGATTCGGTCGACCGATGATTGTTTTTGACATTGGGGAGGCAGACCAAAAGGTGGTCTTTGAGAATGAAAACAAGTTCGTGAACTCGAGGATGCTAGAGCTTGACGAGGCTATGTCCAACCTCGACTGGGAGGTAAGATTGGACGAGGGCGGAGGGCGGAGGAATGGAGCGAAAGTTAGAGTAATGTCTAATATCTCCCCCTCTCTTCGCTTCGCTCCTCACCGCCGCTTGCTCCTCACAGACTGCGAACTCTGTCATCTTCGTCCAGAACTTCGGGTCAAAGTTGGAAAAACTTGGAACGAAGGGCAACCAGTGCATCAAGTCCGCCTCCCTCACCAAGAAGAACTTCTTCCCTGAAATTACCTCCCAGTCCATCATGTATAATGTTCCCCCACTCTTCAACATTGCTTTCGCCGCAGTCAAAATCTTCATCCCCCGTCGGGCGCTGGAGAAGATCCTCGTAATCGGGGGGAGTAAGGGGGGGAATATGAGGAAATTACTAGAGAGGATGGAGCCCGCGTTCAACGAACACCACCTCCACGACGATTTGGCGGTGGTCGGGGGTGGGGGGCTCCCAATGAAGCTCGGGGGGCTAATGGAAGATAGTTCATCAACCCAAGCGTTTCCTTTCCCTTCGTCGGACTATGCAGACGCCCTAATACACGAATGTTTCAAGAGGAGGAACCGGAGTGCGAAGGGGGGATGGAGAATACTGAAACCTAACGAAATTATGGAGATTTCTATAGGCGCCAAGGACGCTTGTTCTAACCTTTTTGTCGAGGGGAGGGGTCGGAAGAGAAGGTGAGGCAGAGCAAGGAGCGAAGGACGGGAGGAGCGAAGGACAGGAGGAGCGAAGCGACGACCGTATACTACTACAGCACAATTACTAACAACCTTCCACTCGTCGCTTCGCTCATCGCAGCTACCTTCCCTCAGCGTTCTCTCCGTTCTTTTGTGGGTGGCAGTGCCGGGCTATAGATATCGGAAAGTCAACGAAATCCATCGTCGATGCATCCAACAACCTCGAGGTCTCGGTGAGGTACGTTGAACCCCCCCTCGAGGAGGTCGTCGAACTGTACCTAGGGAAGGGAGGGCAAGTTGGCAAGTGCCGGTTCCTGAGTGGGAAGGGGGTTATCAAGGTGAAACTACGCAATTTAGAGAAATCAAGAACAATCTTGGTTCTTGGTAGAGCGGTTGTCGTAAACACGCGTGATTAAATGAGCAACGATTTGATTTTTGATTTCAGGGTTGGGTTTGGGCATTCATTACATTTTCGCACAAAATTGACCTGCTGTTTCTCCCTCACCTCGTATCTAACGTTGCCCTACTCTCTGTCTTAGAACTTATCCATATCGTGTATACTATTGTGGTGTGTCGTTTTTAGTTTTAAAGTTATCAGCTTTGGGCCATCGACTCTCGGAGGGCCTCTACTCATATGAGCTGGAAAGAATTGATGAGCTGGAAAGAAGTGTTCTTTCCTGGAATCGGACTCTTCGAGGAGAGGTTTGTGCTTTTTGGTTTCGGCCTTTCGAAAACAGTGCTCCATTCACAACTTTCTGATGAGATATTCGATCTCATGTCACATCAGAGCACGATGGCAATCCCAATTGAACTATTTTCGGGGATGATAATATTCGCACTGGCTTCTCAGTTCACCCTGTCTTCTCGGTTCACTCTGTCTATTCTGCTCTCCAAACGGTTGCGGTATCTCTCATGGGCGACAGCTTGCTTGATGTTCACCTGTGTTTTGTTCATCGCAATGCTCCCTACGCCACGACAGTCCACGATAGTCCACCAACTCACTGGTGCACTCTTCCTATTTTCGATAGGGGTTGGTGGCGAGTATCCTGTTTCGTCATCGATTGCTGCTTCCACCCACTCTAAATCGACATCCGCTACGTCACTGTCCCCTTCGTCGCGTGTCGCTTGAATGTTTACGATGCAGTCCATTGGGGTCTATTTCAATTCTTTGGTAATCTCGGTGGAGTACCTGTTCCGAGGTGATGATTTAAGTTGGCGTGTGGCTTTTGTTATTGGTGCCCTTTTATTGGGGATTGTGTTCCAACTAAGAATATTCCGCTACCTAGGGGACTTCGAGGAGGAGAGTAAGCAGGCCCGAACGGCGGGTTCTCAGCTCTTTCTCGGACACACGGTTGCGCTCGTTGCTATGGGTGGAGCATTTACCAGTGCCTGGCTGGTGGGACAGGATGAGGTTGGTGTGAAAAGGTTACAGGTGTACGGAAGTGCCGTAGTTGGTGCTTTTTTCCTGTGTCTCTCTTGCTTCGAGTTGGGAAGCGGCTCTCCCGCATCAAAGGTCGTTTTCTTTGTTGTCAGCTGTCTGGGTCAGTTTGTGATTGTATCGATTTTCGTTATTTCTGCCGTAAGCTTTGACGAGGACAGCTGAACCCTATGCCACGGAATAAGTGCAAGCTCGGGAAAGCTCGGGGCCCTACTCGTCGTTTATTTAATGGGCGTGTTAACCGTTCGCCAGGGATATGCGATGAATTGCGTTGCCTCCTTCCTCATAACTCTAACAGAGTTCAAATTACTATAAGAATAGGACTTGCTCGTTTTTGTAATCAAGAGAAGAAAACACTTTTACTCTCTGTCTGTTTCCTTTCGCCTCGCCCATGCCCTTCGTCCACCGCACCCCATTCCACTCCCTCGCCCTTCTCTTCTAAAATTCGTTTCAACACCTTTGCCTCCGACTTCAGGTGGTCAATCTCGACGTTTTTCTGGCTCACCGCCGCGTGCATATCGATTATCGCTGCCGCAAGCTGTGTGCCAAAAAAAGGAGGTTGCAATCGAAGAGAAAGAAAGTTGTTAGTTATGTAGGAAGGCGGTAGAATGTTCTCCCACCCCCTCACCTCGCTCCTTGACAGCATTTTGGGGTCCGGGATCTCCATACTGGGCCCTGCGAAAGCATCAGGGGGCAGGCCACTCTCAGTGGGCTTGATGTACTTGGCCTGAAGGTGGACGTGGTTGTGAGGTTGAGAAGTCGACGCCCGGTGTTTGGATGCAGGGGGCGGTCCCGGAGGAGGGCCCATTTAGGCAGAGTTAGAGGGGAAGAGATAAACAAGTTGTGAGACACCAGTTACTCCGAGGAACAAGTTGGGGATGGCAGAAGGGGAAGAAGGAGAGCTCGCGTCGGTCGAAGGGGACAATTATAAGTTCAGAGTGGGGTCTAGGTAATTAAATTGGATTAAAGACTTGTGTGAAGGGTCCGAAAAACTGTGAAAAACCACCCCAACTCCTCAATTTCCTTCCGCTGCGGATCAAAATCTAAACAATCATGCTTTTCAAGGGTACGTGTCCGTTATTGCGCTCAATCTCTTCCTGATGTCTTCTTATCGAATCTCCAAGCCTTTTCTTCCCCGTGTCGTCTTTCAATAGCCATGAAATATGGCCTTGACATCAGGCCTCGATCCGTTGGCTTCAGAACTCTTATCGATATCTCTTCATTCTTGACCTGACTAACTCCAAAACCTCTCTCGTCTCCCTCTCCTATCAGTCGCTATTTTCGCTAGTATCCTTGCTGTCGCGTCTGCCATCGTCACTGTCCCCCTTGCCAAGATGGACAACGATGAGTTCATTGAGCAGGTCCGCACTGGCCTCAAGCTGAAGTCTGCCCTCGATGACTCTGGTGACATTGTCATTAAGAACTACCAGAACGCCCAGTACTACGGAGAGGTCACCGTCGGAACCCCTGCCCAGACTTTCAACGTCATCTACGACACTGGATCCTCTAACCTTTGGGTCCCTGCTAAGGACTGCTCCAACTGCGGAGGAAAATTCGTCGGAAAGAAGAACAAGTACGACCGTGAGGCTTCCTCCAGCTACGTCGTCGACGATGCTCCTTTCGCCATCCAGTACGGATCCGGACCCGTCTCCGGAAACTGGTCCGTCGATGCTGCCTCCATGGCCGGCCTCCCCATTGAGGGACAGAGGTTCGCCGAGGTCAAGGACGCCTCCGGCCTTGGTGCCGCCTACTCCGCCGGAAAGTTCGATGGAATCCTCGGACTTGCCTTCGACTCCATCTCCATTGACAACACCCCTACCCCCTTCAAGAACCTCATCGACCAGGGACAGGTTGACAAGGGTATCTTCGCCTTCTACCTCGCCAACGACAAGGATGGCGAGCTCACCATCGGTGGAACTGACGAGTCCAAGTACGACGGAGACCTCACCTGGGTTCCCCTCTCCTCTGCCACCTACTGGGAGATTGCCCTTGACGACGTCACTGCCGGGGACACCCAGTACGACTCTGCCACTTCCGCCATCGTCGATTCTGGAACCTCCCTCCTCACTGGCCCCACCGCCAAGGTCAAGGAGCTTGCCGAGGCCGTCGGAGCCAAAGCCAACTTCGCCGGAGAGTACATCGTCGACTGCGACGCTGAGCTCCCTGACCTCACCTTCACCATCGCTGGAGAGAAGTACACCCTTGCCGGAGAGGACTACCTCATCAAGTCCGGAACCACCTGCCTCTTCGCCATCATGGGATTGGACATCCCCCGCCCCGCTGGACCTCTCTGGATTCTTGGCGACGTCTTCATGAGGAAGTACTACACCGCCTTCGACTACGAGAACGAGCAGCTCGGATTCGCCCCCAGCAAGGCTTAAATTTGCCAGGGAGGCGGACGTGACTCACTCGACTGGCCGACTCATCCCTCTCTTTTCAAGAGGATTAGGGGCCCTGGTTTTGAGAACAGTTATGTCAAAGTAAGGAAGGAATGATATTAGATAAAGAGAGAGTGGCTGCTAAAAGATGTTTCTTTCATGAATGATGACAATTTTTTTATTTCGGTTTTTCATTTCAAATCGTTCAAATGTTCAAAATCACAAAGTCAGTTGGTGTTCTCGATCTTTTAACAGTCGATCTTTTTGCGACCCAGTGGCCTTCTTGAGCCTTGCCATCTCAATTCTCAGTTGTTGCATCTTGGAAGCGCCTGCATCCTCCTCTTTCGTGAGCTCTGCTGAAAGGGTGGCAACTTCTTCCTGCAATCCCTTGGTTTCCTTGATGAGGGTTGCCTTTTGGTCCTTAAGCAGCTTGAGAATCGACTCTTTTTCCTCCACCTCTCTGTTCAACCTTATCCTCAACTCCTCCTCTTCCTCCTCCTTCTCCTCCTCCTCCATCCTCTTTCTTTCCTCCTCCTCTTTTTCCTTCTGCTTCTTATCCTCATTGTCCTTCTTCTCTTTTGCTAGCCTCTTTCTTTCCTCATCAAGAACCTCGGCGTGCTGCTTTCCAAACATGAAGTTCTGGAGGTTCGCCATGCGCGTCGACTTCGGCGACGCCCCCCGTCTGACGGTATTCGAGGTGACATCGACCATGAGGGACTCATTTATCGATGCTTTCCGCTCAAAGGTTGGCTTCGGCTTGGATCTATTCTGGTTGCTCTGCTGCACAGTTGTATCCGTTCCTGTGGTGCTCACACTTAACCTCTTGCGCAAGTTAGCCATATTTATTGTCTTGGGAGAAGGGGCGACATTCGTGTCCTTGTTCTCCATCATTTCTGCCTCGTCGTCGAAATCTGAAAGCATTGAAATTCCAGATTGCTGACGCTGGGGCAGCATCTTATCGTTGAAGTCGATGGTGTCGACGTTGATATTGGGATCATCCCTATACTGCTGGATCTCCTCCTCCATCTACGATGAGCGAAGCGACAAGTCAAAGGTTGTTAGTTATGTAGGAAGGCGGTGTGTGCGAGGAGCGAAGCGACGAGCTGAATGAATTTCTTGAAGAGAGGCGGTGTGGTATTTTGTTCATATTGTCGCTTCGCTTCTCGGTGCTGCTGTCGCTTCGCTCCAGTCTAGTTATGTAAGCGACAGCCGTCGCTCCCCCTCACCTGCTCAACCCTCATCTGGGTCTCCTTCTTGGCGAGCTTCTCGTGTTCTAGTCTCATTTGCAGGTCGACGATATCCGTGTCAAGAGATGTTATCTTGTTCTGCAAAACCTTTACGTCTTCGTTGTTCTGCCTCAGCGCCTCCTGCTGAATCATGGCCCTCCCATGGTCGCTCTGCTGGAATTTTATGCTGTTTCCGTGCCTGAGCACAGCATACTCCCTCCATCTCGCCAACCCATACTGCTTCCGAACGGCTGAGACGTTGGCATCGTCTGCGTGATGATTCTGGACGATTCCCTTCATGGACTCCTGACTTCGATTCAGTAAAGCCCTCTGCAAAGTGGCAGACGGAAACATGGTAGGGACGACGAAATGGGATCTCGCATCACGGCCGCGGTTGATGTTCCGTCCCTCCAAAAGTGTGGACAATACCTTCTCCCCGTTTGTAGAGTCCTCAGCTGCCAGGGTTGCCAAGGAGGGTGCTGATGGGTTTCGGTTCATTGATATGGAAGGATGTACGAGGGATGAGGCTCCGGAAGACAAGATGGAGTTATTTTTCGGCAGCGAATCAGGTGTGGGATTCAAATGATTCACTACCATTTCGCCCCGGCGGCTACTTGAAAAGAAGTTGGACTGTGGGGTGTAAGCACTCGAAGCCGAGAAAGGATTCGCTGGCGTTGTTAGCGGGGGGGGGCTGTAGCCTGTGGAATAGGGAGTTGCCATCAGATATGGGGTGAGGGGTTGGAGGTGGGAAGAAATGTGACAAGAGTGGGAAAGGGGAGGAGAGACAAAAGGAAGAGGTTAAGGTAAAAAACGACGGTTTGCAGTAGGACAACAACATGAAGGCGACGCAATTAATTTTCACGTCGATCTTTAACACGAGCTCCTTCGTATCCAACTTTCTTCTCTTCGCTTCTCATTCCCTTCTCCGCCCTTTCAATGAGCTCCACGGACTTGAGGTCATCGCCTGCTTGATATGTTGAACTATTACTAATGGTGTTATTGATGAGGGGAACGTCGGGATTCTCCTCTTCAGATTTAGGGCAGCAGCATACGAGAGACGCCAGGAACTGGAGCCACTTCCATTGCTCGAACTTGAATTGCTTGTCAACCATGAGGAAGTATACGCCGCCGAAGAGAATGGCCATTCCGAGGGGATAGAATGTGAGTTGGAGGGGGCCGTTGATCCTGTCGAACATGTTATATCTAATTATGGACATCACCGTCGCGCTAAATATGTATGAGACTACAAACATTGAAGCGGAGTAAGTTGCATCGTAACGCTTCATGCAATGGCTCAGGAAGATGAGCCCCATGACACCTACGAAAATCGCAAAGCCTATGAACACTGGGATCTGCGATGAGCGAAGCGAATCGCGAAAAGGGTCAGGATAAGGGATGAGAATAATTGCGGTATTTATGAAGGAGGCGCGTGTTGTATGAAAGTACGAAGGCGCGCGATATTCATCACTAGAGATGGCGTTGCTAGCTCGTCGCTTCGCTCCTCGCTCAGCCTCACTTGCCAGTGGAACCGGTTGGATGTTGCGACCAGGTCGAGGGCGTCCTTGAGGAACATGAGCAGGCCAGAGATCGATCCACCTCCAATTCCCCACGCGACCTTCTGGGCAAACT
>Ga0209713_10002631_pt1 | contig 11177 bp, 8 predicted proteins | sample ArcOceMetagenome_3_FD_187444 | JGI IMG/M metagenome (GOLD analysis project Ga0209713, IMG submission 187444) | Marine eukaryotic phytoplankton communities from Arctic Ocean - Arctic Ocean- Svalbard ARC20M Metagenome (SPAdes) (version 2) | ecosystem: Environmental > Aquatic > Marine > Oceanic...
CCCCCCCCCCCCCCCCCCCCCCTCCCCCCCCCCCCCCCCCCCCCCCCCCCCCCCCCCCGCCACCACCGCCGCCGCCACCACCGCCCTCGCCACCGCCGCCGCCGTCGCCTTCCCCTCCGTCGCCACCACCACCCTCACCACCGCCCCCGTCCCCGCCACCGCCGTCGCCACCACCGCCGTCACCATCGCCGCCACCACCGTCGCCACCCACCCTCGCCACCACCGTCACCGCCAGAGCCACCGCCCCCGCCGCCCTCACCGACACCTACACCTACAACGCCACCGCGGGCACCACCGCCACCACCGACACACCCGCGCCATCCTCCTCCACCCCCGATGCCACCGCCACCGCCACCGCCATCGCCACCGCCAACGCCACCGCCACCGCCACCGCCACCGCCACCGAAGCCTCCCGGCGACGACGAGGACGCATCGACGACTCCCTGAGCGACGACGAACGAGGGCGGCGACGACGACAACCTGGACGGCACCGAGTCCGGTGGGTGGCACCAGCCAGGGCCCCCGCCGGCAGTGGGCGACTCGACGCGACCAACCCCTCGTAGGCCCGACAGGGCGCCAGCCAGGCGCTCCTGGCCGCACGCTATAGTGGCCCGCGCACCCATCGTCTCCCGCGAGACGGCGCGTGGCTGGCGGCGGCGAGCCCGGCCCCAACACGCGACGTCGGACCACGGCCGAGCGCCACAAGTGGATCCGACGGCGCGGGGTCGCGGCCGTCTCGGGTGCTATTTCCCCTCCACCGACCATTACCCGGCCCTCAGAGGCTCACGGCGGTGGGAGGTGGTTTTACCGGAGCACCGGACTGTTGGGTTGGCGGCGCGAGCGCTCCGGGCAGCAGAGGCGACCCGTGGTGCGTCTGCCCGCGTCCATCTCACCTCGAACCAATCAGAATAGAGTAGCCAGGATAGGAGAGGAGAGAGAGTAGGGAGAGATGGAGAGGCGCATGCGCGTGGAGTGGGCGGGCGGGTGGGGCGTGCGGTGGTGCGGCGTGGGTGGGGTGGCCGGCGCACGACACCTCACCACAGCACGCGTCGACGGCGCGCGCGACGAGGCGGTGGTGCGGGTGTGGGCGCGGCTGCATGGCGGTACGAGAGGCTCACCGTGCCTCGCGCAGGCGTGGGTGTGGGGGCGGGAGAGCGATCGTGCGGGCGGCGCGCCGCGTGGCGCGGTCCGGGCTGGGCGGAGGTGGGAGAGTCGAGTTGTTGCGGCGGTTGGGGACACAGGGTGCGTGCTTCGGCCGCCCCGAACCCTAGCTCGATGCATCTCCAACTGACTGCGTCCTCGCTCCCATCTTCCGACCAGCTGCCAGGATGCCCACTGCGTGCGTGTCGTCTGTGGGGTGGGGGCGGGGCGGCGGTGGTGTGCGGTGCGTGGTGTGCGTCAGTGTGGTGTAACGCCCCGGTCGCCATGCGCTTCCGTTTGTGCCTGTTTCGTATAAGATGGACTACGATCAGGGGGTAAGTAAGTAAGTAAGTAAGTAATACTGTGTAGCGTAATAGTGTAGCCCTGTATGCGTGATACCCTAATCTTACTTACAAAACCAGCCGACCATTGTCCAGTATTCCAGCCTGAAAGCACCATTTTCCGCTCAGCCCCTAGCGGCGCCGAGGATTTTGCCGATTTTCCGAGCCCCAGCCAGCCATTTTCCAATATCCTGGTTTTCCAATCTTTCCAAGAATTGAGGCTATTGAGGCTATTGAGGCGACGCGTTTGCCAGCTAGTAACCCCAGGACCCAGTTACTTTAGGGCGGCCGCGAGTCGTCGGCGCCCGCTCAGTAGCTGAGAAGTTGATTTCTGCCTTATGCATCGGTTTTTTAGGTTCGTCACCCCGAGCAAAGTTTGACAAATGTAGAGTTTGTTACTAAGAACACACAATACCACTCTCTAGATAACTATCGCTAGCTAAAGGTGCCCGGCGCATTGCCGAGGAGGGGGTTGCAGCTTCCCTCCGGCTGCAGGGACTGACTGGTCAGTCCCCCGGGTCCCAAGTTTGCCAATTAGCTCTCATCAACCATGAGGCGAGGCCTGTTCCCCACTGTCGTCGCGGCGAGGGTCGTCCGGAGCGCTGGCCTGCGCGCGGCGATCGCGCCTCGTGTGCGCACGCTGTGCGCGCAGGCTAAGCCGGCGGGTGGCACGGACGACGGCAAGGCCGTGGCCGAGAGGCCGTACGAGCGCGACGGCGTGGTGGTGAAGAACTACGGGTCGGGGCTCGTGCTTCCGGAGGTCACCAAGGAGCAAGCGGAGAACTCGTTTCTCGAGGCGACCGACGTGAGGCGCGCCATGACGCCGCCCATGAGCGTCGCCGTCGAGGCGCGCGACGACATGCTCAAGGACCGCTTCAACTACGTCTCGACAAACCTCAACCCTGCCTCCAGATACGTCGTCATGGGCCAGGACGGCAAGACCGTCGCGCCCGACGTGAGCGCTTGCGTGCTCCGATCCCTGCCCGCCGCCGCTCCGTCGACCCGCGTCCCCGAGCCCGCCTCTTGCTGCAGGCAGAGCTCACTCGTCGCACCGCACCCCGCCGCCCGCAGGCCATCTCTGGCAGCGCGTTCGCCGTCGCAGGCGCCCTCGTGCTGATGGCGGGCATCACTGGCGTCGTCTACATCCGCACTCAGTGGGACGTCAAGTCGCCCAAGGAGCTCGGCGATAAGCTGCGCGAAAAGGGCGCGGCGCGCAAGGAGGCACTTGAGACCGGCGGCACCGTGCGACTCGTCCGCACATTCTCACAGCAGGCCGATGCGTCGGTCAAGGAGAACGTCGAGCTCATCCGCAAACCGAGCCACCAGCTCGGTGAGCACTTCACCGATACCTTCAAGGGTGGGGTCGGCGCCGGCAAAGCGGCCGCCTCCGCTGAGGGGGCCAAGGCCGCGACGACGTCGGTCGCGCCTCGAGCGTGAGCTCGGCGGGGGCCGTCATTGCAGACTCTCGTCTCTCGCGTCGTCCTCGCAGCCGCATTTTGCGAATGGAGGGGTTGTGTGTCTGTTGCATTCTAGGTTAATTTTATCGCTCAAGGGACTCAACAGCTCTCAAGCAGGAGCAGCTTGAACTTGCGCGTGCTTCGCTGTGGCTCCGGCAACATGCGCACGTGCGCCGCGTGGCGATGATTGCCCTTCTTGCCGCGCGTAGCGGAGGCTGCGGCGCACGTTGGCCCACAGAGCGTCGCCGCCGAAACGACGAGCAGATCGGGCTCGGAAGTCGGGGAGTCCCAGGTCCCGTTGAGGCTCATCGCCCGGCCCACGTCGTCGTCCAGCCAGAGTTGGGCGTTGCCGAATCCTTCGTACGAGCGCAGAAAGCCAACCGAGAGGGTGGCGTTGTTGCCGTTCAGCAGGAGCGGGAAGCTGATGGTGCCGGGCCTTTCCGCCGCCCGCGCTATCCACCCCTGCCGACCCGGCGCATCGGCGAAGCACTGCCAGTCAGCTGGCGCAGCGCGCAGCGGACGACCGCACTGGCCGCTAAAGTCGAGCGACGTCGGACTCTTGCGTGAGCACGTCTCGAACCTTGCGAGCTCCGCCTTGTTGGCGACCGGCTGCGGCTCCGGCACGACCTGAGCCGGCGGGGCGCCGCGGTCGCACGCGCCGCCGGCCGCCTCCAGGACGAGGTCCGTGAGCAGCGCTGCGTACTGCCGAGAGTCGTGGGGTGCACGTCGGGATTCGCGTTTCGTGTGCGGGTGTGCGGGTGTGCGTGGGCGCTCGGGCTCTCTGGCGGGGCGTTACGATGTGGTGGAGATGAGGGCCGGGATGCAGCCAGCACTTGGCGCCCCACCTATCGATGCCCGCTTTGCACGACGCGGCGCTCGGCGAGCAGCCGCCCGTCCAATGCCGCAGCGGCCCGAGGAGCGGGTCGGAGCCGCACACAGCGGCGGGCAGGCTGATGGCCGGCGCGCGGTAGCGGAGCGCGAGCGACAGGTGCAGCCCGCGCACGCCCTCTGGAGGTGAGCACAGCGACCGGCCGTGCACGAACGCAGGCTCGGCCGGCTGCAGATGCACGAAGCTCGCGCCGAGCGCCAGGGCTCGTCGCGTCACCGACTCGGCGGCGGCGAGCGACTGGCGCACCTCGGGAGACTCGATGCCGCCGTACACGTCGCAATGCGCGAGGTGCGAGACCACGAGCGCGGGATTGTGCCGAGCGACCGTCTCGTTGAAGCGGAACGCATAGGTCGAGCCGCCCTGCCCTCGCTTTCCACAGACCACCGCGACCCTGCACGGCAGCAGCCGCGCAAGGTTCCTCTCGAGCTTGCTGCACCAGCGGTACTCGACGCAGCCGCCCCAGCACGCACCGGCGGGGTCGCGCCCGAAGCAGCTCATCTGGCCCTCGGTCATGCTGCATCCGAGCGTCACGACGCGAAACGGCTCGCCGTCGTTGATACAGCGGCTAAGCGCTCGCTGCATAGCCGTCTGCACTCCCCTCCCCGCGTCGACGCGAGCCGAGGCGGGCTCGACGCCGAGCCGTGCCAGGTGAGCACGCAGCTCATCGCGCCGCGCCCTGAAGTCACGACAGCCAGGCCGCGCCAGCGACGACGAGTTGAACGGCGGCGTGGACAGGTGGCTCCAGACGGTGCTCGTGCTGGAGTTGACACCCAGCGCCTGCTGGAGCAGCAGGTCGGCACGGTCGGAAGCAGCATGCCGCTCGGGCCCATGGGTCGGCGCGCGTGCGAGGATGTCGCCCGCGTGCCGCAGCAGCTGCGCGGCCAGTGGATCGTCGCCACCTCGTCCCGGCCAGGGCACATTCGGCGGGACTCGCCAGCGTTTGTACGGCATCACTTGTGCCAAATAGTCTCGTCCTGGTTTTAGCCTTCATCCCAAGACCTTCACTTAGTAACAAACTCTACATTTGTCAAACTTGTCGCTGTTTCGACAGCCATACTTTTAAGTTGGCGTCGCACAGAGCCCAGCCCCCAATCTGAGACCGAGCTCCCGGCGCGGGGCCGCCTTGCACCGCTCGCGAGGCCCCGCGAGGCCGGCTGGCTCGGGATCAGTCTCCCCACGTGGGCTCTCCTGACCGGCAGCTTAAAGGCAAAGCAATGATCTAAATAAAGTATCTAAAGTTAGTTATTGAGAACTGGTAGACTGGTAGACTGGTAGACTGGTAGACTGGTAGACTGGTAGACTGGTAGACTGGTAGACTGGTGAACGCCCTCCTGTGGCAATCGCGGAAGGATGGTGCTGGGATAGGTGCTGTCGCCGTTGAGTAGAAAGCGGCGCTCTGGGACTCGTTGACGCGGTCAACGACATCGACCGAGTGCAACCGCCTGCTAGACGCCGGCACGAAGCCGGACGTGTACAAGACCACGCGAGGCTCGACCGCGTTGATCCAGGCGGCGAGGTAAGGCTACATGGCGATCGTGCAGAGCTTGCTGGACAACAGCGCCGAGCCGTCCATACGTGAGACGATCTGCGGAGCGAAATCAGTCTTGAAAACCAAGATTGACCGAAAGCTGCCGCCCCCGGAAAGCTACCCCCAAACGACAAAAGATCGTCGACGGCAAAATAGAACATAAAGCCGTAACCCAAGAAACCCGCACATACGGGTTACAGCTTTACTTTATGCACGCAGCACGCGCTCGTAGCGTCTCGCGGCCACGATCCACGAAGGACGCAATGCGTCCAGTGGCTTTCGCCCGCATACGGCGCGCTCGAAGTGGATGCATGGCATTGCACACGCACACTAGGGTGGCATCGCAAGCCACGCGGCCGGCTCGAGTGGCGTCGCCTCCAGCTTCTCGCACCGGCGCTGCATGATGAGATACGCCTCCTTGGTCTCGGAGGTCGACTCGGGTCGGTTGACGTTGAACTCACGCCATCTGCCAGGCAAGCACGCATATGCATGTGACCGCATGCGGTCGCTGCGTGGACAGGGCTCGGTGACAGGCGAGCTTGCACGCGGAGCACACCTGTAAAAGCCGCAGGCGAGTGCGCCAGCCCACATGAAGTCGGCGAGCGCGGCGGTTTCCGCCTCGCCAAGCGGTCGGCGCGACGCGTAGCCTCGCAGGATATGCGCGCAACGATGCTGCTGCAGCTCATTCTCCGCGGTGAAGCACGCGGCGGAAACGCAGACGGCCACGTCGAGCACGTACGGCGCGATGCACGAGTCCTCCCAATCGACGAGCGCCGTGAGGTCTCCGTTGCTCGCGAATAGCGCGTTGTCGAGGAAGCCATCGCCGTGGATGAAGCCCATCGGCAGCGCACACTCCGAGTAGAGGGCGCGGAATCGCACGAGGCGTGGCAGCAGGAACGCGACGAACGGATGTGACGCATGTGGTGCGAGCGCCGCCTCCACCTGCCGGTGCGGGAGGCGCGGTGAGAGGAGAGAGTTGAGAGCGTTTGGCTTGGCGCAGCCTCGCGAGGGCGATGCAGTGCAGGAAACGCCTGTGCAAGACTGTGGTCTCAGGTTGGTGCGGGTCACGACGCACCTCGCCCGGGCGCAAGAGCTCTCCAGTATTGCAGACGGGGTAGCCGTCGCTGATCTTCCTCAGGGTGGCGAGCTTGGCGGCCTCCCACGGCACGGCATGAAGCTCCGCCAGCGCGCCGCCCAACGACTCCAGCATCGTACGCTCGTGTTGCGGAGTCGCCGCTCCGATCATCTTGTCTCCGGGACCGCCTTCCATGAACGTGACCAGCACCACCCACGGCCCGCCGCCGTCGTCGGCAGTCACAAGGTATCGATCGCAGAGCGTCGCGTCGGCAGCCGCCCCAAGGCGCGGAAGCAGGTAGTTCGTCCTGAAGCTGTGAGCCTCGAGCACGCTCAGGACGGCGAGCTGGTGCTCGATCTCCTCTCGGGGCATCGCGGCATAGGAGAACTTGAGCACCGCCGTGAGCTCCACGCCATCCGGCGCCTTGAGCACGGCCGCAAAGTTGGACGAAGCGTACCCGCCAGTCAGGCGCTTCGTCGAGACGAGCTCGTAGCCAAAGGCCTTCGCGACGCGATCGAGTTCCGTCTGCTCAATCTCCATCATTGCGACCGCGGCCTTCTCCTCGACCATGGACGACAGCGGCACGGTCACACACTTTTTATGCTAGCTCGGCCGGCGCGTCGCTCGCCTCCTGCAGGGATGCCAGTTGATGGAGATGAGTGAGCTGCTGCCACGGTGCTGCTGCGCTGCTGCAGGCAAGCTCTTGCTGCTGCACGGGAATGACCCACACTCAAGCCACGTGCCCGCATGCTCGGCAGGTGCTCGGTCGACGAAGTTCGACATGCTGCCACTGACCGTGTGCGCCTTGTGCGCGCACTACCGTACCGTCATGACCGGTGCCAGTGCTGCCGAGTTCGCAGCCTCAATTTTGCATTAGGTGATTTTTAGGCAACAACCAAAAACGTGTTTCTTTTTCTCCGCGGCGGGCGATGCGCGCACGACGGTGAGGGCCTCTCGGCTACGACGCCTACTTCTGCGCAGCCCTTGCCTGTGCGCCTCCTCGACCTCATCAGAACTGCTCCACTTGGAAGCGCCACTGCCCGAGCTCGCCGTCATACCCGAGCATGCGCGCGCCGATGCGGTTGGCGTGCTCCTGCAGCTTTTTGCGGAACGCCTGCACGCTGCGCGCGTCGCGCAGGTCCTGGAGGGTGGAGCGATCGCGTGGCCAGATGCGCTCCATCGTGACCTGGGCCTTCTTGTTGAGCCCTTCGCCCCTGGGCGGCTTTGCCACGCCACTCGGGTACACCTGCACCTCGCGCTCGCTGAAGCGAACGAGCTTCGCGAGCTCGTCGAGCACGCCGCCGCTCAGATCGACTGGCTCGAGCCACTGCACCGCGCCATAGCCGACGCGCTTCACCTCGAACTTGTCGACGCTCTTCAGCTCGTCGGGCGACTTCCGACGGAGCTCCTCGAGCGAGGGGCGGGTGCTGATGTCAGCGCCCAGCGGGTGGTCAGCGGCCGCCGCGGCGCCTGCGCCGAGCTGCTGCTGGTGGCCGCCCGCCTCGCCGCCGCCCGGGCCGGCGGCGGCGGCACGCGCTGGCTCGCTCCGGCCGGTCGGCGCGTCGCCGTTGAGGTGCGGCTCGCCGTCTTGCTCGTCGGCGCCGGGCGGCGGCGCCCGCGCCAGCTCGTCCATCGTCGCCTGCGTCGGCGCGCCCTTTCTGGGCTGCGGCCGCGCATCCGCGACGACGCTGAGGGACGCCGGCCGCGTCGAGAGGCCGTCGCGGGTCGATGGCATGGGCCGCGTCGCGGGCGTGGGCTGCGTGGCGGCGCTGGGGGTGCGCGACGGCCGCGCAGGCTGCGCGTGCGCAGCGCCGATGCCCGCGCCGCAATCCGCCGCGTCGACGTCGACGTCGGCGTCGTCGTTGGCGGCCCCGGTCTGCATCGGCTCGTCGTCCGCCTGCGGGAGCTCGGATAGCTCCAACGCGCGCGGCGAGCGCGCCACGCTGATGCTCGTGCCACACGCGCCGCGGAAGGCCAGCAGGCCCGGGTCGAGCTCGACGAGCGGGTTGGGTGTCGAGGCGGGCGTTCCGACGCTGAGGAGGCGATCGGGCGCGGGCGACGCCGGCACGCCACCACCCGCGCCGCCGCTGCGCTGCGGCGCCAGGGCGCGCGCGCTGACAGCGCCGGCAGCGCTGATGACGCTCCGCGGCGTCGCGCGAACGAGCGCGGCCGCCGCCTCTGTCGCGCCTGAGATCGCGCCGCCCGCGCTGGGCGCGTAGATGGCGTCGTTGCTGCTGGTGGGCTTGAAGATCTTGCTCTTGCCGTACGGGTACGGATTGGTGCTGGGCGCGGGTGGCAGCATCGGCGGCGGCGCGCTTACTAGCTGGTACGGATTGGTGCTTGGCGCGGCGGGAGCACCCCCGAACAAGCCCCCTCCCGGTGCGGGCGCGGGGGCGGGGCCGCCGAAGGGGTTTGCTGCCGGGGCGGCCATGGAGAACGGAGCGGCCGCGGGCGCGCCAAACATGCCACCGCCGGCTGCCGGCTTGGGCGCGCCAAACATGCCGCCGCCGGCGGCGAACGGCGTCGCGGCGGGCGCCGGAGCGGGGGCGCCGAACATGTTGGGTGCGGGGGCCGCGCCGAATGCACCCGGGGCCGCGGCCGGCTTGGCGCCGAACAGATTGGTAGCCGGCGCTCCGGGCGCCCCGAATGGGTTTGCTGCTGCGGCCGGCGCGGCGCCAAACGCCCCCGCTGGCGCTCCGAAGGGGTTGGCGGCGGCCGCTGGTGCACCGAACGGCGAGGCTGCCGGCGCTGGCGCAGCGCCAAACAGCGAGGCGCCCGCCGCTGGCGCCGCGCCAAAGAGCGAGGCGCCCGCCGCTGGCGCGCCAAACGGCGCGGCGGGAGCAGCCGCGCCAAACGGCGACGTCGTGGGCGCACCGAAGGCCCCCGGGGCCGCGCCAAAGGGAGAGGCCGCGGGCGCGGGCGCTGCCCCAAAAGGGCTCGCCGCTGCGGCCCCGAACGGGGCTGCGCCGGCGGCAGCTCCAAACGGGGACGCCGCCGCCGCACCAAACTGCGCGCTCGCGGCGGGCGTCGTGCCCTTGTTGCCCTTGCTGTAGTCCTCGAAGCGCAGCTCCTCGAAGGACTTGCCCTCGTAGGCCTTCATCTTGGTGATCGACTGGTACGAATAAGTTTGCACGGCGCCGCCGACGGCACCGCCCTGCGCGTCGGCCTCCTTCTCGATCTGGAAGGGCGGCACGCCGGTGCCGCCCTGCGCGGGCGCGACCCCGAAGCCGCCCGGGGCGCCAAAGGCGCCGGCGCCCGGCGCCCCGAAGGGCGACGCCGCGGGTGCGGCGCCGAAGGCGCCCCCCGCCGGAGCGCCAAAGGGCGAGGCGGCCGAAGGAGCCCCGAAGGGCGACGCCGCGGGCGCGGCCGCGCCGAAGGCGCCCCCGCCAGGAGCGCCGAACGGACTCGCCGCCGGTGCTGCGGCGCCAAACGGAGCTGCGCCCGCGCCCGCGCCGAACGGCGAGGCTGCAGGCTTGGGTGCACCGAAGAGCCCCCCGCCCGGCGCCCCGAAGGTCGACCCGGCCGCGGGCGATGCGCCGAAGCCCGGCGGCTTCGCGGGCGCGCCAAACGTGCCGCCCCCCGCGCCGAAGGGCGACGCGGCGGCGCCTCCCCCAAACGGGTTTGCAGCCGGGGCTGCAGCACCAAACGGCGCCGCCGCCGCAGGCGCCCCACCGAAGAGCGAGGGCCCGCCGCCGAAGGCCCCGGGCGCCGCCGCGGGCGCCGCGCCAAACGGCGACGCCGCGGGCGCCGCACCAAACAGACCGCCGCCGGCCGCCGGCGCCGCACCAAACAGACCGCCGCCGGCCGCGGGCGCGGCGCCGAAGCCGCCCGCCGCTGGAGCGGCGCCAAACGCGGGCGCGGCGCCGAAGCCGCCCGCCGCGGGAGCGGCGCCGAAACCACCGGCTGCCGGCGCACCAAACGGACCCCCACCGCCAAACATCGCCGAGTCGCGCTTCCACCACTCACGAGACGTCTGTCTCACGAGCGCGGAACCCGGAGCGCATCGCATGCGGGGCGGTCGACCTCCCGCCTCGTGCACCTCCTCGGCGTGATCGGGGGCTGCTTGTACACGCCCGATGATAACGGCCGCGTGACGGTGCCCGATGGCCGGATGGCGTCGAGGAGCTTGGAAACAAACTACCATGGAAACTACGTACGCCTTCGCCTACTTACTGCACGTCGCTCGTCTCGATCACTCACTCACGCTCGCTGCCCGACGGGCGACGGCCTGACCTCGCTCGGCGACGATGCCGGAATAAGGGCTCGTTTCCCCCATTTTTGGGGCCGTATTCCCCCATTTCCTATCAGCTGGTATCAAGATAGATAGATAGAGATAGACACGTATCGTAAGAAATATTACGCTCGGGATCAGACCGTGATACGTGGTGAGTTCTCCTGTCCCGTCCGTATCACGACCTTTTGCGGAAGCGAGGCGGCAGGCTGGCGGCGATCGGGAGCCACACGGTGAGAGGGGCGACGAATAGCCGAGATACGGGCCGACTAGGATTTTGAAGCTCAAACTGGATTTTCACTTTGACCCTTAGATTAGCAACGAATGAGCTCAGCACACGTGAAAAACGTCATTACAACAACCCAGGAAGGTATCTGAGTGCTCAGTAGAGAGCGCCCATGCGATTTCAGATGCATCTCATTTGGAGTGCCTCGCCCTCTGGCGCTTCTGAGGAGGGCGCCCGCCTTCACTCTCGTCACTTCCATCACTCTCTTCTTGGACTTCTCGATAGAGGGC
>Ga0209713_10002632_pt1 | contig 11177 bp, 6 predicted proteins | sample ArcOceMetagenome_3_FD_187444 | JGI IMG/M metagenome (GOLD analysis project Ga0209713, IMG submission 187444) | Marine eukaryotic phytoplankton communities from Arctic Ocean - Arctic Ocean- Svalbard ARC20M Metagenome (SPAdes) (version 2) | ecosystem: Environmental > Aquatic > Marine > Oceanic...
CTCTCTGAGTTTGCTAGCTCGATGCGCAAACTCAGCACGTCGGCCACCGCCACGCTCAAGAGCAGCCTGCTCGACCACCTGCGCCATCGCAGCTTCGTCAAGCTCTCGCCGTCTCGCATCGCCGGCGTCGGCGTGGTCGCTGTTCGCGACATCCCGCCCGACACGGACCCCTTCCTGCCGCCCAACCCTCACCTGCTGCAGCCCGAGCCGCCGTGCATCACCGTGCACGCCGCTGAGCTCGCCGCGCTGCCGTCGGCGGTACGCTCGCAGCTCGCGACCTTCTTCGCCGCGCTCGACGACCCACGAGACCCGACGGGCGCGGCGAGGCTGCGCGACGCGACGGGCGGGCTGGTGTACGGCGTCAACGCGACGGGCATGGAGCGGCTCGATGCGTCGTGGTTCCTCAACCACGGCGAGGAGCCCAACGTGCGCTACTGCGAGGCGGCTGAGGCCGGCGCCTTCAACGGCTACGTGACGACTCGAGAGGTGCTGGCGGGCGAGGAGCTCCTCACCGACTACCGCGTCCTATGCTCGGAGCTGCACGCGCAGACTGTCGGCAGCGGCGCGCCGGAGGCCCTCGCAGATCGACGCGAGCGGCTGGCCGACCAGCTGCGAGCCGCCGAGGCCGCGGCGGAGCAGCTGCGACGGGAGCTGCAAAGACTGTCTTAGTCTGAATACGCAGGTAGTCACTTGGCCATTAGAATAGGTTGCTCTCGGCTGCGCTCTGCGCCGGCGTCTCGCAGGCGTCTCATGATCAGCATCGTCAAACGGAGGAGATTCGTCGGTCTTGCCGAAGGAAGCGGAAGCAAGCCCCCGCCCTCCCTGCCAGCACTCGCCGACAAGCCGCCATCCCTGCCAGCACACGCCGACAAGCCGCCATCCATGGCAGCACACGCCGACAAGAAGACCGAGTCCAAGGCCATCGCCGACATCCGTCGCGTGCTATCTGGAACGTGTCCTGCAGCACCGTCGGCCGAGGTCGACGAGGCTCTGGAGAACTCGCGCTCGTTGCGCTTTGCCGCCGAGGAAGGCGCGCTGCACACACCACTGCACCACGGCACGCCGCACCGCACTAACAGGCCAACCGCACACTCGTGCCACGACGCAGATATCAAAACCACGACCGCCGAGATCGTGCACAACGCCTCGCCGCCGGTGCTTGTCGAGGCGGCGCTCCAGCGGGAGGTTGGCTCGTACCTCACCGCGACGGGTGCGCTGGCGGTGCGGTCTGGCGCCAAGACCGGCCGCTCACCCAAGGACAAGAGGCTCGTCGACGAGCCCGACAGCGAGGGCAACGTGTGGTGGGGTCCTGTCAGCGTCAAGATGGGAGAGCAGGCGTTCATGCTCAACCGCGAGCGCGCCATCGACTACCTGAACACGCGCGATCGGATCTTCGTGGTGGACGGCTACGCCGGGTGGGACCCCAAGTACCGGGTCGCGTGCCGCGTCATCTGCTCGCGCGCCTACCACGCGCTCTTCATGCGCAACATGCTCGTGCGCGTCGCCGAGGACGAGCAGGACGCCTTCGTGCCCGACATGATCATCTTCAACGCGGGCGGCTTCCCCGCCAACCGCTACGTCGAGGGCGTGACGTCGTCGTGCTCGGTCGACCTGCACCTCGGCCGCTACTCGAAGCGCTCCGCCAAGAAGCAGGCGGAGATGGTCATCCTCGGCACGCAGTACGCCGGCGAGATGAAGAAGGGCATCCTGACGTTCATGATGTACCTGATGCCGCTCAAGGGGCAGCTCTGCCTGCACTCGTCGGCCAACGAGGACGCCGACGGCAACGTCACCGTCTTCTTCGGCCTCTCGGGCACCGGCAAGACGACGCTCTCGGCCGACCCGCGCCGCGCGCTCATCGGCGACGACGAGCACGTGTGGACGGACGAGGGCGTCTTCAACGTGGAGGGCGGCTGCTACGCCAAGTGCGTCAACCTGAGCGAGGAGGGCGAGCCCGAGATCTACGGCGCGATCCGCTTCGGCGCCGTCGTCGAGAACGTCATCTTCGACGAGATGCGGCGCGAGATCGACTTCGAGGACGTCTCGATCACCGAGAACACGCGCTGCGCGTACCCGCTCGAGTACATCCCCAACGCCAAGCTGCCCGCCGTCGCGAGGCACCCGAAGCACATCGTGCTGCTCACGTGCGACGGCTTCGGCGTGCTGCCGCCGGTGTCGCGCCTCACCAAGGAGCAGGTCATCTACCACTTCATCTCGGGCTACACCTCCAAGATGGCGGGCACCGAGGAGGGCATCACCAAGCCCATCGCCGCCTTCTCGGCGTGCTACGGCGAGCCGTTCCTCGTCTGGCATCCCGTCAAGTACGCGACGATGCTCGCCGAGCGGCTCGAGCAGCACGACGCCACCGCGTGGCTCCTCAACACCGGCTGGGTCGGCGGCGCCAAGGGCAAGCGCTGCCCGCTCAAGTACACGCGCGCCATCGTCGACGCCATCCACTCGGGCGAGCTGCAGAAGGTGCAGACGCGCGTCGACCCTGTGTTCCGCCTCAAGTACCCGCAGTCGTGCCCCGGCGTCCCCTCCGAGCTCCTCGACCCGTCGGCGTCGTGGACCGACAAGGCCGAGTTCGCCGCGACGCAGGCCGACCTCGCCATGCTCTTCGCCAAGAACTTTGCCAAGTACGCGGCCCAGGCCAAGCCCGAGGTGATCGCGTGCGGCCCCGCTCAGCCGCCCTACCCGGTCCAGTGAGTGGGCCGGCGTAGTGCGTCTTCGCTCTGGCCGCAACCTGCATGTGGCACGCCCGTCGTTGTGTGCGGTACCTATCTCATGTCTCAGCTTAGATCGATGTAGGCAATCAGTAAGCACATGTACATGTGCACCCTCACTCACTCAAACGACCACCGAGAAGCGAGTGAAATACCTCAGAAATACCGTAGATTCACAGTCGCATGTCCAGTCAGCTCCGGTCTGTCAGCTGAGATCTCACTTCGGCGACGCCTTCGAGCCTTTCGAGGTCTTCGCATCGGCCTTGGCCTTGCCGCCCTTGGCGTCGTGTTGGTTCGCCGCTCCCTTGGGCGCCTGCGCCTTCATCCTTTCGTTGCCCTTCGGCTTCGCGTTGAGCTTGCCCACCTTCTCGGCGTGCATCTTCTCGCTGCGCTTCGCCTCGGCCTTCTCCTTCTGCTCGGCCTTCGCCTTCAGCGCCGCCTTCTCCCCCTTGGCCGCCGCCTTCTCCCTCTGCTTCGCCTTCTCCTTGGCCTCCGCCTTCTTCGCCTCGAGCGCGTGCACGTCGCGGCGCTCCTCGGCCTCGGCGTCCTTCTTCTTGGCCTCCGCCTTGTGCTTGTTGTGGGGCCGCATCTCGCCCCACCGCTTCTGCTGCGCCTCCTCCGCCTTGGCCTGCTGCTCCGCCTCCGCCGTGCCGATCCCGTGCCAGATCTCGTTCTCCTTGACAGCGTCCTTGGCGCCCGCCTGCGCGAGCTTTCCGTCACGCTCGCGCATCTCCTCGTACTCCTTGCGCTGCTTGTCCTTCTGGAGCACGTAATTCTTCTCCGCCGCGACCTCCTCCGCATCGCGCTTCTCATTCGCCACCTCCTTATCGTGCTGCTGCTTGCGCTCCTCCGCTTCATGCTCCTGCTCGCGCTCCTCCGCCTCAGCGGTATGCTCCTCCGCCTGCTTCTCCGCCGTGCGCTCCTGCGCAGAGGCCTCCTCCGAGTGCGTAGCCTGCTGCTCGGAGTCGGTCGCCGCGACGGAGGAGTCGTCGGTGTTGGCGACGGTCGGCGTGGCAGCGGTGAGGCACTCGCCGCACCCGTGGCACGGCCCCCAGTTGCACAGCTCGCTCCAGCCGCGAGTCTCGTTCTTCCACACGGGATCGACGTGCGGCGCGCGACCGTCGTCGCTGATGACCTCGCACATCGTGTTGCAGTCGCCGTGGCAGCCCACGCCGCCGCAGTCGAGGTACGCGTTCTCGTGCGTGAGGGTCTCGAAGGTGCGGTCGAGGGTGGCGCACTCGGGGCAGCCGCCGCAAAAGTTGTCCCACGAGCACTTCTCCAGCCAGTCGGCGACCTCGCCGTCGTCCGACGGGTAGGTGACGCGCGGGGGGAAGGCGTGCTGCCCGTCGTGGGACACGGCGACGTCGCCGTAGCACCACGTCTGGCACGGGTCGCTCGAGCCCGTCTCCTCATGCAGCGAGATGGCTTGGCTTGATTGCTTGGCCATCTGGCCAAGCTGGCGGTTGCGCGAGCGCGTCTCCCAAAAGTCGTAGGTGCGCTGCTGCTGCTGCTGGCTCAGCGCCGAGTCGTCGGCAGCCGAGAGCGCGAGCCGGTGGTGGTGGCCCGCCTTCTTGGCGGGCGCGCCGAGGGCGAAGCTGGCAAAGAGCATCGCAAACCGAAGCTGCCAAAATTAGAGTAATATTTAATCAACTCGAATCAAAAACCGCACGGATCACCGCACCGCAAACCTCACCGACCGATTGAGATCGGCCGCCGGGTAGCCGACAGAGGCCGAGGTCAGGTCGGGCCCTGGGCGGTCCTCCTCGGTCCGCACGCGGGCCGCCGCCCGCTCGGCCGCCGCTCGCTCGGCCTCCGCGCGCGCGCGCTCCTCGACCTCTCGCGCGAGCCTCTCGGCCGCCGCGCGGCTCGCGCCGGCCTTGGCCTCGGCCGCCCTCGCCTCGGCCGCCCGCGCGGCCTCGGCGCGCAGGGCCTCCGCCCTCTCGAGCTCGGCGCGCTCGAGCGACGCGCGCCTCGCCGCCGCCTTGCGCTCCTCGGCCAGCTCGGCGGCGACGCGGTTCTCGTCCGCCTTGTCGGACATCGCGCGCGCCGCGGCCGCCCGGGTGCGTGCCAGCTGCTCCGCCGCCTTCTTGTCCGCCTCGACCCTCTCCCTCGCCGCGACGTCCGCCGCCGCGCCCTCGGCCGCGACCTTCTGCTGCCACGCCTTGTCGGCCGCCGCGCGCTCCACCACGCGCCGCTCGGCCGCCGCCTGCTCCGCGCGCTCCGCGTCCACCCGCGCGCGCTCCTCCAGCGCCCTCGCCTCCGCCGCCTGCTGCGCCGCCGCCAGGTTGCCCGCCTCCTGGTCCTTGGCCGCCCTCTCCGCCTCCCACTTGGCCCACTCGGGCTCGAGCATCCGCACGAGGTCGAGATGCGGCTGTGCCGCCGAGAGGCTGGCGGACGCGCCGTGGCGCATGTTGTGCGCAAACGGGACCTGCCATATCTGACGCATCTGGTTGAGCGCCGCGGTGTTGACGCCATTGGTGCGCACGCCCAGCTTCTCCGCCGCGAGCCGGAACGCCACCTCGTACGCCGTGCCGTGCGGGTCGGTCGCCACGACGCGCTGGTCGCAGCGGCGCTCGAGCAGCAAAGCTGCGGTGTCGGGCTGCCCGTTGAGCGCGGCCAGCACGAGCGGCGTCGCGCCGAAGACGTCGACCACGTTCGGCGAGGCGCCGCCGTTGAGCAGCTCGGCCGCGCAGGCCGTGCTGCCGGTGACCGCCGCGACGTGCAGCGGCCTGCGTCCCACGCCGTTCTGCAGGTTGGCGTCAGCACCGTTTTGCAGGAGCAGACGCACGCAGTGCGGCTGGCCACCGGCGACCGCCGCGAAGAGAGGCGCGGAGCCCATGTCATCGATGACGTTGAGGCTTACGCCCCGTACCCGCAGCAGCTCCTGGAGCGCGGCCGACTCGCCGGAGAACGCCGCTTGCCACGCCTCTCGGCTGTTGGTCGAGCGAAGCGACGCGGCGGGCCGACCGCCCGCGGAGGAGGAGGAGGACGAGCGGCTGTTGCGCTTTGAGGGTGGCATTCTGCGGGGCTGCGCTCTCGCGGGGCCCGCGTATGCCTACCTTATACTTACCCGCGCACAACGCATTCTTTGCATATTCACAGCTCGGTTCACGGCAAGCGCGCGTGATCCTACGCGGCCACTGCCGAGCGCATGGCTCCGCTGGATTTGCCTTCGGCTCCACCGCCCGCGAGCCCGCCTCCGCCGTCGCCATCACCGCCGCCGCCGACGTTCCCGCCCGGATACACGTACTTCAGCAGCGGCGCTTCGTGCGAGGCCAACGGCTGCGTGTCTGCGAATGAAACGGAGTGCGCGGGACTCGACCCTTGGTCGGGTCCTGGCAACTACGCGAGCGACCGACCTCCTGAATGCCACGAAGACGCGGGCTACTTCTACTACAACACAGCGGACAATCCAGGTGCGTGCGGCACCAGCGGCGACTGCGTCTGCAAGTGCGCCTTGGTCGGAGTCATCGCCACCATGTCGCCACCATGGTCACCGCCGCCGTCGGCACCACCACCGCGGTTCGGGGAAGGGGATGGGTGCCCGGGGTGCGGAAACCCCAGCTGCCGGTGCAACGACGAGAGCTGCTGTGGATGGCAAGCCCAGCCAGAATGCACGGACGACTGGTCGCCCGGCATGTGCCTTCCGTGCCAGACGTGCCTGCCGCAGCTGGCGCCCTCGCCCTCGCCTCCGCTGCCGCCCTCTGGACCACCACCGACCTGGTGCACGTGCACTGCCGACCGCTATCTAAACGCCGCCACGCCAGCCGATCCGACCAACTGCGAGACCCCAGATTCGCCACCGTGGTGCCAGCCGCTCGTCGCGGGCATCTGCGATGAAGGGCACACGCTCTGCTCGCCCAGGCCGCCGCCCCCCTCGGTTCCTCCCCTCCCTCCCACATCACCGCCGGCGGTGCCTTGCGTCGACACCGACAACGGCGCGACCGACACCACCACTGACGACTGCTCGGCATACCATGCGCAGCCCGGGAATTACTGCGGCTATTACACGACGACGACTTCAACTCGACCGGGATGTGCTGTGTGTGCGGTGGTGGCCAGCTCGTGGCGCCATCTCCACCGCCCTTGTCGCCACCACCACCGGCAGGGAATCGTTGCGGGCCCAAGTTTGGTGGCAGCGTCTGTGACTGCACCACGTACTACCTCGATGCGCGATTCTGCAACGAGGACACCGGGTGGTGCGGCGACTCGGCCCTGCATGAGGACGCCGAGCCAAGCACGACCTACGACTGTCCTTACCAGCCGTCGCCACCGCCCCCGCCCTCGACGCCTCCTCTGCCCTCGTCGCCGTCATTGTCGCCGCCGCCGCCGTCCTCGCCACCGCCGACGACACCATACCCGCCGGCCTCGCCGTTGGCCGGCGACGAGAGTGGGTGCGTCGTCGGCGACGAGTGCGAGGTCGTGTCCGACGTGGTCAACGTCGGCAACGGCACCGCCAACAGCAGCAGCAGCAGCAGCAGCGCGTCGGTCGTGACGGTGACGGTGCCCATCGAGCCGCCGCAGCAGGGCGGCAACGGCACCTGCGGCGGCGGGCTGCTCGACGAGCTGAAGGGCCTCGACGCCGAGGAGACGTGCCAGGCGGGCTGCTGCGTCGACGGCGGCTGCGAGTGCATCGACGGCTACTACGGCGCGCGGTGCGAGCTCGAGCTGCGCTGCGGCGCGAGCGTCGACGGGCTCTCGTGGGACTTTGACGCGTGCGCGTCGATCGAGCTGCCCGACGAGCGGAGGGCCACGTGCTCGTGCAGCGGCCTCGGGCTGATCGCCGTCCTCTCGCACCGGCTGCGCCCCACCAGCGCGCTCCTCGACGCCATCAGGGGCACCGACTGGCCCCGCGACCTCGCCGACGAGCTCGGCCGCCACCTTGGCCTCGCCGTGCTGCTGCCGCTGCTGCTCTACACGCTGCTGATGGGCGTCGCCCACGCCGTCGACCGCCGCACGCTCTACACGACGGAGGTGCCGGCGTGGGCGGTGCCAGGCGCCGTCGGCTTCCCATTCTGGCGGCAGCTCGCCTACACGGCGCGCACGCAGCACCTGCTGCTGCGGCTGTGGCACGTGGTGCCCGGCCGCACCGGCTACTCGCGGGCGCAGCTCGTGCACGTGCTGGCGACGGCGACGACGCTCAACTGCGTCGGCGCCGTCCTCTTCCTGCAGGCGCAGCAGTGCTCGACCCTCGCGGCCCTCGTGGCGGGCGCCATCTCCGGCCTCGTCTCGAGCGGCCTCTCGGTGACGGTGCGTCTCGCCTTCCTACACGCGCGCGACGCGCGCACCAGGCGCCACTACTGCAAGCTCGCCATCGAGCGCGAGCAGCTCTTCGCCTTCGCCGCCCTCGCGTCGATGCAGGAGAAGTCGATGCAGAAGAAGTCGCCGCCGTCGCCGGCGCTGCGCACGTGGCACGACGGGCCGGCGCGCAGCGAGGCGGGCGTGGATATGATGGCCTCGCCCCGCGGCGCCGCCCTCATCGGCGGGCTCGAGCCGCCCTCACGGAAGACGGCGGGGGGCAGGAACAGCCGCACGAGCCGCTCGAGCTCATCCCGAGAGTCGTCGTCGCGGGGCACGAGGCGCGGCACGGAGCAGCGGGGCAGCGCCGCCGCCGCCGCTCAGCCGCAGCCCGCCACATCAGACCCATCGTTCGTCGAGTCCCCTCGACTTGGCGGCCAAGTCGCTCCATCGACGGGGGTGCCGCCGCTTCAGAGCCTCGCCGAGAATGGCGGCGGCCCCGCGGAGGGCGCGCCGCCGACGGGGGCCGAGCCCGCCGCCCTCGCGACGAGCGCAACCGACGTGTCGCCCGCGCAGCTCTGCCTGCTGTCAGACGGCATCGGGATCGGGCTGCGGCTCAACGACGGCGACGAGAGCTGCGGGAGCTGCGTGGCCGCGATCCGCGTCGGCGCGCCGCTGCGGCTCGTCGGCAGGCGCAGCTGCCTGCGCGTGCACTACGACGCCACCGCGCCCGCCGCCCACGCGCCCGAGGATGCATGGACGCCAGTCGTGAGCGGCGGCCCCGCCAGCCTGGTCAGCCTTCCCAGCAGCCCTGTGCTGCGCCAGCAGCTGAGCAAGCGGCTCTCATCGGGCAAACTTGGCAGCCGCGGCGACGGCGAGAAGCTCCGAAGCGGCCGCGCCGCACCGCCGCTGTCGCCGTGCGGCTGCTCGCTCCGGCTGGGGCTCACGTGGGGCGTGGGCGCCGCGTTCCTCGCCGCCGGCTGGTTCCTCGTGCTGCTGATCATGCTGGTGGCCGCGCCGCGCTCGTGCGAGCAGCACGGCATCAGCATGGGCGAGTGGCGGCGGCGCGCCGCCGTCGCGGCGGCCTCGAGCCTGCTGATGTCGTGTGTGTGCCTCGAGTCGCTCAAGATCTTCGTGCTCGTGCTGACGGGCCCCGCGCACCTGCCACTGCTGATGCGCGTGAGGAACCCTCGGCTGCGCGCCGTGCTGCGGCAACTGGTTCATTCGGTACACACGCCGCTCGGCTGGCTCGTCTAGTAATGTACGTTGTTATATACACGGGTCTGACGCATGCAAGACGCCGGTTCGCTCAGTGGCCCGCGAGATGATACCACCCTAGCCGCCACCTTCCGGAAAGAATTATGCATTCCAATGGTGTCGCTCCCTGTCGTTGACTCGGGATGGGTGCACAGCACCGCGGGGCTAGGCAAGGCGGCTGGTTCGAGTTGAAAACAGACAAAAAATGAGCTCCTTCGTGGCGCCACGCGCGATCCGCCCGCGAACCGCGCAGGCGCGGCTCGCCAAGAAGCGCGAGATCGGCGTGCTCAACGACGACATCCACAACTTCGAGACGATGCGTGGGCTGATGGCGGTCGAGGAGTCGGACCAGGACTTCTTCGACGAGGACGTGGACCCGAACGCACACCTTAGGAAGAGCTGGGCGGAGCGCGCGTCGAACGAGGAGCACGAGACCCGCATGGAGGCGCTGACCGAGCGCTTCCGCGCGCGCGGCACGGCGCAGGCTCCCAAAACCCGCACCAAGGCGCTCGAGCACTGCTGCGTCCGCCCGGTGCCGATCCGGCCGCAGTCGGCGCCGACGCGGCTGGACCCGATGCGCGGGCTGTACGAGCCGCCGCCCGACAGAGACGGCTTCCTCAGCAAGCGCGGCGCGCTCCTGGTCGACTATTGGCTCGAGAAGCACAAGGAGGTGATCGAGGCGAACGCTCTGGCGATCGTCCACATGCGCGAGGAGAAGATTCGCGTCGCGGAGGCGCGGCGCGACCGGAAGCGCGGCGTGCTGCTCAAGACGATGGATCAGCGGCGCATCCAGGCGCACGAGCTTGCGCTCGAGCAGAAGCACCCGTACTGGCGCACCAAGCAGGCCGACGCGCACCGGCGCGAGAAGCAGCACCGCGAGTGGGAGGCGGCGCGCAAGCAGGAGATCTTCTTCGTGCCGCCGAGCCTCGCGGCGAGCGTGCCGGGGCTGGTGCGCGAGCGCCGCGAGCGGGACTACGCCGAGTCGGTGCTGCAGGTGCAGCAGGAGCTCGAGCGATTCGAGCTCAAGGGCGCGTACCTGCAGCCGAGCAAGGACACCCGGTACTGACCGCCCATCGTGCGAAGTAGCTTCTCACAGCTGTGATAAAGTCCTTTTAGGTGTCTTCTGGAATTTAAAAATGACCGTTACGTCCAAACTTAATCCAAGGTTTTGGTTAGCTTTCGAGTTGCGCGTCATCTACTCGCCGCAGTTCTGCGCGCCATGCCGCTCAAGTTCCCGGAGCTGGGGCTCAAGGACCTGGAGCTGCGCGCGACGCTGGGGACGGGCAGCTTCGGCCGCGTGAGATTGGTGCGGCACATCGTGGACACGGGCTTCTACGCCCTGAAGATACTCAAGAAGTCTGAGGTCGTCTACCTCAAGCAGGTGGACCACGTCAAGACGGAGAAGAAGATCCTCGAGGAGACCACGCACCCCTTCATCGTCAACCTGATCGGCGCCTTCCAGGACCCGTACAACCTGTACCTCCTCCTCGAGTACATCATCGGCGGCGAGTTCTTCTCCCACCTGCGCAAGGCGGGACGCTTCCCCAACGACACGTCGCGCTACTACGCCGCGCAGATCACGCTCGTCTTCGAGCACCTGCACGGCCTGCAGATCCTGTACCGCGACCTCAAGCCCGAGAACCTGCTGCTCGACAGCTCTGGCAACTGCAAGGTGACGGACTTTGGCTTCGCCAAGAAGGTCGAGTACCGCACGTGGACGCTGTGCGGCACGCCCGAGTACCTCGCGCCCGAGATCATCCTGTCCAAGGGGCACGGCAAGGCGGTGGACTGGTGGGCGTGCGGCGTCCTGATCTACGAGATGCTCGCTGGGTGCGACGCCAAAGCTTCCCCATCCCCGCCCCCCCACCCTCACCCCGCACCCCTCACTCCTCCACCCCCATGGCCCCACCCCTCACCCCTCACCCCTCACCCCTCACCCCTCACCCCTCACCCCTCACC